>Ga0181521_10000651_pt1 | contig 43028 bp, 47 predicted proteins | sample PEATcosm2014_Bin_32_FD_119764 | JGI IMG/M metagenome (GOLD analysis project Ga0181521, IMG submission 119764) | Peatland microbial communities from MTU Mesocosm Facility, Houghton, MI, USA - PEATcosm2014_Bin02_60_metaG | ecosystem: Environmental > Terrestrial > Soil > Wetlands > Peat | place...
CCCGTCACGCGATATTCGCCCGCCGCGCCCACCTCCACGCTTCCCTTCTGAAGCCCCGTTCCGACATCCGAATCCCCCTCGAACACCCCGAGACTCGCGCCGCCGCCCGTCGCCCAGTAAGCCGCGTGCCCCACGTAAGTTTCATTCTCCAGATTCGCCTGGATCGCCCGCCGCATCGCCAGCACATCCACCGACCCCTGCTCGCGATAGATCACCCTCCCGCCCGGCGCGATCGCCATCGTATACGGCACCCCCGCGTCCCACTTCGCGTCGAACGCCGCCTGCAAGCCGTATGTATCGTCGGTGCCGAACAGCAGATTCCGGCTGGAAGCGTGCTGTGCCTGCAAAACCTTGAGCACGCCGTTTTTCTCATCGGGATAATTCGCCGCCACCGTCACCAGGTCGAAATCGCGATGCCGGTACATCCGCCACGTCTCTTCGATCGCCGGCATCTCCTCCAGGCACGGACCGCACCACGTCGCCCAAAAATTCACCAGCAGCACCTTGTCCGTCGGATTCTGCCGCAGTTTCTTGAGATCGTCCGCCGTCGCCATCTCCACATTTACCGGCTCGGCCTCGATCTTCTTCAGCTCCGCCATCCCCGCGTCGATCTTCGATTTCCACTTCGTCGAGCAGCCGAACGCCGGCGTGTGCGGCGTCGCCACCGGCTTTCCCGCCAGCATCGCGTCCAGCGCCAGCCGCGCGTCCTGAATCTTCACCAGCGATTCGCGCTGCGCATTGTCGATGCGGCCTTCGTAGCGCAGCTTGCGCTCTTTATCGAAAAGGAACACATGCGGCGTCGCCTGCGCGCCGTACGCCTGCGTCACGCTCTGCGTCGCGCCATCCCATAGGTACGGGAAATTGAAGTGCCGGTATCCGGCGCGAATCTTCATCTCCTCCAGGCTGTCGCTCACATCGGTATAGCCCAGCTCCGATAGCATCACTGCCTTCGGATCGTTAGGATTGATCGCCACGAAATCCACGCCCTTGCCCGCGTAATCCTCTACCAGCTTCTTCATGCGGCCTTCATAAAGCTGCGACGTCGGGCAATGATTGCAGATGAACATCACCGCCAGGATCGGCGCTTTGTACTCGCCGAGCGTGTGCGTCTTGCCGTCGATCCCCGGCAGCGAAAAATCCGGCGCCTGCGATCCGATCGGCAAAATGGGATGTTCCTGGCTCGCGTGCGGTGTCAACCGCGGCTCCTGGCCATAGCACGCCAGACAAAACGCGGCGAAGGTGAGCAACGGGGCAAGCTTCATGCGTCCATCATATACCCCGGCATCAGCGAGACCCGCCGCATCTATTGCGCGCGAACGTTCTGCGCGACAAATCAGTTCCCCGATGGGCTCTCTGCGTGGTCTATCGCCAAAACCTCCACCGGGCCTTTACCGGCCTCCAGCTTCAATCCGAGCTGTTGCTCGCGGCGGGGAATCGGGTTCGCGAATGCGGCGGCTCCACGGTTGGATCCTGGTTGACGGCCCGGTTTAAATGAAAGTCTCTTTTTTCGGACCCGCTTACCTGGGTTGTCGGCGTTTTGGACATCGGCCCGTGCGGGTCCCCAAACCGCGTGATCAAGCTTACGAATGCAGCGGATTCCGCTCAATCAAACGGCAGGACGCTCGTCCAGAGGACATGTTACGCCGACGCGGTCAACGCGATCCACGCTGCTAACGAAGCCAACTTTTCGTCCTGGCGCCAGGGTGGCCCGAGCGATCGCCCGAGTTCGCTGATCTGTTCTTGCAGGTCCGCGGAGTCGAGGCGGAACAACGCGGCGCCTCTCTCCCAGACCTCGCGCTCCTTGACTCTTGTCACAGGCAACGAGCAATGCTCGCTCGCGCGGACCAGAGCCTCGCGAAAAAACTCGCCTTCCGCCGTGTGGATGAGTGCGTGCGATTGGAGCGTTGCCGCTAGATCCGGCAGCGGGCGGCCCGATGCGAAAAGAATGCCGGCGCCAACAACTCTATGACCGTTCTGTGTGATTCGAGCGACGATGGCGCTCACCGAACTCGTCGCCAGGAGAGTGGAACTGTCCCGGCACAACTGAATCAGCGTTTCCGCCTCCTGGATATCCAGCCGCTCAGCGGCATGATACGGCTGCCTGGAGCCGCGAATCGCCGCATCAGCGGTCTCGATTCGCCGTCGTTCAAGTACGACAGGCTTGCGGAGCGATCCGGCTACGGCCACCAGGATCGCCCATCCCGAGTGAGCGCGGAAGCCCAGTGCCGCTACTTCACTCATACCAGATTTCCACTTCGTAGCCATCCGGCAACCAGACGGAAGCCGAAGTGCGCGATGCCGCGTGACTCGCCGGTACCCGGCGCCTGCTCGTCGAACGTGATCACATCCCGGCAGCCCGGTGTCTTGGCGTGAACCAGTCCTCCGGTCCGTCCGTATTCCTCCACGCCGAAGACCTGCCCATAGAACCGCGGCGAGCGTTGAGCATCCCGGACTGCGAGGTTAATATTGGTCAGTCCGTAAGTCCCCACCATATCGCTTCTCCTTTTGTATCTTCGCGGAGGATTTCTCGTTGCGCGTCTTTCATTTCTTGGCTTTTGGATGCGGACGTGCCGCAATAAGCTACTTCCAGCCAGAGTTTACCAGATCATTCGCACCGGCTCTTGGAAAAATCGGCCACAAGATGTGCGGCAACTATCCTCGCGGAATGCCGTTCAACATCTTCGAAATCTTCTCCACATTTCGTTGACGCGCCCCCTGGAGAGCGATCTCTTCCACGGCTTGTAACGCATCCCGGAGAACGCGGCGCGCTTGCGCACGCTGGCCCGATTGCAGAAGAGCGTCGGCTTTCACCTGCATCAGCCAGGAGCGGCCAAGCGGGCCGGAGGCGTGCGCCAGTCCGCGGTCACAACTGGCGATCGCGTCATCGTAGCGGTTAGCGGCGAGTTCCATCTGCGCCAGTCGCAAGGAAGCGATATAGTTGTCCGGCATGGCGCTCTTCGACGCGATCAGTGCCGGCAATATGCGGGTCGCCGGTGATCTGCAGGCGGTCGTTGGTGTGCTTTCTATAGCCAGCTATAGGAGTATTTTGCGGCGAGCGGGACGGGTTGTCGAGGGCGTCAATCCGGTGGGGTAAAATGTACCGTGATGAAGGGTGGGAGGTCCGTCGAGGCAGCGGCGCTGTGTGCCGTGTGTTTTCTGGCGGCGCAAATAGCAGCGCCGCAGGCACAACCCGCGCAGAGCGGCGGTTTGCGCGCGTTTGAGATCGTCCCCCTGGAGAAGGTCTCGGAGACATCGTCGAACGCCAGCATCGGCGATCTCAATGGCGATGGCCATCCCGATATCGTGCTGGTGAAAGGACGTCACTGGCAGGTTCCCACCTTGACCTTTTTCGGCGACGGCGCGGGGCATTTTACACCGGGACCCGCGCTTCCGAGCAAGGCCGTCAAGAGCTACTCGGGGTCTCTGGCGGACATGACTAAGAGCGGGCATTTGGACATCGTTCTGAGCAACGATCAGCCCGACCCGAAGCTGATCCTGCTCAACGATGGCAAAGGCAACTTCCGGGTCGGGGGCACGTACGGCAATCCGAACTGGCCCACACGCAACGCCGCGGTGGGGGATCTGAACGGGGATGGCTATCCGGATATCGCGGTGGCCAACCGCATGTCGAGGAGTTACTTCTGTCTGAACGACGGGAAGCTGCACTTCGATTGCCGCCCGCTTCCAAACTCGCCGAGCGCCGCGACGGTCGCGATCGCCGACGTTCACGGCGGCGGCATGAACGACATCGTTTACGCGTGCCGGGACTCCTGCCAGAGCCTCGTCTATATCAACGACGGCAAGGGCAACTTCAATCGAGCGGAGCCGTGGGGACCGCCGAAATCTTCGACGCGCGCGATGGCGGTTGGCGACTTCGACGGCGACGGACATTTGGATATTGCCGCATGTCACGAGCAACTGGGCTGCTTCGTCTATTTCAACGACGGCAAAGGCCACTTCAGCGGCGGTACGAAATTCCAGGAGCCGCAGGCGCTGCCTTATTCGATGATCGCAGCCGATTTGAATCGCGATGCCAGGCCGGAGATCGTGGTCGGTTACGTCAACGCGCCGGGGGTGGTTTATTTCAACGACGGCACGGGGAAGAAATATCAGGCGCTGCCGTTCGGGGACGGCGCGGGCGCGATCTACGGGATGGCAGCGGGCGATCTCGACGGCGACGGCTGGCCGGATGTCGTGGTGGCGAGATCGGGCGCGCCCAGTTTTGTGATGTTCAACCGGGCGCCGAAGAAGTGAGGCGTGCGGCCGGCGCGATCAATGCTTCGGCATCCAGATGCGAAACTGGCCGCTGCAGTGCAGAAAGGCCATGACGTACCACATGCCGTCGTAGTAACGCCACAGGCCGGAGGGAACAGGGGCGTTCCATAGCGCATCGACGAATTTCCGTGCGCGGGCCGGTTCGGTGGCGGCGAGCGAGGCGACCGCATTCGTGGCCACCAGCGCGATGTCGTGCGAGGGGTTGCCGACAGGATTGCCATCGAGCGTGTAGCGTGTGGAATAGTTGTCGTCCTTGGCGGCGAAGAAGGCCTGGATGCGATCGCTCAATTGCCGTTCGCGCGGATCGGCCTGCCACCACGACCAATCCACCGACCAGTTCGCGGCCGTGCGCCAGGCGTCGTCGGCGAAGGGACTCGGACGGTTGCCGAAGCTCATCGGCGCGCCGTCGAAACTGGCGATGTTCGGCGCGAGGCCGGTGTTCGGGTTGGTGACCTTGGAAAAGAAATCGCGGCTGGCGGCGGCTGCCGCGGACCAGAACGGCCGGTCCGCCTCAGGACCCCAGCGCGCCCACAATTCGTAAAACGCCGGCAGATGGTAGGACGGGTCGGTGTGATCGGGACGGCGGTTGTTGGGCGTGAAGCGAACCATCTTGTACTGGGCATTGAACTCGGCGCCGTCGGTCTCTTCGCCGCGCACGGTTTTTCCCGTGATCACTTCGCGGTTCTTCATGGCGTCGAGTAACTGATCGGCTTCGGCCCGGTAATTGTAGATGCCCTTCCCGCTGCCCCACCGGTTGGCGGCGAAGTAGAGGGCCATGGTCCAGTATTCCTCGCCGTCGGGCGCGGGGGAATTGTCGCGCGCCGTGCCGTCTGTGCGCATCGACCAGGAGAAGAACTTATAACCGGGCTCCTCGGGCTTGGCGTGATACATGTAGGTCTTGGCCCAGTTCCAGAGGGCGTCGAATTCCGCTTTTTTGTTCATCTGGACGGCAATCATCATGCCGTAGGACATGCCTTCGGAACGCACGTCGTGGTTGCGAAAGTCGGTGAGATACGCGAAGGGGCCGTTTTCGTTCAGGCCGGCTTCGTAGTAGACGGTCTGGTTTTCCTTGTCGCCGTGGAACAGTTGCTGGAACGCGGCGTTGATTTTGCGATCGATCTCCGGTTGCGTGTGGCCGCCTTCGAGGAACAGATTCCGATATTTCTTGGTGAAGAACGCTCCCTTCTTGTGGCCCGGCTGCGCGCCTGTGAGGGTAAGGCAGAAAATGACGGCCACGAAGGGCGCGGATGCGATCGGTATGCGGAATCTCATTAGGTAAGCCTAACTGAACAGAGCGCCCATCAGAAGTCAAGGCTTGGCGTTGCGTGGCGGGGCGAATTGATGGAAAGGCACTTCGCTCGCGGCCGCGGCGATGGGCCGACGGTGGAACTACGTTGTTCGTGCCTGATTCCATACGATAAATTCTGTACCCTGGCGGCGCAACTGCAAGGACAGTGTTGGGAGGAAAGCAGAACCAATGAAACACCCATTCGCAGTATCCACGGCGTTACTGATCGGATCGGTCGGCCTTTTGTTCGCAGCAGTACGCACCGATTACGATCGCAAAGCCGACTTCAGCAAGTATCACACCTATTCGTGGATTGGAGTGAAAGCTGGAAACTCGCTCTGGCAGAATCGAATCACCGAAACTGTCGATTCCGCGCTGACGGGCAAGGGGTGGAGTAAGGTACCGAGCGGCGGGGACGCCTCCGTTTCCGCATTCGGAAAGACCTCGGAACAGGACACCCTGGAGACGTTCTACAACGGTTTCCCGGGTTGGGGATGGAGAGCCGGATGGTGGGGCGGGGGCATGGGCCTGGCCACCACGCAAGTCGTGCCGGAACGCGTGGGCACCCTGACGGTGGATATTTTCGACGGCAACACCAAGCAGTTGATCTTTCGCGGCGAGGCGACCGACTCGCTGTCCGGCAACGCCGGGAAGAACGACAAGAAAATGGAACATAGCGTAAGCGATATGTTCAAGAAACTTCCAACCCGGGCCACTAATTAGCTGACTGGCATTTAGATGGCGTCGGGACCAAAGAGAACATAATGACAACACTAAGTCGCACTTTGGCTTAGAACGTGCTGTTTCCAGTCTAAGGAGGTAATTTATGCTGCACTGGTCGCTTATGTTTCTGATTATTGCCGTGATCGCGGCGCTGCTGGGCTTTACCGGAATTGCGGGGGCGGCAGCCGGTATCGCCAAAATCCTATTCTTCGTCTTCCTGGTGATCTGGCTGATCGCCTTCATCGGTGGACGCCGCGCAATATGAGGCGAGCGGTGCAGTTCTTTCATGCACACGCTTGAAAGGGCTGCACCGCTCGGTCCTGTTTCTCCTCGGCTTCACTCGTATGTGATTGCGGACCGAAAGTGGCAGCCGGTTTACCGCCGAACTCCCGGCCCCCTCGGCCGGCCAATTCCCAAAACAAAGTCAAAAAAGGAGATTGCAATGGCAGGAAAGAACACTGCAGTTTATGGAATTTTCCAGACCCGCGCACAGGCGGAGGAGTGTGTCGACGTATTAGTTCAAAACGGATTTCGCGCCGAAGATATTTCGGTTTTGATGGCGGACAATATCGGCACCAAAGACTTCGCGCACGAAAAGAACACCAAGGCGCCGGAAGGGACCGCTACCGGCGTGGTAGCCGGCGGCATCGCCGGGGGCGCGGTCGGATTGCTGGCCGGCCTGGGCGCGCTCGCCATTCCGGGAATCGGTCCCCTGCTCGCGGCCGGGCCGATCGTCGCCGCACTTGCGGGAGTGGGAGCCGGCGGCACGGTCGGCGGCCTGATTGGCGCTCTGATCGGTTTAGGCATCCCGGAATTTGAGGCCAAGCGGTATGAAGGGCTGATCAAGGATGGCCGCATTCTGATTTCCGTGCACTGCGACACTTCGGAGTGGGTGGATCGCGCCAAAGTCCTGATGGAAAGAACCGGCGGGCAGCACGTCTCGTCCAAGAGCGAAGCTTCGGCCGACTACGCCGCCAGCGATAAGCCGCGTGTCCGTCACGGCGGGGGCGGTGTATAGCGCGCCGGAAAATAGCGAGTGGTTTGTCAAAAAGACACCGCTCTCTCGCGGGGGTGCCCTCCATAAGCGCTAAGTTAAGCCCAGACGGGCCTGTTTTTGACGTCGAGTCCGCCGCTGGGAGGCCCAATTCCAGAACATTTTCGACGGTAGATGTTTTTATCTTAGCGCTTATAGGGGTGCCCTCTGGGCCCGGCTCATCAGTCATGCGTTGAAACGGCGGCGCTTAATGAGCCGCGACCGCGAGGGAGCGGTGCTTTTTGGGTGCGGAGCAAGGAATTGCGAGGGTTGGGGACGAGATGGGATTCGGACATAAAGGCCAGACGAAGCTCAATAAGTTGCGCGGAACGAATCGCGGTTAAGGCGTTTAACGCGTCAGAGAAGAAATCCGTGGCACGTTATACGGCACGCCCGGTGAGTGGACCCGTCTTAACGTCCGGGTGCTCACCTTGGAGGGGGGTGTCCGTGTGGTACATTTTCGGTATGCTGGTGTACTGGGAGTGGCTGACCACGTATGACGATTGATGAACGGCTGGACAAGCTGGCGGACCGCCACGAGTCCCTGGCGCAAACCGTGGAACTGCTGGTGCACCAGGTGGACCGGTTGGAACGGAACGCCGAGTACGTGCTCACCGAACTGCACGGGACGTTTGCGGCGACCAACCAGGCGATCGGCAACCTGCTGACCATCGTGCAGTCTCACGAAGCGCGGCTAAGCAAGCTTGAGGGCTGACCGTATGCTAATGCGTGGCCAGCGGCTTGTTTGACTAACGAATGGTGCGTCCGGAACTGGGCCGCCAAGGTGCCGGTGCCGAAAAACCTCAAGCCCGCGGAGCGTGAGCCCTACTCGCCAAACGAGGTGGCAAAGATCATCGTCGCGTGCGATACCATCGGCCGCAATGCGTACGAACGTCTGCGGGCGAAGGCCATCGTACTGCTAAGGTACACGGCTCTCCGCATTTCGGACGTGGCAACCTTGGAGCTCGACCGGGTGCGGAACGGCGAAATCTTCGTGCGCACCACAAAGCACGGCAAACCGGTGAGATTGCCTGTCCACGCGAGCCTACAGGCTGCGCTGGACGTTCTGCCCGTACCACGCGGGGCAAATTCCGCGGACTGCTCATACTTCTTCTGGAGCGGCAATGGATCGCGCCTGGCGGTGATTCGCGACGTTACCAGGACCCTGGCCGCGGCGTTTAAGGCTTCCGGTGTCGAGGGCGCCTGCTCTCATCGCTTTCGGCATACGGTCGCTACCGAAGTCTTGGCTGGGCGGAACGTTCGAGGAAGCGGCCGACATCCTGGGGGATTCGGAAACGATCATCCGCAAGCATTACGCGAAGTGGAGGGCCGGCCGGCAAGCCCGGATTTCTGATCTTTTGGCACGTATCTGGCACGCGAAAAAACCGTCCGCGCAAGTCGTTAAGAATGAATGGGAGGGGATGGTGGACGAGATGGGATTCGAACCCACGACCCCGGCGTTGCGAACGCCGTGCTCTCCCAGCTGAGCTACTCGCCCCCGGACAGGTACAATAACAATATTAGCAAATGAGCCGGGGAAATATCAGGCGGCAAGTGGCTCGCATGCGCCGCGATTGGGATCGGCGGGCGCAGGAAAATGCCCGCCACTATGTGGCTACCGGCCAACAGGAGTGGTCTGACAGGGAATTCTTCGCGGCCGGCGAACAGGAACTGAGGGACCACGTTTGGAACGACCTGGTGAATATCTGCCAGGGACGCGACCCCAGGGAAATGAGGGTGCTCGAGATCGGCTGCGGGGCGGGACGGGTGACACGGCCGCTGGCGCAACGGTTTGGAGAGGTCTATGCCGTCGATATTAGCCGGCACATGGTCCGGCAGGCGCGGCAGGCCGTGGCCGACCTGCCCAACGCGCACATCTACCGGAATAACGGACGGGATTTGTCGGTGGTGCGGCGCCGCTGGTGGCACCGTTTCGGGATCGGCGAGCATCTGGAGATGGATTTTGCTTTCTCGTGTATGGTTTTCCAACACATTCCCAGCCGCACGGTGATCGCGAATTACTTGTGTGAAGTGAACCGGCTCCTAAAACCCGGTGCTCTTTTCAAATTTCAAGTGCAAGGTTACACCGAACGGGCGCCGGATCTGGATGACAGTTGGAGCGGATACGCGTTCAGCCGGGAAGACGCTCGAAAACTGGCAAAGGAAAGCGGTTTTGAAATGCGGTATGACTGGGGTGCCGGTTCCCAGTACTACTGGCTGTGGTTTTTTAAGACGAAACGAAACTGAATTTCAGTTCGCGATTCATGAGTCAGTGGACGGCGCTTTCTTGGCGGTGCGGCGCCCAGCCCAGTACTTCTTCATGCGTTCCGAAACTTCCTGGCGCTCCTGCGAGCCCATGGATTTCCGGCCTCGCCGTTTGGATCGTCCCATCACTTGCGAGTTTGCGTCTGCCGCCCGCTGTAGTTCCTCCAGCGAGGCGATTACGCGTTCGAGTTTTTCCTTCTCGGCGTATAGGTCCTGAATGGTCTTTTGAAGGTCCATTGCAACTGTCGAGATCCGCCAGCAATCGTACAGGGGACATCCCGATCTTACACCGGAACCGTGACGAATTCTACCAAAAATGTTTCTTATCGGATGAAAAACGGCCAGTGCCGTACTAGTTTGAACCAATGGTAAGTGACGCCTAGGTATGCGATACCGGCTCCTACCAGTAGTAGCAGAACCGCGATCTTCAGCACGTTTTCCCAAGGGAATCGGCGACCTTCCCGGCGCAAAACAACCAAATACCCTAGGAAAACACCGAGGTAATAGAGTATGCACATCGGTAACGCAAACAGCGTCATGTTGAAGATATCGGGAGTTGGCGTTACGACGGCGGCGATGATGAAATTGATCAGGATGGCGTAGCGGCTATGACGGACCAGGAAGCCTGGCGTCACAATTCTTAGAATAATAAGAAAGAAAATTAGAACAGGCAGCTCGAATACTAATCCCACGCCCAGGATGACATTGACGAACATGTCGAAGTATTCATTGACAGAAATCACCGTTGTGATGTCTTTTTGAACACCGATACTGAGTAAGAATCTGAGACCGAAGCGAAATGCAACAAAGTAGCCGAACAGTCCGCCCAGGATGAACAATCCAGCCGTGCCGAGAACGAAAGGAATGGCGAACCGCTTTTCCCGTTTGTAAAGGCCGGGCGAGATAAAGGCCCAGACTTGGTACAAGACCCAGGGAGAAGCCAGGAATATCGAACAAACGATCGGAAGTTTGAACCAGACAACGTTAAAAGCTTCCATCGGCGTGATCTGAGCCAGGGTTGGGGGGAAGCCATTGGCCAGCAGGGCAGCCTTGGCCGGCTTCACCACGAAGCGCCACAGGGGGTCGGTGAACGTGAAGCTGACGCACATGGCGACGGCGATGCCTATGATCATCTTGATGATGCGCGAACGCAGCTCCTCGAGATGCTCGAGGAACGACATGCGGAGCATGCCTTCTTCTTCGTCGCCTTCGCCGTCGGAGTTGGATCTGGGCGGATTAGAGCGGTTGCCTCCCCCACCGAAGAGATTCCGGAGCCGGTCCAGCCCGGACTCGACCTCTGACTTGGACGTACCAGCCGTGCGGGAAGCGCCGGCTCCCTTCGGTTCGAGAGTTTGACTCATCTGTTATGAATTGTGCTCGGACGTCGTAGAAGCGGCGCCAGGTGAGTCGGAAGCCGGGTGGCCCGGCTCGGCGGAAGCGACCTGCGTGCTTTCGGCCGGCTCTGACACATGCGACGTTTCGGCGCCGCGGGCGATGGTGCCCTCCGGCGCAACGGGTGACTCAGCGCCCTCAGTTGCGGATGCGCTTGCAGTGGCTGGAACAACAGCAGTGGAGGTGTCGTGACTTTCCGTACCGTAAGCACCTTCGTAGGGGCTGCCGGGTTCGGAATAGTCGTAATTGTAAGCGTCGTACGTGTAGGGTGCGGCGATTTCCTTGATGGAATTGGTTTCCTGTTCCAGGTTCTGCATTTCGCGTTCGAAGGTAGTTTTCAACTCGCTCGAAGCGCGCTGGAATTCCCTGATGGCCCTCCCGACGGTGCGGCCGATTTCCGGGAGTTTCTTGGGGCCGAACAGGACTAGGGCCAGAACCATAATGAACATGATTTCCGGCATTCCCAGTGGTCCCATGTGGTGTTCTCAGTCCTCCTTGCGACTTCTCCCTCATGATATCAGCTTTGGGTTCCGGCGTGAGGGAGCGGGCGGAAGAGAGTTTCACGCAGAGGCGCAGAGTACGCAGAGAGGTTGCTCTGCGGTCTCTGCGGCTCTGCGTGAGATTCTTTTCCCCCAAGGCCAGGAAAAAACGCTCGCGTGAGGACGCCTTCACCGCACGAAGGGCAGATATGCCGGCACTGACCGGCGATATTCGGGAAACTCCGGGAAGCGGGACGCGAGCAGGCGTTCTTCGGTGCGGATGCGGATCTCGGTTCCGGCCAGAAAGAGCGCCAGCGACACCACACACCATTGCCAGGCCGTGAGCAGCAGCAGGGTGCAAACCAATGCCGCAAGCAGCGACGCAAAGATGGGGTGACGTACTACGGCGTACGGACCGGTTCGAATGAGCCGGTGGTCGTCATAGAGGCCGGCCCGAATGCGGAACTGGCGTCCCAGGTGGTGGACCGACGTCCAGGACAAAACTGCCGCGACGGCGGCGAAGATCGCTGATCCGGCGACTCGCGGCAGGCTGGGAGGAGCATTCGGCGGAAGGCGGAAAACAAAGGCGACGAAAATGGCCATTCCCTCGAGCAGCATTCCGAGCAGGGATGGCGCCGACGCGGTGGTCGATCGACGCTTCTGGAAGTGCGGGGCGCGGAAAATGAAGGGATACGCCCAGGCAAACCAGCACACCATCAATTCCACCCGCGGCGCCAGGTGCATGCAAACATTATAGGGCGGAATTGATTTGGCCTGGTACGGGCGCCGGGCGCGCGTTTTACTTTATACCGTGGGCCAACGTACCATGAGGGAAGTTATGTCTGAGCACCCTGGAACTCGCACTCCGTCCTCGAGCCGCTGGATTTCGGCGGCGATAGCCGCTCTGGTTCTGGTCTCTGGCGCCGGTCTCGCGGCGCAGGACCAGAAAGACAAGGACAAAGAGAAAGAAAAAAAGCCCGCTCCGGCGCACAAGACTCCGCCGCCGGCGAATAAGGGCAACAACGCGCCGCGGCCGGAGGCACAGCCGGCTCCGCACCCCGGAACGCCGCCGCCCAACCCGCAAGCCGTACGCCCCGCTACTCCTCCGCCGCGTCCGCCGGTCAATGTACCGAACGAGCATCCACGTCCGGCAGTGGGGACGAACGTCAACCGCCCGGCGTTCGGAGGCGGTCCGCGTCCGGCCTATCATGGGCCGAGTGGCACCGAAGTCCGCTACCACCCGGACGGACATCCGGCGGTGGTGCGCACGCGGAGCGGCATGGTGATTACGCACGGGCCCGGCCCCGTGGCGCGCACCGAGTTCGTGCGGGCGGACCACTCGGTGGTTGTCACGCAGGGGGCGCACTGGGGATACGTGCAGCGTCCCTTCGCGGTGGGCGGCGTGAGCTACGTGCAGCGAACCTACGTGATTGGCGGGGCGCCGCGCGCATACATCTATCGGCCCTACGTTTACCGCGGGGTATCGCTGAACATCTATGTCAGCTCGCACTACTACGCGCCGGCTTATTACGGGTGGGCCTACACACCGTGGGCGCGGCCCGTGGTATTCAGTTTCGGCTGGGGTCCCAGGCCCTGGTTCGGGTTTTATGCGGGGTATTTCGCCCCCTATCCGGTGTATGCGGGGCCGGCGTTCTGGCTTACCGACTACATGATCGCGATGTCGCTCCAGGATGCGTACAACCAGCAGATGCAAGCCAATGCGGCGGCGGCAGCGCAGGCGAATGCCGGATATCCTCCTCCCGCTGCCGGCGGCCAGGTGGCGATGACGCCTGAGGTGAAGCAGGCGATCGCCGACGAGGTGCATCGGCAACTGGACCAGGAGAGAATGGAAAGCCAGGCAGGCGCCGCACCTCAGGCCACGCCAGCGTTCCTGGCCGACAATTCCAGGCATGTTTTCGTGGTGGGCAACCCTCTCGACGTGCAATCGCTGTCGGGCGAGTGCGGTCTCACGGAGGGCGACGTACTGCAGATGACCGCTCCGCCTCCCGGGAATTCAGCGACGGCCGATCTGGCGGTGCTGGCCAGCAAGGGGCCGGATTGCGGTAAAGGCACCGTGGTTACGGTGGCGATTGCGGATTTGCAGGACATGCAGAACCACATGCGTGAAACGCTCGATCAGGGATTGGCGGAACTGCAAGCCAAGCAGGGTCAGGGTGGCCTTCCGGCCTTGCCTCCGGCGGCTAATCAACCGCCGGTGGACGCGGCTTATGCCAAGGCTGCTCCGCCGCCCGATCCCAACGCCGCCAGTGCGGTGAGCCAGCAGGCGGAATCGGCCGTGCAGGCCGAGAACGAAGTGCTGGATCAGGCTTCGGGGCCTTCCGCGGCCGCCGGCGCCGCGCCGCAATCGGTGAGCCTGGGCATGACCATCGACCAGGTAGTGGGAATGCTCGGGCAGCCCACCATGGTGGGAGACCTGGGGTCGAAGAAAATTTACTCGTACGGCAACATGAAGGTCATTTTCATCGACGGGAAAGTGGCCGACATCCAGTAGCGCGGCTTTGTTACCGCCGCGATTTTGTCAAATGCCGATAGGCCTTGTAGCCGAAGAAAAAGGCCAGGCCTCCGACCAACGCGCCGGCGCCGATCATGATTCCAGCCGATAGGCCGGTAGCCGCGCCCTGCGCAGCCAGTTCCAACACGCCGACGGTGGCGCCGCCCGCGCCACCCACGCCCGCACCAACACTGGCAACGGCGGCAGCTTCGACCTTTTCTTTGTCCGCTTCCGTCATCTCGTCGCTCCTCCGATATCTCCATCATATGCCGTAGCGGCGGCCTGCGCTTTATGGTCGAAGTTATAAGCTTGTAAAAGGTCGGAAGGGAGGCCGTCTGCATGCAGACAAGATCTTTTCAGAGAAGATCGTTGCAGAGAAGATCGTTTCTGACGTCGATGGCGTTGGGCGCCGCCGCGGGCACGGTCCTGCCGCGGCCCGCGGCAGGGGCGCTGCCGAAAATGAAGATCACGCGGGTCGAGGTGTGGTCCCCCGCCGCGCCGAACCCGCTCTTCAACCAAAGCGACCTGGTGGTCAAGGTGGAGACGGACGGCGGCATCACGGGCATTGGCGAAGGAGGCTCGCGGGACACGCTGGCACAGTGCGCCGGGCGGCTCATCGGCGAGGATCCGCAGTATATCGAGCGGCTCTGGCAGGATATGTACCGCGCCTACTTCTACCCGCCGGGGCGCGAAAAGATGCACGCGCTCGGCGCGCTCGACCTGGCGCTCTGGGATATCAAAGGCAAGGCGCTCGGCCGTCCGGTGCACACGATCCTGGGCGGGATGGCGCGCAATTATTGCGAGTGCTATAACACCGCCGGCATCATCCCCGGCGTAAAGAGCGGGATGAGCCTGAAGGAGCGCGCGCAGCTCACCATCGCGGCGGGATATCGCGCGTTCCGCATGGCTGCGGCCGACGTGCCGGCCAACACCACTTACAACACGCACGAGCGGCTCAATCAGCTCGCGCTCGACTGCGCGGAGGTGCGCGAAGGCGTGGGCAAGAATGGCGATTGGTGCATCGATTTTCACCAGCGCTTCGATCTTCCGGACGCCATCCGCGGCTGCGAACTGATTCGCGACCTGGCGCCGTACTTCGTGGAAGACCCGGTGCGCGCCGAAGCGTTCGGGGAAGATCTGCCCATTTTGCGCCGCAAGGTGAGCGTGCCGCTGGCGGCCGGCGAAGAGTGGGGCAATCGCTGGGACTTCACCAAGCTGATCGAAAATCACGATTTGGATTACGTTCGCGCCACGCTGCCCAATGTGGGAGGCATCACCGAAATGATGAAGATCGCGGCGTTGTGCGAGACGCATTTCGTGGGCATGATTCCGCATTTCACGGGCCCGATTTCGACGGCGGCGCTGGTAAACTGCCTGGGCACGTTCTCCGGTCCGGTGCTGATGGAGTACAACTTTGGCGGGCGGACGATTCCCTACCTCGAACAGGGGCTGGATTTCCGCAATGGAAAGCTCTATGCGAGCGACCGGCCGGGCCTGGGGGTGGAGGTGGATTGGACCAGGTTGAAGCTGATGGCGGAGTTTACCGAGCGCATTGCCAATCGCGCGCAAACGTACTTCCGGCCGGATGGGTCGATCACGAACTGGTGAGTAGGAAAATAGCCTTCAGCTATCAGCGATCAGCTATCAGCTAAGCCCGAAGTAGCTGAACGCTGAGAGCTTCCCTGTTGACATTGGCTATGGTGCTTTGATAAAACTCGCGGACACTGTGAACAAAAAAGATCTTGTAGGGAAGATCGCCTCGGATGCGAGTTTGACACGGGCGCAGGCGTCGCGGGCGCTGGACGCGTTCGTCGAAGGAATTCAGGCCAGCCTGGTTCGGGGAGACCGGGTGACCATTTCGGGCTTCGGTTCGTTCGGCGTTTCGCACCGCAAGGCTCGCCGGGTGCGGAATCCGCGTAGCGGGAACGCCATGGAAGTGGCCGCCAAACGTGTGCCGCGTTTCGCGCCGGGCGCGGAACTGCGAACCGCTATCGCCGAGCCGGCATCCAATAGCTGATGGATGCCAAAACTCGCGTGGTGATCGTGGGCGGCGGGTTCGGAGGACTGTACGCGGCCAAACGATTGGGCCACGCGCCGGTGTCGCTGACGCTGATCGACCGGCGGAACTTCCATCTGTTCCAGCCGTTGCTGTATCAGGTGGCAACCGGGGCGCTTTCGCCCGGCGAGATCGCTTCGCCGCTGCGCGCGGTGGTCGGCCGGAACCGCAACACCGAGGTCGTGCTGGGGGAAGTGCGCGACATGGATGCCGTCAACCGCCGCCTGATCCTCGACGAGGGTGAGGTTCCGTACGACGAACTCATTGTCGCCACCGGTGCCACCCATTCGTATTTCGGACATGACGAGTGGGCCGCGGTGGCGCCGGGGCTCAAGACCATCGAAAACGCCACGGCGATTCGCTCCCGAATTCTTCTGGCGTTCGAAGAGGCCGAACGCGAGACCGACGCGGACAAGCGGCGCGAGTGGCTCAATTTCGTGATTGTGGGCGGCGGACCGACGGGCGTCGAATTAGCCGGCGCGTTGAGTGAAGTGGCGAACGATTCGTTACGCCACGATTTTCACCATATCGATCCCACCCAGGCTCACATCGTGCTGGTGGAGGGGGAGAGCCGGCTGCTGCCGGCATTTCCGCCCGAGCTTTCCGCGCACGCCGAAGAGGAATTGAAGGAACTTGGTGTACACACACGCACCAACGCGCGCGTTACGGCTATCGACCCGAATGGCGTGGTGACGACCACCGCCAGCGGCGAAGAGAGAATGGCCGCGCGGACAGTTTTGTGGGCAGCAGGCGTGCGGGCGTCGCGCATGGGCAAGGTACTGGCCGAGCGCGCCGGCGCCCAACTCGATAAAGTCGGGCGCGTTGTGGTGGAGCCGGATCTCACCATCGCCGGACACCCGGAAATTCACGTGATTGGCGACCTGGCGCATTTCAGCCATCAGACGGGCAAACCACTGCCCGGAGTCGCGCAGGTGGCGATCCAGATGGGACGCTATGCGGCTAAGTCAATCCGCGCGAAGATCGAAGGCAAGACACTGAAGCCGTTCCGCTATTTTAATAAGGGCAACCTGGCGACGATCGGGCGCAATAAGGCAGTTGCCGATTTCGGATTCATGAAGGTATCGGGATTTCCGGCGTGGTTCCTGTGGGTGTTCGTGCACCTGATGTACCTGGTGGAGTTCGAGAATCGCCTGCTGGTGTTTGTGGAGTGGGTTTACAACTATTTCACACACAATCGCGGGGCGCGGCTGATTACCAAGGGGAACTCGTAGCACCGCCGCGTGTTACCCTCAGCTTTACTCCATTTGAGGCCCGATATGTCCTATCTTTCTATACGCGATCTCGATTTAAACGGGAAACGAGTTTTCATCCGGGTGGATTTCAACGTGCCGCTCGAGAAGAACGAAAAAGGCGACATGCAAATCACCAGCGACAAGCGGATCAAGGCGTCCCTGCCCACCATCCAATACGCGCTCGAACACGGGGCCGGTGTCATCCTGGCGTCGCACCTCGGGCGTCCCAAGGGGAAGCGGAATCCCGAAATGAGTCTGAAACCGGCGGCTGCGCGGCTGGCGGAATTGCTGGGGCGGGAGGTGAAAATGGCGCCCGATTGCATCGGGCCGGAAGTGGAGGCGATGAAGCCGGCGCCGGGCGAAGTGCTGTTGCTCGAAAATCTGCGCTTCCATCCGGAAGAAGAGAAGAACGACCCGGCGTTCGCGAAAAAACTGGCCGCGCTGTGCGACGTCTACGTCAATGACGCATTCGGTTCGGCCCACCGCGCCCATGCTTCTACCGAGGGGATGATCCAGTTTGTGCCCAAGGTTGCCGCGGGTTTGCTGATGGAAGCGGAACTGAAGTATCTGGGCATGGCGACGACGAATCCGGCACGGCCGTGCGTGGCGATTTTGGGCGGCGCGAAGGTTTCGGACAAGATCGAGGTGATTCAGAATCTCGGGAAAGTGGTGGACCGCCTGCTCATCGGCGGCGCGATGGCGTACACGTTCCTGAAAGCGCAGGGCAAGCCGACGGGCAAGTCGCTGGTGGAAGAGGACAAGGTGGAACTGGCGAAGACTCTGCTGGAATCGCTCGGCGACAAGCTGATGCTGCCGGTGGACCACGTGGTGGTATCGGAAATCGCGGCCGGCGCGGCCCATGAAGTCGTGGAGAAGATAGCCGACGACAAGATCGGCGTGGATATCGGGCCGAAGACCGTGGCGGCTTATGCGGAAGTGATCGCGGGCGCGAAAACGGTAATCTGGAACGGGCCCATGGGCATCTTCGAAAAGCCGCCATTCGACGCCGGAACGGTGGCGCTGGCGAAGGCGGTGGCCGCGTCGGGCGCCATCTCGGTGGTGGGCGGAGGCGATTCCGAGAAGGCGATCAAAGCGGCCGGCGTCACGAGCAAGATTACGCACGTGTCGACGGGCGGCGGGGCATCGCTGGAATTTCTGGCGGGCATTCAGCTCCCGGGCGTCGCGGCCTTGAATCGGTAAGCGTCCAAAAATCCCTGTGCAGTGAGCCCGGCCGCGAGAATGCCGTCCGGCCAGCACTGCCAACGTGCGATTGCAGCTGACGAGGCCTGCTTAGTCCTTCATTTCATTAGCTTGCCAACCTATTCTGCCGCAAGGCTGGTAGGCGGAATGCGCATCTGTATTTGTGAACGGCCTGCTTAGCCATTAGACGCTGCCTCGGCACTCCGAGGCGGGAAACCCAACAGGGCAAATCGCGAAATCCGGCAGAATCATGAGCCGGCAGACCCATTCCGGGAGTATACTAGCCACGGGTCGTCGCCCCGGCGAGCACCCGGGTTGTTCCCCCGAGACTGCCCGCTGTAAAAGGTTCAGGCGGGGCCGCGCGCAGCGCCGCGCCAATTGGGAGGGTCTGCCAGTCCTAGAAACGCAACAGCAAGCCCGTAATGGCCGGTGTTTCCGGGAGGAAACCGGAAAGCAGAACGGGCAATAAGGCAAATCTGAACAGCCCGTCGTAGCGTTGGCATGCCGGGCAGTTCCATCGCTGGTGGCACGATGGCTAGCGGGCGGCGGAGAGGGTGAAGCGCCGCTCAGGATATCGGGAAGGTAATTATGGGAAAAGAAGCGTTGAGTATTGTCGACCAGCGCACCCAGGCCGCTTATGAAGTTCCGATCCACGATGGGACGGTTCGGGCCATGGACCTGCGCCAGATCAAGACAGGGCCCGAAGATTTCGGGCTCATGACCTACGACCCCGCTTTCATGAACACGGCATCCTGCCGAAGCGCGATCACGTTCATCGACGGCGACAAAGGAATTCTGCGCTATCGCGGCTACCCCATCGAGCAACTGGCGGAGAAGTGCACTTTTCTCGAGGTGGCCTATCTGGTCCTGTTCGGCGAACTGCCGACCGAGCCGCAACTGAAGGAATGGGTCGCCGACATTACGCATCACACCATGCTGCACGAGACCACCAAGCGATTCCTGGAGGGGTTCCGCTACGACGCGCATCCCATGGGGATGCTGGCCAGCACCGTGGCGGCGCTCTCTACGGTTTATCACGAGGCCCGGCACGTGCTCGATCCGGCATCGAGGGCAATGCAGATCCGGCGGCTCATCGGCAAGATGCCGACGATTGCCGCCTACACCTATCGTCACAGTTTGGGCCTACCGTATATCTATCCGGACAACGACCTGACTTATACCGAGAATTTCATGAACATGCTCTGGAAGATGGTGGAACCCAAGTACACCGCCAACCCCATCCTGGCGCGCGCGCTGGACATCCTGTTCATCCTGCACGTCGATCATGAGCAAAACTGCAGCGCCAACGCCATGCGCGCCGTAGGCAGTTCCCAGGCCGACCCGTTCCTGTCCACCGCTGCCGCCTGCGCCGCGCTGTCCGGTCCGCTGCACGGCGGCGCCAATGAAGAAGTGCTGAAGATGCTGGACGTCATCGGCTCCAAAGACAAGGTTCCGGCCTACGTCGACAAGGTCAAGAGCGGGGAGTTCAAGCTGATGGGCTTCGGACACCGCATCTATAAGAACTACGATCCTCGCGCCCGCATCATCAAATGGGCGGCCGACAAAGTATTCGAAGTGACGGGACGCAATCCAAAGCTGGAAATCGCATTGGAGCTGGAGCGCATCGCGCTGGAGGACGAATACTTCATCAAGCGCAAGCTCTATCCGAACGTGGATTTCTACTCCGGCATCATCTACCAGGCCATGGGTTTCAAGCCGGATATCTTCACGGTGCTGTTCGCCATTCCGCGCACCGCCGGCTGGCTGGCCCAGTGGCAGGAAATGATCACCGACCCCGAGCAGAAGATCGCCCGTCCGCGGCAGGTCTACACTGGCCAGGCAGCGCGCGATTTCGTGCCGATCGAGAAGCGCGGCGCTACGGCAACGCACGCCACAGCGTAGTGGAATCCGCCCCTGGGATGTCTCCAGGGGCGGTTCGTCTTTTCCCCCGTAGCAGGACGCAGCGCATGTCAGTGCGTAGGGACCGGCATGACTTCCATCAGATCTAAAAGGAGACTGCTTATGTTAGCGACTACGTTTCGTTCAGCCGCGCTTGCTTTGTTGGTTGCCGGCTGGATGACCGCCGCGAACGATCCATTCGTCGGCAAATGGAAGTACAACCCGGACAAAAGCAAGGTTGTCGGTCAACGGTTCAAGGTTGAGGATCTCGGCGCGAACAAATACAAAATCGACGGTGGCGCGGTTGCGCAGGTCGTGGTTGCCGACGGCACGGATCAGCCCATCGAGTTCGGCGGCACCGCGTCTCTCCTGAAAACCGGCGAAAATACCTGGAAAATAGTGTGCAAGAGGGACGGACGAGTCCTCTCCGAAAATACTCTGACTCTCTCGCCGGACGGCAAGACGCTGACTGCTCGTTACACCGGGACGCGGCTTGACGGGAGCACATTCGACGACCTGGAAGTAATGACGCGGGTCGCGGGGACCGGCGGCCTCGCAGGCGCCTGGGAGACCAAGAGCGAGAAGGAGAGCGCGCCGACGGTTTGGGAGATACAGCCCTACGAAGGCGGCTTGTCGTTTGTGTATCCTTCGAGCAAAGGCCGGCTGGACATCAAATTCGACGGCAAGGATTACACGGAACAGGGGCCGAACGCGCCTAAAGGCGTTGTGACTTCGGGGAAGCGCCTGGACTCCAACACGATTCAGATCACCAACAAGCACGATGGGAAGGTCCTGGACACTGCCGAGTGCAAGGTCTCGACGGACGGCAAAACCATAACCATGACGGTTCATAGCACGGGTCAGGCGATTCCTCTCGTGGTGGTTTACGAGCGGCAGTAGTGAGCGCGAAGCGGTTCCGTTCGAGCCGGCAAACCGCCCGTTTTCCTGGTCCCGTTTTGGCTGCACGTGAGTATCGCGCTCCTTGTGCCTACGTGTCTGAACTCACCAGGTTCGCGACCGGCATGCGGATCGTAAATGTGCTTCCTTTGCCGACCTCGCTGTGGACGGAGATGCTTCCCCCATGGGTGGTGACGATTCCATACGCGATCGATAAGCCGAGTCCCGTGCCCTGGCCGCTCTCCTTGGTGGTGAAGAAAGGGTCGAAAATCCGATCGACCTGTTCCGCGGGAATCCCTCGGCCGGTGTCGGAGATCGCCACCTCGACCGAGTCTTCGGAGATTCTGTCACGCGTCACGACAGTGATGACCCCGCGCTCTTCCATGGCCTGAGCGGCATTCAGCAGGAGGTTGAGGAATACCTGTTGGAACTGGGAGCGATCCGCCATGACGGGCGGGAGGTCGGGATCGAGGTCGCAGGCGACAGTTACATTGAAAAAGGACGCCTGCCTCGCTACCAGGGCCAGAGTATCCTTGAGAACCTTGTTGAGATCGACGTTTTCCATATTGCCTTTGGATTGCCGGGAGAACTCGAGCAGACCTTTGACAATGTCGCGGCAGCGCTCGGTCTGGTGAATCACTTCCTCCAGGTTTTCCCGATTGGGATCGTCCTTCGGCATGTCCTCGACGGTGAGGGCGGTGAGCGCCAGGATGCCTCCCAGCGGATTATTGACTTCGTGCGCCACGCCCGCCGCCAGCATGCCGATTGAGGCCAGCCTCTCCGACTGTGCCACACGGGCCTGCATGGCCACCAGTTCTTCGGTCCGCTGCTTGACCTTTTCCTCGAGGGTGCGGCCCCATTCCTCCAGGTCGCCCCTCATCTGGCGCAGACTTTTGAGCATGGCGTTGAAAGACTCGGCGAGCAGGGCGATCTCACCCGGCGAATCGGATCGCACTTCCCGGTCGAACCGTCCCGCGATAATACTCCGCGTGGCGCCGACCATTTCGCCGATCGGTCGGGTGATATTGAGAATCATGTAGTACGTGATGCCGAGGATGATAAGGAATCCGGCAGTGGCGATGCCAAAGAAGGAAAGGATCACCTGATTGCGGATGGTGGTGTAGGTATTCTCCAGAACCCCCACGGAGAGCATGCCGATCACATCTCCGCCGTAGTTGCGAATGGGAGCATATTCGCTGATGTACCACTCTTTGACTACAAAGGCCCGCCCTCGCCAGATTTCACCCCGGTTGAGTACCGCATCGCAAACGTCGTGGGGTGCGCGCGTGCCGACGGCCCGATCGCCCGCCGTCGTCCGCACGTTGGTGGAAATGCGCACTCCCCGCTCGAATATGGTGACCGATCCGTTGTCCACATCCTGGAAGCGGTCGCCCCGGAAGAGCAGCGCCCAAACCCGATCCACAATTCCGAAGTTCCCATTCAACAGGATGCCGCCATAAAGGGTGCCGGCCTGCCGCGCGGATGAATCGCCTACCGGTGCTGCAACCACCAGCGCCATCGTGGTAACACCGCCGCCGGTCAACTCGCCGGGAAGAATCTCGGTTCCCGCGGCAATTTTCCCGGCGAGAGCCGCCCGCACGACGCTCAACGACGATGCATCGTCCCCGGTAACGGAGGGTTGGGCGATCCGGAACACGACACGCCCCTGGCGGTCGGTGAGGCTGAGAAAATCGAAACCGGCATCCTGGCGAATTCGCTCCAGATAGCCGGCGAGAGGGACGGTGTCGTGCCTCGCGAGATATTGCTCGACCGCCGCGCCGGTTGCGGCAAACTCGACCGATAGTTTCAGGGATTGCAGTTGTTGTTCGTAGACCGCCCGCGCGGTGGCGAAATCGTGGTCGACCGCCCGGCGCGCCTGCATCATGATGGTGGAACTGACAATCCAGGAACCGACCGTCGAGGTGACCAATCCCCCGGTTCCCAGAATAATCAGATAGCTCCAGATGAGTCTGGCCTTGAGCGACAGCCGTGGGGGACCGAAGGACATGGCATCCGCGCGCCCTTCAGGCGGCCTGGCTAATCCGTTGGTGTATCTTTTCCAGCAGCTGGACCGTATCCACCGGCTTGGCGAAGAACATGTCGTGAGCCAGCCAGCCGCCGCTCGAGGGGATCTCGAAGTCGGGAAGCCGCGTGCAGAACGAGCTGATCACGAAAATCGGCACGCGTCTCAAAGACGGATCGCGCCGGATTTCCTGAATCGCGAAGAAGCCTTCGGTTCGCTCCTTCATCATGATGTCCATCAGGATCAGGTCCGGCCGCTCCAGCTTGGCCATGCGGACGCCTTCGGCGCCATCGCACGCGCGGAAGACGGTCAACCCGTTGGCTTCGAGGAAACACGCCACCGCTTCCACGAAATCCTGGTCGTCATCGACAATCAATATTCGCTTGTTGTCCTGCATCTTTTTGGCTCCCGACGATATCCGGCTCGCGCCAGGCCGGCAACCGAACCCGGAAGGTGGATCCGGCGCCCGCCTGGCTTTCCACGTCGATCGTTCCGCCCATCTCCGAAACAATCCTCTTACAGATATGCAATCCCAAACCCGTGCCTGCGGTCCTCTTGGCGCCATCGTCTTTGGCGCGGAAGAACTCCTCGAAGAGGAAGGGCCGGTATTTCTCCGGAATCCCGATGCCGGTATCGGCCACCGCGACGACTACCTCACCGCGCGACTGGCTGCCGGAAATCGTCACCTTCCCGCCCGGTTTGTTGTACTTGATGCCGTTGGTGATGAGGTTGTCGAACAGGACGCTCAAACAATTCCGGTCGCCCGGCACAAACAGGCCTTCGTCCGGCAGGCAGGCTTCGAGAGAGACGTTCTCCGCGGCGGCCGTCGGCTCGTAGCTTTTCAAGATGCCGGCAATGATCTGGTTGAGATCGACTTTGATCCTTTCGTTGAACAACGATCCGCCTTCCACGCGCGCCAGGGTCAGCCAGTCGGCAATCAGCTCCTGGAGTTCTTCGATTCGGGTGAGGCAACGGCCGAGCCACTCCTGCCGCCGGGCCGCACCGTCCCCGGTCTGATCGAGATGTTTCAGCACGTCCAAATATTGATGGACGGCAGCGAGAGGTGTTCGAAGCTGGTGGGACACGAAGGTGACAAAGCGCCGTTTGAGCATGGTCTGCTCGATCTCGTGGCGCTGGGACTCCAGGGCCAGACGGCGGCGCTCCAGCCCGCGATTGACGATCAGCCGCAGCTCATCCGGCGAGAATGGCTTCGGCAGAAAGTCGTATGCCCCGCATTTCATCGCCTGGACCGCAGTATCGATGGTGGCGTATCCGGTGATCACCACGATGACGATTTGCGGGTCGATCTCGTGAACCCGGCTGATGACTTCCATGCCGCTGATGCCCGGCATTTTGAGATCGACGATGACCATGTCGGGCTTGGTTGTGGCGACACCGTTCAGTCCGCGGGCGCCGTCTTCGAAGACTTCGGCGCGGAGCGCCATTTTGGTCAGGATTTTGGCGCAGGAAAGCCGCATCGCATAGTCGTCATCGATCACGACGACCATGGGCGCCGGGGCGGAATGGCTCATCAAACCACGGCGCCCTTCGTGGCGCCGCCGGTTTTTTCCAGAACCCGGAGAAGTTCCGGGATATCGAGCGGTTTGGTGAGGTAGCCGTCTGGCCGGATCATCTCGACTTCGGCGGCCATCGGAAAACGTTCATCCGGGTTTTCCGTGATTGAAGAGATCATGAAGATCGGGGTATTGCGATACTCCGCGAATTCGTCCCGGCACTTGAGGGAATGGGTGACGCCATATCCCTCCGTGGTAGTCTCCATCATGATGTCGAGGAGGATCGCGTCCGGTTTGTGCTCGACCACCTTCTGCAGACCCTCGTGGCCGGACGCAGCTTCCAGAACGGTATAGCCATGACCTTCGAGCAGGGACTTCACCGCGACCCGAAAGTCGACATCATCGTCGATCAGGAGCACTTTTGCGCACATCCAAGCCTCCTTCCCGCCAGGTGGATCCGCCCCGCCTCTCGGACGCGGATGTACCCGACCCGATTATAGGACAAGCTACTCCGAAATAGAAGGGGTTTCGAAACATTGGACGATCGTAAGCGCCAGCACAGTGGTGCGGCGGTTGGAAACCGGCTTGATCCAGAGACCGGCGACCTGCCTGAGACCGCGACGCAGGGTCGCCCAGCGATCCTCGGAACGGGTTGGTGTATAGTAATTCGAGCTGTCAGGAATATAACGACTGCAGTTTACGAGGAGATGAGTCTCTATGCGGGGTGAGAAGATCTACGAGTACGACCTGGATTTTACGGGGGTGACGGATTACGGGGTGAGCCTGGAAGCGATCCTGGCGGGCAAAGAAACGGTTCCTCCTCAGGGGGCCCGCTTCGATGTTGCGTTTGAGGGACGCGCCAGCGGCCGGCTGTCTGGACGAGTCCGCGGCGTCGACTATATCAGGATGCGCGCCGACGGCCGCATTGATCTCGATATTCGTGCGACCATCGAGACTGACGACGGCAAGCGGATCGCCCTTTCCGCTGACGGCGTGGGTGTGCCGAAGGCTGGTGAGCCGGTCGCCGAGATTTTTGAGAACGTAGCTCTCACGACGGCAGCCGCTGACTATTCCTGGGTGAACGCGCGGCAGATTTGGGCTCCGGGAACGGTAAACCTGGCTGCCGGCAAGATTCACATCGACGCATATTTGCAATGAAGCGGACCCGGCGCAAGGCGCCGCCGGGAATGACGTCATTTAGCGCGAGTTCCGCTGGAATGTGATGTGCGGCCGGCGGGCCGATTTGAACCGCGGCAGGACAGGAGCAGCGCCGGATGGTGATCCAGTGATCCTGACGACCGATTCCGACTTCCGCATCTATCGCCGGCACAGCAGGCAGGTGGTTCCCTGCGTTGTGCCGCGATGATTCTCTTGGGTTGAGTTCGTGCCCCCCGATTCGTGAAGTTGATCGAGACTTAGGTGAGTCTGAGCGACGAGGCACGTCCAACAGATCGGGGCGTGAGTGGTCAGCGCGCCAGGGATATATTCCGGGCGGATCTCCTTCCATTGCAGGATTCGCAAGTCGGGACTCATCAGGCACGGATTGTGCCGCCATCTGCCGATCGCGCCGACAGGATTTCCGCAGCAGATGCACTGTTTGTCCTGGTACCATCTCGCCAGGATTGCGCGCACGAGAAACTCCTCCGGCGCTGCTTCTATCAGCCTCAAGCAGGCCTGACCGCAAGGCGCGCGCACGCGCCATCGGGAGCAGTTGCGGACGTGCGACCCCGGCCGTATGTGCCAGACCGCGAGTTCGACAGCCGCAGCCTCGCCAGTTTCCGGACACGCGACCACCCTCGCACCACGGAACCTCCGCCAGGTCCGCATCACACGCCGCGAGGCCCAACCAACCAGGCCCAAGACCAGCAGCGCGGCCGGAATACCAAATATCGAAGTCATACCAGCCACCGCTCCACCTCCTCCAGAACGCGATCAACGATCGCCGGCATCCGGGCCTCGACCGCCGGTGACAAGCGGTCGGCCATCGCGGCGGATGAAATGGCGATACCGACGAGCGTACAGCGGATGGGCGCGATTGCTTCGAGAAGGCGGATTGCCTGGACCGCCGAGAGGTGATGGGCGTGATCCTGGTGGTCGTCAAGCCCCGGCTGACCGTCCGCGAACACGAAGATGCCGCCCGGCTCGGCGCCGTCCTGGATCGCGTCCAGGACCAACACGCGGCTGCGCCCTTCCATTTGCGCGGCGTAGCGGAGAAGATCCGAGCCGCCGCATATAACTTCCGCAGAATCGGGCAGTCTCGGGTCATGGGCCAGCCGTTCCGCCACGGCGCAGCCCACCCCATCGTCGCCCATCAGCGGATTGCCGAGACCGATCAGCAATGTTGGCTTCATCTTCTGTGTACTACATGGACGGAACAGGAAATGCACGGGTCGTAGGCGCGGGCCACCATTTCCAGGCGTTTCGCAATGGCCGTGTCCGTGCGTTCCGGGCATTGCTCCGCCGTGCGGCGGAAATGCAGTTCCATGCTGGCGGCGTTCAAGGCGGTGGGAGTGATCACATCCGCCGCGGTGATGCGCCCGCCGGCGTCATAGGTATAACTATGGATCAGAAGACCCCGCGGGGCTTCCGTGATCCCGGTGCCGCTCGCGGCGCGAGGCTGTACCGTTACCGGCGGCTCATCCCGGACGCCATCCCGCAGGAATTGTCCGGTAATTTCCAGCGCACGCGCGATATCGCCGATCAACTCGACGGCCTGCGCCTTGTTGTTATCCATCGGATTGACGGCGGGCAAGCGCAGTTGGAGGCGTTCCATCGCGGCCGCCATTCTTCCGGCGAGGCGCTGCGGGTTGACCGTGAGCCTAGCCAGGGATCCGACCATGAACGGCTTTCCGCCAAAGGTGCTGTGTTTGGCGTGCGAATGCGGCATCGGCTTCTCGTTAGTGAGCGTTCGATAGTCGGCGGCGCGCACCACGGTGCGGTCGCCATTGGATGCGACGACGACTTCATCGCCCGCGTAGTAGCTGTCCAGGCCCGGCGAACGCAATGCCGTATAGACCGTCTCGCACCGGCAAAAGTCCGCCGGAGGAAGAGCGGCCATGAGATCGATGCCCCCGTCCGAGTCCTTGAGACCTTCCTCGAGTGCATGGCGCAGTTCGATCAACCGGTCGACGGCCGGCGCCCTGCCAAAACCTCCCACCACGGCATTGACAGGATGGATCGCCCGGCCGCCGATAATCTCCTGGATGGAATTGCCGAGCTTCTTGAGCCGCAATCCCAGCCGCACCGCGTCCGGATTGTCCGCGGCCAGGGCGATGGCGCTGGGATAGTTCAAGTAGTCCGGAGCCGCCAGAAAAAACAGGTGCAGCGCGTGACTTTCGATGCTCTCACCCAGGTAGAGCAGCTCGCGCAGCAGCTCTGTTTGCGGAGTCACCTGCACTCCAAACGCGTTTTCGGTGGCCTTCAAGGAAGTCAGGGAATGCGCCACGGAACAGATGGCGCAAATGCGGGACAGCGTGGGCGCGACCTCGTCGAACCGCTTCCCGCGGACCAGCGGTTCGAGGAGCCGGGCGCCTTCGAAGACATCGAAGCGCACGCCCGCCACCGAGTCGCCGTCCAGTTCCACGGTGATGCCGCCGTGTCCTTCCACGCGGGCCAGATGTTCGATGACAACGGTCTTCATTTCGTTACTCCCTGCGGCGCGAACGTCCGCAACCGGGCAGCAACGGCCTGCCGGTCAAATCCCTTCGCCTCGAACTCCGCCAGCAAGGAGGACGAGTTAGCGTCGCTCACGGGACCGCGGCAACCGACGCACGGAACACGCAGCGCCGGACAGCGCGCCTGGCACCCGGCCGCGGTCACCGGGCCGCAGCAGATTTCTCCGCGGTCGATGAGCAGGCAGTTGTTTTCGAACATGCGGCACTCCGTGCAAACCGCGTATTCGGGATAAACCGGAGCGTTTCCATTCAGCAGATTGGCGATGGCGGAAAGAAACTGCTCCTTTTCGATGGGGCAGCCGGTAATGTTGAGATCCACCTTGACGACTTCGTGGAGCGCCTGGGCCGGCACGGAATCGTAACCGAGCCCTGTCTCGCCATAGACGTCTTCCAGCAGCTTTCGGCGGTCGGCGGCGCGGTCCATTGTCGCCACGCCGCCCCACACAGCGCAGGTGCCGAGCGCCACCAGCGTCTTGGCCCGCTGGCGAATCTTCCGCAGCCTGTCGGCATCCCGGTTGCTCAAAACCGCGCCTTCGACCAGGGCAACGTCGAGCGGACAAGCGGCATCGTTCTCCGACGACGCCATGAGGAAGTCGCGGACATCGATCAGGGAGACGAGGTCCAGCAACTGGTCTTCGCAGTTCACGATCGCGAGCTGGTCTCCCGCGCAGCCCGTGAGTCCGAAGATCCCTACAGTAGGTTTGCTCATCAGATCATCTCCGGCAGGTTGAGTGCGTCCCAATAGGTGAAGATCGGGCCGTTCAGACACGTGTACTTGTATCCGATACTGCAGTGGCCGCATTTGCCAACACCGCATTTCATGCGCCGTTCGAGCGACATCAGGATGCGGTCTTTGGGAAAGCCAATCTCCAGCAGCTTCCGCAGAATGAACTTGTAAACCACCGGGGGCCCGCAGACGGCGGCGTACGTGCGCAGCGGTTCGATGCGGGCGAAGTCGAACATGGTGGGAAGCAGCCCTACATGGTTTCTCCATGTTCCCGAGGGATCGGCATCCACCGTGAGGAGACAGTTCACGTCGTCGCGGTCCACCAGGGCCTGGAGTTCCTCGCGGAACAGCATCTCCTCCGGCCGTTTGGCGCCGTACATTAAGGTGATGTCGCGGAACTCGTCGCGGCGATCCACCGCGTACCACAGGAGCGAGCGCAAGGGCGCCATCCCCAAGCCTCCCGCGACCAGCAGCAGATCGTTGTTCTGCATTTGGCGGAGGGGAAAGCCGTTGCCGTAGGGACCGCGTACTCCCACCACGTCGTTGGCGCGCAGCCGGTACAGCGCGTTGGTGACGCGGCCGACGCGCCGCACGCACAATTCGAGAACTTCGGGGCGCGTGGGAGAAGAGGAAATCGAGATGGGCATTTCGCCGGCGCCGGGCACGCTCAACATGACGAACTGGCCCGGCTGGTGGCGGAATGTTCGCGCCAGGCCATCGTCCAGGAAGCGCAGCGTGAAGAGGTAGTTGTTCTCCACCATCTTGTAGACGCGCACGATTCGCGCCATGTGCGGCTGGTATGGGTTGTCGGTGAGCACGGCACGACAGGTTGCGACTTCATCGGCTAGCAACATCTTGCACCCTCCGTAGCTGGTCGATCACTTCGACGACATCGATGTGAACGGGGCAGGCGACGATGCACCTGCCGCAACCCACGCAACTGGGACGCCCGTATTCGGCGACGAATCCGCGCTGCTTGTGGTAGAAGCGGAATTTGATGCGGCTGGCGCGCGGTCCGCGGAAGTTTTCGCCGCTCCCCACCAGCGCATGGTTGGCGAACAGGCACGAATCCCAGGAACGCACCCGGCTGCCGCCGAGCGATCCCAATTCCACACTGTCGGCGACATCGTAGCAGTAGCAGGTGGGACAGACCATGCTGCAACTGCCGCACGAGAGGCACTTCGCGCCCAACTCCTCCCAGATCTCGCTGCGGTATTCCATCTCGAAGATCTCGGGAAGGTCGCGGATCTCGGTTTCCAACTGGAAGGCGCGGCGCTTATTGGCGGACCGCCGTTTGTACTCCTCGATATCGGCGACGTCGATAGGTTCGAAGATGCGGCCGGCAGCGAGCACCATGTCGTCGCCCAGCGAACTTCCCACCAGCGCCTGGTAGTACTCGCCGGTATCGTAGAAGAAGAGATCGAAGCCATCGTCCACGAAATCCGCCCGCATGGAGCGGCAGAAGCAATGCTCGTCGGGCGTGCAGTCGATGCCGATGATGGCGATGTTCTTCCGGCGCGCCTGGTAGTACGGATCGTTGTACTTGCCGGAGAAGACGCGATCGAGGATGTTGAGGGCATAAACGTCACAGGCGTGCACGCCGAAGAGAATGATCCGTTGACTCAATCCGTCAGTCGAGGGTTCGAATCCGTTGCCGGGACGGTAATGAAAGAGAGTTTCCCGCGGGGGAAGGAAGTACTTTTTCGGCGGAAGGATCGTCCGGTTATAGTCCAGGCGAGCCTCCGACCAGCGGGTTAAGCGTTTGAACACATACCGGCCGTCCTGTTCGACGGGTGCATGCAATTCGCCGAACTGCTGGACGACCGATGCGAAGAGATCCAGCTTGTCCTTGCGGAGCTTGAGGATCTTCAATTCGGCCTCCTCTGGCCTGCGGATCGGCCCCGCTACAGATTATAGGACTCTCTTATCTGAAATAGAAGGGCTTGCGAGAGCGGGCGCGCCTTATAATTTCGAATATGAACCCCGGTTCGAGTGGCCCCTTTCAGGTTTGCGGGTCCTGCCGGCACGCCTGGCCGACATGGGACGGGTTTGTTCTGGATCCGGCCGTGCGGCTACTGGGCTGGCAGGCTGCGATCGCCAATCCGGAGGTCAATCTGCTGGTTTTCGAGCACAGTTGTGGCAGTTCGGTATCGATCCTTTCCAGGCGGCTGCGCCATCTCCTGCCCGCGCCGGAACCGGGCGCCCCGCAGTTCAGGCTGCTGGGCACCGACCAATGCCGGGGCCATTGCTTGCGCCTGGGGGATTTCGAGGCATGCGACGCCCAGTGCAGCAGCGCCCGGGAACGCGAGTTGATCCGGCTCATCGTACGCATGAGGAAAGAGGCGGAGCGGTCAGGAATGGGAAGCGATTGACACCATATGGCGGGGACGACGGGGCTCGAACCCGAACAACGCCGTGTCGGTGGGTAGCGACGTGTGCTAAGTGGTTGTGTTTTCAGTGAACGCGCCGGTCGGTTGTCCAGCCAATACCGGCGCGTTTTCGCGGGAGTACTGCAAAAGTACTGCACGGAACCGGCACAGCGTGCACGCCGGTCCTGCTCCGTTCCCGTGAGTCACGCCTTGGCGCGCCGCTGGCGGTCATCACCGCGGCTGGACGAAAGGGAATCACGCGACTGGCTCCCCGTCGTGGACACGTTTCGAACTTTCGCCTTTTCCCCCACTCCAGGTGGTCTCGGCCCGTCTTCACTGTGGTAGGGCTATTCGTCGCTCCTTGCGAGCTATTGTCTGGAAGCATAGGAGGAAAGAAGTGGGGGACGACGGGGGCCGAACCGGAACATGGCAGTTCTGACCTAGTAAGCCGTGCGTGCTCCTTGGTTTTGTTTCTTAAACGCCCTGGAGACGATTCTCCAATCCAAACCTGGCGTTCTCATCGCCGTGCACGCTGCGAGCGCAAAACTAGGATTTTTGATGACCGGCGGCTGTTCCGAATCCATGCGCGAACGGGAAAAGGCCAGCCTTCAGGCATCGGCCTCGTTGATTGTAGCGAGGGGCGGATACACGAGGTCGAACAACGCCCCGGCCCGATTTCCATCAAGCCGTTGCACAATAGCGAAGTCTGCCATTGCTCCACTTCTGTCCCCGCGATTCAACTTAATAAGGAGGACCGCCACACGTGCTTCTACGTCGTTCGGGTTGGTTGCCACCGCCTGTTCGTAGGCTCGTTCGGCGTCATCCAGCCGATTCAATTGTCGATAGGCGTTACCGAGGTATCGGTGGGCTTCGGCTGTATGGCCGTCGATTTGCAGGGCCGTCTCTACGAAGGATAGGGCTTCCGTCGGGAAGTTGGTTTCGAGATACACCTCAGCAAGTCGAACATGAGCCTCAGCATTGCGGGGATCGAGCCGGATTGCGGCCCGGAAGCAGTCCGCAGCTTCGCCCGAGCGCTTTAGACGCAGATACACTTCGCCGAGCTTGACGTGGTTCTCAGGCCTGTTCCCATCCACCCGCAGCAAACCCATGAAACTTTCAATTGCTTGCTCCAGCCGTCCCGCGTTCCTATGAAAAGACGCTAAATAACTCCAGCAGAGCCACGACTCTGAGTTCGCCCGAACCCATTCCTCAAGGATTGTTACACCTTCCGCTTCCCGGCCCGCATCACGATAAGTTATTGCCGCTATACAGGTCAGGTGACTAGCGGAAAGATCGGGGACCAACTTATTAGCGCCTTCTCGCAAAACAGAGACCGCACCTTCGATATCGCCCGTTTCCTTACGCCCCTCTGCCATCTTGAGATACGCCTTCTCCAAGCTCATCAGTGTCAATATATCGGTAGAGTCATTGGCGATAGCTTGGTCATAACACGGGACGGCGAGATGAGAATAGCCTAGCAGCTGGTACAAATCTCCGAGGCCTCTGTGATAATCCGCATTCGTAGGTTCCAGTTCCGTCGCCTTCGAGTATGATTCAATCGCTGAATGAATTCTACCGAGCTTTTCATAAATATCGCCAAGTCTCCTGTAGCTGCTTGCATCGTCCGGCGCTGCTGCGCACAGACGCTTAGCTACGGCCAGCGCATCTTCGAGACGACCCAACTTATTGTAGGCTCCTTCCAGATTACGAAGAGCATAGGAATCATCCGGCCTGAAGCTGAGACGGCGCAACAACAAATCGACGACTTGAGGCAAATACTCAGCAGCTTCTGGAAATTCGTTCGCGTCCCCCACGATGCAACCAATATCGTGAATCACCACAAGACTATCTTCGCGATTCCCTTCGGCTTCAATTACCTTTGTAATAGCATCTATGGCGTCAGGATATCTTCTTAGACGGAGGCAAACCAGTGAGAGACCATCGTAGGCAAGGATGTAATCAGGATCGATTTCAAGAGCACGCTTGTAAGCGTTCATGCTTTCGTTGTATTGTTTGTCCCGGTAATAGCAACTACCAATCAAATAATATAAACGAGGGTTTGCAGGGTATCGTTTACAAGCTTCGCTAAGGTACGATATGGCCGCTGGGTGATCCTCGATTAATTCGGCAGCATCCGCGAGCGGAAGTAGGACCAACTTGTCAATCGAGTCCAACTCACCCGCGTGATCGCCCTGGGTGTGAACCGCAACTGAGGGGGAAGTAGCCTCAGCCTCCTGCGACTGGTCCGGCGGGGATTGCTCTGGAGCTTCGGAAGGGGGGGCCGAACTATCTGCTGTCGGCTTGTAGCCGATAGCTGCCATAAACCTCGATTGAATCTTGCCGATCTCTGTCCTCCGTCCCGCCAATAAAAGGCCGAACTCAGGCAGCGGCGCGATGAGCATGATTACTGGCCACAAGAGGGCTACCGCGGCATCAACAGTTCTGCCGCGAGTAAATAGAAGATACCCAGCAAGCGGACAAGCGAGCCACTTCAGCCGAGCGAAGAGGGCACCGTAAGATGCCAAAGCGACGCTCACGAACCTGTCGCGGACAAAATAAGCCCACAAGAAATTGATTATGTAAACGGCGACGGCGATATAAGGCCAGGGCCAGACTAACGCCACCAGCGGAGCCACAGGCTGAGATAGAAACAGAGGCCAATACGCCCATTCAACTGATCGGAGCCAGCAAAAGGCGAGATTTTCCGGTTCACTTCGCTCGTTGGCTTCCCAGACCAAATCGTTGCCTCCTTGTGCCCCTGCCACTCCACGCCGGTACGTTCATCTGGGATCCGGCGGCCGGAACGTTGCTCATTGGTCCGTCAACTCTGGTTCAAAATGACCACCTTCTTGAACGGTTACTCTTTTCGGAGCTTGTAAGCGAAATGTCCGCTGATTCTCATCCCGATACATCAGGGCGTCGACGATGTTTAGCCACACTCGACCTGGACCGTTACAACCCTGATGGCCACAGAGGAACTGAGAATCGGGATACGTGACTGGGTCCGCGACAAAAATGTATCTCTTGTTCTTTCGTACCTTCGGTTTATGCAAGTCGCAACGAAGGATTGCCATTTTAGTTCTGTTCCGTAAAATCATATCGCCATCAGGCACCGAATCGCAAGGACCTCCACGTTCGAGGAACGCACGGTTTGTCGGTAGCCCTGTGACGCTCGAAATCGCCGCGGATTCGGATTAATATAGGCAGGTTGCGCCAGTCCCAACAGAACGTTGTGACCTGCTGATGGGGCATGTAGAATGCTCGCGGCGACCGGGGAGCGAGCAGGCCAGGCGGAGCAAGGCTCGCGCAACGCCCAACCGTGGCCGAACTGAACTGAAATATCGAGTCTCGAAAACGGCCATCATGGTCGAGGTGCTGGGGGCCGCCGGTAGCGCGGCAAGGGCGCCGCGATGCAATTGGCGCTATCCTATTCATAAATAGGAGGAAATATGCCTGTTACACTTTGCACGATTACTCGACGGAATGGCGCATTATTTTGTGCAACCCACCAGGAGCCCCTTGTAAGCAAGGCAGTCGCCGAAGCCAGATTAGGGCGAGCCATTGACCAGCCAACACTCGGGCTGTTCTGTCCAACGAGCGGTCAAATGTACTCTGATACGACCGCTGCCAACGACGTGATCGACGAAAGCGGAATCGAGCTACGGTAAATGAGAATCGACAAGTCACGTCGGCTGACCCTGACCATTACTAAATCATCAGATGCCGAGGCTTAAATTCGGACCATCATCTGCCGCGACAATCGGTTTCCAACCCATCCGCTTGCCTTTCGGCGCCCCCGGAGTGATGAATCGTGGTGCGCGGATCGCGCAGAAAAGGACCACCACCATGAACAGCAGCAACGAAACCACCAGCACCACGCAAGCCGCCGCCGTTGCGGCACAGGCCGCCCCAGCCGTGCCGAAGAAGGCCGCCGCCACCAGGAAGCCTACCGCCAAGAAGGCCGCGCCCAAAGCCAAGAAAGCCGCCAAGGGCGCCAAGAAGGCGGCGAAGCCGTCCGTTCCGCGCGAATTCAGCAAGAAGCAGATCGTCCTCGATCTCCTGCGCCGCAAGACTGGCGCGACCATGGCCGAGATCATGAAGGCGACCGACTGGCAGGCGCATTCGGTGCGCGGATTCATCTCCGGCGCACTCGGCAAGAAGATGGGCTTGAAGGTTGAGAGCACACGCAGCGAGTCCGGCGAGCGCTGCTACCGGATCGCCGCCAAGTAGGATTCACGTTCGCATCGACGCCGCTGGCCGCAAGGCTGGCGGCGTTCGTCGTTGTGGGGATGGGCGCTCGCATCCTCAACCGCTCTGCCCTTCCACCGTTTCACGCGAGGAACGGGTAACCAGCCTTGACGAGGTGCCTCACGCCCGTTTGGCCTCCCCGAATCAGGAAGTACAAGTCGATGATCGACGGTCTGGTATTCCGAGAAATGGCGTACGCCTGGATTGCCTGAACCGTTCGTCGGAGCGCTTCCTCCGAATGCCCGCGGCTCTTCTGGGGATTCTTCTTCTGCTTTGCCGGCGGGGCAACGATTCCAAGGTCGACTGCTGCCTTCATGACCGCGAGATCGGGCTTGGCACAATCGAAGCCGATGTCCATCAGGAGGTGGCACAGGCTCGTGAGGTTCTGGAAGTAGGGAAAGTCCAATTCCCAGAGGTACGCCCGAAGACGGCCAAAGGCCGTCCAAAAGCAAAGGATATCGACGTCGGATTTTATCGCTCCAGGCAACCCCATGCCGGCAAGGTACGTCATAAACGACCCGTGCTCCTTCCTAATCAACAGCAGACACTGCGCACACCTCACCATCGCATCGACTTTGTATTTGAACCGCATGGCTTGGATCGCCTGCCAATGCTGCTTGAGGACCTGCTCAGGCTGCAGCACCGAGACCTTCTCAACCGAGTAGTCCTGGAAGACCTTCCTGAGAACCCCCAGTTCCACCATCCTCGTCACTAAGTTGGCCTGCGCGTTGTTGACCGATTCGATGTTTGAACGCTACAACATCGTGGACCCGGAAGACGTTCGGCCAGTGATGCTCCCACTGCAATCCAGACAGCGGAGAAATTATCGTGTGGGCTGAATTTGGTCATCACGGATGTAGCGATGCCAGAAGTGAGAGGCGATGAACTGGTGCGGCAGATACGTCAGAAGTGCCCGTATGTGGACGTGCTGTTGGTTACGGGAGCACTGCCGGAAGAAAAGCTACGTGTGGAGAACTGCCCGATCCTAAAGAAGCCGTTTCTGCCAAATTCTCTAGCCGAAGCGGTGAAGGCAATCTTGAGCAGCCAGATTCATTAGCTGTTTGTTTCATTCTCCACGGATCGGCATTCTTCTGAAGCTCATCTTTCTCGTGGCGCTTTCAATAGCGGCCAGTAACGTTTCAGGGAGAAACGGCTTCTGGATGAACTCGAAGGCAGTACTCGGATATGCTTGACGTTCAGGTGTAGATGTCCCCGACATCAAGATGATCGGAAGCGCCGGAAGCGATTCCCTGACAGCGGACACAAACGTCAGACCGTCACCCCCTGGCATTTGAATGTCGCACACGATCAAATCCAAACCGTCGCTGAGTCCTTCGACAAGGCGCAACGCTTCAACGCCATTCTCGGCTTCATAAGTCTGGAACTGTTCATCTTCCAGAATTGCTCTTATGAAAGTCCGCACGGAGGATTCGTCATCAACGACAAGGCAGAGTTTGGGCGACATCGAGTCGAGTGCTCAGCTTTGGAATAGATCCCTGCAATCGTAACAGATGTTTCGTGTTCGCCTCAAAGGAATATGCCCGCCTACGGCAATTTTCTTTGGAATGCGCCGGGTCAGGACTTGTGAATCTATTGGTACTTGTGGAACGTGGTGATGGCCTTCCGTGCGTTCGGCGTCGGCTGGAGATCGGGGAGAGCGGGCGATCATGGGCGTTATGTGCGCTGTCATCGGGGACTATTTCGGTCTTCGAGAACAAGCTTTACTGAACGGTCTCATCGCCGGGAAATCCTTCAGGCGGCAACCCAAACAGGCGATCACCCACTCATCGCTCTGAATTTCTTCAGCACCTTCCACGCCGCCACCAACTGTTGAATGGCGGCGGCGGGCGGAAGAATCCGTTCCTTGTAGGCGCACTCTCGATACGTGGTTTCGTAGATGCGCTCCACGCCATCATCGCTGAGCATTTGCAATTTACGGGTGAACTCGGCAAGTTGGTCACGAGTCAAAACCGTCTCGGGCTCCGGGCGGCGGGCCATAACGGAAGGTTAGCATACTTCGCCTTTTGTTCGCTATTGGGGATGTGACCCCTCATGCGCCTGGGGTGGATAGCCTTCCGCTCGCAGAATTTGAGATGATCTGTGGAGCCGGTGCGGGACCTTGGACCTTCACGACACGATTCGCCAGTTGCGAATCGAGAAGGAAAAACTCGAAATCGTAATCGTGGAATTGGAGCGATTGCAGGCTGCTGGCGTTGATGATGCCGACGCCGACGTGAAGCCGGGAACGGAATCTGCGGTGAAGAACCGGCGTGGTTCATGCCGTCCGAGCGCTGGCAAGCCCGTGGTGGATCGGTGATGGGACCCCGGCGTAGCGAACGCCGTGCTCTCCGAACTGGCGGGTCAATCGAACCCACGGCATTCGGAACCACAATCCGGCGCTCTACCACCTGAAAATAGCCATCATCACGTTCTTCAGCGTTGTCAACGCACAACACCGGGGCTAAAAACGGTTGCCTATTGTCGCTTCTCGGGGCTCACGAGAAGTTGCCCACTGCTGCTTTCCAAAAGTTACCCACCTAGTTTTCTGACTGTATAAAACGTTCTAAAAACCATTTTTATGCAGAATTGTTTTGGCCCATACTTATCGTATGGGCCTTTGTGCATCGATATCGCCAAGCCGGCAGCATTCCACCATCATTCACCACAAACTTGGGATATGACGAATGGCCGAACTTCCTGGGCAACCGTCCCAGGGTGGAGGCTCTGCTGAGCCGCCAGCGGCATTATTGCGACACGGTGCCCATCGATGGGCCTTCGCTGCGTGAGCCACAGGGTTGAGACGACCATGGCAGACGACGCAATCGCCCAGGATGAATACATCCCCCGGGTTCTGGACGCTTACCGCGAGACGCCGGGAACGATGCGAGTGGTGCGCCGGCCGGATCGCCTGGCGGCGGCGCAACTGCACCGGCGGGGCGTGTGGTTGATGGCGGTCGAAAATGCGTTTGTGCTGGCGGCAGCGCGAGGCTTGACCCTTCCCGCCGATTCGCCGCCGTTAGGCGCGATCCGTTCGCTGGCCTACTTCTGCCGGTGGTCGAGGAAGTACTCAGCCTGGGTGTCACCCCCCACTACTTCCACTATCTCCGCGGCAAAATCGACCGCGCCTCCCAAACACCAAAACCGGCTTTCTGATCCCCCCAACCCCCCGGCGACGTGCGCGCCGATGGCGCGGATGATATGACATCGGAGGTAGAAGCTTTTTTAGCGTATAATAATCCACGAAGTTCTGGAGGGAACCGATGCCGAAGCCGAATAAAGAAAATTTCTTGAAAGCTCTCGATCAACTGCAGGAATCCTCAGCTGAAGCCAAGCATGTTCCAAGCTGGCATGAAATGGCGTTGCACACTTTTGCCGAAGTGATTCACTTGGGCTTTCTGATCGAGGCCAGCCACCTTCCCCCGCAGGTGCCAAAAGAAGTGGTGGCCTGGGCGGATGAAGCGAACCACTATGCCGTTAACGCCAAGAATGCATTGAAAGTCCCGGCTCAGGTTCCGGACAAGATGTATGAAGATTTTAAAAAGGTCGTTAATGACGGTCGTCACTCGAAAGCTTTGGGAATAAACCTAAAAGCCACAAGTCATCTTCAAGAGGCTGCCAAACTTGGCGGCGTCTGACCACTGTGGGCGGTGAAGGCGGTCCTGCACACGACCGGCGAGGGTTCGGGGAAGCCGCTCGTGAGATTGGCGATTCATTCTTCCGCAAAACGAATCAAGATGACGGGTACCGGACGCGTTCCCGCGCGGCGGTTGGGCGACTTGAGCGGGCCTGCTGGCGGTGCGTGAACGGAGTCGCGTGCGGCGGCGTCATGTGCAGCATCGCGAAGCTTTCTCCTTGTTCGACCCGAATCGTCACGGTCCGCGTGCGCGACATCGACCGCTACGGTGTAGCAGCTTGCAAACATGCGCGGCGATTTTGGAGCAGTTGCGCAGCGGTAGGTAGTTTCAGCTTCGTCTGCGGATCGTAATGGGCGATGACGGTGGGGCTGACGACGCCGACATGACGGGCGACCAGGGTGCCGTTTGGGCCATGTTGGAGTTCTGCGGGATCTGGTGTCGTTGTTGTGAAGTGGACGGGGGTAGACTGGCGAACTCAAAAATAAGCTACAAGATAAGCTACAAGATAAGCTACAATCGCCAGTAAAATTCTTGCAAGTCGCTTATTTTAATATATTTAGATGGCGGGGACGACGGGGCTCGAACCCGCGACCTCCGACGTGACAGGCGCAAGCGCTAGGCCCTTATTTTCTTACAAGTACATGTCGATTTAATGTGTTACGGGCGACCTAGGACGACACGATCCGACACGAAATAACCTGTTTTAGTAGCCGCTACTGACACAGCTACTGACACAGTTTGGAGGGAAGTCAATTTGCCGCCGAACCCCCGACGTCCAGCCTGTGAAGTCAGGCAACACCGAGATATCAACAACATAGACTGACAGAGTTGGCTGATTCGGGAGCGCCAAACACACTGGAGTTTTTAGGAATTATTGAGGCGGACCGCCAAACGGAATACAAATGGAATGCAAGCCCGTTTGGCTAAGATTTTTCCCGATTTTGATTTGGCCATCTTCTCACTATCCGGTTGCTTCAGCATGCCCCAACGGGTTGTGGTTGAGATCCCTGGCTCCCCTGATCTGTTCGTATTTGGTTGATTTGCGGGCGCGGTTCCGAGACCAAGCAGTGACTGAAATGCGGCCGCGGGTGTCTTGCGACGATTGTGGCGAAAGACGAATGAGGCCCCATACTCCTGGCAATGTCAACAGACTGAATTTCCGCAGCCTGCCAGAGTGCTATTCTATGATCGGTGAAAGCTGAGGTGGCGATAGGAGTGTGTGGAGTGAGCAATAGCAGCCGCGCAAGCAGGACCGGCGGAAAAGAAGGCTGGGACAATGCAGCCGGTAGACCGCAATGGTTTATGTTGATTGTGCGCTCAAAGCAGGAGCGGGGTGTCGCTGAAGGGCTTCAGGCCAAGGGCTATGAAGTTTTCCTCCCCATGCACATCGTGCGGCGGCAATGGAGTGATCGTCTGAAAACATACGAAGCACCTCTCTTCCCTGGCCACGTATTCTGCCGCTTTTCCTTACTTCTGGCGAACAGAGACCTCATGGTACTCAAGACTCCTGGCGTGATCTTAGTTCATCCGGGTGGCGGAAAGCCACTTCCCATTCCTGACTTAGAGATAGAACGCCTGAAGCGAATTACGAGTTCGCGGTATCCGGTTGAGTGTTGTGCGCTTCCCCAAACGGGCGAAATCGTGGAAATACCAGGTGACATTCCAATCAGGGGTGTGCTCGTCGAACGGGGCTTGCTTTGCCGCGTTGCCATCGGATTTGATTCAATGGGCCGGACCGCGGCACTACGGATACCTCTCGAGGACCTGAAGCATGTGGAAGGCCCGTTGACGCCGCACTGGTCGCTCCGCGCCCTGTAAAGTTCTTACTGACGTTCGCACAATATAGCGGAGTTATCTCTAAGGATCTTTCAGGCCGTCGCAACAAATACCCGCCGTGGCCGGCGAGGCCGTTAGCTTATCGTGGATGATAAATCTCAATGGCGTGAGACGAGGCCCGAGTTGTATTCCGTGGGCCTGACCCCCGATTGGAAGCCCGTTTGTGGCCTGTAAAGGAGAGGTGAAATACAGGTGAGGAGCGGGCATAAGCCATGGGCTCCGGGATGGGTGTTCTTATTCCGGGGCATTTTATTTGCCGCAGCCTATTCTTCCGATGCGGTTGCGGAGCGTGGGTACCGCTCCGTTTTCGGGAGCTACGTTGTCCTTTCGCGGTCCAATGCAGAGCAAACCGCGATTTGGCTCCGGTACTATTTGCAGTCTTGGAGCGAGAAGAGCTGGGCCAAAACCGATCCGATGGGTGGTTTCCCATGCGCCGGATCGATGTATACTGATCTCTTTTCGAGAGTCGTGAATGGAGAATGCGGCTGGTTCGTTGCCCCTCCATCGGTCCGAATCGGAGTCCGAAGAGCCGGTTGACCGTCTTTCCGCGGTGGGAGCGGGGAGTGTTTTGCCGCTGGCGACGGCGTTGGGGTCCGCCACCGGGGTAGCGGCGGCTTTGCGCGACCGGCATGGGGAAATTCCGGTGCCTACCAACGACTGGTCGGATGGGGTCCGGGTCGGACTCCGGGGCGCTGTGCTCGATGGCGATGAGCATTCCTCTCAGCCGTCCGGGCAAGACTCCGATATTGCAGCTTTCGGGGATCTGCTGTACGAACTGATGACTGGGTCCAGGCCACCGCGAGACTTGTCCCGGGTGGTTTTGCCACGTGCGCGGGTGGGGGCTGAGGGCGTGCGCAGCGCCGCTACGCGCCTGGCCCTCCGCTGTCTGGCGGGCGAGCGGCCAAACGTGCAACGGATCTTGACGGAAATGCGGTTGTACAGCCTGATGGCCCGCCAGAGCGCCGCTAGCGTCCATGCCAAGGCAAAACCGCAAGCACGTCTGAGTGGTACCGGAGCTCTGCGGGGTGCTTGGCATGCGGATGGAGGCGACCAGACTGAGTTGCTTTGCGACGCCGAGTGTCCGGCCTGCGGCGGTAGTTTTGTGCATCGATCTCGCCCGCGCACACGTTTCGAATACCTTCTTCTGGCTACGGGAATCAGTCTCAAGCGGTGCCATCGGTGCCTCTACCGATATGTCGCGATTCTGGGCATAGTGTTCCCCAAGCGAACGCCGGAGTTTAAGGAGCCGTTCGGTTGAGAGGGCTTTGTCTGGGGTTTTGAGCATTCTGGAGTAAGTTATTGGACTGAAGCCCAAAGGGAACGAAACCTGCGGTTTCTTTCCCTTTGGAATCCTTTTCTTCCCTTTGCGGATTCACGCGCACCCGGCATCTTCGAATTACGGCTCCTCTTCTCTTAAACCCACTTACCCTTGCCGACGAACTCCCGCAATTTGATCGCCGTTTTAGAGAGCCATCCAACTCTCCGATCTCCGGTAGATCGCTCCGCCGGGGGTTTGGATCTTCGGATTCTGTGTGCGCGTCTGATCCACGCGTGAGATGCACCTCGAGGCCCATGTCGCGGTATAGCTCGCTGACGGCGAATTTCTCCACCACCGATCCTGAGCTGGCGGATAGTTGATTTACCCCGGGAATCCAGGCGCCCTTCGCTTTTATGGTGCGCGCGGACGAATTCGAAGAAACTGTTGCGGGTCAGTGTTAGCGCCGGAATAA
>Ga0181521_10000656_pt1 | contig 42826 bp, 36 predicted proteins | sample PEATcosm2014_Bin_32_FD_119764 | JGI IMG/M metagenome (GOLD analysis project Ga0181521, IMG submission 119764) | Peatland microbial communities from MTU Mesocosm Facility, Houghton, MI, USA - PEATcosm2014_Bin02_60_metaG | ecosystem: Environmental > Terrestrial > Soil > Wetlands > Peat | place...
CCCCGACGCCACGGACTCGCTCCCAACCCGCCACTGATTGGTAAAGCCCGCGACCTTGACGGCGGCGTAAAGGCCGTATGGTTGGACATTAGGGAAGAGATGCTCCCGGCGGGATGTGAACTAACGTTGGTTCACAACCCCAGTACCGAGTGGCACGGGATGACTTTCCGGTGAAAACACTACGTTTCAGGCTATGAGATTCGTGCTTTGTCGTTTGGACGTTAGGGGTCCAAAACCACTAACAATTCCTATTTGGAGCCTTCGAGCCGCGTGATTTCCTCAGGTTGAATGGGAACCCCGCACGTGCGGAGCATCTTCCTTCACAACAGTCCAACACAGGGCGGCCATGGATTCGCACTAACGACTAAGTCTTCGCAAAGCCTAGAGCGTGCGTGATCGAGGTATTCGTTCGAGGCATTCCATATGCGAGGAACAAGACCAAAGGTAGACTAGATGCGCCAAAAGAGTGGACTCAGAGGGTCATTGATCAGACCAGGTCTTTGCCCCATATTCGGACTGCATGTGAACTCGATGCGGAGTTTGTCCTCCCTGAGGACAAGTTTCCCTCCGATCTCCCCTTCGGGATGGACCTCGACAACCTGCTCAAGCGGCTCCTCGACGGGTTAGGTCGAACAGTCCTCATTGACGCCCCCGGCAATGACAGCGCTATTGTCTCTCTTCGTGCCAGCAAGCGAAAGGCGCGACCAGGTGAGGATCCTGGCGTCAAGCTGAGGCTAGCACCAGTTCTCTAAGACCGATCCGAAATCTCGCCCGGCAGGTCGAGGCTCAGGGTGTCTGCATCAGGGAAATAGGAGTGCGCGGCATCAAACCGAGCGAGAGCCAACTCTTAGGACAGTCCAAAGCTACAGGTCCAGGGTTTACTGTGGGGGAGACAAAAGGGGAACAAGCCCGAACAACTCGGCCTGCCCCTGAACCAGGGAAGCTCGTTCGAGTCAGAGGGCGGCCCGCACTCGTAGAGAGCGTTGTTGCTCACCGAGTCCAAAACAACGGTACAACACACTTGGCGACAGTTCGGTATGTCGATGAACACGATTACCCGGAGAGAGACTCGATCCTCTGGGAACTCGAACCTGAACTCGAAGTCCGCAAGACTGAGGGCTGGCCGAACGTCCGGGCGACCGCCCCCGATGACCCCGACCACTATCGGGCATACCTGGATGCCATACGGTGGTCCAGTCTCGCGTCTATGGAAGGATTCGGGCTCGCGGACGCCTCGACCCCTCTCGTCAGTCCTTGGAGCGCCGCAGTCCAAATCGAAGATTACCAACTCGTGCCATTGCTGAGGGGGCTGTCGATGCCCCGCGTCAGCCTCCTGCTCGCCGACGACGTAGGACTAGGGAAGACCATCCAGGCGGGCCTTTTGGCCACCGAGCTGATGATTCGCAGAGGGATTCGCCGCATTCTGGTTCTTACCCCTGCCGCGCTGCAGTACCAATGGCAGCAAGAACTGCTGGACAAGTTCCACCTCGACTTCGTCATCATGGATGCCGATGAAGTCCGTCGAACAAAGCTCGAGCATGGGAGCGACGCGAACCCCTGGGGAGTGCACTCTCGCATCATCACCAGCATGGACTTTCTCAAACAAGATCCCATCCTAGAAGACTTCAAGGCGAACTCTGATCGGTTGAAAGAAGAATTTGGAAACGGACGTTATCCTTGGGACCTCCTGATTGTGGACGAAGCGCACAATGTCGCGCCGCGTCGAATCGGAGATGATTCTCAGCGTACCCGCATGATGCGGGATCTTGCTTTTCGATTTGAGCATCGAGTGTTTCTCACCGCGACTCCGCACAATGGGTATGTAGAGAGTTTCACGGGTCTCCTCGAACTCCTGGATCCTTACCGCTTCGTCCAGAAGCAAGAACTCACCGACGAGGATCGAAGACACCGCGACCTGGTCATGGTCCGACGTCTTAAGAGCCAGATCAATGCGGCGTCCAGTGCTCCAAGATTTCCAATCCGAGAACTTCGAGGGGTGGATGTCACATATTCCCCTAACGAGAGGGCACTGTGGCAAGCTCTTCGATGTTACAGGGACGATGCTGTTCGGCAGCTGGGAATCTCAGGCCATCGCAGCAACCTGGGGCAGTTCTTGTTCACAGTCCTGGTCAAGCGCCTTCTCTCAAGTCCATACGCTTTCGCAAAGACGTGGTGGAATCACGTTGCTGGCGGCGAATCTGTCTCTGAAGAAGAGGCGGAGCGATCTCGAACGCGGGCGGAGGAGGATAGCGGTGACGATTCTGAGCAGGGGGACCGAGAGAGAATCGCATTGGGGCAAGTTGGTACCTGGTTGTTCAGGGAGCGTCCCTCGTTGAGGGACCCGGCGGAGAAGGTTAGCCGCGCTCTCAAGAAGCTAGGTTGGGACGAAGCGACTACCCAGAGGGGTGCCGCGGCAGGGGTCGACATTCTTGACGGGAAGTGGGCCGCAGTCATTGCCCACATTGGTCACGGTCTAAGATTGAATTTCAGGGATGAACCGCCCCTTATCGGACCCTCGGACCGGCCTTCTGACCGGAGGCTGTTGCTATTCACAGAGTATCGCGACACTCAGGAATTGATTCTTGCCCGGTTGGAAGCTGCGGGATATCGGGACAATTCCGTTCGCGCACTCTTTGGAGGAATGCCCGCGATTGACCGAGATGAAATCAAACGGCTGTTCAACAACCCTGAGAGCCGGCTCCGTATTCTGGTGGCCACAGATGCAGCTAGCGAGGGTCTCAACCTTCAGAAGCGGTGCTCTACCGTTGCCCATTACGACATTCCCTGGAACCCGATGCGTCTGGAGCAACGGAATGGACGAGTTGATCGACACGGTCAACCAGCTGATATTGTTCGGATTTACCACTACAACAGCTCTGAGGAAGAGGATGGCGAGTTCCTTCGGATGGTGATTCGGAAGGTTGACCAAGCGCGCGAAGATTTGGGAAGCATCGAAGCCGTCCTCGACTCGGCTATCCGTGCTAAATTGGTGTTTGGGCGGCAGACCAAGATTCAGGAATGGGAAGCAGAGATCGACGCGGGTGCGCGGACCCTCCCAGAGTTGGACGTACCTCCCTTGCAGGAGGAAGAGTTCCTTATCGCCCAGAGGAGGTTCGATGCGGCGAGCCTGAGCTATGGACTTTCCAAAGAGGGCGTGGAAAACCTCGTTCGCTGGTTCCTAACCCGGCATCACCAATGCAGCCTGGTGCAAACCAGAAACGGTCTCGAGATTAGGGGGGCCAAAGGGAGGATCCGGAAGCTCCTCGTTCGCCACCTGGCCGATACTGCGGGAAATCTTCCTACGCTTGTTTTCGACCCCGAAGATTACATGCAGAACGTGACTTCGGGACGTCGAGTTTACGAACCACGTTTCGGGACTGCACTGCTACGAATTGGGCATCCTATCGTCCGCGCCGCCCTGGCCCACTATCGCCGTGCGCTTTGGAATCCTCTTGACACTGATCTGTCACGCTGGTCAGTCCAAGTTATCCCTGGGTCGGAAGCATATCTGCTGCTCGACTTTCTCGTCACTGCACGGAACGAACTCCAAGAAGTCGTCAGCAGCTTCGTCCAGACGCGAACATATCACGTGCGACCCAATGGGGTCGCTCCCGCCGAGGGCACTACATTAGAAGCCGAGGGTACCCTCTCTGGAGCAGCTGTAGACTACTGGCAGCAACGAATCGGCCAAGCCATTGCACTTTCAGAGCATCATCTCGAGAGTCTGTTACAGGACGTTCAGAACGAACAGAGAGTCATCTGGACGAAGAAGCTGGGCGAAGGGAAGAAGGCGGCCGAGATTGAGGTCGTCCAGGATTTCGACCGCCAGATTCAGAATCTGAAGAGACTGGGTCCTCAGCAGAGACAGGCCGAAATACAACATGCCCTCGATCAGGCCGAGGACGACTTCCGTCAGAGAAGTCTCTTTCCGGAGATAAATGAAATGCGTCGAAGACGTGTCGAAGAACTTCGGGATCAGCTTAAGCCGGAGAATCTCAGCGTGTGGGAAAAGAACCAGGGAATACAGGCCGAACGGCTCGAACGAGAGAAGAGGCGGTACGTTGAGCACGTTCTCCCTCGCCGGTTCGCACTCAGCCCGGCCCTCGAGGTTACTCAAGTGGGGATTCGCGCGTTCGTCCCGGGATGAAACTCATGACGGATCCGAATGCGTGGTGGAACACTCTCCGACACGAAGGGGTCCTGATCAGTCCGGTAGTTCTGGATGAGTGGTTGCCTGACGGACCCACACCTGTCGAAGAGAGAAAGTCTGACCGTCTTCGCCAGGCGTACTATCGGTTTGTCGATGAACCCCAGAGGCTCCGTCCCTTTCTCGATGCGGTTCTTGAAGACTTCCTTGGCCACGACAAGTCTGGTTTTTGGCGCAAGGAACAGAACGTGCCGGACCGATACAAGTTCCAAGGGAAGCATGCCAATCGCGTGCTTCTGAATGTCGGAAAAGAGCACCAACCCCGCTTCGTCGTGGTGATTGACGATGAACACATTACCGATTCATCCGGCAGGCCGTCCCGCTTGGGCCTCCATTCCGGGAGGAAACGGTACGCTGATCTCCTTCGCCTCATGCGAGCCTCTGAAGTCAAGCTTGGTATCCTGACAAACGGTCACCACTTTCGTCTCGTTTACGCCGGCCTCGATCATGAATCGTGGTCGGAATGGAGTACCGAAAGCTGGTTCGAGGGCGGCGATGGTCGAATCGCATTGTGGGGATTCTACGCATTCCTCGGAATCGATACACTCGCTCCGGACGCTAGGTCCGACCGGAATCCGCTGCTTGAGAAGGTCCAAGAATCTCGGGAAAGACAAGCTGACCTATCCTATGTGATGGGAACGCAGATTCGAGAGGCGGTGGAGATTCTCCTCGAGGAACTCACCGACTCTTTAGCTACTGGGGGTGAGGACGCCAAGAGAATCCTGCGGCCCCTCAGAGACCTCAGGTTGTCTCGAGAGGAGGAATTGCATGCCCTGTATCAGGCAGCAATTCGATGCATAATGCGACTCGTGGTGCAACTTTACGCTGAGAGTCGGGGGCTATTGCCGAAGAAGGACCAGCTCTATTATGAGTCGTACAGCGTGGAAGGCCTCTTCCAGCTCCTCCGAAGAGCTGTAGCAGACGGTCGAGAGGAAGATCTTCGGTCACTGCGCAGCGGATGGCCGAGACTCTTGGCATCTTGGGCCGCGATATACGATGGGAGCACTCACAAAGAACTCCAAATCACCGCTTACGGGGGCCAGCTCTTCTGTCCCCCAACCTCTCAGAGCCGTGACCCTGTTCTGGCATCTCTGAGCATCTTGGCTGATCCCAGAGTGCGCGTGTCAGATTGGGCGGTTTATGAAATTCTCCACAAGATCCGTGTCGGGAGGTTCAAGATTGGCAGGTCGAAGTGGAGACCGGGACCCGTAGATTTCACCGACCTAAGGACTGAGTACATCGGTATGATGTATGAGGGGCTTCTCGATTACGATCTCCGAGAGGCTCGTGAAACAGACGGAGGAATCGTCTTCCTCTCAATCGGCCAGCAGCCGGCCCTCCCACTTGTCCTTCTAGAATCACTGAATGACGACGACCTGCTTACTTTGATCCGCGAGAGCGAGACAGGCAAGCGATATTCCCCCGAACAAGGAGAGGTGGACGAGGAAGAGACCGAATCACTTTCCGAGCATGCGAATGGGTCACCTCCAGCCGAACCCTCAATTCGCGACCCCGATGACATGGATGACGAGGACCTTTCGGAATCGCAACGAACGCAGGACAAGTTTGCAAGCCGCGTTAGGGCGTGGTCGCTCAGAGCTGTCAGTGTGACCGGTCTCTTCGGTTGCACGCCGACGAAACTCGCCAAAATGGACGCCCCGGAAAGGCAGCATGCGCTGGAAGAGGCGTCTCACCAATTGATTCTCAAAGCTTTTCCCCCTGGAAGCTTGTACCTGGTTCGCTGGACTGGGTCACGACGCGGATCGGGAACATTCTACACTAAGCCGGTCCTTGCAGTGCCAATCGCAGTTCGATCACTCGCGCCGCTCGCTTATGAAGATCCCGAGTTGCAGTTGGTGAAGCGCCCTGAGGAGATTCTCGCAATCAAGGTCTGCGACCCGGCGATGGGCTCTGGGAGCTTCCTCGTTGCTGCGCTCCGTTTTCTTTCACAGGCTCTCAGGGAATCCTTTGAGCGATACGTGCTCCCGCGCGTGGAACTCGGAGAGAGGATAACTGAAGCCGGCGAGCGCGCGGTGGGCCTCCTCACCGAGCGACTACTGCCTCTCCGAGAGATCGATGCTTCCGGCGAGGCCATGGAGACGGTGTTCAAGCGAACGGTGGTTGAACGTTGCATCTACGGCGTGGACATTAACCCACTTGCTGTCGAACTCGGTAGATTGAGCCTCTGGATTGAGACAATGGACCCAACGCTCCGTTTTTCTTTTCTTGACCACAAACTGAAGTGCGGTAACTCTCTCGTGGGTGCTTGGAGGGAGCGCACTCAGTTCTATCCTCTGCAGGCTTGGGACAGGGAAGGGGGTGATCCCCCGGGTCGGCACGATTCTGAGGCCGTTCTGGCTACGGTGCGGAACGCACTTGGTCCAGCCGATTTCTCACGATACCTCCTGGGCTTCAGTAGCTCGAGAGGAACCCATCGACGGCGAGCTGGGCAGGTTACGCCGATCCTGGGGCCCTTATCGGCCTCTGAGGTTGACCATGCCCCACAAGTCGACGGTTCGATCAAACAATCCGTCAAGAAGGGAACAATAGAGGCGCTCGATGCGGCTCGCCCACGCTGGGATTGGGGCAAGCTCGAGCATAGGGAGATCGAGCTTCTGGACTCCATCCACGCCCTGGCCAGCCCACAGGAACAGGAATCTGAGTACGTTCAGAGGATCCTAAACGCTCCTGATCATCTTGCCGCGAAGGAGCGCTTGGACGCTTGGGTTTCCGTCTGGTTTTGGCCCACTGGCCTACTCACAGGTGAGGGGGCTGTTGTCCCCACGCCGGACCTCGTAGAGGGACGTTCTCGATCAGAACGATTCAGCAATGAAGTCGCGCGACTGGCAGCTCGGCTCCGTTTCTTTCACTGGGAGTTGGAGTTTCCTGAGGTATTTGCAAATGGAGGGTTCGATTGCATTCTAAGCAACCCACCATGGGAGCAACTTGAATCCAATGAAATCGAGATTTTCGGCAGGTTCGACTCCGCGTTCGGAGTCCGGACCGACGCGGAGCGGCGCAGGATTCGGGATCAATTCGCGTCGAATAGCGATGTCATCGCCTACTACCAGAACATAGCGTGGTCGGCGTTCTTCCTTCGAAAGTCGTGGGGGACCGACGGCTATTTTCGCGGTGTGGTCGGCCCGGAAATCGACACGAGGAGACCGCAAGCCCGTGGAAAGATGAATCTCTATCGAGAGTTCTTGGCCCAGCTCGGAAAACTATTGCGGCCGAAAGGGCGGTTTGGGGTAATATGCCCGAGCTCCATTCTCAGCGACATAAACAGCTCTGGACTCCGAGTTTTTCTCGCACGAGAGCTGGGGCTCGAAGTGGTGGATGTTTACGTGAATCGTGAGCGTTTTTTCAATATTCCACTCCACAACAAGTTCACGTGTCTGAGGGGAGGAACCGAGTGCGACCAAGTCGCCCTTTGGAATCAGGGTAGTCCGGTCGCCAAGCTTTCCAAGGACGAGGCTGAATTCGGCTGGCCCGAAATTGAAGCTCCACATTCTGGGGAGCTCTTGGCACAGATGAGAGCCCAATCGGTTGGACTCCGACACTACTCCGCGAAAGTGGGGGGCGAGCTAAACACCACAACTGACCGGAGGAAAGGAAACTACATCGAGCCCGACGTCCGTGAACTCATCGGCATAGACTGGATCCCGGTGCTCCAGGGGACCTCAATCGAGAGATACAACGGATTCGCAAAGTCATTCGAATTCGAACAAGCTCGATGGCGACCGAGGAGCTTCGGAGAAGAAGCACTCTCCAACCGCTATCTGAACCCAGATGTGGGGAACGACCTGCTTTTCAAGAAGTTCAAAATCGCGTTCAAGCTAACAAGCAAGCCACAAATCAACCCCAGAAGCGCAATTGGAGCGGTGATGCCCATCTGCTCCACCGTGCATACTCTCGGAGTGATTTGGTCAGAACTGGCGGAAGAAATCCCGCTGGTCGCGGCTATCTTCAACAGCTATGCGTTCGATTACTTCCTGCGCTACTACATTCAGGGGCAGAGTATCACCAAGGAGTTAATCGCCCAGGTCCCCTGGCCAAAGATTCCTGAGAACGCGGTTCAGAGAGTCTCGGAGCTGGTAATGAGATTGAGCTGCCCCGCAGACCATCCTTCGGTAAGATACCCCCCGGAATACCACGGCGGCGATCCGCCGCTTCCTCCCGGCCAGCGAGAAGTCGCCGAAGAAGAACTGGATGGTATTGTCGCAACTGCTTATGGATTAGGTCGTGACGAAATGCGGTGGATCCTCCGCCCGGACAATCCGGATCCTCGTGGATTGTGGCACGACTATCAGGATCGCCTTTCTGTGCTAGAATCAGCCGGGTTCCGGGGAAAGTGGTACACCCTCGATGAAGCGCGTAACCTTCGAACTCAAGCAGGGCTAGAGGTACACTTCTGACGCTCAATCCGCTGAAGTTCGCGTCCGATGTGAACCTGCAGTATGTGCGTTATCAGCTGACCGAGCACCGACTTACAGACCCACGCTTAGGCGACCAGTTGAGGAATCTGCTCTGGAGAAGTGATTGCCCCCTAGTAAAGGGTCCGTTTGTGTCAATCAGTCGATCGTTCGAGGAAGGTCGGTCAGTGCATGAGCTTGTACGAGAAAGGATCCTCCATCCCCGAATGGAGGCGATAATTCCGTATGACACTATTTTCAAGCATCAAGAGGCTGCGATTAGAGCTATTGAGGCGGGCAAAGACGTGCTCATTACTACGAGCACGGGATCTGGCAAGACGGAGTCTTTTCTTTATCCAATCCTCAACCGAATTCTCAGGAATCAGGACCGAGGAGCCCCTCCGGGAGTCACCGCACTCATCGTCTACCCGATGAATGCACTCGCCACTGATCAGCTGGAACGGCTCCGAGACCTCCTGGTGGGCACCGGCATATCATTTGGGATGTACACCGGCGAAACGCCGGAAGAGCGCGCCGACGCCACCTATTCACCCAAGGATGTGGCTGAAGGAACGTCTCGCGAAACCTACCGCGAAATGGTCAGAGAGAACGCGGCAATCGAGAACCAAGTTCTCCATCCACGTGAGGAGCGCTATACGCGTAAGGCGATCCAGGAAGATCCGCCTCGAATCCTCCTAACCAACACGCGGATGTTGGAGTACCTCTTGACCCGCGCGGAAGACCTCAGCTTCCTGACTTCAGCTCCGCTCGAGTTCCTCGTAATCGACGAGGCTCACACTAACAGCGGCATGATGGGGGCGGAGGTCGCGCTCCTCTTACGACGTGTCAAGGAGGTTATCAAGGATCGGTCGAAGGTCCAGCACATCGCGGCCAGCGCCACAATAGTTGATAGAGAAAGTCATGCGCAAGGTCAGCGGTTCTTCGCCCGGTTGGTCGGGACCGACCCTGAACGGGTGGAAATCATTTGGGAGTCGTATCAAGACCTGCGATGGGCCCCGGATCCGGTTAAAGGTCAGCTACCTCGAGACCCGGAGGCGCTCTACGAGCGAACTCTAAACGCACTCGACCTGACAGGCTCAACTCGGGACTCAGAGTTGGATGGAGTCTTCTTCGAATTGACTAATCACCGTCTTCCTGCAGGGGCCACGCCGGAGGAGCGACTGCATGACGGGTTCCTCAAAGTCGACTTCGCACGCGCTATCTATGAGACGGGCGCGACCGTCGGAGCCCTCGAGAATCGTCTCGAAGCCGCATGGGAGAAGGTGGGACGAGGCGCGGTCCGGGATCCGCGAGCGGCTCGATGGGAATACCTCACATATCTCGCCCTAGGCGCTGCGGCCATCAAAAGCGGGACCCCGATCTTGCGCCCAAAGTTGCACTTCTTTATCAAGGGATTAGAGGACGCGGTCGTGATCTTTGATCAGACTACGCGCCCCGACGAGGCATACCCCCCACGGCTTTATCTCAGCAGAGAACGCGCGCAGGAAGCGCATCCCGATCTTCAGGGAACGGCGATGTTTGAAGTTCGTTCCTGCCCCCGTTGTGGACAGCACCACTACACACAGTGGCTGGATGTTGAAGACCTTCCCGAAAGGCAGCCGCTCAGTGGTGGTACGATTGTTGACGGAGGCGTGGTCTACCATCCGGACCCGTCCACCTCGAAGACACGTGTTTGGTTCACAGATCGAATCCTTCAGGAAACTGGAGAGTACGACATCTCCAGTTCCGAGACGTACGTGGCGGGACTCGTCTGCCGATTCTGCGGCGCGTTACACACTGGAAGGCCGAAGACTTGCGGGTCTTGCGAGCACGAGAACAACACTGAGTTGGTACCCGTTCAGATCCTCAATTCTGTCAATCGCGTCTCAACCTGCCCCGTCTGTGGCTACGGCGCTGGTTATGGTCAGGGTTGGAGAGAGGACCCGTTCCGCGCGCTGGTGGAAAACACGGCGCTGAACATCTACATCCTTGCGCAGGACATGCTTGCCGCTGCAGAACGTGGGAGCCGTAAGCTGATTATTTTCGCCGACAACCGCCAGGATGCTGCATTTCAGGCTGGGAGTATGCGCGACAACAGCCGCATCTTCCGGCTTCGCCAGCTGATTGACCAGTTTCTCCTCGAGAAGAGCGACATCTCTCTAGGTGGAGATGCTAGCGTAGAGGCATTGGTCGAGCGCCTGACTCATGCGATTGGAGAGGATGAGTCCCTTGCGCGTTTCGTGGCTCCCGAAGTCTTCGAGGAGACCCTTGAAAGCAAAGTTTCAACTCGCAGGTCACAGGAGCTGAAGCGCTTCCTGTCCATTCAGGTCTTGAACGAGTTGACTCGACCTTACACCGACCGAAAGTCTCTCGAGGCGTTAGGGAAACTGCACGTCAGTTACATCGGAATCAGTGCTGAGGCTCCGGGAGTCAGGACCCTAGCTGGGACGCACGGTCGCGAACCGGCGGAAGTCGCTCTTTGGCTGGAGTGTCTCCTCCATCAGATGCGCCGAAGACAGTTCTTCACTCACAATCTTGTCCCAGAGCTCTATTCAAAGTCGTGGGACGACAAGAGAAATGACCTGGTCGCAAACCGGTACGTACCAGATAGCGACTTTCGGCCGGGTGGGGTCGTTCTCAGCAAAGAGGGGGAGTACAGAGACAGCAAGGCCAGCATTCAGCCCTTCATCGGGCGCAACAGCGCCGTGGAGAGTTGGGCCAAGACCGGGCTCGGATTCGAAGACGCCGATTCTCGCCATGCCTTCCTGCGAGACGTCTGGAGTCTTCTGGTCGACCAAGCTGGCGTCCTCGTCAGATTGCCGAACCTCCGCTGGGGCAATGGTACGGCGATCTCTGGAAGTAGTAATGTTGCACACTTGAGCGGCGGCGTTGTTGCATTAGAGACGTCGAATGGAAGATACGAATGCCGTCTTTGCAAAAGGCTTCACGGACATCCCACACCAAGGAGCGCCTGCACGGCCTATCGGTGTAAAGGTACGATCGCGCCCGTCGATGATGAGTCTGAGCCGCGAGACTACGACCTGGTCCACCTGAGCCGGAAGCGGGACCTGGACTCCTTCGTAATGGCGGAGGAGCACTCTGCCCAAGTTCCGAAGAGCCGCAGACAGGAGATTGAGAGGGTCTTCAAGCGCGGGACCGGTGTGAACACGTTAGTCGCTACCCCAACTCTCGAATTGGGCGTGGACATCGGGCCGCTAGACATGATTCTTATGCGGAACGTCCCACCGACCTCCGCCCACTACTGGCAGCGAGCAGGACGAGGCGGCCGACGAAATCGAATGGCCGTCGCGTATACTTACGCGCGGGATACTGCTCACGACGCTCACTACTTTGCCCATCCAGATGATCTTCTTGTCGGTTCCCTCGCTCCCCCGAAATTCAATCTGCGAAACCCGGTGATGCTCCGCAAACATCTCCACGCGATGATCCTCACTCACTACCAACAGGCATTTCGCCGAGGCACGGCGCCATGGGTTTCCGTCGTCTTTCCCAGACGGGTCGGAGATGTTCTCTTCGAGAACGGTAGGCTACGAGGAACCCTCGATGGAATCGTTGATGGCTTCCGTGCTGCGGTCTCCGCCGACAGAGCAGAACTCTTGGAGCGCGCCGGCCGAACGTTCCAGCGAGATTGGCCGGAAGATCCCACTCTAGTCGCGGATTCAAAGCTAACCGACTTGATTTCCTCGGCTCCGGACCTTCTCCTCGCATCATACCGTAGAGTTTGGAATCGTCTCCGCTGGGCGCAGGCGCAAGCGGCGGCGATAGGGGCCCGCGAGCGCGAGGGTGCTTCCCTATCTGAGGAGGAAGAACGCTTCCAGGCCAGATGTCGCGCCCTGATTCGTGCGTTCAACCCGACAGTTTGGGCAAAAGATGAAAAGAACACCCGAGCGGACGCATCCTACACTCTGAAGGTTCTAGCTACCGAGGGGTATCTCCCGGGCTACGCCACGAGCTCAGACTCGGTAACTGCGAGCGCTCACCACGCTTACAGCCCAGGTTGGGAACGCTTCGAATTCGACCTGAATCGGAATACGACGGTCGCGATTCGTGAACACATTCCAGGGAACAGAATCTACGCGAACGGTGGAAAGTATCGCATCAGCAACTACCTTTTCCCGGCGGACGAGGAAGTCCGGAGGCCCATCGATTGGCTGGTACATCCCGTAACCCGAGCTGTGAAGCACGCTTCCGAGGTGGCTGCTTCCGAAAACGTGTCCGAATGGTTGAAGATCCAGTCCACCCCACTAGTTGACAGCACGTTGCAATACATCAGCCACGTTGATGCTCAGGAGACCACCCGTTACCGGATCGCTTGCCATGTGAGTGGAGTAATCCGAGGAACGCACTCGGGGGGGACTCGCTTCGAAACGGGCGATCATGTCGTGGAACACCGGCGAGGGCAAGAGATCACGCTCGTCAATCTCGGAGCCACTAGCAAGTTGGACGAATCGATGGGGTATCCAATCTGCCTCGGATGCGGAGCCGTCCGGAGTCCTCTCGAACCTGACAAGAGTTTGCAGTTCTTTGTTCAGGCGCATGAGAAATTCCATGGCAAGCCGCCTGGAACCTTTGCCCTGCACTCCAGGGCAACAGTGGATGGTCTTCTATTCAGAGGATGCCGAGATACAACATTCGCGGCAAGCTTTGCCGAAGCCCTGCGGCTGGCCGCATCGACGCTTCTCGAGATAGAACGAGATGACCTAGAGTGGTTTGTTCAAGCGTCGGCAGGCGATGAAGTCGACCTGTTCCTTTACGATTCCATGCCCGGCGGGAGCGGCTTACTCCACCAGATGACGGAGCAGTGGGACAAGCTTGTTGAGACGGGGAGGCACGCTCTACAGAACTGTCCCGGAGCCTGCAGCCAAAGCTGCTACCACTGCCTGAGGACCTATTACAATCAGTTCTGGCACGAGAACCTGGATCGCGCAACTGCTCTGGTCGCTCTGTCCGAGTTTGCGAGACTGACCTCACCGACACCGCTCGAGTCAGTTCAATCGGGCGGTGTTGAGGAAGCCGAAAAGACGAATCGATACGAGAAGATGCTCGAGGCGTTGGTTCGAGATGAGTGGGGATTCGCATCGTTTGCTCCTCAGGGCCGAATTGACCTCCCACGCTGCAGCGTTCCCTATACCAAGCCTGATCTCATTAACGAAGGAGCGAAGATTGCGATGTATCTTGATGGATCTCCTCACTTCGAAATCCAAGTACTAAGGCGGGACCAGGTTATTCGGCACGAACTCGAGGATTCCGGGTGGCTAGTCGTCGAGGTCCCAATTGGGGATATGGACAATCCAATTTTGATGGGACGGATACGCGAACGTATTGGCCGTCGAATTGCGCACCACGCCTCAGGTGTCTGATGCCGATAGACAATCTCTGGGTCCGACCACTCAGAGCGTTCGCTTCTCGGCATGAATTCCCCGGCGCTCTTCTGCATAGAGTGCAAGAATCGCATGGACCCGCACCGCGGGGCGCCGAGCGATGTTCGAGAACGGATACCGAATGATAGCTTTGTTTGTCGTGAAAGCCCCTTTAGCACTCCCCCATGCGTCGCCAAGTGGCGTATGCTCTCGCGTAACTCTTAGATTGATCCAGCGCTCTATCGACGCGTGGACCTCTCGTTCGACCAATCCTTGGCAGAAGGCTACCGGAGTCATTCACAGATCGCCCGCGTTCTGACTCAGGATTGGGTCGAGCGCCAACTCTACTGCCCGGCGTGCCTCACAACCCACTTAGAGCCTACTTCGGAGAACACGCGATCGCGTGACTTCTACTGTGGAAACTGCTCTGAGCCGTACGAACTCAAGAGTCGGTCAAGCCCATTTTCCACACGCGTTCTGAACGGTGAATATCACACGATGCTAACGACAATCCGAGAGTCAAGGACGCCCAACCTCCTCTTACTGGAGTACATGAGGCCCGCCTACCAGGTTAGCAATCTGACTGCGGTCCATCGAAGCCTGCTCAACGAATCGGCAATAGTGGCCCGCAGCTCTCCCCTGGCTCCATCAGCCAAACGACATGGCTGGCTCGGCTGCTATATCGACCTAAGTCAGATCCCTCCGACCGGAAGACTCTCGATTGTTCGAACGGGAGTGCCTTCGTTACCCGAGAGCGTTCAGGCCGCTTGGCGCTCGTTCGGTTTCTTGGATGGGATGGCTTCAGCCAGACGGGGTTGGCTCGCCGACGTCCTCGCCTGCGTGGAATCGATGGCCGGTGAGTCGTTTGTGTTAGGCGAGATCTATGGATTCGAGGACCGATTGCGTAGCATGCACCCTGACAATCGGAACATCCGCCCGAAGATTCGACAGCAGCTCCAAGTTTTGGTTAGGGAAGGTCTAGTCGAACGGTTGGAACCGGGCAGGTACCGTCGGGTTGTTTCGCCCTGCGCGTGAAAGTTAGGGGCCCCAGAGGGGCACCCTCAGGCGTTGCCCAACGGCATTCGCTCTCGCAAACCCGCACGCCATGTGCCGCGAGGCGAGCCCCTCTGGAACGTCCGCGCTAACTGTTCGTCGGCTTTGAGGATTTCTCAGCGCATTGCTGTCGGTCGCGGCTTACGAGGGTTCAAAGCTGTCTTGGTCCGCCGGCGAGCTCGGCTACCTGCGACGGGAGACCCCGGAGAGGCCCTCTTCACGCGTGACACTGCGGCAGATCGCTTGCGCGAAACCCGCACCGCTTGCTTTGGGACAGGCCTCTCCGGAGCATGAGGAAGATATGGTCGCCGTTGTTTCAATATTGCGTGGACGAGCCTGAGGAACTTATGCGCGCTCGCCACCGTTGCGCGCATCCTGCCCTTGCGGCGAATCATGCGGTGCGCGAACTTCGAAACGTCGCTCTTCGGCGCGCTGACGCGATGAGTCCACGAGGCCGCTACGAGTAGCGACCTGAGGCGCCTGCTGACGTCAGGCTTGAGCTGGCCGTAGTAGAGGGAATCACCAGACTGGTGGGTTGTGGGGCAGAGCCCTACGTAGGAGGTGAGCTTGTCCACGTTTGGGAAACGGTCGATGGGACAGAGATAGCCTGCGATTCCGACAGCCATCACTTCTCCGATTCCAGGAATCGTCTTCAGGAGCTGTGCGTCGGGAGAACTCAGGAACGCAGAATGAACTTCTGCATTGAGGCCCTTGAGCGTCCGGTCCAGATCATCTATCGAATCGAGGGCTCGATCGATCGCCGGGATCGAGTGTTGCCGAAGTTTCTCGCGCTGAGGTCTGTGCTGTAGCAGCGCCTTTTGGTAATCTATCCCATATTCCGCGAGCCGCGCATACGTGTGGCGCAGAAGTGCGATTCTGGCTCGCGTATAGAAGTCACGCTCGAGGTAGATCTTGCGAAGTAACCGAATCTCAGGGGGCGGAATATAGGTTAATGGAAGGGAATCGAGTCGGAGTAGGTTGGCCAGGGTCGCCGAGTCGACCTTGTCCGTCTTGAGGCTCGCCTCCGCGATCATCCGGGTTCGGCTCGGATGCGAAACGACAACCTCCGCGCCTGTGGAAAGCGCGGCCTCGTAGTATCGTTCCCAAACATGGCATGCCTCGAGCACGACCCTTGTCGGTTTGGGTAATCGAATGAGGAACCTCCTGAGCTCCTTCGGGCTCGGTCCAAAGCTCGATTGGCGGATCCGCTTCCCGAGGGGATCCATCGCAGTTGCAACAACCAGTTTTCGGTGCACGTCCAATCCAACGTACGTTTTGGTCTTCATTCGTCCCCGCGCTGTATCTGGCCAGTCAGCGGAAACTTGAAACGATCGCGGACGCTCGCCAAATTCTGTGTCACTGGCCCTATCGAGGGTGAAAACGGCAGATTCGCCGACCGCGATCGACCTTTTCTCGGGCGCCGGCGGGACTTCCTTGGGCCTCGAGTGGGCAGGATTCGATCTGAGACTCGCAGTCGACTCAGACCCTCGAAAGGCGAATTGGATCTCCCGGAACCATCCGAACCTTCCGGTGCTTGGCATGGAAGGGTCGTCGGGGGACGTACGCGCGCTGGATGGACGAATGCTTCTGGCGGCGGCGGGTTTGCAGAAAGGCGAGCTCGACCTCCTTGTGGGTTGCCCGCCGTGCCAAGGCTATTCTTTGCTTGGCAACCGTAGGATCGTCGACCGCCGGAACTACCTCTATCGCCATTTCATCCGACTGGTCACACAGATGGAGCCTCGGTCCTTCGGATTCGAAAACGTCCCTGGGATCCTAACGGCCGGCGGCGGACGATTTGCCTCCGACCTCATTGGGTCGCTTGAAGACCTCGGGTACACTGTGACTGCGGGTCTCCTTAACGCGTCTCGCTTTGGGGTGCCGCAAGCACGTGAACGTTTCATCGCGCTAGGATCGGTAGAAGCGGAACCTCGCTTGCCCTCCGGCGCGGATACCTTCGTGCGTTCCGGCCCGGCGATCGCCGATCTCCCAACGAGATCCTTGGTTCTTGGCGAGGTAACCTCTGTGGAGATCTGTTATCGAGGAGAACCTCGGTCAAAGTATGCCCGCGTGATGCGCGGTGGTCGCGTAGGGGTCGCAAATTGTGAAGTCACCCAGCATCTCCCCGAACTTCGAAGAAGATTCGAAGCGCTCGGACCTGGCGGAGTCGACGCCAAGACCCGTCATCGGCGAATAGACCCAGAATCGTTGGCTCCCACGCTTACCGCAGGCACGCCAGACAGAACTGCGTGTCGCCCCGTTCATCCGTCGGAGAACCGGGTTTTGACCGTGCGAGAAGCGGCCCGGCTAACGTCGTTCCCGGATTGGTACGCTTTCCCGCGACAAATTGCAGAGGCATGGAGTCACATCGGAAACGCGGTACCGCCTCTTATGGCGCGTGACGTCTTTCGTCCCATGTGGCGAGCGCTCCAGGCGTCCTGAACTCGAGACGACCACCTCATCCACGTCCAAAGGAGCATCGAAGGGTCGCCCGGATCGCCGGAATACTAGATCGTGCCTACGGGACACCGCGCCTAGGAAACAAAGACGACCCACTCGACGAGTTGATTTACATCATTCTTTCGGCGAAGACGGCGGACGCATCGTTCCAGCGAACCTACGAGACGATTCACGCGCGATTCCCGGGCTGGTTCGGTATTCTCGACGCGAGGCGAGGCGTCGTGGCGCGGGCAATTCGGGAGGGTGGACTTTCTCGGAAGAAGGAGGGTCAGATCCGAGGTATGCTTCGAGCTCTCGTCAAGCGGGGAGCAATGGATTTGGCTGCCGCCTTACGACCGCTGTCCGACGAGGAAGCTGAGGCTTTTCTCGTCACCCTTCCCGGGGTCGGGAAGAAGACGGCTAGATGTGTCCTGATGTATTCGATGGGGAGGGCCGTCTTCCCCGTGGATACACACGTGGCGCGCCTTGTTGATCGATTGGGCTGGTTCCCACGCCGGAGGCTGACCGACGCCGTGCAGGACCAGATACAAGCGTCTGTCCCGCCGGACCTGCGATATGCCCTCCATGTGGAGTTCGTCACGCATGGGAGGAGGATTTGCCGAGTCTCAAACCCGCGCTGCGAGGTCTGCGTCCTCCGACGTTGCTGCATCTACTACTCGCAAGTCGCTAGAACTCGGCGTCCACGAATCCGGGGAAGTAGCGATAGACGAGTCGGTAAGCGTCGGCCTGATCTTCGGGGATCCCTCGTAGCGCGCCAGCCATAGTGCCACGCGGCAAGATCGAATCGAGGTGGCGCAGCTCTCGAAAAGTAAGCTTGGGTACGGGAATTTCGAACCACTCTTTCGAGGGGCGAAAGTAATCTAGGTCCCTTTGAGATATCCCACAGTTCTCGAGTAAGTCCCGGTCATCTTCATCCAAGAAGATTCCCCCCACTGTGAGCATTAGAGAACTGTCACGATACCGGAAGTGTAGGAATTGCTCGAAGTGAAGTCCTTTCTCCCCGGGCTCAAGGACCTTGCTCGAGACGGCGTCACGGATTTCTTGCGTTATCAAGTCGTAGAATAGAGCGGCCAGGTTGTTCTCGCCAGACACGCGCCCGTCGGTGACATCAGCTGGAACGCCGGCTCTGCCCAGCAATCGCTCGAGTGCGGAGAGTCGCTGACCCACGTGGCCGAGCGCCCTCGGGTCGGCGTTGACCGTCACGACTAGGATTGTGCGGCGCTTACAGCACTTGGAAACGGTCCTCAACTCCGAGAGAATCTCTGTGTCCAACAGGGAGTCGTGGTCAAGCCAGGCCATGGTCGGCTTGGTGGACCACTCGTGCACCGGTAAGTACGCTGCTGCCGGCACCATTTTCAATTCAATGCAGTTGAAAGGCTTGTTGAATTTCATCCGCTCCTCATCGTCCTCCTCACGTTCCAGGCAGACCATGTCCCCGATGTGGAGGCGGCGGTGAAGAAGGGTGAAGTCAGAGTAGTACGGCGACCCGAGCCCAACGTAGGTGTAGCTCCGAATTCCGAGAGCGCGGTCAAGTCGACGAACCGATTCCACGATCATCTTTCGTTCGACATTCTTTGCCGGTCGAAGATTGTAGTCTATCTTCTCGTAGCTCGGGATGTGCGGACTCAACGTCGCACCTCCGCCTCGTAGTAGTACCGAAAAGTCTTCTTGCCCATCTCGCGATAGTTGCGAGCTCCGATTGCTTCCAACGCGGCATCGGCTTCTCGGATCAGCACCTGGTAGCTGACTGTGACCTCTGTCTTTGGCTTCTTGCGCGGAGCCATATCCGGCGCGGTGAAAGTTTGGCTGGCTGCGAAGCTGTCCACTGGCACGATGCCGAGGTCAGGCTCCTCGTGGATTTGGGAAGTGTCCTCCTTTATCGAGTTTATGAAGTCGATGACGGGGCGCGCTAGAATCGCCATCTCATCCCGGGCCCCCCTGTAGACTAGCGAGTCTTCATCGACCTCGGTCTTGGTCGTGCGCCAGGGTAGGAGAGATGAGTCTTCGGAATCGAAGAAAGCGTAGCCGCGGAAAAGGGAGTACTGCGGGTGGTATCGCGGAATTGTTCCGCCAAACCCCCATGCCGTAGTCGTACTCTTGTCTGCGGCCAAGACCATTCTCCCGTTACAGAACACGTACCATCCTGCGTCCGCGGCGTTCTGATCTCCACCGTCGAAAAGCCCAGTGACGAGCCTCACATGGACGGACTTTCCTTTCGGCAGAGGAGTCACGTCGTAGACTCTTACACCCGGCCTAAGACGAGGTGAGGCGAACAGGTCGAGGACCTTCGATTGAACGGGTATGGTGTCGACTTCGATTACCAGGCCTTCGCGCAACGCTTCATGGTGTCGTGTTGCAAGATCCTCCATCAATCTCTTCTTGAATTCAATTCTCGCAAAGTCCTGCGAGACGGAAGGATTGAGCTCTTTCACCAGGATGTTGGTTCCAGGGGTTACATCGCCCGGCGCAGGGCGGAGACCCTTCATCGAAAAGTTCCAATTCTCCTCGTCTTCGCTCCAGGCCTTGACGTCCTCCTCCACGAAATAGACCCACTGGCTTGTGCTGCTGTCAACGCGAAACCAGTTTCCAAGTTTGAATAGGGCACGTTTCATTCCCACCCCAAACTGCCCGACAGAGTGAGGCAGGGGCGGTGTTCCCTTCGGCCGCCCGAAACAGAAGGCATAATTCCTGGCGATATCCGGATCGATCCCTCCACAGTTGTCGCCAATTTTGAAGTGGTCCGGTCTGATTTCGATAGAGACTCTCAATCCAGCGAAGTTTCTGTCCGGTCGAGTTCTGATTGCTCCGTCGAAGGAATTGTCGACCAGGTCTGCTATCGAGGGGATGAGCTCTATGTCCCGCACAAGTGTCGAAATGAAGAATTCCTTGGTTGGTCGGGCACGAATGATTTCTGTTCTCGGCTCACTCGATCCACTCTCCGAACCTGCCATCTTTATGCCCTCTAACGACGAGATGAAATCACAACCCCAACACTCTCAAAGCGAAAAGATCCTTCGCTTGCATCGGACTTCTACTCCCGCGCATCGCTCGTTCCCCTCTTCGCGAGGAACGAGCGATGCAAGCCAGCATCCAGAGCCCGACACGAGATAGCCAAACGCCGACCGAGCCCACGGTGACCACCTCGCGCCTGCGAACCGTCACCGGGAACCGCTTCCCGCGCAAGTGCGGCTGCGGGTGTGGCTTCCAGATCCCCCGTGACCCAGAAGTCCGCTACGTGGTCGACTTCGGGACTGCCAAGCCTTACCCGGCGTACCTCCGCGAGCATTCCCCCGACTACGGGACCTACCGCGGCAAGCCCCGCGCCCGCGGGGACGCGCGGTCGCTCCCAGGGTTCACTCCCGCGAGCGACCTCCCGCGCCCGCCCGCGTCACCGAAGCCACCCTCCGCGCCTCGACCCATGGTCGAGGTCGCCCACGAGGACTCGGAGGCGACAGCTTCGCCAGAAGCGGGCCGCGCCTGGGCGTCCGGCCAACTCGTCTTCAACGCGGGCCAGTTCGAGTCGGCGCGGAGCGGGTTCGCGGACTACGCCCGCGACGGGGAGTCCGCGAAGGAGCTCCGGGCGCGGGTCAACCGCACGATCCTCGAGGACCTCGAGGAGAAGGTGCTCGCCCTGCGTCAGCTCCACGCGAAGCTTCGTGACATAGCCGCGGGAGAGTCGTTCGCAGATGTCGTTGCCCGGTCTCGACCCGTTTGATACTGTGTGGTGGTCGTAAGACGATCAGACATTCGAGTCCCACTCGAGTGACAGCCGCCTCGCGATCTCGAGCGATCAGACCTCACCCTCGAGACCGCAGGAACTTTCTCTGTGTGCATTCCCCTCAAACGTATCGCAAAGCACGAGGCAGGCCATCAGAGCTGCTCCGAAAAAGGACTTGTACGGACAAGCGGTCCCTCTCCCTCCATGACGGACCACGGAATGACGGGGGCCACGGTGTTCATCGGCCAGAAGCCGACGATGACCTACGTCTTCCAGGTCGTAAGCCAGCTCAACTCGGGAGCCGGCCCGGTCGTGGTCAAGGCCCGCGGGAACGCCATCGGGAAGGCCGTCGACGTGGTCGAGGTCGTCCGGCGACGGTTCCTCGAGGGGCAGGTCAGCATCGGTTCGATCCAGATCGACACGGAGCGGCTCGTGAACCGCGAGGGCCGGGACGCGAACGTCTCGTCGATCGCGATCCCGCTCAGCCGGATCGGCCCGCCCCCGGTGGTGTCGCCGGCGGCGATGGCGGCGACGGAGCCGCGACCGTCGTAGGCGGCGTCGCCGGGAGCCGACGGACCACCCAGGTCCCGGCCCAGATGTCGCCGAGGAGCTGTCGCTCTGTAGTGGCGGCGATGAAATCTACCGCTTCTCCTCCGAAGATCGCGAGTCCTCCGAAGCGGAAGGAGAGGGGCCGCGTGCTGGGATCTCCAAACGGGTCGATACTCGAACCGGCGTTTGCTCGGATGAGGCCTCTTGATCGCCTCTCGACCAACTCATTATTCCCCCGAATTCGCTTCTGCAAGCGTGCAGCCATCTGCGCCGCCCACTGAATCTCCTAAGCTTACGCGAGCGCAGCGCAGATTTGTCAAATGGAATGAAGGGAATTGGAAGGCTTTTCAGGACGAAGTACAACGACTCATCCGTGAGGGAGACTACGAACGGGCGGCGATGATGGGGGTGGTCCTCATCGAGGCGCTTCAAGGGACCGCGCGACTTACCGCTTCGACCCGGAGGCTTGAACTCGCAACCTACGTCCTGATTGGCCTTACCGCCGTTCTCGCCGTGCTTACCTATCTGTTGTGGGCTGGGCGCTTTTGAGTCGGGCGGCCTGACTTGTCGCCCACCCGCGCGCCGATTGCGGTCCCGTCATCGGTGGCGCGCGTGCTTCATGAGGGCACGGCCGTCCGTGTCGCTCTGCGGATGCCCCCGGCTTGTGATCGCTCCAATGCGAGTGTCGAGGGATCCACCGTAGAACTGAACCCGTGGAGGCGCGCTATCCAAACGGGTCCCAAAGCCCGAGTTTCTTGAGCGCAGCCCGACACCAGATCCCTTCGTACACAAGTTCATCGAAGATTTTGGGAAAAGCCTCGACCTGCCCCGGCGCAAAGTGTGTTATCCAGCCCTTCTGGCGTAGCGCCCGGAAGTGCCTCTTCTCTATCAACGATATTGCAGCACTTCCCTCCTCAGCCACAAAGAATCTCGCTAGGCCCTGGCCCATCTCTTGATACTTGACAAAGTCGGTTTCCGAGTCGCCGAGCCAGTAGGTTCCATGCCTGACCTTCTCGGTGTCCCAGAGGCAGACACTCTCTGGAAGTAGGAAGTGTAGGAGCTTAGCAGAGCACGTTGGCCCAAGTCTCCGTTTCTTTCGCAAGTCCCAGTACATCATTCCTACTTGGGCGACTTGTGCCCTCGAAAGCGCTACGATAGGGATTCCGCGGAGGGCCTGTAGATCACGGCGATTGGACCGGACCCACTTCTTTAGAACCCTACCAAGACCGTCCAGGCTCAGGCCTGTCCCTCTAAGTGCCCCCCACGCCTTGATCAGTTCGAGTAGCTCTCCCCGACGCGAAGAGCCGAGGAACAGATCTCGATCTCGCTCGACCACGTACTTCCAGTAGGAGTCATCACTCCCGGTAGTCATTTCGTGTTGTGGATCATGAAACTCTAGTGATGCTTCTAGGAATCCCCGTGTGTTAATCGTGAAACCGTTCATGTAATCGGTGACCTACCTGAGACCACTACTTGTTCTATTGGAGGCTTGACCAGTCTAAGAACCTGTGGTCACAGCATGAGTGTCAGAGGGTGGGTTTCGCAACCTGACCGGGGGCGCTTCGTTCTCGGCCCCCTCGCTCACGTCAGCCGCAGGGTCGTCTACCTGGACTTGCGTCCCGCGCACGTCGCGGTCAGTCATCGAATGCGCATCTCGTTTGACGGGTCGCGGATCCGAACCGGACTCGTTCTACAGCGTCACTCCCGTCGCTTTCAACGCCTCGATAAGTTCGTACCTCGACGTGGTCCTGAAGTCGAGGAACTCCTGCCAGTCCAGGTACTCCCCACTGCCTTGGGCTCGACGTGCCAGTAGCATTCCTCGGGAAAGATTCTCGTACGTGTTGTTTTGGATCCGGTGAGCGAGGGCGACTGAAGGACTACCTTCGGGAGCCAGGACGGTGATTGCATCAGCGAACCCAGTCGGTGGGACAACCGCCGTCTTCAATCCCGCCTTCGCTAGGTCTTGAGCGCATGTCCGGTCCTTGGTGATCAGGAAAGCACGGAAGCCATCGTGCTCGAAACGCCGTGCTAGTGCAGTCAGACTGAAGTCGGCCTCCCTGGTCTTGACAAAACCCGGACACGCTGTGAGTTCCGCGTCGCTAACGGTCTCAAAAGCCAGGCATCTCTCGAGGACATTTCCGATGACCATGTAGTTATGCACTTCGTGCAGAATGGATTGGGTGCTGAAGAGATAGGGTCTCAACGGCGCCAGGACGTGAACCTCCTTGACCAGGTCTCCCCGGCGCTCCTTGTGGTCATCGGTCCACCTTCCGAAGAGATCGAGCAGAGCCGAGGTATCAAAGACGATTCGAGGGGCGGGATCCGACACGGGACTCCTGTCCTGGGGATTTGGTATCGAGACGAATGTTCTTCTAACTTCGCCAACTCGATGGGTATGAGCCCAGCCAGCGGGCTCCTCGTGGTCGGTCATCCACCCGGCGGGTTCCAGGTAGAGTCAGCGTGATCGACCGCGTTCACCACCCTGAATGCGGCGCGACGACCCACGGGATCGCCGAAATCTAAGAAGGTGGAGTTTAAGGTAATCGTGGCCTGCAACCAGACGTGCAAGCCGTCGCTCAAGACCTTGGACACTTGCTGGGTTCGAGAGATCAGTATGTTATCCCACGCTTCCAAAGATACTACGAATGGGAGAGCACCAACCGCGAGAAACTTTGGAATGACCTCGTCGAAGTCGCATTTGACAATCAGTCAAACGCTGACCACTTCTTCGGCGCAATCGTTGCGATTCCAACGACCCACCAAATGGGCCAGATCACCCCCTACCTCGTGATTGACGGTCAACAGCGACTTACGACTGTATCGTTGCTCCTTCTAGCTCTTCGAGACATAGCGAGAGCCAAGGGACATGCTGCCGACGCGGAGAGAGTGGAGGACGAATTCATACTGCACAAACACGAGACTGGGAGCGAACACTATCGACTGCTTCTCAGACAAAAGGACCGTACTGCGTACCTCCAGCTAGTCGATGGCAAACCTCCGACTACCGAGTCCAACTTGCGGGAGGCATACTTGGATCTACGACAGAAGGTTGAGGGTCTGATTTCTGCTAACGAGAATGAGCTCGAGACCCTCCGCGCGCTCCTGCGTGGGGTCACGTCCAAGTTCAACGTTGTAAGCATCACTCTCAAAGACGAGAATCCGTTCCAGATTTTCAAGAGTCTCAATTCTACTGGCTTGCAGCTCGCCGAATCCGACCTGATTCGCAATCACGTGTTCATGAACGTCCCGCTGGATGAGGTCACCCAGGGGAGGTTCGAACAGGACTTCTGGGACCCTCTTGAGAGGGTCCTTCAGCATACCGACTTGGATCCCACGATGTTCTATCGTCACTATTTGATGCGGAATGGTTCGTACATCAAGGATGACGGGGTCTACGAGGGCTTTGAAGCCGAGTGGTCGTCCACCAATCCAACCCCCGAAGCCAAAGTCACAGAGATGAAGTGGTTTGCTGAACTCTACCGAGTTATCTTGGCGATTGACAAGCCGGAACCGACTACTCCGTTGGATGGTGCCCTAGGCGGTTTGGGCGTCCTTCGTCGGTTTGGCACTACCACAGCCTATCCCTTGATCATGAACTTGGCTGAGCGGGTCAAGAGCGGAACTGCCTCCCGCGACGAGCTCAGACAGTGTATCTGGGCGATCAATAGCTTCGTCCTCAGGCGGTACGTCTGCCAAGAGGGTTCTCGTGCTTATTCCAGGTGGTTTGTCGCCGCTATACCGGGTCTCAAGGACCCTGCGTCCTCCAGCCTTCGACAGTTCTTGAAGGGCAAGGGGTGGCCATCGGATGACCGTTTCAAAGAGGCTCTCCGAACGTTTGCCCTCTACGCAGGGGACAACAGTCCATACGCGCGCGAAGTGTTGACCCGCCTCGTAAGATCATTCGAGCCGAAGGACGAACAGGTCGATCTATCGGGGTGCGAGATAGAGCATGTACTCCCTCAGACAATCACCCCGGGCACCGCTGAAGGAGACGCCTGGATTGCAGCTCTCGGTGGCAGTGGGTGGGAGCAAGCCTACTGGAGAACGGTGAATACGCTAGGGAATCTGACCCTTGTCGGGAAGGCTTACAACAGATCCGTCCAGAACTCCCCATTCACCGTCAAGCAGCCGGAGCTCGTCAAGAGCATAGTTGTCATGAACCGATACTTCTCTGGTGTCACCGAGTGGAACGAGAGTGCAATCGTGGCACGCTCGGCCGTCCTAAGTGACGTGTTGGTCAAGACATTTCCCGGGCCCTGAGAAGGGGTAGGACAGTCGATGAGAACATAGGTGGTCACGGAGAGGGGACTTGGCAGTTGGGGGATCGGGGGTAAGCATGCAGGGGGAAGTCGATTTTGCGAGTATTCTTGCGAAAGTAAAGGCGAAAGCTCACATCGAACAGGACGCGAAGGAGGTCGGATGGAAGTACGGACCGATGTTCACGCCGGAGGGCATCGCATCTCTCGACCCTGAGAGGTTCAAGGCGTTCCTTCGGTTCAAGGAGAATCGCCACTGGATTAGTATCAACCGTCACAGTGGAGAACTAACCTCTGACATGGCTCGCTTGAAGGAGGCCCTCCTGATTCTAATTGACGAATCCAGACCAATCTCCGAGCGAATCGATGATGCGCGGAAGCTGGTCAAAGGTCTTGGCAAGGCTGTTATTTCGGCCATACTGATCGTAACTTTCCCGACCAAGTACGGCGTGTACAACGATATCTCAAAAGCTGCGTTAACGAGAATCGGTATCTTTCCGGGCACCTCAAACCCGGAGTGGACCTCACTTTCATCAGGCAAGCATTACGAACAAGTCAACCAGATCCTCCTTAAGCTCAGTAAGGAACACGGAATCAGTCTGTGGTCACTTGACTTCGTTCTGGGGCAGGTCGCCCCGAGGTCCCCCCGGCGGCGACGTACCGCCTATCCCATGCGATCGTCGGTTTAGCGAGGATGCAAATTCAGCACCCTGCCGAATCTGGTCAGTCTAACTCCGACCGCGATCTCGATCTCCTCGCGGCTGAGCAGGCAGTACCCTTTCGAATCATCTCCACGACCTCGACGCTTTCAAGAGCGTGTCAAAGTTCGCGCAGTCCTCGCAGCCTTGCGCTCCCGCAGGCGGCTTCTTGGCTTCGAAGATCTTGTGTGCTTTGCGCCAGAGTGGTGGGATCTTGCCAGGGTCGAGGTTGACGGGCACAACCTTCGCGTGGAAGCCCATCCGGAACCCGTCCTCCGTGCGAGCCTGGTCGAGGAAGTCAGAATTCCCGTCCGTTACGGGTTCGGTGTAGACTAAAGCGATCTGTTCCACCGGACCGAGTCCAACACGATCTGCGATCAGCGCGTAGCCGTTGAGTTGGATTTCGTACATGGGAAACAGGTGGTCCTGACCCGCGGTGTGTCTCCCGGTCTTGTAGTCGATGATGCTTTTGCTCCCATCATCTCGGACCAGGATCGCGTCGGGCGCTCCCGTTAGCCGGACTCCGGTGGCCTTGTCGTCGATGTAGAAGGTCCTCGAGTTCGGGGGCGGAATGTACGAAGTGAACTCCCCTAGCGGCGAGAGCCACGATGGGGCCCGCTTGAAGCGGTCGAAGTGGGCGTGGACGACCTTCTTCGAGTACGAATCGAGGGACGAGAAGATGCCCGGGAACGGCCCCCCGAAAGGGAGGTCGTAGTGCTGGCCGAGCCAGAAGCAGCGGGGGCAGAAATCGGGTAGGGCAAGCCCTCCGAGGTTCTTAGCCGAGATTCTGAAGCTCGGGGTTGTTGGCATGCGTGACCCACTCAGTCGGGGAGCGGTCATGCGTCGCGAAGTCGTAACGCCTTGCCCCAGCCGATTGGCGTGCGGGAGTTGGTTTCCATCGTTATTCGACACGCACATCGCGGTCGGTCATCGACCGAGGATGCCTCCGGCCTGTCTCTGCTTCCGAGGAAAGGGTTGGGTCCGACTCCGGGCCAGTACGAGCAGACGGTCGCAACCGCTTTCGCGGCTCGTCGCGAGTCAAGGGACGCACGGACGGACTATAGTCGGCCCATCCCTCGCGGCGGTTTGCTCCTCGTAGGCCTGGCGCCGGACCCTGGCGCTACACTCCCGCGCGTTCACTTGGTAGCGCATGTCGAGATCGATCATGATTGAGCCTCAGCTCGATGAAGGTCAAGACTCGGTCTTTGAAGGATTTGCGCAGGAGCTCCATACCGTGCTGGTGCGTCTCCCCTACGCTCCTGGCGGTCGGCATCGGCTAGAGAACATGAGGCGCGGCACGCTGTCGGTCACACAAAGGTTCATATCGGGCGAGGGCAGTTTTCGCTTGGAGGTCGTGTAGCAGCCAAGACGGGATCAACGAGGATGGAGTCCTCCCTCATCCGCCCAAGTAGAAAGTCCACTATCGAAAAATTCCTTTCGCATAGTACGAAATTTTACCTCGATGCTACCTTACTGACCTAACTTAGCATCTCCCTTCTGATACGGTGAACTTGCAGTTCTAAGCAAGGACTTTCCCTGGGCCCAAAGAGGCTGAGGCGGCCTCGAATCCCGGTCGACAACTGCCAGGACCTTCTGGACAGAAACATGTCTCAGGAAGGAGAGAAGAGATTTGCCGAGCGGGCTGGGTCGGGAACATCGTCTTCGAGTTCGGGGACCCCACCGTCCAACACTGGAGACGCGATTCCCGAGCCGAGAATCGTGATCCTGGTCGACGCCAGCAATGCTGCCTACGGAAGTCAGGCGGGCGGAGATTCTTGGAGTCACCCGAGAATAGACAACCTGAGGCAGCTATTGGGTCGGCTTGGAACATTCCCTGTCGAGGTGGATCCTCTCGCCGACGCTACACTCAGGCACAAGATCGATCGGAAGTCAGAGCTCGAGGCGATGTTGGCTTCGGGCTCCCTTAAGCAGGTGCCTGCCGGGACTACTGCAGACGACTTCCTATGGCAGGTGTGGAAGGGCTACCGAGCGAAGGGGACGCGAGCGTTCATCCTAACAAATGACCAGTTTCCGCTGGCGAGAGCTCAAGCCGAGTCGATTCCGGAGAATCCACGCATAACGTTCCTATTCCACGCCGGTGATGTCTATTTCCAACCTCCTATCGAGTCGCTTTTGTCGGTCTCTTCACCGGCCATCTTGAGTCCCACCAAGCCCGAATCGCCCAACCCAGCGGTGCCCGAAGTCCGCCCCACTGGAGAGATACAGACGCAACCGCACGGTGAGTTGATAGAGAGCGCAATCGAGGTCATCGCGTCATTGACTCAGCCACCCGGTGGAATCTTTCGGAGGGTCAATTTCGCGACTGTTTCTCACGATCTACACCAGAAGTTCGGAGGAGACTTCGTCGCGAACTTCGGTCTCGGCAGACCGAAAGATCTGGCAGAGGAGCTGGAGAAGCGAGGCCTAGTTACCATTTCCTACACGAACACGACGATGTACGTCGAGCCGACGCTCGCGTTCGAGGGTCGCATCATAGGTCGCAAATTTCCCCGGCGGCAAGTGTGGCAGTCAAGTTTACACGAAGGGGAAGCCCAGGATCGTGCCGAGAATCCACGCGTCGTGACACAATCGGCGGAGCCACCGCGTACCCTACCCGAGGTCATTGAGGTTTCATCTCGAGATCTGGGTCCGACGGTGGAGATCCCCGGACTAGAGATGTTCTTGAAGCTCGTGAATGACAGTCACCCGAAACACGTCTTCCATTGGTGGAGCCAGCGGAGGAATGAATCTGATAACGTGTGGCTGTTGGAGGGCGAGTTCTTCTTCGTTTCCGAGGGGACCACATACAAGTTGTCCGGTCGGGGTTACCGGACCCTCGGTGACTTTGTTGACGGCCGCGCGAAAGGCCTGAAGGAGGCGACGGACCCAAAGGTGATTGGTGACCCCAAGGATAGGTATGCCTACGATAGGTCTTCCCGCCCGCAGCTTTGGAGGGAGATTCTGAGATCCCGTAATCTCGACGAAGACGAATATCGTCCCTCTGAGGGTGACGTCTACTACTACGTCCGAGCGCAAGGATTCCCGGACTTTGCGGCATTCCTGGCTGCCGAGCGCGCGAAACCGAAGCCGCCGGTCTACGTATGATGCCGACCGAGTCGGTCGAGCCACTCAAGCGCGAGCCCACTTCGCATGGTGTTGTCTGGCCCAGAGCGAAGTCGGACCGCGCAGAAGGTGAGACACGGGTCGTCCTGCTTTCGTTGAACTGGTGGCGGCCGAAGGATCCGCGCACGCCCTTGGGTACGGCCTATCTATACTCATGGATCATCTCCAAATTCTCGGACTCGAGGGGCGTTCGGGTCGGGTTCGTGGATCACCACGTGGCTGAAGGCGCATCCGTCACAGTCCAGGAGGTTCTCAGCGCGGATCCGGCGGTGCTCGGGATTGGAGTCTACGTTTGGAACTGCGAATTGGTCCGCGAGGTGGCCGCCTCACTCCGTTCGCTCGGATTCGGCGGAAGAATCGTACTGGGTGGGCCCGAGATCTCTTACGGCGGCCGGGAACTAATCGAGGAGTATCCGTTCGCCGATTACTTTGTGAAGGGGGACGGCGAGGCGGCTTTCGAGGAAATTGTCCGTGCGTGTCTGGAGCGAAGAGAACCAACCGGTGATGGAATTTTCTCAAGAGATTCAAAGGAGTTCGAAGGGCAAGCGCACCTACCAAGGGGAGGGGAGCCTATCCAGCCCCAGTCTCTTCCCGAGCTCATTCCACTGATCGTGAAGGACGGGTTCACTCGGATTCAATTCCAGCGAGGTTGCATCTACGGATGCACCTTCTGCGCCTTCCCCTATCCGGATCGAGCGTTCAGGAATCTAAATCTCTCGTCCCTCCGTCGAGATTTGTCGAACTTGCGTGACGCAGGCGTTCAGACCCTAGCCGTTCTGGACCCGATCTTCTTCGTGGACAAGCAACGCGCGCTTTCAATCTTGGATGCTTTGCACGAGGAGCTGCCGGACACACGGTTCGAGATACAATCTAGACTGGAACACATGAGCGAGGCAATCGTCAGGAGACTTTCTACGATGAACGTCTTGCTGGAATGCGGAGTTCAGACTCTCGACCCGAAGGTGCAGAGGATTATCAGGCGCGGGGCAGCGCGCAATCAAATCGAGGAAATGCTACGACTGCTTCAGCAAGCTGGCATCCGGTTCGAAACCCACCTCATTTTCGGCCTACCCCTGCAGACTACCCGCTCCTTCCTGGGCGATCTGGATTTCCTGTTGAGCTACGAGCCTGAAAGGTTGAGGGTGTTCCCCCTTCTGGATCTCAAAGGAACCGAGCTTTCCAAGGATACCCAGGTGAAATTTCGAGGGATGATGTCATTCTCACCGTCATTCCCGAGGCAAGTTCAATCGACAGCGTGGATGCCCACCGACGAGATTGCGACATTGAAGCAAATGCACGCCTTCTTGGAAGAGACGATGAATCCCGCGACCGTGGGCATCGACGCGACGAGACTATACAACCGGTTCTGCCGGTCCTCTTCGCAGCTTGGACGAGCCCCGGTGTCGATTGTTGCCTGAGCGCTCATCGCGGTCCTGTCATCGAACGCGCGGTCCCTTCTTGAAGTTCGCGCGGAGCGCGGCCACCCGCGCGAACATCAAGAGGGCACGGCCGCCCTCGTCGCTCGAACCGCTCCTCGGGCGGCCTCCGCGCTTACTGCGTGTCGATGACCGCGATGAGCGCGCAGAGCGCCTCCGCAATCGACGCCGCGAACCCGTTCCCCGACCTGCCCGCAACCCGCGGGCCCGACACGACCCCGCGGCCGGCACGCCCTATGGGTCCGACCCCACGGCGCTTCCCGACGCCCCGCTTCGGCGACTACTCGCGGACGCGGTTCGAGTCGCGGGTCGCGTTCGGCGGGCCGGACGAAGACGCGGAGGAGATTGCGACCCCGACACGGCAATTCAGTCTCTTGGAGATCACCAGCGGGCTGCCCGATGATTCCCGGGAAGCAGACGAGAAGCAGGAGGCGCGGCGCCTTCGCGATCTACGAGGCCGCGTTAAGGCGGCTCGGGCGGTTGTGTCCACCACACCCGGGCTGGCCGAAACCATCGCCGCCGATTGGCAGAGGGCGGCATGCTTCTACGCGAGGTTTGAGATCACCGAAGCGCAGTTCCGACACGGCGTCGGGGATGTCTGCCCCGAGGAATCTGATATCCCTGTGAGGGCGTCACCCGTCTTGGTGTACGGGAGAGCCAAGTTCCGGTCGGAGGATTGATGGCTGATCAGGCGCCCGACCGGGAATTCGACCTCAGGTCTCTCAATCAAGACCTCAACCGGTCCAAGAGACCACTAGCAATGACGTCGGTGGCGCTCGCGGTCGTCCTTTCAGCGGTTGCGCTGTTGTTTGGTGTGTCCGACGTGCCGAGGTGGCTGAACGGGTCAATCACTGGGTTACAGTTTCTGGCGTTTGTGGTGGCAGTGCCGGTTATCGCCACGCTCGTAGTAGTTCTCGCTTGGGGACTTCGGTCGAAGCGGCCGGGCGCTGAGTGGGCCCACGTGAGTTCCAAGAGCCTCCAGCTTCGATTCCCGAATCGTCGGTCCATCCTACTGAGCTGGTCGGACCCCAAACTACGGTTCGACCTTCACGACTACAGCAAGGTGCAGCCTGGCGTCCTCTCAATCCAAGCTCGATATTTCCTCGACGTTGAGGGAACGGACTCGGCCTTGACCCCAGAGGCGTATCGGTCGATTGTCGACCAGGTCGGTGCCCACGGGCTGAGCGACCAGGAACGCGCCGTGAGCTCCTGGAGGGCTCCCGCGGGCGTGACAGTCCACTCGATACGGCCAAAGTCCCCTTAGGGGCGCGCCGGAAGATCACCAGCGGCCTCCCGGACGACTCGCGGGAGGCTGAGCGCGCCGTGACGCTCGCGCGCGACTGGCGCAAGGCGGCGCGGGTCTACGCGCGGTTCGGGATCACGGAATCGCAGTTCCGGCATGGGGTCCCGTCACGGGAGAACTTTGCGTAATCCCTAAGGGGGTTGGGTCGAATGCCAAGTTGATGGCATTCGTTCATTGGCTCGTTTGGGTGGGGTGGGTCGTTGCCATCATCTGCCTCTTCCTTGTTCTCGCTAGTAACGGCGCCGCCCTCTTCGTAATCCCGTTTGGTGTAGTTCTCGTGCTCGTTGTCTGGGGAGTCACACGAATGGACCTCCGTCCCCTCCAAATCGCCACGACGGGCGCCTGGGTGGTCTTCGTCGGCCTTCTCTGGATGGTCTGGTTTGCAGCGGTGTTGTCGACGTGTCGCGCACCCTGCACACCCAGTATCTCGTGGGTGCACGTGGCATCCAGCCCCCTGTTTCTAACTGGCGGGCCGATCGTTTGTGCAGGCGCGTTCCTCGCGTGGACTGGCGCTGCACGCTGGCGACAGGCCCGAAGGGCACGAGTCGCTCAAGCTCGAACCGGGCTCGCGACATAATAGGGCGAGAGGTCACCTCGCCAAGCGAGGCCTCCCCTCTCGCTCCGCTCGCGGCTCCCACCCACCGCGCGAGGCACGAAGGCAGAATCGATTAGGCGGTGGACAGCGATGGCTATTCGGGACGCCATGAGACCCACCAGCTCCGTGCGGCGCACCGGCCGCGGCTCCTTCAGTATCGGAGCGGGACTTGGCCTGTTAGTCATGGGTGTGCAGACTTGGTACGCGGTGCCAGTGTGTCAGCAGACAAGTCAGCTCGTTGAGACGTGTGTAGTCAGTCCAATCTATCTTCTGGCGGCCCTCTTCCTCATCGTCGGAGCTGTCTTGATCGGCCTTGGGTCGATCAGCCTCGTTCGTGGCTGGCGTTCCGCAAACTCTAGATCACGACTCGCCACGTCCGCGGGCGACTGATACAGCGCGCCATTCGCGGGTCCCTCCCACTCGCTTCGCAGGAGGACTATGTGACGGTGATGACCGGAAGGACGGCACCGCACTTGCTGCAGTGCTCACTCAGCCAGAGGTTCGTTGTGTGACAAGCCGAGCAAGGTCGATAGGCGATCTTCCGTATCGCACGGCCGCGCAACGCCGCGCCGACAACCATGATTCCACCTCCGATGAGCAGCAGAACGAGGGCGGCCAGAATTGGGGTGGTGAAGCCGGAGTGCAGCGGCACGCTCAGCAACGCGAACATGAGGTACGCCCAACTCGCTACGAGGATCCCGACCCCGCCGAGGGTCATCGCGTGAAGCGGGCGGACGGGGGTGGCCCAGACCAGCTTGCGAAGCGCGCGTGCCTGCTCGGGAGTGGGAATCCCCGCCATCAATTCGGGGACGTCGGCTCCAACCTGTAACCCTTCCGTCAAGTGAGCCCGCGCGGGTCCTCCCCCTCGCTTCGCTCGGGGTCCCCCCCGCGTCGGTCTCGCCCTTTCTCCCTCTCTTTGCGAGGGAGAAAGATGCGAGAAGGCATCTCCAGCCCAACGGGGACGAATTCGCGGATCGTCTGGAGCGGCGCCATCCTGGTGACGATCGGCCTTTCGCTCCTGCTGTTCGCGGGCGAGTGGTTCGCGGCGTTCGATGCGTGCGTCGCGAACCCGACCTGCAACGCGGGAGCCACGCCCGAGATCCTGACGGGGTACCTCGCGCTCTTGGTCGTGGGGATCGCGCTCGCGGTGGCCGGGGTCACGATTGCCTTGGGTAGGAGAAGGGACCTTCCAAGGCGTGCGATGATTCTCTGGCTGTGAGTGCGGTTCCGGACGCCAGCATGATAACGCCGCCAGCTCTCGTAGACCTCACGCCGGACCTAGTAACAGCCAGAGAGTTCGACCTCTCCGCAGTTCAGCCTAAGGAGGTCTTCCCTCGTTGGTTCGTTGGTTGGGTCCTCTTACCGGTAGTCGTTGTTGGACTTTGGGGAGTCGGGCTTTTCGCTCTCCTAACGCCGTGGCCATCCGGTGGTGATCTTCCTGGTTGGACGGACGGTCTGGTTGGAGCCCTATGCGTGATCTTGGCGGTGCTCGCGAGTATCTCAATGGCTGTTTTTCTCTGGTGGAGACCCACACTTCGAATGCTTGTCCACCCCGAGAAACTGGTGTTCTACCAGCTGGGCGGTCGAGTAGTCGAGCTTCCTTGGTCTCGGGCGGGATCACACATTATCTTGCTGCGAACACCCGACCCTCGCCAGCCGGGAGGGGCAAGCCTTGGCCTCAGGACCCGAGAGACCGGGGGCTTTCCATTGACTCCTGAGTCCTACGAATTCGTCAAGGGTATGGTATCCGCTACAGGCTCGCGGTTCGCGTCAGAGCCCCTAAGACCGCTCTTTCGCACTGAAAGACTCATGATTCGACTCAAGAACCCGACGGCTGAATCAACTCTCAATACCTAATCATCCGGGCCCGCTGGGTCCTCTGGGTCTCCCTCGTGATTCTCTATCGGAGAATCCGAGGCCCAGCGCTCATTCGACCAATCTTGCGCGGCCCGGATTGTTTCGGCGTCGGTCCGGGCCGTCGGGTCCCTCCCGGGCCGGACCGCAGGGTCACTCAGGACTGTTGCAGATTCTGACAGTTCGTAGACGCGGTACCGCGTCCCGTTCACCTTCACCCGACGACCTTGGATTCCGAGAGCGCTCAGCGCCCTTCCCACCTGCTCCTCGCTGAGCGAAGTTCGCTCGGGGGGCGAAAGTGCCTCAAACAGGTCGGAGTAGGTGACTTCGATTCTTCCCTTGACAAGGAAGGCCTGCACAATGGACCTCAGGCGACGAACCAATGGGTCCGTTAGCTCGGGGAACGCGGTATCCCGTCGACCAGGCTCGCCCCCAGGCTTCAATGGTAGGGCTGGAATGCCCTTGTCCCAATCGTCCTCCAAGAACGGCCAAGGCTGGGTTCCGGGGACTTGGTGCGGGTGAAACAGTCCGTCCTCGCCCCTCCAAACCACTCCCACCCCATCCGGCCACAGTCGAAGCCCCGGAAACGCCCCGTCAAGCACCGCCAAGAGCCGCTGGACGTTGGAAGCGTCAGGTAGGGCGATCAGGACCCGATTCCCCGCCTCCCGTGCCTTCCGGACGTTCCGGACGACCTGCTCGGCGGCCTTCGCGACGGTGGAGCACTCGACCTCGACGTTGTAGACCGCCTCCCCGTAACGGAACTGCCCGTCGGGCATCAGGACCCCCGCGACCTGCTCGGGGATCGTGACCGCGATGCTCCGAGCATCGAGGAACATGCAGAGGTCGACGAGCGTCTCGACGTGGTCCTCCCCCTCGTTCCGACGTCCCTCGAGCGCGCAGAGGTGGACGCTACCACGAGGGGTCAGGCGGACCCGGCTCTGCTCCTCGGAGTCCCGTTCGACGTCTCCTGCCTCCTCAGAACGCGTCAGCGCCGCGGCGAGCTTGTCGGCTCGCAGGCTCGTGATCCCGCCCAGCTCCTCCAGTGTGCGGGATCGGTGTGCCAGCCCGTTCAGGACCGCCTCCAGGTCATTCTGGTCGACAAGCCAGGGTGACGCCTCCGAATCTTCGGATTGGGCGTAACGCCGCGAGCTCGCGGTCACGAACCCCTTCAGCGCCTCGGAGTCCGGTCCCGGGGGCGCACAGGCGCGCGTCTCGAGCTTCAGCAGGCTCCCCGAGGTCGCCAACGCGACCTCATGGGGCTTGAGCCCGTCCACGAGGTCCTGCGGCGTCCAGCCGTGGCTTTCGCCGTGGACGATCTTCCACGCGTCCTCCATGTCCTCGACGCCCAGCGAGAAGAGGAGCCAGACGTCCACGTTCCCAAGGAGGGCCGCCTGGATCCGCGGGGGCACTCGGTGGAGGTACTGGGTGACCGCGACGACGTGGAGGCCGTACTTCGCCCCCTCGCTGAGCATGTCCGCGAGGGTCGGACTCGCGTAGTTGTGGACCTCGTCCAGGAACAGGTAGATCGGCTTCTCCGGGCGCCCGCTCCGCTGGATCGCGGCCCAGAGCTGGGTGAGGTAGACCGCGGCGAGGAAGTTCGCGCCGTCGGCACCGAGCGCGGCCTTCGAGAGGTTCAACAGCAGAAGACGGTGCTGCAACAGCCGGTCGAACGAGACCGCATGGCTCCTCTGGCAGAGCGCGACCCGGAGGATGGGGTTCGTCGCAATCTTCCCGACCTTGTCGAGCGTAGACATCGTGAAGTTGTAGTCGAGGCGCGGCAGGTGGTGCTCCAGGAAGTCGCGTAGCGGCCCCGGAGCGGCCGACTTCACAAACCGCTGGAGCGCGGGCTTCGAGGTCAGGATCTGATAGGCATCGACGAGGTTCGAGTCCGGGGACCGTGCCAGCCCCTGAACGAGGGCACGTAGGACAAGCTCGGCCCGACCCCCGACACTCTCCTCTCCCCAGGCGCTCCGGATCGCCGTGAGGAGGTCCCCCGCGAGCGCCTCGGTCCACCGTTCGAACGACTCGGACCCCTTCTCGGGTGCGTGGAGGAGCGAGAGAGGCACCGAGACCTTCGTGATGCCGTTCTCCTCGAACGTGGGGTGCGCCGGGTCGACCTCGATCGATTCGGATGCGACCTCGCCGGGGAGCCGCGACACAATGCCCTCGACCAGTGTTCCCGTCGGTTCGATTACCACGACGGTGGACCCGGGTTGCTTCCTCAGGATCTGGAGGGCGAGCGCCATCGCGGCGGTCGACTTGCCCGTCTGAGTCCTTCCCAGGATCGTCGCGTGATTCCACCTCCGGGGCAGCGCGACCCGATACGAGCCGGACAGACCGGCCACGATGCGCGGGTCGACGGGGGCCCTCGGACTCTCGGGCGGCCGAACGACGAGCTCCGGCGGAGGCTTCCCCCGCGGCGCGCCGGAGTAGTTGCAGACCGGATGGTGGGTCGACCAGGGGATGCTGAGCAGGCGGGAGAGCTCGAGCCCCGAGACATCCCGTCGACCTGCCTTCGTGACGAAGTGCTCCATGCAGTGGTTCTCGATCGCCCCATGGAACGCCCACTCCTTCTTCGGGGGAACGACCCACCATCGCCTCCAGGCCGCTCCGCCCACGGTGGTCCATCCCGACAGCCAAGTGCCGAGCACGCCGAGGGCCTCCGGGGCGTAGGGTCCGACGATATGCGACCGGAGCTCGACGTGGTAGCCCGCTTGGTTGTGTCGGGCGTGCATCGCGGTCCGGACGATGTGCGACTGGCCCTCGGCGACACTGCCGAACGAGGGGGACAGGAAGTTCGACTCCCACCCTCCCACGTTCCGGAACAGGAGCTGCAACCGCACGTCATGGTCACGAAGGGGAGGGGACGCGAAGAGCCGCAGCAAGTGGTCGGCAGGGTCGAGCTTGGGCTGGACCACCAGCGGCAGGTGGTGATGGTTGAGCGTCGGGACCGCCTGAGCGTAGAGTCCTTCCGGGAACAAGGTCCGGGCCAGGCACTCGCACTCGTCTCCCCCCGCGAGACGCGGTCGAACGCTCTCGAGGTACGAGAGCATCGAGTCGAGTCGGACGGTTCCGCGGGCGCCGAGCGCGTAACGGACCCGCCCCTCCTTCTCCCGGTGGATCTCGAGGCAGAACGGGTCGCCGTGGGCCCAGACGAGCGGCGCGATCGCGGGAGGCTCTTCGGTCGGCGAGGGCAGAAGCAGTTCGCGGTGGACGAAGTCGGGCGGCACGAGCGGGACTCCCGCTCGCGGGTCATGCGCCTACGGCTGCCGGTGAGATGTGGAGGGTGCTTTATGAACCCGAGCCGGGCCTGAGGTTGGAGCCGCACTTCCAGCACGCAGGAGAGACGCGGAGGTTCGGTGCGTTGCACTTCGGGCAGGGAACCCTCTCCTGATCCTCTGAAGCGGGAGAAATCGCCCAGCGGAGTCCCGGCGCGTCACCGTAGGTTGTCGCCCAAGACCCGAACCAGCTTCTTCGATAGAACGCCGCGACAGCGAATGCGGCGAGAAAGACGCCGACCGCAACGCCGACACAACCCGCAACGAGATACTCCGCGGCCGGGCTGGGAGACGGGTTGCGATTCACCTCAACGAGCGCGAAGACGCCCAGGATGAGGAATGCAGCAGCGAAGCCTCCGCAGATGCCAAGGATCTGCCTCCTCCTTCGAACGTCTCTGGAGCGATTCAACTCGATCCTGTCCACGACCTCACCCGTTGGACATGTTGCCCAAGCTCTCGGCTACACCCGGCAAGAAGTCCCACTGTGGCCGGGATGGATGTCGCAGGATCGCCTCCGCCTGAGCGAGGGTAATCCAGTGACCCCGGCGGCGTCCCCGCTTTGTCACTCGAACCACGACCCACATACCCTTCCTGGCCGGAGACCGGCCCGGCCGCAAGTCGGCCCAGGTGCCGTGCTCCCTGTTGAAGAGATACCGAAAGGTGACGCCCGAGGCATCAACATCCACGCGTCTCACCGAGATCGAACCCTCGACAAACAGTTCGTAGGTGACCAGGATTGCAATGAAGACAACCGCCTTCGGAAGTGTCTCATAGGTCGGGCCACCGGCCGTCAACCCGAACATGAAAAGAGCCGCCACGGGCGCGATGATCAGCAAGCCGATCTGAACACGTCCGTCCGCGTACGTGAATCCGCCCGCTCGGACCGACACGGTGGGCGGAGCGCTAGCAATCATCCTACGAGCTCTACCCTCAACTTGCCAAGTCTCATTTCACAGTTCGGGAGCGCGCGCCGCTAGATAGACTCGCACCCGAATCGGGTCGCCGGTGGCGACCGGGATGGACCACGAGTCAACTTCGGTTGCGAGGGCGGGAGCCCAGAAAACCACACCTGCCTCCCGGTCGCCATCTCCCCGCCGTTCACCGAGCTTCGCCATCGACTGGAACGGAGAGTCCTTCAACTGGAACGGTTGTCTGGCCGGCTTGGAGGACACCGTGCCCGCAGGGGCGCGGTGGTGGAGAGAGAAGGCCCGAGAGTGCGTCAAGGCGAAACTTGAGAGTGGAGAGATTGAAAGAGTATGGGCGAAGACCCTCGGATGGACTCTGGAACGCTACCCCGACCTCATTTGGCCGAAGGTTGGGATCCGTCCGGGACCCACGCGACTTTCGGAGATCACGCCGTCAGTCATCCGAACCCTGAGAGATTCTCCGGCGTATGCGCCGAAGACCCGGAGCCAGTACCTTCAGTCATTGAGGCACATGCTCCGGTTCCTCGGATCGCCACTCGCCGAGGACCGGCACCTCTGGACACTGGACGCCCGAGCCGCCCGCCGCAGATGGTTGACGAAGCCGCAGCTCCGAGCAATCTGGACCGTCTGCCGGGACGACCTCGATCGACTCGGACGCGATCTCCTTGGGAAGTCGCGAGCCGATCCCTTCAACTAGCTTTCCCGTCGGCTCGATCACGACCACGGTCGAGCCGGGTTGCTTCCTCAGGATCTGCAGGGCAAGGGCCAGCGCGAGCGTTGACTTCCCGGACTGCGTTCGACCGAGGAGGACAGCGTGGTTCCACTTCACTGGAAGACCCACGGGCCGTGACCCGGCGGCCCCAAGGAGGAGACGCGGGTCCGGAGGTTGCCCGGTTGGCTCGCTCGCCGGAACCCGTGACACCGGGAGCGGTAGAATCAGCTCGGGGTCTGGTCGACCCCTCGGCGCGCCCCCGTAGGAGCATTCCGGGTGCCTGGAAGCCCAGGGGATGGGGAGAAGCCGGGCCAGTTCCGTTGCCGAGATGTCGCGGCTTGCCTTCGGGCTGGAAAACCGGTCGATGTCGTGAGCGAGCATCGCCTCGAGGAACTCTCCTTTCAGCTTCGTCGAGACAACCTGCCACGACCGCCAGGGGGTGCCTCCCGCGAGTGTCCACTGCTCCAGCCACGGGCCGATAGCATGGAGCGCCGCCGCTGGTTGGGGCCCATTGATCCTCGCGCGGATTTCGGCATGGTAGACCGCCTCCGACTGGCGCGCGTCCATCGCGGCCCGCTGGGCGCGGCTGCAGCCTTCCGCGACCCGCTCGTAGCGAGGGGAGAGAAAGGTCAGTTCCCAGTTCGGGACGCGCTGAAAGAGGAGCTGAAGCACGAGGTCGTGCTCGCGAAGGGTCCGGGTCGCGAAAGTCCGGAGAAGGAGGCCGGCGGGGTCGGACTCGAACGGCCTCCCGACGGGTGAGTGGTGATGGCGCTGAAGGGGGGATGCCCTTGCGAAGATCGTGTGAGGGAGGTAGGTCGCGGGAGGGCAGACGAAAACATCGCCGATCGCGATCCGGGAACGCTCGTTCTCAAGATAGGCAGCTAGGGATTCGTGGCTCGACGGGTGATTGGTTCCGACCAGGTATCGGACCTTCCCTTCACGCTCGCGATGGATCTCGAGCGAGAACAGACCTTCCGAAGGCCAAACAAAGGGTGTCAGACGCGGAGGGTTCTCTGTCGGTGGCGGAAGGAGCAGCTCGCGGTGGACGAAGTCACTCGACACGAATGGGAGTGGCTCACGCGCCTCATCGTTGCTCTTTCTCCGGCGGAAGATGAGCGATGTCTCATTCCACCGTTCGCCGGGGTCTGTCGCTACTTACCTGATGGACCCATCAGGTTCTCGGTGGCGACCGGGATGGCCCGCGGATCAACAACGGTTGCGAGGGCGGGAGCCCATACTACTGCCTCCCCGTCGCCATCTCTCCCGCGATTCGACGGTGCGGACCTGATGGTCTCTCTGCGTCAGATGAAGGCCATGGCTCAGGCCCTCGAGCCCTCCCACCCACTGCGGATTCTGGTGCTCGGGGAACCGGACGAAATCCCCCGTCACGAGTACGCAAACAAGGTCGTCGGGTGGTTCAGACTCATCGTGAGGCCGGCGGGTTCAACACGACTTGATGGCCATTGACCGCGGTAACGACCGTCCAGCCCTGCTCGAGGAAGCGGGGGAGGTCGCCCGCGTCGACCAGTTGCTGTTTCGCACCCGCACCAGAGGACGCCATCTTCTTTGTCACGAGGTCCTGAAATAGGGCCACGTCCAGATTGTCGAAGTCGATCGCAGCGAGCTCTGCTTCTGTGTAGCCGAGGCCCGTCAGCATGGTCTTCGCCATCTTCGCTTGGGCGTCCTGCTCGTTCCGCGAGGGGACCGTGGAAAGGAACGGCTCGCACCGGTGGTATGCCTCGCGCATGTCGTCGATGAGGTTCTGGGGCAACCGCCCCTTGTTGGTGGTGTAACGCGCCTCCATCGATCCCTTGTGCCCCATCCAGAAGACGCGGTAGTCGTGAGCGACCTTGCCCTTGGATTCAGCGAGCAGCAACTGGGTATCGAAGTATGCACGAAGCACGTACGGCCGCCACGGGAAACCAGCCTTGCGGAGTGCGAGTCGAATTCCGTCACTGACGTTGATGGTCCGGAGGAACATGTTCCCCCCTCGCAAACTGCTGTGGCCCGCGTCGGCGTGGATGATGTCCGTGTCAGGGCCGACTGTTTCTCCCTCCTTGATCCGGTGTCGAAGGTACTCGACAACGTAGCCGCATCCCTCTTCCCCCAGGAACGTGAAGTATCGATGGCCCGCCTTGGAGAGTGTGGAGCGAACGACCAACGTGGTTGGGATTCGTTCGAACCGCACATCCGAACCGCGGATTCTCAGCTCGGGCAGATCCTTGACTCGGAGACCGTCCTCCCCAAGGTAGCTTCCGAGCACCTCGGGTCGAAGGCCCGAAAAGGCCATGAACGCGCACGAAGCCCGGTTCCGAATAGTCGCCGCGAGCAGCACTCGCCGGAACTCCTCCTGAGACGGAGTTCGCTCGTCCGCGAGGGTGGGAGTCTCTTGGGCGCGACGGACCTTGACGGGCCGTGTGACTCGGACGCCGTTGAACGTGAGCCACGACTTTACCGCCTTGAGGTGGGTCGCGGTCGAGCTGCCCGCCTGCTTCCGTCTCTCTTCCGCGGTCACGAACTCCAGCAGGACCGAATGGAGCTGCGCCTCCGTCAAACGAAGGAGGGAGGTCGGGTCCTTTTCGGCGAGATGACAGAAGAGCCGGAGGGAGCGAGCGTAGACGTCCGCCGTGATCCGAGATCCCCGGGCGACGTTCTCGTACCACGCCTTGAGGCTGGGCAAGGCGAGGAATTCGCGGATTTCGACACCGCTCATTGGTGTTCGAGGCACGATTTCTACATGTCAAAACGGCGGTATTAAACCATGTTTGGGATGCTCCCGGCGGGATTCGAACCCGCGTTGGAGGGTTTCCTCGACGCCCCATGGGGCGCCTCGAAGGCCCTCTATCCTTGACCGGACTAGACTACGGG
>Ga0181521_10000658_pt1 | contig 42781 bp, 33 predicted proteins | sample PEATcosm2014_Bin_32_FD_119764 | JGI IMG/M metagenome (GOLD analysis project Ga0181521, IMG submission 119764) | Peatland microbial communities from MTU Mesocosm Facility, Houghton, MI, USA - PEATcosm2014_Bin02_60_metaG | ecosystem: Environmental > Terrestrial > Soil > Wetlands > Peat | place...
CCCCAGTCGGCAGGACGAGTTCGGTCAATGCGCAGTTCTCCAGGCGCGGGAAGATCTGCCGGTACCGAGAAATTGGCAATCCGAGCAGCTCGCATAGCCCGAGCCGTAAGGAAGTGTTGTGGCCTACGACGAGGACGCTGCAACCCGTGTATCGGCGTGCGATCTCGCGCAACGCCTCGTCTATCCGTCGTGCCACTGACGCTGGTTCCTCGCCCCCGAGAAACGGATGGGCGACTGGGTCCAATCGGAATCGGTGCACCATCTCCTCGTCCATGGTGAGCAGTTCATCGATGCTGCGGCCTTCGGCGATGCCGAACTCGATCTCTCGAAGCGCGTCGACGGTCTGCAGCGGTACCCCGACTGCCTTCGCGCATGGCGCAGCCGTCTCAATCGCCCGGCGGAGCGGCGAACTGACCACGGCGTCGAGACGCGCGTGCCTCACTTGCTCGGAAAGCTGGCGCGCCTGGCGTCGGCCGGACGTGGTCAGGCCAATGTCGCTGAGTCCCCCCGCGTACCGCCTCTGTGCTTCCCATCCGGTTTCTCCGTGACGGACGAGCAGCAATCTCGTCTCACCGTCACGCGCTGTTCGCCCGACGGGCCCCGGCGCCTCGCTCACAGCGGTAGCGTCCCGGTCGCGAGCGCCCGTTCGGCGAGACCAGCGTCGAGCCAACCGCGCTCACACAGCGCGTCGACCAGTCGGAGGTATCCCGACCGCAGTTCTCGCCCGCGTGCCTCGTCGGGCAGGTACTCGTCGCTCACTTGGACCATCCGCTCAGCTGTTTCGGTGAGCTGGCCTTCGGGCGCGGCCGCGAGCACCGCCATACCCACCGCTGCCTCGACCGATGAAGGACGCAAGGTCGGCCGGCCCAGTACGTCGGTCCGCAGCTGATTCCACCAGTTGTTTCGTGCCGCACCGCCGGTTAGGGCCACGGGGCCCGACACGTCTGCGCCGAGCGAGGCGAGCACGTCGTAGGCGAGGCGTTCCACGTACGCGACCCCGGTGCACAGCGCGGCGAAATGTGCAGCCGGGGTAAGCGCATCCTCGGCGAGGAATCCGTGTGCCGCGGGCGCGACGAAAGGGAAGCGCTCCCCCGTGCCAGCCAACGGATAGGTCACGCCTGACACCGGAGGAAGCGCCGCCGCCTGCGCCGTGAGCACGTCCAGAACCTCAGGGTCGGTACCGAAGAGTTGCGCAATCACCCCGGCGCCGGTGCTCGACGCCCCTCCGGGGAGCCAACCGCCATCGGGGTGGCGGTGGCTGTAGACGGTTCCCCCCGGGTCACGCACCACCTCACGTGTCGAGCCCTTCACCACGAGCGTCGTGCCGAGCACGCTGACCCATCTTCCGGGGCGGAGCGCTGCCGCCGCAATCTGGGCGGCACAGCCGTCGGTCATCCCCGCCCGCACCGGCGTACCCGTCAGCAGTCCGGTTGCCACGGCACCTTCCACTCCGACCGCTCCGATCACCGTGCCGGGCAGTACCACCTCAGGAAACGTCGAGGTCGAAAGGCCCAGTTCGTCAAAAACGTCTGCCGGCCATGTCGCGACACGCAGGTCAACACCGGTCTTGAGGGCATTGGACGTGTCCGTCGGAACCGGCGCACCGACCAGACGGCGCACCAAATGATCGGACTGGTGGACGACTCGTTCCCCGGCACCGACCATGCCTCGGGCCACCAGCCACATTGCCTTCGGCAGTGCCCACGATGGCTGCATTCGGTAGCCGAGCACATCCCACAGCCGTGCCCCTACCGCCTGGGCGAGCTCCGCCTCGCTCGCAGCGCGCAAATCGTCATACATGAGCGCCGGACCCCGCGCCGATCCGTCAGCGCCTTCGACGAGCAGCGTGCCCGACGTCGCGTCCAGCGCCACCGCGCCGATGACGACCTGGTCGGAGAGCGCAGCTAGGGCACTCCGGACGGCCTCGACCAGTGCCATCCACCACGAATCAGCCGACTGCTCGTGTCGCGGCCCAAGGCACCAGTCCGAGGCGATCACGGCCGATCCGTCGCCAAGCAGCCGGCCGTGCTCGTCGAGGACGGCCGCTCGCACGCTCCGAGTGCCCACGTCGATTCCGCAAAAACCGACGCGGTGGTCACCACCCACCGCTCCTCCGAAGGCTCGCGCCCCGAGTCGTCTGAGCTTTGGCCTCGGAGATGGCTTCATGTATCTCCTCTTGGGGTCATCGAGGTGACGATGCGGGACAACCGACCGACCCGTCGAGATCGTCGCGATCTAGATCTTCGTCGGCAGGCACATGATCTCCATGGACAAGTAGCCGCGGATCGTTCCCGTATTCGTAGTGGCTGCGTACACTCCACCGTTCTCGCCGCTCGTCGTTACGTCGCCTGGATAAAGCTTTCGTGCCGTATCCAGTGTGTCTCAAACACGAAGACCTTATGGCGTTGCTTCATTGAACGTCGATTCATGCCCACGGGTGAGGTAGTTGGCGGTCTGATAGCCGACGAACTTCCCATGAAAGAAGTACACGGAAAAGCTCATCCAATAGAGCGCAGCATCGATCGTGCAATTGCTTTTCGCGCATCGCACACCGCCTTCGGACTTCCCTATGAGTTTCTGCAGCGCGGCCACCGAGGCGCCTTGCACCTCGCCAAAGCGAACGGACCCAACAGCATCCCCTGAAAGCGTGATGGTTGCCTTGGGCGATGTGGTGGCTGAGACGGGGTTCACCGTCATGAACGCAGCGACTATAAAAAGCGCGACACCTACCGTGCGCTTTGCTTGTCGATACACATCAGAAGCTTCGCGCTCAGAAGGGTTGATGCCGAGCTGCCACTGCTCTCGGCCTTACGTTGATCGTCTCTGTCGAGTCCCTGGTGGCTCGGTTGAGACCTGTCCCTGAACGCCGGGTCGGTGACAAGCCACTTACCCCCGTCGATTCTTGGGGCTAGTTGAGCGTTAGCCATGTGCGGCCGTCGATCAACTCACGAACGGCATCGAGGTGACCGGCATGACATGCGGTCTCGGCGATCACGTGGAGCATTACGGCACGCAGGTTGTCGAGTCGCCATTCACCAAAGAAGTCAGGCCAAGCTGCAGGAGCGGCGTCGAGGGCAGTTCCACTGATGATGGAGTTGGCTCGCTCGATTTCTGCTCGGTAAATATCGAATACGACTTCGGGAGACGTGTCCGGTGTCACCTGCCACGCTGACGATCGGTCGCCTTTGGAGCTGGATTCAACGGTCTCGCCAGCGACGACCCGAAGGAACCAGAATTGCTCGACATCCACGGCGAGATGTTGCACTAGCCCAAGGCTGGACCAACCGCTCGGCAAAACGGGTTGATGCAGTTGCTCACTCGTGAGCCCGTCAAGTATGCCGATGACATGCTGCCGTTGGTTTTCGCGGGAATCGAGTAGTGTGCTCTTTTCGTTGCTCGTCGATCGATTTTCGCACACTTGGTGAGTTCGACGAACTGTTACGTACACCCGTCTCTAGCGAGCTGCCAATTGACCCCCGGCAATCTCCGCTCCAGAAATTGCCGGTTCGAGCGGACCTTTATGGCGCGTCACATATTGCCGGGATTGGGGCGCACAGCGTGCTCGGGCAAGACCATTGTGGGCGACAGGCCACACCGCATTCGGCGACCCGCGTTCGGCGCTTGTCCCAGAACACGCGGCGCTAAGCGCATCCGAAATGCGGAAGAGATGCCGCTATGCGTCGTGTCGCGGCAGAAGCAGACGACGTAGAGCTAGTAACCTCATGCAATTAGTGTGAATACTTCATTCGAGCACAGAGCGAGGCCACGGTGTCTAATCTCGACACGTGGGGCACTTTGAGCATTGGACGCCCGTCGTGATCTCGGGCTGCGCGTCTTGACGACCAAAGTGGCGATCGTCACGGGAGCCGGTCAAGGGATCGGTAAGGCGACTGCGGCGCGCCTCGCTGAGGACGGGATGCACGTCGTTTGCGTCGACTGCGTTGCCGAGTCCGCAGAACGCACCGTCGCGATGCTAAGAGAGCACGACCGGGACGCGACCGCGTGCACAGCCGATGTGAGCCGAGACGCCGACTGCCTACAGGCAGCGGAGCTTGCAGCAGGGCTCGGGGATATTCGGGTGCTGTGCAACATCGCCGGGATCAGCCCGTTCTCAAGCGGCATCGCTCATGCGAGCGAGAAGTTGTGGGACCGAGTGTTCGCTGTGAACGTGAAGTCCATCTTCTTGATGAGCCGAGCGTGTTTGCCCTACCTGGAACTCTGTGACGCATATCCCGTCATCGTGAACATGGCGTCGGTGCACGCGTTTGCGTCCTTGCCGGAGAGCGCGCCCTACGCGGCGTCAAAGGGTGCCATCGTTGCTCTTACGCGCCAGATGGCGGTCGATCTCACTCCGTCAGGAGTGCGCGTTGTCGCGGTCGCGCCCGGCGCGGTGAACACACCCTCGAGCTACAGTGCCGCGCTCGCGCTCGAGGCGGACACACACGAGCTTGGTTTCCTCCAGGATCCGCGCCGACTCGGTTGGCTCGGCGATCCCGAGGATGTTGCCGAAGCGGTGGCCTGGCTTGCCTCCCCTCAAGCCCGATTCGTGAACGGTGCCACCTTGGTCATCGACGGCGGCTTGCTCGCGCAGATACCCCGGAGAACTTGACGCTGTCGTTGTTGTCAAGCGATCTCACCGCTTTGGAGAACGACTTCGCCGTACGCTCCAGCGCGCTTTGACCCAAGGTAGCTCGAGCTCATCAGCCGACTTCTTCGATCGACATCGAGCAGCACGCGCGCGACGTTGCCGAGGAATGGGGCTGTGCAGCCCTTGTGAGGACAGCTTCGTCCTAGCGATCCATGAGGAAGGGGTACGTGGAGCGGACGGCTTGCACGTGCGCGCCCGTTATCTCGCACATGAGGATGTCCTCATCGGAGCCCGCTTCGGCGAGAACCTTTCCGAAGGGATCGACGATGAGACTGCCGCCTTGATAGGCGATACCACCTCCATGGCCGACTCGATTGACGCCGATGACGTAAGCAAGGTTCTCGATCGCGCGCGCCGTGATGAGCGTCCGCCAATGCTCCATTCGAGACGCTGGCCAGTTCGCAACGACGAAGTAGCAGTCAGTGCCCGTTGCGACTTCCCAGAATCGATCTGCAAAACGCAGGTCGTAACAGATGAACGGGGTGCAGCGAAGACCGTCCACATCGAAAGTGACGCTCTTCGTTCCCCGACCGTAGTGTTCGGCTTCTCCACCGAAGCCAAAGGGATGGATCTTGTCGTAGTGGAAAACCACACCATCGGGCGAAACGAAAAGGAAGCGATTGAACGGCCGGGGGGACGACCCGCCCCTTATAGGACACGAGCCTCCGATCCAGATTCGATGCGTCTTTGACTGTGCCCGCAAGAATTCTTCGGTCGGCCCACCATCGGTTTCGGCGACGATGTCGACCGCCATCGAGAACCCCGTCCCGAACATCTCCGGAAGGAGAATGAGCCGCGCACCACGGTCAACCGACCGGGCGATCCTCGGTGCGAGCCGCTCAAAATTCGACGCAGGGTCCTCCCAATCGATGTCGCACTGAATCGCCGCGACCTTCATGACGAAAGCTCTCCTAGACGATGGAGCACCGTTGGATGCAGCGGCGTCGACGAGCACTTCTCTTCTTGTATCGAAGGGCACTCCGCAGCGGGCTTTTCCGTGTCGAACGATCGGGACGCAAAACACCGGTACGGCTGCACACCGAGGTCACGGTTCATGACCATCGAGGATGGCCTTGATGGCGATGCTTTGATCTTGTCCGATCCGTCGACATTTCGGAGCTCTTTCTCACGGTTCATCGCCCCCTCTTCATTGTGATTGCCGACGACTCGGCACGAGAAAACGAACCAGTCGATCATCGAAATCCTCGCTCACCCCGAGTAAGAACCGCTACATAGCGCGCTCTTCGGCTGAGGCACGGGTTCGGATCCTCTTGGAGCTGCTACCGGGTTCGTCATTGGCGCTCGAGCGCGCATCGCAGGACCCGCGTTTTTTGAAAGACCTAACGAGACAATGCGGCGATGCCCTCTCTTGTGGCGTAGTAGAGCACTACATATCCAGCAGCAGGATCACACCACCACCACCCGGCTAGGGCATTCAGAACAAGACCCAGCAGCACCGCTGACGCCAGGACGCCGTCGACAAAGGTGACCCGTCCCTCCGTTGTCAAGACGGGGTTCACAAGCTTCCTCCCGACGCGGGACTTGCCCGTTGCAAGGCCGAACATGACCGCCGCGGTAAGGGCGGTCCACACGATGCCCAAAGGACTGTGTCGGGGGTGATATCCGGCCTCAAGAACAATTGAGCTTTGGATCGCGAGGTAGATCGCCAGGCAAAGGAAGGCGGTACCGATCATGGACATCGCCCGGTGCTGACGCTCCTCTCCCACACCTCTTAGTTCCCAAATGACCACGGTGCTGGCGCCAATTTCTATGAGCGAGTCGAGACCGAACCCGCCGAGTGCGACCGAGCGTGCAGCGAACGCCGCGAACGCCAACACGATGACACCAATGACGTTCCAGATCAGGGTGAGCGTCTCGAGCAGATACCCTGCGCGAACAAGCGAAGGCTCGGCGGCCTTACTTGGCGGGCCGAGGGCGCTGTCCACCTGCTCAGTATTTCTTATGGCTTGAACGTTTCGCTTCAAGAAGCGACAACGTGCAAGAAGTTTCGTCCTTTTCGCTTGCAACGCCGTTCGTCATGATCCGCGTTGAGCGACGCCGAGGAAGACCTCTATAAGGCCAATAGGAGCGTCTCGATCGACCCTTCCTGACACAAGAAAACTCGTCACACGAGCTTCGCGTCAGCGTCGAGGAAGATCCTCTTACTCGAGCGGATGTCGCGCGAGGACGCGCCGACCGACAACTCGAACTCTCCGGGCTCGACAATCCAGTCGTGGCGAGCCACGTCCCAGAACGCGAAAGCTTCTTTGGTAAGTGGGAACGCCGCCGTCGCCCTTTCCCCTGCTTCGATCCGTAGCTTCGCGATGCCTTTCAGTTCGCGTTGTGGGCGCGAAACGTAGGCCTCTATATCATCGACGTACAACTGGACGACCTCGGCCCCAGCGCGCGTGCCGGTGTTCGTCACCTCGACCTCTGCCAGCAGTACTCCTTCCTTCCCTGGCGCGACGGAAAGGGCGCCGTAAGAAAAGGTGGTGTAGCTGAGACCGTGCCCGAAGCAAAAACGCGGCGCGATCTCGCGGTCGTCGAAGTGCCGGTAGCCGACGAACACGCCCTCTGTGTAGCGGAGCCGGTCGTCGACCGCCGGGTAGCCGTAGGCGGCACCGCTGTCCTCGAGGCGAACGGGCACGGTGACCGGGAGGCGCCCCGAGGGGTTGACGTCGCCGAACAGGACGTCACAGAGCGCGTTCCCGGCCTCTTGACCGGGGAACCACAGCTGGAGGATGGCCGCGACGTCTTGCGCAAAGTCCATTGCTACCGGAGAGCCTGCATTGACGACGACGACGACGTTCGGGTTCGCCTTTGCGACCCGGGCGATGAGCGCATCTTGGTCGCCTGGAAGCGCGATGCCTTCTCGGTCCAATCTCTCGGTTTCCCATTGTTCGTTCGTTCCGACAACGACGACCGCGACATCGGCGTTGCGAACGAGTCGTTCGGCGCGTCCCAACAGGTCAGACGGCGCGGGATCGCGATAGCCCACGGTCACGCCTGAAAGACCGAAGACCCACTTCTCGTGCTCGGTGAGCGGCATGAGCGAGACATCGAGCGCGCCACGGCAGACTTCAGGATCCGGCGCCCGGAAGTCCACCTCGACGTGGACCTCAACACCTGCGACGCACTCGATCGGCGCGGTCAGCTGTCCTGGACCTTTGCCGAAGGGCTCTGGTGCAATGAGCGGAGCGTCAAAGTTGTCGATGACGATCTTGCCGTCGAGGAGAAGACGCATGTTGCCGACGCCGTGCATCCCTATCTCGCCGCGCCCAGTGGCATCCGGAAAGAGTCTGGATGTGAGCCGCACCGAGTACTCACCGACCTTGAGACCAGGAACGGGCGGTCCGTTCCACGCGAAGTGCATGGCCGGCGCGCTCTCCACGCAAACGGGGTTGCCCTCGAGGTGGGGATTGTCGAAGTACTCGACATTGACCGGTTCTTCGACGGCGGTACCGTCTGGCCCAAGAAGAGAGCCTTGCCCGAGCACCGGGAGGGCCCGGTCCAACAGGCATCCCGGCTCGTACGCGACTTCTGTCGCGCCATCGCAGCGTTCTCGAATCGCATCGAAAGGCGTGACGACGTAGGGCGCGTTCACGCGGGCAGATCCGCCGCCGTGGAGTTGAACGTTTCGCGCGTTCGGCCCGATGACGGCGATCCTCGCGAGGCGCGAGGGATCGAGCGGGAGCAGCGCGCCGCGGTTTTGGAGGAGGACCGTTCCTTCTGCTGCTGCCCGGCGAATGAGCGGGCCAGGAGGTGTTCCGTCATCGGCGGGGGCTGGGCCTGTTGTCCGCTCGATGAGCCGCAAGATCCGCAGGACCTTGTCGTTGAGCGCGGAGATGTCGACTTCCCCCGAGTCGATGGCGTCGAAGAGCTTTTTCCCCCAACGAAGGGGTGGACCGGGCATCTCGATGTCGAGGGCCCCTCGAGCGGCCTCGACCGTGCTCATCGTGCCAAACCAGTCCGAGATCACCGCCCCCGTGAAGCCCCATTCGCCCTTCAATAGGTCGCGCAGCATCTCGTGCTCACAGGCGTAGGTGCCGTTGATGCGGTTGTAGGCGCTCATCACCGCCCAAACGTTGGCTTCACGGACCGACGCGGCGAAAGGCGGGAGATAGATCTCCCGAAGAGCACGCTCATCCACCTCCGAGCTCGTCGTAAAACGATTGCGTTCGGAGTCGTTGCACACGAAGTGCTTCGCAACCGCGGCGACGCCGCGGGACTGGACACCGCGGATATAGGCGACCGCGAGGCGTGAGCTCAAGTAGGGGTCTTCGGAGAAGCACTCGAAATTCCGGCCCGCGATCGGGAGCCGCATGATGTTCATCGTCGGTCCAAGAAGGACGTGGACACCCATACGCCGCGCCTCGAGGCCGAGCGCTGCCCCGACGTCAGCGACGAGTTCGGGGTCAAACGTGGCGCCGAGTGCCGCACCGCACGGAAAGCACGGAGACGTTGATTCAACGGGGGACCGCGTACCGCGCAAACCGTTCGGGCCATCGCTCATCCAAAGAGCGGGAATCCCGAGTCGCTCGATCTCCGCGGTGTGCCACATGTCCGTGCCGGCGACGAGCGCGATCTTTTCCTTCCGCTCGAGGCTGTCGAGGGTGGCCTCGGGTGCGAACTTCATCGGTGAAAACCTTATAGGTGCCGCTCGGGGCGTTGTCTTTCGTCGAATGCGGATCGGTACTATCCGGGGAGGGGGCCAGCCCCCGCCCGGAGCAGGAACATGTCCGGGCGGGGGCTGGGTCGGTGCTGTTCGCTCCTGGGAGGTGAGGTGCAGCACGGTCTTTGATGGACGTCACGTACCGACTCGTGGATTGCGAGCGGGCGCCCGAATCGTACGGCCACGAAGGCCATCGGCCTTTATGCCCTTCCTGCGCCTGACGTCGGCTGTTGTTCACAGCCGCAGCTCGCCCGGATGATGAGCTCGGTCGGCAGAACGATCTCTCTGTTCAAGACCGTCTCGCCGCTCATCACGTTGAAGAGGGACTCAACGGCCGTCGCGCCAAGGGCCTCGGCGGGCTGGCGGACCGTCGTGAGACCAGGGCGCAAATAGCGCGAGACGATGATGTCGTCGAAGCCGCTTACTGCGACGTCGCCGGGCACGGAGAGTCCCTCTTGGGCAAGGACATGGACGACACCCACGGCCATCAGGTCGTTCATGCACAAAAGCGCGCGGGGTGGGGATTTACCGTCGCGCCCGATGCTGCGCGCGATCCGAGCGCCGCTCGCCTCGCTGAAGTCACCGGTCCACGTACCTACGATCCGAGCGCCGAGCGCGGTCGTCGTCTCTTGGACCGCGTGCCAGCGTGCGTTCGCGTCCGGACTTGACACCGGACCGCGAACGATCCCGAGCTCGGTGTAGCCGTGACCGGTGACAAGGTGTTCCACGAGCAGCCTTATGCCGCCGAAGTTGTCCGCGCGGATGACGATTTCGTTGCCCTTTGGGCTATCCCACGCCAGCGCCACGACGGGGTGTCGCTCTGCGAGCCAGGTCATCGCTTCTTCGGTCACGGCGCGGTCGACGATGATGAGACTGTCCGTGCGGCCGAGCATTCTCTTCGCAGCCTGCCACCCCGAACGGGGCGCAATGCTCGCCACGAGGAGGGCGAAACCGTTGCGTTGGGCGGAGCGTTCGGCGCCGCGGATCACCGCGTCGTTAAAGAGCAGGCTCTCGCGCTCCTCGGTCGCTCGTGCGACGTTCACATTGCGCGTCGCGACGACGACGCCGATGGTCTCCGTCATTCCGTAGCTGAGGCCCCGCGCCATCTCGTTTGGGATGTAGCCGAGCTCCTCGACGGCGGCGAGCACCCGGTCACGCGTTGCTTGTCGCATGCCCGTCTTCTCGTTCAACGCACGAGAGACGGTCGCGATGGAGACGCCAGCTTTCTCGGCAAGGTCGTATATCGTCGGTGCGCGCATCGTTCAGCTTCCATGAGCGCTTACGTGTAAGCGCTTAAGTGATCATATGAATGCCGCACATCGATGTCAAGGTCCCATTTATTGGCGCTGGCGTATGCTTGGCGACGTGCCCAAGAACAGCTCCGCTGCAATGGGCTCGGGCTACGTGTCAAGAGCATGTTGTGCGGGTTCCTAGGCACCGTACGGCGAAGGTTGAGCGCCGCTCGCCGCTCGCTCCTCGCGACGACCTCTGCACGATTGGCGTCCTTTCACCCGTGCTCGCGGCGCCATTTTTCAGCGGGATCGTCTTAGGCATCACCAGGGCAGCAGCACAACAGGGAGTCGCGGTCGTCGGGATCCAGACGTTCGACCCAGGCGACGCGGACTTCGACCGCGCCGCGTCGCGATTCCAACGGCACGTGAGCTGGGAGCGCGTCTCTGGCGTCATCGCTATCTCGAACGCGGTCGAATCGGGATACTTCGACGCACTGGAAGACGCTCGTATCCCCATTGTGATGGTGAGCAGAGAGGCCGAGGGGCATTCCTGTCCGGTCGTGTCTTCGGACAACGGCCCCGGGGTCGTTGAAGCCGTCGAGGATCTCATCGCGCATGGACATGAGCGGATCGCTTTTGTCGGGAACATGACGCAAATCGACATACGCGAACGTTACGAAGCGTACCGGGCGACGCTCCTTCGCCACGACATCGTGCCCGACGAGAACCTCGCGTTCGACGCCGGTGACAACGTCGAGCGGGGCGGCGCAGAAGCCGCGGCGGCCATGCTTAAAGCGGGGCTCTCTTCAACCGCGATCGTCGCCGGGACTGATCACACCGCGATCGGGATCATGGACGTCTTGAAAGCAGCGGGGCTCGCGCTCCCCCAAGATCAGGCGATCGTCGGCTTTGACGACATCGAACCCGGGGCGCTTGCGGTCCCGGCGCTGTCCAGCGTCCAACAAAACGAAGGCGCGCTCGGCGTCCTCGCGACTGAGCTCATTCTCGAACTCATCGAAGGCAAGGACGTTCCACCGATCCACTATCGCGTCCCGACGCACTACGTTCCGCGGTCATCTTGTGGGTGCTCACCCGCGTTGCCCGAGCACCACCATGTCCGAGGTGAGGGATCGTGCGCGCCGATACGAGTGCAACTGCGCGACGCCCTTCTTCGCACCCTGACCGAAGAGGCGGTCGACGAGGACAGGGCGGCCGCGGTAGTCGGTCGGGCAGCAGAGGTCATCGCCGACGTTCTCGAAGCTCCCGAAGGAGAACTCGATGAGGAGCTCTCCGCGCGCCTTCATCTCGTGGCAGGCGATCTCTGCGGCGCGTCACGGCGCTACGAGATCGTGCCCGCCGTGCTCGGATGCATGCGTTTGCTCTGTTACGAAGACTCAGAGTCGAGCGCTAGAGCAAGAAAGGGCCTCGATCTTCGTACCACCGACATCTTGTTGGCCCTATCGGGGGCTTACGCGAGCGAAAAGCAAGACGAGATGCACCGGTTCGAACGCGCGCGCCGCGACGAGTACCACATGAGCGTCAACCTCCTGTCCAACCCGGACAGCGCGCAAGGAGAGTTGTCGTTCCTCGCCGGGACGCGCGTGCGCGCTGCTTACCTCGGTCTCTGGCAAGGCGCGCTTCTCGAGGACTCCGAACCCGAACACGCCGGCGAGAGCCTCGAGCTCACGGGTTCCTACGCAGCCGCGGGCACCGACTTGCTCCCGCTTGGAAGTGTCGTGACCGTCGAGTCCTTCCCACCCTCCTCGTTGATCTCCCTCGCGGACCCTTCTTCATCTGAGATCACGATTGTGCTCCCTGTGAGGACCGCGACGAAGAACTGGGGAATGCTCGCCCTTGTCGGACCGCTTGAGACAACGCTCGAGACCGGGCGCGACTCCTATTTTCAGTGCACGACATTACTCAGCGTGTCACTCGAGCAGGGACAGATGCTCGCCTCGCTTCGCTCCAAGCAAGAGCAGTTGCGTTCGAGTGAGGAGCGTTATGCGCTCGCCGCGAGTGCCACCAACGACGGACTTTGGGACTGGGATCTCGTCTCGAACAGCATCTACTTCTCGCCGCGGTGGATGGCCATGGTCGGCTGTCAGCCTGACGACGTCGGAACAAGCCCAGACGTGTGGTTCGACCGCGTCCATCCCGACGACAAGGAGACGCTCGATTCCGCGCTCCAAGATTGCCGGAGCGGCCGCTCGACGGCCCTTGCGTCCGAGCACCGACTGCGCGCGAGCGACGGCTCGTACCGGCTCTTCGCGTGCCAGGCGCTCGCAATCCCCGGTGCTCCGATACGGGCTACTCGTCTTGTCGGATCCATCACCGACATCACGGACCAACGCGACCTCGAAAACCAGCTCCGCCATCGCGCCCTCCACGACGCGTTGACGGGACTCCCGAACCGGGAATTGGTGCTCGACCGGACCGAGCAGATGCTCGCAGGTGCCCGAAGGAGCCATGGTTCGGTGTCCGTGCTCTACCTCGACCTCGACAACTTCAAGGACGTGAACGACGGTTTCGGACACGCGGCGGGAGACGATCTGCTCGTCGCGGTTGCGGCGCGACTGCACAGACTGGCTCGAGACTGCGACACCGTGGGCCGCCTCGGTGGGGACGAGTTCATCGTCCTGCTCGACAGCAGCGCGACACCCGAAGCGCCCGACCTGCTCGCCGAGCGCATACGCGACGTGTTGCACGCGCCGTTTCGCCTCGGTGCCCATGAGTACCACATCAGTGCGAGCATCGGGAGCGCCACTTCGAATAACGGCGCGGCCGAGGACCTCCTCCAGGAGGCAGACGTCGCGATGTACCAGGCGAAGGTTTCGGGCAAGGACCGCTACGTCAGCTTCCGACCCCGTATGGCCCATGCCGTGCAGACGCGCCTCGAACTCGAGATGGACCTTGCCGCTGCAATCACAGGAGGCGAGCTGCGCATCCACTATCAGCCGATCTTCAACCTCGCGGATCGCGAGATCTGCGCGATGGAGGCGCTCGTCCGCTGGCAGCACCCCCGACGCGGGTTGCTTGCGCCGATCGAATTCCTTCCGGTTGCCGAGGCATCTGGGCGGCTCATCATCGACCTCGGCAAGTTCGTGCTCGGACAAGCCTGCAATGCCGCTGCTGAGTGGAATCGACAGGGCGTCAAACTCGACGTCGCGATCAACATGTCGACTCACCAGCTCGAATACGACGAGGTCGTCGGTGACGTCGCGCTGGCCCTTGAGCAAAGCGGTCTCGATCCGGCACGGCTCGTGCTCGAGGTCACAGAGACAGCGATGATGCACTCCCCTGACGTCATCGTCGAGCGCATGGGCGCGCTGAAGAGCCTCGGGGTGCGTCTCGCGATCGACGACTTCGGCACCGGGTATTCGTCGCTCTCCTCGCTTCGGCGCTTTCCCGTCGACATTCTGAAGATCGACCGCTCCTTCGTCGAGTCGATCGCGAAGTCGCCAGAAGACGCTTCGGTCGTACAGACCCTCGTTGCGCTCGGGCGGAACCTCAGTCTTGAAGTTGTCGCGGAAGGAGTAGAGCTCGAAAGCCAGCTCGATGCCGTGCAGGAAGCCGGATGCGACAGCGCGCAAGGCTTTCTCCTCAGTCGGCCCTTGGAGCCGGAAAAGCTCCAAGCGCTCATGGCCGCGCTCGCAAAGACCGGGTATCGCTCGGTCAGCTGAGGAAGAGCGCGAGCTTCGTGCTCTTGACGAAGGTCTCTACGGTTGGTGTCGCAAGCGCCATCCAAGGTGGGAAACGACGGCGATTCCCGTGGTGACTCCTCGCCCCGTTGCCGAAGTCGGCGGGTGACTGAGGACCGCCAGAGCGGGCCGGTGACCGCTTGGGACCGACGATGCGGGTCGCGTGCCCTAGGTGTGCTGGCGGTGTCGGAGCATTCCGAGCGATCAGGAGGGCGTGCCGTCGCGTTCGATGGTTGCCTCGATCGTAACGGTCGTCCCTGGGGGCGCCGGATGCACGAAGTTGCCCTCGACATCGCTTCCATTGACGACGAGCCGCTGGACACGCCCGTTCGTACCTGGTTTTTTGTGAACGGAGATCACATAGGTCGCGCCCCGCCAACGACGGCGGGCGGTGAATCCCTTCCACGCGAGCGGGAGGACCGGGTCGATGCGAAGTCCATCGAGCTCGGGGCGCACTCCGAGTATCCACTTCGCGATCGCGGTCAAGTGCCACGACGCAGATCCCGTAAGCCAGGAGTTCTTCGCCTCCCCGAACGCCGCCGCGTCGACGCCGGCGATCGTTTGCGCGTACACGTATGGCTCGCAACGGTGCACGTCGCTTATCGCGGCGCGCGCCGAAGGGTTGGTCCGCTTGTAGTAGTCGAACGCGGCCTCGCCGTTGCCGAGGATCGTCTCCGCGATCATGATCCAGGGATTCGTGTGACAAAAGATGCTGCCGTTTTCCTTGTAGCCCGGCGGATACGTGGAGATCTCTCCAAGCTCGAGGTGGTATCGGGTGTACGCGGGTTGCACGAGCATGATCCCATGCTCGGTAGCAAGCCTTGCTCGCACGCTCTCGAGGGCAGTTGCTGCCCGGCCGTTTGAAGTTCCGATCCCGGCCATGGTGCACATTCCCTGAGACTCGATGAAGATCTGGCCCTCGTCGCATTCGTGCGAGCCGACTTTGCCACCGAGGGCGTCGTAGGCCCGGAGGAACCACGCGCCATCCCATCCGTGCTCGTCGACCGCAAAAGCGATCCGATCGGCATCGGCGTCATAGGACGCGGCGTCGTCGGGGCACCCTCGCAGACGGGCAATATCGGCGAGCTCGTGTGCCGCGAGGACGAACTGTCCGGCGATGAAGAGCGATTCCGCAACGCCTGACTCTCGGTTCTCCGTGGTCTGGAAGGACTGGCCGGGGACCTCCGAGAAACAGTTCAAGTTGAGACAGTCGTTCCAGTCTGCCCGCCCGATCAACGGCAGTCCGTGCGGTCCAAGACGGTCGAGCGAATAGCGCAGGCAACGCTGGAGGTGTTCATAAAGAGGGGTCTCGCTTCCTGGCTCGTTGTCGTAGGGTACGGGCTCGTCGAGCACCCCAATGTCGCCCGTCTCCTTTAAGTAAGCGCTTACAGCGAGGACCAGCCAAAGGGGATCATCGTTGAAACCAGATCCAATTTCGTTGTTGCCGCGCTTTGTGAGCGGCTGGTATTGGTGGTACGCGCCGCCAGATGCGAGCTGTGTGGAGGCAAGGTCGAGGACACGCTGGCGGACCCTCTTCGGGATCCTGGCAACGCAGCCGAAGATGTCCTGACTCGAGTCGCGAAACCCCATGCCTCTGCCGATTCCGGCTTCGTAAAAGGACATCGACCGGCTCAAGTTGAACGTAGCCATGCACTGGTAGGGGTTCCAGATGTTCACCATGCGATTCGTGTCGGGGTCGGGTGTCTCGACTTGGAAAACGGACAGGTCCTCGTCCCAGGAATCACGAAGTGCAATAAGCGCGCTTTCCACTTCTTGTGTTTTCAACCACTTCTCGATCACGGGTCGGACTCGTGCCTTGTTGATGGTCTGGGTTCCGGGTGGGTCGAACTTCGCATCGGCGGGATTCTCGGAATAGCCGAGGAGGAAGATGACCTCGCGCGTCTCTCCGGGTGCGAGGGAAAGCCGGATGTGGTGAGATCCGATCGGCGCCCAGCCGTGAGCGAGCGAGTCAAAGGATCGGCCCTGTTCGACGACGAGCGGTGAATCCCAGCCCCGGTTGGGACCAAGGAAGGCATCGCGTTGGGTGTCAAAGCCAGCAAGTTTTTCAGAACACGCGAAGTAGGCGAAGTGATCGCGTCTCTCCCGGTACTCACTCTTGTGATAGATGATCCCGTCGTGTACCTCAACCTCGCCTACCGAGAAGTTTCGCTGGAAGTTTGTGGCGTCGTCCTGGGCATCCCAGAGACAGAACTCCACCGAGGAGAACACCGAGAGGTCGGACCTTTTGGCGCGATGGTTTTGCACACGAAGCCGCCAGACTTCGAGCGTTTCGCCGAGAGGGATGAAGTAGAGCATCTCGGCTCGTATGCCGCTTCGTTCTGAGGAAATGGACGTGTAGGAAAGACCGTGGCGACACTCGTAGACATCGAGCGGACTTCGGGTGGGTTGCCATGAAGGTGACCAGTAGTCTCCGTCGACGTCATCGCGAAGATACAAATAACGGCCGTTGAGGTCGAAGGGCGCGCTGTTGTGGCGGTATCGGGTAAGGCGGCGCAGACGCGCATCGCGGTAGAACGAGCAACCGCCTGCGGTGTTGGAGATCATGCCAAAGTGATCCTCGGTCCCGAGATAGTTGATCCAAGGAAGCGGAGTATCGGGCCGCGTGATCACGTACTCTCGCCGATCGTCATCGAAGTATCCGTATTGCACGCTGTCTCCTCTGCAAACCTGGCACGCGACGTCCGATTGGGCGAGCCCTGTGCTTATGATCCGCTGGCTACACGCTGGTCGGTCACCGGCCTGGTCGGCTTGTTGGAGCCTGACGGCCCGGTGACTCGCGGTCGCACCCGGCGGATCGTCGGGCAACGGTCATCGAGATGATCCGTAGACAAGCCTAGACCCTTGTCAAGCCCAAGGACGTCTACAGTCGGTTCGCCGAGTTGTTCACGGATGGCCAATGCGCGCTCGAGCTCGATCATCTGGCATCCGGTGGACCTGGCGCCCGAGATCGCAATTGCATCAAGGGATCGGTCGAGTTCTTCTCGGAATCCATGGGTTGGAGTGAGACCACTCAGCCATTTGTTGTCGAAGTTCTAAGACTCAGCTTGCGAACGTTCGTGTAGATGTAGGACACCTTGATCGTGTCGAACATCCCCTTCGGAAAAGAAAAGCTGATCTCGGCAACTTGGAAGTAGTTGCCGCTGAACCACGACATAGCAGAAGTCGACCAGGGGAAGAAGTCGCTGTAGGGAATCCGCAGATCAACGTAGCTCGCGGCTTCAAGGTCTCCTAACCAAAGTGCAACGAACTTGGGCGGATACGGAGGGATGGGTTGTGGTGGTTTCCCGTTGTTGTAGACGAGGTTCATCCCGTAGGGATCGACGATGGCCGGACAACCCGGTTTGTTCGGTGTGAACCGGTTCGCGACCAGTAGGTCTGCGGGGAAATCTGAAATTGCGCACGCGCCAGGTGGAATCACGGCATCAATTGCTTGAGCTGGGTTCGAGGCCTCGTCGAGGTATGCGGCCCCGTATGCCGCCTCCTGTGCCACGGTCCACGAAAGGATTCCCAAGAAAGCGACGATCGCAAGAAGGCGTGTGGCGAGCCTCGTCGGTGGTCTTATCCCGTCGTGCACGCGCCGAAGGAACACCGCGAATGAAGCGCCGATGCGGCTTGCGCAAACACCCAACAAGAGAGCGAGGAACACGGCTGGGAAGTACGCGTAATGGTCATACAAGTTAGACGTTTCGAACGTTGCGCCAACCGTTGTCACAGAAGCTGCAAGCGCGAACCACTCGACTTGCGTGAACATTCTCCAATGTCGCGCAACAACGAAGACGATGAGAACGCCGAAAGCTGCGAACATCACGCTCACGAGAACAACTGTCGCATGGAACGGCTGAATCCCAAGGATCCCGGACAGATAGAGCATTCGTTGGCCCAGAGTTGACGCCGCCGCGTCCCAAGGTGCCTTGCGGCCGAGCTGCGCGAGAATGACGTCGCGCACAAACGCGTTTGGCGCGGAAAGTAAGAACGGAAGACACGGAACGACGCCGCCGATGACTAAACCGACGAACAGTGCTTTGCACTTTTTCCAGTCTGGCAACAGGCAGAGCAATGCGGCCACGATCGGGAATATTGCCCAGACCTTCACTGAGCCCGCGAACCCGAATGCGATACCAGCCACGACAAGACGGCGCGACGACGACTCGTTTGATCCGAACGCAAGCAACGCGCCAATCAAGCAGAAGAAGATCAGATACGGCTCGAGCTCGAGTGTCCTGTCAACTGAGACGGTAAGCGGCCACAGGGCACAGGCAAGGCCCGCTACCACTACGGCTATCCGGCCACGGTGGCGCATGAGGAGTCCGGCGAGAACCGCGTTGCAAGCAACGACGAAGACGGTCAGGCACCTCGCGACGATGAGTGCGTCGTGTGTCCCGAGCACTCTTCCAAGCAAAGCGATGGGGCTCATCACATAGACGATCCCCGGGGGTTGCACGAAGACGAAGTCGCGATAGGGAAGCACGCCATTCACGAAGCGCACCGCGACACCCAGGTAGACGCCGTCGTCGTAGCCGAGATTCCATCCAAGCACGCCAGAAAGGACGTTTGGCAGGCTCAGCTGATAGCAACCGATTCCAAGGACGATGAGCCCAGAAAGAAAGGCGAAACGCCTTGAGGTCCATCGTTTGAACTCGCGCTGTCGAGCAACAAGCGTCAAAACGTTCCGAACGTGACGCTTCACAACCCGCGAAGCTATCGCCCTTGTTGCTTGGGTACTAGTAGCACGACGTGGCGGCAGGGCGCGGACACCTAGTGGGGCCATTGTCATCGAGATATCCATCTCACCCCATCGTCATTGAAGCCATTGCCTATACCCGGATCTCTTTGTCGAGCTTCCCTAAGTTGAGGTCCAAGACTGACGTCCATTGCGGATGCCGCGGTGTCATCATGACGGGCGCGAGAGCTTGCACCGAACGATCTGATCGTTGGCTCGCGCCCCCTTGCAGGGGCGCGCTGAGACAATGTGAGCCCACCAGAGCGGTTTGTAACAAAGAACTCCCATGAGCTCACCAAGACTTCACTCGCAATTACCCATTGAGATCGTGGGTGGCAGCTGAGAATTCGCTTGCCCGTGCCGACGGGTCCAGTTGTGCCTAGCCTGGAGCCGATGCCGGAAGAGCCAGATGCGCGCATCTTCGTAACGGGTCCAGCTGGCGATATCGCAGTTGTGGACATCGGCCAGGCGCGAGAGACCAAAGGCTCGGCTCGCCACGCAAAAAGCGCGTCAACTTTGGGACGCGGACGCATAAGCACCAATGCGAAAGTCACGGCGTTCATTGCGCTCGTTGCGTTGTGCATTCGCCTGTACCAGCTCGCCCAGCCCGGACACCTCTTGGGGGTAACTGAGTACGACGACGGTGTTTACTTCGGTGCTGCTTTGCAGCTCGTGCACGGGTTTCTGCCGTATCGAAGCTTCGTGCTCGTCGAGCCGCCCGGCCTTCCCGTCCTCCTTTCCCCGTTCGCGCTCCTTAGCCACTGGTTCGGATCTCGGAATGCGTTTGCAGCTGCGCGTATCGTCACCGCTGTCGTCGATAGCGCCAACGTCGTCGTCTTGGGCGCAATTCTGCGGCGCCGAAAGACCATCGTCGTCATCGTCGCGACCGCCTTCCTCGCGTGCAACGCGTCGTCCATTGCGACCGCGCTCTCGGTCGCACAAGAACCGTACCTCGACTTGTTTTGCCTCCTGGGAATGCTCGCAGTGTTTGATGGCGATCGGCTGACGTCCTCGCTCAAACGATGGATAATCGCGGGCTTGTTTTTCGGGCTCGCGGGAAGTGTCAAGACCTGGGCGCTATTTCCATTCGTAGCCCTCGTTCTTGTCGGTGTACCTTTCTTTCGCCGGCGAGTTCTTCCGGCGATCGCGAGCGCGATCGTCGGCTTCGCGGTGGTGTGTGGCACCTTTATCGTTAAAGCGCCACACGCCTTCGAACGAGATGTCATCGCGGTGCAATTTGGCCGTGTCGACGTTGCACGCTCACCTTTGATAGGTCGTATTGCCACGATGACCGGAGCATGGCTCACGGCCTACCCGCTCCTCGTATACGGCGTGGCGATCGCCATGGTGATGATTCTCGTGCTTGCGTACATGATCCACTTGTCGCGACGACCGAGTCCTTTGGAGACGTTTTCGCTTCTTTCGGTGGGCATCATCGTGATTGTCCTTTTGATCCCATATGACTTCTTCGTCAACTACTCCGCGCTGCTCGGTCCGTTTCTCGCTCTAGCTCTTGGACTAGCTATTGGACGGATCGTCGACTACCCGAATGTGCCAGAGCGAGTCATTGGTGTGCTCTTGGCGATCGGCCTCATCATTCACGGGGCGAACTTCGTCGACACCTGGGACACGAGACCGCCATTTGACCCAAGCGCGACGATCAGCGCCGATGTGCCGCCCGGTGCATGCGTCATTTCGGATTCGGTAACCGTCTTGATTCTCGCAGATCGGTTCAATACTTCAGATGCAAGCTGTCCAGACATCGTAGACAGCTACGGATTGGATCTTGTGTTGGCGCGCGGCTACACGTTTGCCGCGGGTGGATCGGCATCGCCGGTCGTCCAACAGAATTGGCTTTCCTACTTCGAGCACTCGGATTACCTCGTCTTCACTGGGCGCGCGGACGGCACCATCCCGGCAACAGCGGCAATTCTTTCGGTGTTGCACCACGATTTTGTGAGCATTTCCCCAACCGTGGGGGCCTCATACCCGCCGTACTCGGGAATCTACGCGCGCACGCGCCGGTCTCCCTGACGCGAAACCCTCAAGTCAGATCTCGTCTCACAATCGCGGTGTCACGCCGTGTGCTGAGAATGCGGTCGAGAGACAAGCCCGCGATGATCCACAGTCCTATTCGAGCCGAAACGGCGACAACGATCGATATCCGGTCCAATTCGCCGACGCCACCGCCGATCCATGCGACATATCCTTGTGGGACCACCGATAGCGTAATGAGCGCGGGTATCCACAGCCTGTGGTCACGGCCCTTGCGCCTCCACGCGATCCACGTGGAGGCGATGGCAAGCGCGGCGAGAGCAATGACGTCGCCGATCTGGCCCTGTTCGAACAGCGTCTCTTGGATCACCGGCGGCAGGACATCTCGATGCCGCCCGTAGTTCGCCGTGGGAGAGAGCATCGAAGGCGTCGGGTTTGGATCCGTGCCGAGGTAATAGAAATCCGGCGCGACCCGCAAGGATGCTTCCTCTCCCGAGAAGTAGGGAAGCGGATCGAAAAGCGTGTACACCGGGTGCGTGAGGAGGAACAGCTCGTAGGTCTTGGATCCGCGAGCGGTTAGCCACGCATTGAATGCCGGATTGTCGATGAGCGCTAACCCGTAGATACCGCCGGCACTCCGTTGGATCGCACTCGAATAGGGCATGCCGTGGTTGACGAACCAACCTGTCCAACTGGGGTCGAGAAGGATTCGGTCTTGGATGATGTCCGCTACCGAGTAATTCGAAACGTAGTGATTGCGCCCGGATATCGCGATACCGGCTCCGCTTATGCAGACGAGCGCGACAGCGATCGCGATCCGCCTCGAGTCGCGAAGTCTGATGAGCGCGTAGATGACTCCGACCACGGCGATGAAGACGCTGTCGATCGCTTGCCCTTGTCGAGTAAAGGTCCACAACGCTGTCACTACGAGCGCGATTCCTGCCGTCGACCATCGCGGCCCTTTCATGTAATACAGCCACGAAGCTGCGAGGAGCGCGGTCAGTGAAATCGTCACGGACTCGGCCAAGATCGTTGAATTCCAACTCGCGATCGGTCCGACAACACCGAGCATCAAGATCACCACGCGCAGCCCGATCCGGACGCGCCGATCGTTGGTCATGTCCGACGCGACCTTTGCCAAGACCCACCAAGCGATCGCGGCAAGCACTACTTGGCCAGCCATCCGCAGGGGATCGTTCAGAAGCAACCTGTAAAACAGCGGTACCGTCGGCATTTCCTGCGCATTGCCGATAAAGCTCAGGTGCATGAACCTCGGGCTGTCGACAAAAAGTGGCGTCGGTAAGCCAGCAACGATAAATACCTGTACGGCTAGGTAACCGAGGAACGGCAGTGATCGGACCAGATGTGATCTAAGAGCGGCGCGGCGACGTGCTTGCGCCACCCGCGAATGGCTTTGGTCGCTTGGTTGGTTGTGAACGGGGTCGTCGGGATCGTTCACGATGCCACTTTCTCTTCACCCATGCAGGTGGATCTTGTTCCGCCGAGAGTTCGACTAGCTACGACCCGAAAGACTAGGTGCCCGTCGGTAACAAAAGCACTCTTGCGAGCACTGGCCGTCTCCCCTCATCGTGTGCGAGCGCGTGGAGATGGACTGTCGGGTCTTCGGGAAGGGCCTCCCTCAATGGGCCGACAGAGCTTGCATGGCCGAAAACCGCTCGCCTGTGCCCCTCCAAGTGAAGAAAAGGCGATTCTGTGCCGGGCGCCGATCTGCCTTGCCGCCCTGCAGGTCGGATAGCAGACGATGTGTGTTGTATTGCTTCCGACAAAGCGCACATGCTCCGACGTGTATGAATGCAGCGCGTCGACATCGACGCCTTCGAAGCGCAAGAGCGCTTCTTTCATCGACGTACCGAGGCCATAGTTTCCTAGTGCGCCGTCGCTCTTGACGACGCGGTGGCAAGGGATGAGCAGCGGTATCGGATTGTGCGCGAGCGCGGAACCCGTCGCTCGCACAGCTCTAGGGCGTCCGATCTCGGCAGCGACCCAGCCGTAAGGGCGCACCTCGCCTCTCGGGATCTCGGAGGTCTTTGCCAAGACGTCGCGCTCAAATGGCGTGAGCGTGGACAAATCGAAGCGCAATTCACCGATATGGCCCGTTTGGAGTGATTTGGCCAAACCAGAAGGAGCAGAGCTGCCGAGCGCGATCGGACGCCCGAATCGCCTCTCGTACCTGTCGATGAGCGCACTCTGCTCACCGGAGGATTCGGCGAGTTCTACGTAACGCACCCCTTTGTTATTGAAGGCCACGAAGACGTCTGCAAGTGGGCTCGGCACGACGACAAATCGATCGAAGATTCGTTCTTCGAGGTCGTGACTTGGCTTGGTCATGAGCGCCTCGAGCCGCCGGAGGAGACGATCGCCTTCGCGGGGTGCGGCCGCATCTTCAAGTTGAGTTGTTCTTGTCGACCCGTTTTTCGTCATTTCTTCCTTTCGAGGATCTTGCGCAGGCGAACGAGCCCACGCGAAACATCAGACTTGGCCGTACCGGACGGACATCGAAGAGCAAGCGCGATCTCGTCATAGGGCAGGTTTGCGACGTAGCGAAGAACGACAGCACTTCGCTGGGGATAGGGCAACTCAGCGAGTGCCTTCGCGAGGCGGTCCCGTTCGTCTCGTCGTTCCACCGCGTGTTCGGGCGACTCCTTGTCGGACTCGAGCTCGGGTACATGCTCGAGCGAGGTGTGTTGGAGATGACCGCTCGACCGGAGCGCGTTCCTACAGGAATTCAAGACGATCGTGACGAGCCACGGGCGGAGCTTGAGCTCTGCTATGCGCCGCGTTTCGTAGCCGAGAAGAGCCCTGTAGGCCCTGACGAACGCGTCTGCGGTCAGTTCAGTTGCCAAAGCCGAATGATTGAGTGTGCGCAGCGCCACTGAATACACGACATCTTCATAGACCGAGACGACCTCAGGAAATGTCCCGTGGACATCTCGCGAAAGGCGCGCCGCGAGGTTCTTGTCGTCGTTCACCGGTGTCTCACCATCAATATAAGAACACCGAATGTGGCGATTCGTTGCATGAGATTGTTGTTCAGAGACGAATTTTCGAAAACGGCCAGAACGGTATCGACCTGATCGCGAACGACCTTTGGCAGGATAGACAATTGCGTGCGCGAGCACCTCGACAGGGCTCCTCGTGCAACTGCGCGATGGCCGAACGCGACGCTCGTTCGTGCAACGTGCGCGATCGGCTGCTCGCTCAGATCGCGCGCCCCGAAAGCTTCACGAGTTCACCGAAATCCAACTGCCCCTGCGGGGCGAACGCTCGACCTAGACGTCGTAGTAGAGCATGAACTCCCACGGGTGGGGCCGCAGCCGCACCGGGTCGATCTCCCTCTTCTGTTTGTACGTGATCCACGTCTCGATCAAGTCGTCGGTGAACACGCCTCCCACCTTCAAGTAGTCCTGGTCGTCTTCGAGCGCCTTCAGTGCCTCGCCAAGTGAGGCGGGGACCTGGGCGATCTTCGCCAGCTCCTCTTCTGGCAAGGAGAACACATCCTTTTCCATCGGCGCTGGCGGCTCGATGCGGTTCTTCACGCCGTCCAAGCCGGCCATGAGCATCGCCGCGAAGGAGATGTAGGGGTTGCACGCAGGGTCGGGGCAGCGGAACTCGACGCGCTTGGCCTTCGGGCTCTTTGAGTAGAGCGGGATGCGACAAGCCGCCGATCGGTTGCGCTGTGAGTAGACGAGGTTGACCGGCGCCTCATAGCCCGGGACGAGCCGCTTGTAGGAGTTCGTCGTCGGTGCGGCAAATCCAAGGATTGAGGGAGCGTGCTTGATAAGCCCGCCGATGTAGTAGCGGCCGAGTTCTGAGACCCCGGCGTAGCCCTTCTCGTCGTAGAAGAGCGGCGTATTTCCGTTCCACAGGGACATGTGGACGTGCATTCCTGAGCCGTTGTCTTGGAAGAGCGGCTTTGGCATGAAGGTCGCAGTCTTTCCGGCCTGCCATGCGACGTTTTTCACGACGTACTTGTAGAGCATGAGCTTGTCCGCCATCCTCAACAGCGTGTCGAAGCGCATGTCAATCTCCGCTTGACCCGCCGTGGCGACCTCGTGGTGCTGGACTTCGATCTCGATGCCGAGATCCTGCATGCGCAGGATCATTTCCGAACGAAGATCTTGGAGCTGGTCCATCGGCGGAACGGGGAAGTAGCCCTCTTTGTAGCGCGGCTTGTACCCCTGGTTCGGGCCCTCGTCGCGCGCAGAGTTCCAGATGCCTTCTACCGAGTCCACCTGGTAGAAAGCCGAGTGTTCGTCCTGGCCGAAGCGCACATCGTCGAAAATGAAGAACTCCGCCTCCGGGCCGAAATACGCGGTGTCCGCTACTCCAGTCGATTTGAGGTATGCCTCAGCTTTTTGGGCGATGAAGCGCGGATCCCGGCTGTAGTGCTCTCCGGTGACGGGGTCATGGACGAAACAATTGAGATTGAGGGTCTTGTGCGTGCGGAACGGGTCAATGACGACCGTCGAGGGATCCGGCAGCAAGATCATGTCGGATTCGTGGATCTCTTGGAATCCCCGGATGGAGGACCCGTCAAAACCGAGTCCCTCGGTGAAGACGTCCTCGGTGAGCTGCCCAACGGGGACCGAGAAGTGCTGCATAAGGCCTGGAAGGTCGCAGAACCTAAGGTCGACGACCTCGATTCCCTCGTCTTGTGCCAAGCGGACGACTTCCTCAGGGCTGCGTTGCTGCACGACTCCTCCTTAGCTCGTTGACTTTTCCATACTGACGGGCGGCCAATTCGACTCATCGGCATGGCGCGACCATTTCCGTCCGCCGCCTACCGTGCACAGAAGACCCCACCGTGACCCAGAAAGCCTCGCAAGAGCACGTTTCGCGCCAATGTCCGAAATATGAACGGTCCATGAACTATGGCATGGGATGACAGGAGAGACAACGTGAGGCGAGTCGGCGCGCAATCCTCGGTCGCTCGACGTGACGAGAAGATGAGCCCTCGGGCTTGCGCAGCTTCTGTCCGCTGAGACGGGATGAGAAAAGAAATATCTTCCCAAGGATTCCGTAAGGCTGGACTTAGATGAGATTTCCTTGGCACCGTCGAAGTCGGCGACGATGCATGTGTGGAAGAAGGTGCGCGGAAAAGACACGTCGACAGATAAAAGCGCCGCGTGGCAGGGACCGGTCCGTGTGCGTCGCCCTGTCTGCAAAACTTCCGAGCGGTGAAGATCTATATCGAGATGGGCATGTCGCACGTCATCTCCCGATGAGTTCGAGCTCGTGACCGATCACGACCGCATCGTGCTCGTGAATGGCGACGACGTCGCCTGCGGTGAGTCTTCCAAGCTCGCTGCCCACGAGCCGCCGGGGATTTTGCATCGGGCATTCTCCGTCGTGCTGTTCCGTCCCGATGGGAAGGTCCTCATTCAACAGCGCGCCGAGGCGAAGTACCACTTCCCGCTCCACTGGGCCAACGCGTGCTGCAGCCATCCCTCTCCCGGCGAATCTGTCGTCGTCGCGGCGAATCGTCGCTTGTTCGAGGAACTGGGAGTGAAGTGTGTCTTGGAAGATGTCGGGAGCTTTGTCTACCGGGCGACCTGTCCGTCGAGCGGACTGGTCGAACACGAGTTCGACCACGTGCTCATCGGATTGATCTTGACCGAACCACGGCCCGACCCCTTGGAGGTTGCCGCAATCGCCTGGGTCGAGCCATTGGAGCTCAACGCCAAAACGTTCGGCACCGTCGCTCCCTGGCTCGCTCCGGCCCTAGAGATCGCGACTCGCGCTTGGTTGATCGCGAAGCAGCGCTGAAGGGTAGCCTTTTGCCATGCAAACCGCAGCTTTATCTCCACGGCCGGTCGTTCTTGCCGATCTCATCCCCGGGGAACGCGTCCGAGATGCAGCTCTTGTGCTCGGATGCGCCGGTGTCGTCGGCGCGCTCGCGCAAGTCGTCATCCATTTGTCCTTCACACCGGTCCCGATTACTGGCCAAACCCTCGGTGTGCTCCTCGTGGGTTGCGCGCTCGGTTGGCGCCGAGCTGCAGCGGCAATGATCGTTTATCTCGGGGCGGGTTTCATTGGTCTTCCGTGGTTCCAAAGCCATACGAGTGGCTGGCAAGGAGCGAGCACCGGCTACCTGTTCGGGTTCTTGCTCGCGTCAATCATCTGTGGGCTGTACGCGGAGCGAGGCGCGGATCGAAGCATCACTGGTTCCATCCCGACGATGCTCGTCGGTGAGGTCTGTGTCTACGCGGTCGGTCTTCCGTGGCTTGCGATCGCGCTCCACGTCGGTCTCGCAAAAGCGATCGCGCTGGGCTTTGCGCCCTTTGTCATCGGCGACGCCATCAAGCTCGGCTTAGCCGCCGGCTTGTTGCCCGCGACGTGGCGTTTCGTTGGGGGAGTACGTAGACAAGACGGAGAAGTTGCTTAGCTGCGTCTTCTCCCCGGCCATCGGGGAAAGACGTCGCGAGTGATCTTGCGTCAGCCCAACGATGAAAATGAGCCATGTTCATCGAGTCACCGGCTCTATCACTTGGTCAAGACGCCCCGGTCCTTGTCGTGAACCAACTGAATTTCACTGGCGCGCATCGGAGAAGTTGTTGCCATCGGAGACCCATTGTCCGATGGGTTGAGCTGCTCGGTGCGCACAACAAGTCCAGCGCGCAATTCGGGCAACACAATTCGCGGGATCATTGAGCCGAGCCTGACCTCGAGGTTCTCGTTGGTCGTTTCTGTTCGCTCGAGAATTCAGCGATCAATCGAAGTCCCAATCCAAGCCATGGCATATCGGCTGACTTGGCTAGGAATTGGCGCGAACGCCAAGGACTCTGTCTCGACTTGGATCATGCGATGTTTTTGCTGATGGCGCTAGCTTGTTTCTTTGTCGTGTCGTGAAATACCAAGAGTGCACGTGAAACTCGCGCGGATTGCAGAAAAGGTCCTGTTGGCGTGAGCTCAGAGGAGATCGTTTCTTCCCGGCGATCCTGGACTCGCGTGGGCTTGATTGCAGCTGGCTCGCTTTTTTCCGTCGCGATGTACATCGAGACGCAGTTTTCGATGCTCTTCACGCCCAACGGCTTGAACTGGGCATCCTTCCGCCTCTTGGGCCCTGCCGACCAGCTCAGCTACTTGGCCGAGGTCGTCAACGCGGCGCATGGCAATTTTGCCGCTGTCGAGCCGTTCACCGAAACCGGGTCCAACAGCGATCCGCATCTCTACTACCAGGTCCTTGGAGCAATCTCGCACATCACCGGTTTTGCACCGGCCGAGGTATGGAATGTCACGGGCGTATTGCTTCAAGTACTGCTCGTCGTGTGCATCTCGGTGGCGTCAGTTTTCATCACGCGCAGATGGTGGGCGGCGTGCCTTGGTGTCCTCCCGTTTCTCGTGGGAACGCTGTCTTTTGCTCACCAATCTTCGGGGGCCTGGTACTCATTGATGCAGTCACATGCGGTGCTCTGGGGAGCATTCGCCGTCATGTTTCCCTTGAACAGCGAGTCCGCTTCGTTGTGTATTGCCGGCTCGTTGTTCGTAGTTTTGTTGGCAACAGCGATAAGACGTGCGCGACCGAGAACCATGATGGTGATCGGGATCGTCGTCGGCGCGGGCATCGGTCTTCTGGCGAGCTTTCACACCTACGGCTTTCTCGCCGCGATCTACGTTGGCATCTACGGACTTGCCGCTTACGCGATTGCAGTCAATCGACGTTGGTGGCCGGTCGGATTGTCGGTTGTATTGGTGGTTGTGCTCTTCCTCGTCGGACCGCCGTTCGCTTCGACATTCGGTCAACTGCTAACTGTCGCGCTCGGGCTATTGCCCGCACTCCCCGGCGTAGTGCTCGCGATCATGCGGTGGAGGGCACGCGTCGTTGCGCCCCTTGTGGCAGCGATCGCGTGCGCTTCGCCGCAAGTACTTGGCACCTTGTTGGCGTTGCGAAGTGGCAATGCGTTTCTCAAGTACCGAGAGGCGTCGAGCCTTGACCTTGGGGTGACATGGAAAGACGGGCTCATATGCGCGGCCCCGTTGCTCATCCCTCTCTTGTTGATCTTCGTAGCTGGCATCCAGCGCAAGCAACCCCTGTGGATCGCCTACGCAGCGGGATTGGTGACTGCCTGGTTGTTGCTGGCGAAAAACGACGTGTGGGGAGCCAATCAAGAGCCTTACCGACTATGGATCGATGTCTTCGCGCTGGCAGCGTTCACCATTGTTCCGATGGCAGTGACGGTCACCTTGGACTATCTGTCGCCGCGCGAGGCCGTGGGCAGCCAACCAAGTCCTCGCGTAAGAGCAGTGGTCGCATCACTTGTGGTCGTTGTGCTTATTGTCGTTGGCATTTCATCTATCGACTGGTTCCGTTTCTACAAGACCGAAGAGGGACAGACGATGTCTTTGTCGACATTGCGTGATCGAGCCATGGAGTCCGTGGCTTCAGTAGTGACCGGCCAAGAGCTCATTCTTGCGGATCCTTGCATCGACCCGGAGGTCCTCAAGGCAGTAACCGGAGCGCGCATCGTCGACTACAGCCCTGGGATTGCATGGCCGGCGCATGTTGGTGCGATCAACGCGGTGCAGGCAACAGTGGCCAATTCTCGCGTGTTGACACCCAACGAACTGAGAGCGGCAGATATCGGGTGGGTGATGACCGACGGAACTTGCGCGACCAATTGGGCCGTGGAGTATTCAAAGATCTTGATCCCAGTCGTCGCAAGTTTGTACGGGCCGAGCGCCCCTTACGCGATCTCGCTCTGGCGCGTGGACATATCCAGCCAGCCTTGAAACAAAGCGCCAGCGAGACTGCGATGACATGCGCTGTGTAGCAAAGCCGGTCGGTGATCACCCGGATAGAGCCCAAAATCATTGAATGATGTATCTGCAATTCTGATGAGAACGCGACAGAAATTGGAAATGCTGTCGCGTGTGAATCGGCGAGAGCTGCAGGTCTTCATCCCTGATGCATCGAAAGGCGGAATGTCTGAGGAATTGCCCGTTGCCATGCCGAGAAAGGCCATTCGCGTGCTCTTGAAGCGCTCTGTTTGGGCTTTGAATCGGCGTTGCAGAAGCAACCGGGAAAGAGGTCTTCAACCAAGGAAGGTCGCCGACTCCTGGAGGCGCGCGACGTGTTCAGAGGGCGGACAATGGCATGCGGCCGCATGCGTGCCGAAGATCTGATCGGTGGATTTCACGCTGCAAGTTTGTATTCATGGATGAATCCGCCGAGGTGATCTCGACGCTGGAGCATGATTGGCTCGGTACGGGCTCTCTTCTATGGGTTCGCAACACCTCAATCGCTCGGCGCGCGCTGACCTAGCGATCGATGCGGGCGATGTTCAACGAACGCTCAGCCTTCACCTACGGTCGCCCGGCGGCAAAAGCTCCATAGGGGATCGGAGTAACTTGGATGACGGTACCCGTCTCAATTGCTTGGATCACCTCTCCGTCGCCCGCGTATATGACGACGTGGTAGATGTAATCCCCCGACGCGTAGAAGATGAGATCGCCCGGCTCGAGCTGTGAGAACGGGACGTGCTCGATGTCTTCGTACTGTGCTTCGGCGCTATGAGGAAGGTTGATCCCCGCCTGGGACCATGCCCACATCGTCAATCCTGAGCAATCGAAACCGACGCCAGGCGTGACTCCCGCCCAAATGTAGGGAACACCAAGCTGGGATTCCGCGGCCTTTAGGGCGACTTCCCCGGGGTCGATGCCATTGGCGCTCGGCGCCGCGGTGGCCGCGGTACCCGATGCGCTCGGAGTACCTCCATCTGCGCTCGCCTGAGCTGCTGCTTGCTGGGCGGCTTGTTGGGAGGCCAATTGCGCGGCCAGTTGCGCGGCTTGCGCGTTCTCTTGTTGCGTGACGGCAGCAGCAAGGCTGCCGTTTACGCCTGCAAGCGTCGAGGTGAGTTGCAACTCGAGCCCGGACGCGGCGTCTTGGGAGCTCGCCAGGGTGTCTGCGGCCGAGGTCGCCTGGGCTTCTGCAGCGGTGAGCGCCGTCTCTTGGTCGGTGAGGGCGTGCTCGGAGTCTTGGACCTCGGTCACTGCCGTGGAGAGGTTCGACTGGACCACGCCGAGGTAGGTCTGTTGGAGCGGGAGTGCGTTGGCATCCGAGGACAGCGCCGCGGAGAGGCCGCTTGTCATGCCGGCGTCCACGTAGGCGTCCAACGCCTGTTGCTGGAGATTCGCCTGATCTTTTTGAACCGTTGACCTGGCGCTCGCGATCGCCTTCTGGTCGCGTGAGATCTGGGCGGCAAGGGTTACTTCTCGGCTTTGTGCTTGGTCGTATTCCTCCCCAAGGATCTGTAGCTTCGTTTGGACCGTGTCGATCCTTGCTGCAAGCGCGGACGCTTGTTCTTGTAATGAGGTGACCGACGATCCCGATGGGGCGGCTTCTAGGACATCCGGCACAAGGACGAGTGCCATCGGCAGGACAACAACGGCAAGAAGCCCAAGAAGTTTTGTTTTTCGAATTGGGGTCTTTCCTTGTGCGGGCACTGGGTGCTCGCAAGGAATTTGCCCGAGCGAGTGTTTGGTCGCAAAGCAACCATTGGCGGAAACCACTATGTCTTCAGACGCTATATCGGCTTCCCAATATGTGCAAAGAGCAGGGCAATGTCGCCTGATCGCTGCGGCCAGAACTACCGTGACGAGCATTGATCGTTGACCTCCGCGTCGACGAAGTGCATCGAGGAGAAAGGACGACGCGATGAGCGCTCGAGACGAGAACGCTGTGGTCGAAGGGACGGATGGATATCGATTCGAACACGACTCGATGGGCGACGTGGCAGTTCCCGTCGATGCGCTTTGGGGTGCCCAGACCCAGCGTGCCATTGAGAATTTTCCCATCTCAGGGCGTACCGTCGAAGCAGCCCTCATCAAAGCGCTCGCGCTCATAAAGGCCAAGTCGGCGCTCGTCAATGCCGAGCTCGGGACGATCGATGCCGCAGTTGGCGAGGCGATCGAACAATGCGCGTCTGAAGTTGCTGGCGGTGCTTACGCGGATGCTTTTCCTCTCGACGTTTTCCAGACCGGTTCAGGAACGTCGACGAACATGAACATGAACGAAGTGCTCGCGCGCCTCGCGTCGAAGCGACTTGGAAGGGCCATCAATGCGAACGACGAAGTCAATGCCTCGCAATCGTCAAATGACACATTTCCCGCCGCTATCCACCTTGCGGCGACGCGTGAGTTCGTGACGGACCTCATTCCCGCGCTTGATCATCTTGCCGAATGTCTACGTGCAAAGGCCACGGAGTTTGCCGAGGTCGTGAAGTCCGGACGCACACATTTGATGGACGCAACCCCCGTGACTTTGGGCCAGGAGTTCGGCGGGTACTCCGCGGCGGTCGAAATGGGTATCGAGCGCATCACCGCGAGCCTCCCGCGTGTCGGCGAGCTGCCACTTGGTGGCACCACGGTTGGTACTGGGCTCAATGCAAAGCACGGTTTTGCGGCCGAGGTCGTCGAACGCCTTCGCGAGGAAACGGGACTGGACCTGTCGGAGGCCAGGAATCACTTCGAGGCCCAGGGAGCACGCGACGGGCTCGTCGAAGCCTCGGGGGTGTGCCGAACGATAGCGATCTCGTTGTATAAGTTGGCGAACGATCTGCGATGGATGTCTTCTGGACCTAGCTGCGGTCTCGCGGAGATCCATCTGCCCGACCTACAGCCCGGGTCTTCGATCATGCCGGGAAAGATCAACCCGGTCGTACCCGAAGCCGTGTGCCAGGTCGTCGCCCAGGTCGTAGGTAATGACGCGGCCGTTGCTTTTGGTTCTTCTGCGGGGAACTTCGAATTGAACGTCATGTTGCCGGTCATCGGGCGCAATCTCTTGGAATCGATCCGTCTGCTCGCCTCGGTGTCGCGTGCGCTCGCCGACAAATGCATCGCCGGGATCGAAGCTGATGTCGAGCGCTGCAGGTTCTTCGCTCTGTCTTCGGCGTCAATTGCAACGGCGCTCAATCCCTATATCGGATACGAAAACGCAGCGAAGGTCGTGAAGCAGTCACTCGCGGAAGGAAAGGATCTTCGTACCGTCGTTTTGGAACGGGGCCTCCTGAGCGAAGACGAGGTTGACAGAGCGCTCGATGTCTTGGCGATGACGCGGGGCGGAATCGTAGGTTGATGACGCAAGCCCGAGCGCTCCCGGAAGCTGCAGTTTCTCGTCGCGACGGCATCGCAGTAGTCGTGTCCGGGCTCGAGAGAATTGCCTCTCGGTGGCCCGACCGGTTCGTGGGTTCCGCCGAAGCTGTCGAAGGCATCGTTTTGCCATTACCGAAACCTGAGACGCGTCTGAGTTTCCCGTCCGGGTCCTAGTCGGGATGTCCGGCGACTGCTCGTTCGTCTGTAGGTAGAAGCCGTCGATCATCCATGTCCTCAATGAGCGGACTACCCTCAAAGCACATGGGATCGAGCGTCGAATTCCCGAGCAACGGCGCCACGGGCGAGGGTTACTTGGCGACCCCTTCATCGGGTATGGGGCCCGGCGTCATCGTTATCCAAGAATGGTGGGGACTCGTCCCCCACATCATTGATGTCTGCGAACGCTTCGCCGAAGAGGGGTTCGTTGCGCTCGCTCCTGACCTTTACCACGGCCGAACTGCGAGTGAGCCGGACGAAGCGGGCAAGCTCATGATGGCTCTTGAACTCGACAAAGCAGGCAAGGACCTCTCCGGAGCCCTTGATTTCGTCGCCGGGCGATCGAGCGGTCACGGGGTCGGCGTCGTGGGCTTTTGCATGGGTGGCGGCTTGGCGCTCATGGTCGCAAGCCAGCGCTCTGACATCGTGCGAGCAGTCGTTCCCTTCTACGGAGCAGCGCCTTGGCAAGGAGTACAACCTGACTACGGAGCGATCACCGCGGGTGTGCTCGGTCACTACGCAGAGCACGACGACTTTGCATCGGCAGAGGTCATTTCCTCCCTCAAGACCGCGCTTGCAAACGCCGGAAACACTGACGTGACCATTCACATCTATCCAGGGACTGAGCACGCGTTCTTCAACGACAACCGACCTGAGGTGTACGCGCCCGTTGCGGCCGCGCTCTCCTGGACGCGCACGCTCGAGTTCCTGCGGACTCGACTCTGCTAGTCAGCGTCGTGAAACGGTCGGGCTCTATTGCTTCGGGAGTCGTCGAAAACTATCTCGCGCTCGGGCTGAGGCTCGGACGTCATATCCCCGGTTTTGTCGACGCGTACTACGGGCCTGCCGAACTCGCGGACAAAGTGGCGTTGGAAGCACCCGTTCCGCCCAAAGAACTTGTCGCCACCGCACGAGCACTCCTTGGCGCAATTGACGGCGGCGAGTCGCTCAACGCCGCGGATGAGAGAGACGTTGACGATGAGCCGTCGGGCTCTGCTGCGATTCGTAGGCGATGGATCCGGTCCCAGGTCATCGGTCTCCTCACGAGCGCGCGCATCCTTTCGGGCGAACGCGTCGATTACTCCGAAGAGGTACAGGCCTGCTACGGGGTGCGACCACGACGCGTGAGCGAGGAAATCTTCCTCGCGGCGCACAAGGACCTTGACGAGGTCGTGCCGGGAACCGGCCCGTTGGCGGAGCGAATGGTCACATGGCGAGAGTCCCTAGCCATACCTCCATCGAAACTGAGAGACGTCGTCCAATCGCTCACCGAGGACCTTCGAGAGCGCACGGAGCTGCTCTTCGGGCTTCCTGACGGCGAACACGTCGAGTTCGTCTTTGTCACGAACGAACCATGGAGCGGCTTCAATTACTACCTCGGAAATCTGCACTCAAGAGTCGCCATCAATCTCGACCTTCCCGTCTTGTCGAGCTCTATTGCCCATATCGTGGCGCATGAGTCCTACCCTGGCCACCACACAGAGCATTCCCGAAAAGAAGTCGGCCTTGTTCGCAGCCGCCGTTACCTCGAAGAGTCGATCTTCCTCGTTGGGACACCGCAATGCCTCATCGCAGAAGGTCTCGCGGATCTCGGTCTCGAAGTCGTGATGGGAAGACGCCCGGAGAAGATCATCGCCGAGCACCTCGGCGCATTGGACATTTCCTACGACGCCGATGCCGTTGCTGTCGTCGCCGAGGCGGGGAACGTCTTGTCGGGTGCACGGGCGAATGCGTGCTTTCGCCTTCACGAAGACTGTGCCGACAAAGACACGGTCGTCGAGGAACTCGCACGATTCGCTCTGTTGCCGCGGGTCCGGGCAGAAAAGCAGGTCGAGTTTCTGACACATCCGACGTGGGGCTCCTACATCACGTGCTACGTGGAGGGTTTGCCACTGTGTCGAAACTTTGTCTCCGGGCGCTCCGATCGGTTCGAACGCCTCCTTAGCGAACAACTCATCCCGTCTGATCTCATCGCCCAATGACAAACGACTTGGGGTCGAAGTCCTCCCCGGCGAAGCTGTGGGGACGGCCAGGTCTTGGTCTCAGGCTCGTTAGGAGATGCGACACGACATGAATGCCCGCCGTCGTAGGGAACTGGTCACATCCACCGTTTCTTCGCGCGCCCAGCAGGACATCTAGCGCATGACAATTTCGAGCTTTCCCGTTGTTTGCACCTCAATTACCACGGAAAGGCTGCCTCACGCACGCGTCCTTGCGCGAAGCGTCGCCCGGCATCACGCGAGCGAGCAGCTCATCGCGCTGATCGTCGACGGGGAGATCCGAGAAGGTGACGATGAGCCTTTCGACGTCGTGTATCCGGACGCGCTTTCCCTACCGATGGACGCGTTTCACGAGCTCGCCCTATGCCTCAAGAGTGACGATCTCGCCGCGAGCCTGGTTCCAGCCTTGCTCAAAGCGCTCCGCGCTCGTTTTGAGGATCGATCGGTCGTGTATCTCGACGCCGAGACCGCTCTTTTCTCACCCCTCGATGAGCTCGGCACACTGGCGGAAGAACACGACGTTGTGGTCGTCCCGCGCGTGTTGTCAGCGATCCCGAGCGATGGATATGACCCAGACGAAATCGAACTGACTCAGCTGGGCACCTTCGATTCGGGGTGTGTCGCGGTCGGCCAAGGCGCTCAAGTGTTTCTGTCGTGGTGGGAGCATTCCCTTCTTTCAGCAGCAAATCTTGACGGTGCTCGCCTGGCGATCGCCCAGACGTTCCTCGACGATGTGCCCCGACTATTCGGCGCACACGTGCTGAGCGATCCCGGTTATGCCATCGCATCCTGGAATGCGCATGAGCGTGCGCTTCACCTCGGAGAAGACGGCACGTATCGCGTTGGCGAGGCGCGGCTTCGCACGCTTCACCTGAAGGGCTTCGACCCGGAGAAGCCGTCGCTCATCAGTTCCGAAGTCGGGGACCACCCGAGGGTACTGCTCAGCGAGCACCTCGAGCTCGCCGCGCTGTGTGCAAAGTACGCGCAAGAGCTCATTGAGTGCGGGTCGCGTTCGCTTCGAGGAGAACCTCGATTCGTCAGGTTCTCAGATGGAACACTCGTCGATGACCGGATGCGTCGTCTTGTTCGCAGGGATCGTGCCAAGCGCGCTTCGACGATGAGGGATTCCATACCCGATCCCTTTGCGGCAGACCGCCTTGCGGAGTTCTACGCGTGGCTCGCGTCGCCAGATGTCGAAGACATCGTCGCCCCGATGCTTCCGAGATACTTCCTGGAGGTCTACAAGGACCGTTCCGATCTTCAATGGCACTTCCCACGAGTTGGAACAGCCGATGCAAAGCAGTTTCGACTGTGGGTCGGAAGCCACGGCCTTTTCGAGGAGAACGTCTGCCTGGGGCTGCAAAGAGCGATAGAGGAGAGCCATTGGTGGAGCGCTCCAACTGGTGCTCGTATCGCTCCACCGGATCATCTTCATCCCGGCGTCGCGTTTGCCGGACACCTGCTTTCAGCAACGGGTGTCGGGGAGGCGGGCCGGCTCGTTCTCGACGCGCTCGTGCGCGCGGGAATCGAAGTGCGCGCAATTGCAACGGAGAGCGCTGCTCCTTATGGCGACCTTGGTGTCAGGGATGAACAAGGCGTAGCGGACCGTACGACGAACATCGTTTGGATCAATGCGGACCAACTTCCGGGTTTCGCGTCGGTGATAGGGCCCGAGTTCTTCGAAGGCCGCTACACCGTCGGCGGCTGGGTCTGGGAAACCGAGAAGCTCCCGGCTTCGATGGCTACAAGCGCACAACTCGTCGATGAGATCTGGGTGCCGAGCGACTACGTACGAGCGGCGATCGAGCCGGTCGTCGATCGAGACGTGTATGTCTTTCCCCACCCTGTCGTCGAGCCTCCTCATGCGGGATCTTTCGAAAGATCGAGATACGAGATCCCCGAGGGGTTCATGTTCTTGTTCATGTTCGATTTCTTGAGCTCGTTCGAACGCAAGAACCCTCTGGCGGTCATTTCCGCGTTTGAGAAGGCCTTTGCGCCAGGGTCCGGTCCAATTCTCATATTGAAGAGCGTCCACGGTGACAAGCATCTAGGCGACCTCGAGCGACTGCGACTTGCATCGGCCGAGCGGAACGACGTCTTCGTCGTGGATGGCCGATTTGACGCAGCCTCGCGCGGCGCGTTGCTTGCATCGTGTGACTGCTATGTCTCCTTGCATCGGTCGGAAGGTTTCGGTCTTGTTCTCGCAGAGGCGATGGCGCTCGAGAAGCCCGTCATCGCGACTGGATATTCGGGGAACCTCCAATTCATGGACGAAGAAACGGCTTTCCTTGTGCCAGCACGGATGACTCGCGTCGGTCCGAACGTCGCGCCCTACGAAGAAGACGGCTTATGGGCCGATCCCGACGTCGACGCGGCAGCTGCTCACATGCGGCGCGTCTATGAGCGCCCGGAACTCGCGAGACACACGGCCGAGCTCGCTCGCCGTCGGGTCCTCGAGGGTTTTGGAATGGATCGTGCCGTGCGGTTCGTTACCGATCGCATGAAAGAGATCGAGTCAATTAGAAGCAACGGATATGTGAGCGGAGTGGCGGAGGCAGCGCGCGCTCGTCTGTAGAGACGCGTCCCATCTTGTAGAGCAGGTCAAACAGACGAGGAGCACGTATGGGAATCCAGGTGCACCCTCGCCCTTTGTTTCGCGAGTTTTGTCAACGAGAAAACAAGGGTCATTGGGAATGATGGGTAAGAACCCGAGTCCATTACGCTATTGCGTGGGACTTGGCATTTAGGAGAGCTCATCGGTGACGGTGCAGGCCTGCACGATCATTGCGCGCAACTATCTTGCTGCTGCCAGAGTTTTGTCGACGTCCTTCCTGGAGCACCATCCTGATAGTCGATTCACCGTGCTCATCCTCGATGACGAAGACGAGACTATAGAGGAGTCGCGCGAGCCTTTTGAGATCCTTCATCTCGATGAAGTCGGGATTGATCCGAAAGAGGTCCTCCGCATGGCTGCCATTTACAGCATCACGGAGTTCTCAACTGCGGTGAAGCCATGGCTGCTCAGGACCCTTCTCGCAAGAGGCGCACCGGCTGCGATCTACCTGGACCCAGACATCAAGGTATATGCGTCACTGGATGAGGTGTCCGCTTTAGCTGACGACCATGGGATCGTCTTGACTCCCCACATCACCCGAGCACTACCGCGTGACGGTTTATCCAAATCTGAAAGCGAAATCTTAGAGTCCGGAATCTTCAACCTGGGATTCATAGCTGTCTCACCGAGTGCCGATCCGTTTCTCGATTTCTGGATGGAAAGGCTCAGGCGAGAATGCATTGTGGATCCATTGCACATGCGATTTGTGGATCAAAGATGGGTTGACTTTGTACCCGGGCTCTTTCCATTTCACGTGCTGACCGATCCTTCCTGCAATGTCGCATATTGGAATCTTGATCACCGAGGGTTGGACTTTGATGGACAGCGGTACTTAGTTGATGGGAATCCACTGCGCTTTTTTCATTTCAGCGGCTATGACCCACATGTTCCCCATCTCTTGAGCAAGCACCAAGGAGCAAGGCCACGCATATTGATGTCGCAACGACCAATGGTTCGCCGGATTTGCGACGAATATGGCGCATCGCTTCGCGCCTTCGGATACGACGAGACGATCAGCCATGAATATGGGTTTGCGCTTCAGAAGAGCGGCGTTCCCTACGACGCGGTGATGCGTCAGCTCTATCGTGGCGCGCTCCTTTCCGCTGAGAATCGACAGAAGGACGAGAATGCTCTGCTTCCACCGAATCCCTTTGATCCCGAAGAGACCGAAGCCTTTCTTGCTTGGCTCAATGAGCTATCAGAGTGCGGCGATGGAAGTCCGATTTCGCGTTTTCTCTTTGCGACGCACGCGAGTCGACCAGATCTCCAATCGGCGTTTCCAGATCCGACAGGCGTGGACTTTGAGCAATTCGTGGCGTGGACTCATAACGAAGTAGCAAGCGGACGTTTGGACGAACGGCTTGCGGTCATCGGTACTGTGAATGCCAGGGGCGCATCATTGGTTTCCTCATCGGATGTTCCTTCTGAAAAGCTCGTTCCCGGGATTCGGGTCGCTGGATACTTTCGGGCAGAAACCGGGGTCGGAGAGCAGGGTCGCCTCGCGGTCGCAGCGGCGGAATATGCGGGCATTCCAACTTCGACATATGTGGACATGACCTCGGCAAGTCGCCAAGAGCACGACTTTGTAGAAGAACAGCGATCTGATCTGAACGTGAATTTGGTTTGTGTGAACGCGGACGAGCTTCCAGGATTTGCGGCCCGTGTCGGTCAGGCGTTCTTTGAGAGGCGCTACACGATCGGTCTTTGGGCCTGGGAGATCGAGGAGTTTCCGGCTCAGTTCTCCGGATCGTTCGATTACGTCGATGAGGTATGGGCGAGCAGTGAATTTGCGAGATCTGCGGTAGCTGCCAAGACCTCGAAGCCGGTCATCGCCTATCCCATCCCCATCGTTGCTCCACGAGTTGTTCGGCAAAGTGTCCAATCAGACTTCGGGATCCCTCCGGGCTATCGCTTTCTCTTTTGCTTTGATCTCACGAGCATTCCCGCTCGAAAGAATCCGCTCGGTCTTATCGAGGCATTTGGCCGGGCTTTTCGGCCGAACGAAGGACCTCTTCTCGTCATCAAGGCTGTGAACGGCGAGCGCCGAATTGCAGATCTCGAGGAACTTCGCCTAGCCGCATCCGAACGGGACGACGTCTATCTGATTGATCGCTACTTCGACGCGGCTACGAACGCCGCGCTCATGGATAGTTGCAACTGCTATGTGTCTTTGCACCGGAGCGAAGGATTCGGACTGACCCTCGCTGAAGCAATGGCGCTCGGGAAGCCCGTCATCGCGACCGGCTATTCGGGAAACCTCGAATTCATGACGAAAGACACTGCTTATCTCGTTCCGTGGTTCGAGGGAACGGTGCCAAGTGGATGCGAGCCGTACCCTGTCGGTGCGCGTTGGGCCGAGCCGGACTTGGATGCAGCCGCGCAGTTCATGCGCCACGTGTATGAAAATCCCGAAGAAGCTGCTGCTGTCGGCGCTCGCGCCCGGCAGCACGTCCTCACCCATCACGGTCTCGCTGTTTGTTCCAAAGTCCTCACCGAACGCTTTGCCCACGCTCAAGCTGCCCTTGTGCGCCCGCGTGCTAACCCTGGTGGTTCATCGCGTCCCTCACTGCTCGGGCATCTGCGTCGGTCGTCGCGCTAGATGAACCTGCAGCAAAGCTCTTCGTGCTTGCTCACGAATGTGCCGGCGCGAAGGTGATGGCTGGTGGAACCTCGCGCGGTTCGCGCGGCGCGCTCTTCGAGTCGTTCGGCACTAGATGCTATGTAGGTCGACGCTGGCCGATCACGGTCACGAGCGGGGGAAGCACGATCGAATCTTCGCCGGGATCGACGTCGGTCAGCGAGGCGAGGTAGGTCGCAACGGGACCTGGGCCGGCATCCGCGGGGGCTTCTGCCCAAGCATCTATGAGCAGGAGTCCCACGTCGCGAATGAGCGAGGGAAGCATGGCTCCGATGTCGGGATGTCGAGCAGATGGCATGGACAGAGCGATCCCATTGACGCGGCCAGCAGAGGTGATCGGTTCTTGTGCGACGACAAAGCCGTCAGGGCGAACCGCACTCGCCATCTTTTGAAGAACCCTTGCTGGCTTTTCGACGTGCATCAGGAGAAATCGGCAAAAGGCGAGGTCCACGGGCTCGGGAAGCGCGAGGTCTTCACCTGCTTGGGTGATCGCAACGACCTGAGCCTGCCCAGTGGCAGCCGCGCTCGTAGCGACAAGATCTCGAGCTCTAGGGTCGCTGTCGACCGCGTAAATCCGGCCGTCGCGTCCTACGAGCGTGGCGAGGGCTGTGGATACGTCTCCCGCTCCGGCGCCGACATCGACGCACCGCCAATCAGGACCGACGCCGACTCGCTGTAGCGCGGTCGCCAACGGCCGCCTGTAGACGTCGTTGCGGAGATCGAACTCGAACATCCTCGCGAGGGTACAGGGCATCCCGCCTGGAGGAGGGCCAGACTCCAGAACGACCACGGACCAGCTACCTTGGGTGACGTGCGCGCGACGATGCTCTTGTGCGACGCGGCGCAGGTCGCGGACGGCAAGCTCTACGTTCTCGGCGGAGGATGGAGCCTCATCGGCCCCGATCCGATGCCGACCGGGATTGCGATGAAGATCGACGTCGACTGGACCGAAGCCGACCGGTCGCACCACTGGGAGCTCTTCTTGATTGACGAGGATGGCCAGCCCGTGCTCGCAGAAGGGCCGAACGGGCCACAAGCAATCGAAGTCCGGGGTGATTTTGAGGTAACCCGGCCAGATGCCGTGCCGGAGGGGACTCCGATCGACGTCGCCCTTGCGATCAACTTTGGCCCACTTCCCTTGAGGCCCGCAGCTCGTTACACCTGGCGACTCGCCATCGATGGCGAGTCTGCGGACGAGTGGATCTTGGCGTTCGCGACTCGTGCAGCACGCGAACCCTGATCTTCAACTTGGGGGCAGCCTTGGTGGGCCAAACTTGACTGAGGACGCCGTCTCACCTGGCCATCGGAGCTCAGATGGCGTTGTCGGGGGCATCCTCGCATGGTGGAGTGGCGCACGCACTGCGCGCGATGAGCTTCCTTGGCGAGCGACCCGGGACCCTTGGTGTGTGCTCGTCGCAGAGATGATGCTGGCTCAGACGCAAGTGGCTCGCGTCGCTGATCGATATCGCGAGTTCATCAAGTATTTCCCTTCCCCAAGCACATGCGCGAACGCGACGCTCGCAGATGTGCTGCGGGTGTGGGTGGGTCTTGGCTATAACCGGCGTGCACGGTGGCTTCACGAAACGGCTCGAGCCATTGTTGAGAAGCACAACGGAAAGATGCCGAGCAACCTTGTCGAGCTTCTCGCACTCAATGGGATAGGTCCGTACACCGCGCGAGCCGTTCTAGCGTTTTCCCTTAACGAAAATGCCGGCGTTGTTGATACGAACGTCGGACGAGTGCTTGCTCGCGCGGTGGTTGGACAAACGCTTCGACCAAGACAAGCACAAGCAATTGCGGACGCTCTTGTTCCAAACGGCATGGGACGCGATTGGAATTTGGCTCTTATGGACTTTGGAAGCCTTGTGTGTACCTCGAGATCCCCGAAGTGCTCCGTATGCATTCTCAAGAGCTCCGGTAGATGTGCGTGGCAATGCCAAGCTCATCATCGAACGTTCGCAGATCCAGCGCGAGGTTCTGCTGGTGTATCAGTGCGTCAAGCAAGATTTGCGGGTTCGGATCGCCAGGGAAGAGGCCGTCTTGTGCGCGCGGCTTGTGATGGTCCGTTGGCGCGGAGCGATCTTGCGGTCGTGTTGGGATGGCCAGATGGATACGAGCGCGCCGAGAGAATTGCACGTGGTTTGATCGACGACGGGTTGTTGTTGGAGGACCCTTCAGGCGCGCTGGTCCTCCCATGACGGCTGCGGCGAATGCAA
>Ga0181521_10000661_pt1 | contig 42697 bp, 37 predicted proteins | sample PEATcosm2014_Bin_32_FD_119764 | JGI IMG/M metagenome (GOLD analysis project Ga0181521, IMG submission 119764) | Peatland microbial communities from MTU Mesocosm Facility, Houghton, MI, USA - PEATcosm2014_Bin02_60_metaG | ecosystem: Environmental > Terrestrial > Soil > Wetlands > Peat | place...
AGCCCGGTCTCCTGGAGCGAGATGTCGTCGAACCAGAGATCGCCTTTGCTGCCGCCCCAAACGCCCATCAGAATCGTAATGCTGGTGTGCGGGCCGCTGTTGAACGTTTGGTCCCACTGGGTCCAGCCTTGAGTGGCTGCGAGCGTGAGCGGCTGGTTGACGCGAGCGTACGCAAGGTTGTTATCGGCGAATAATTCCACCTGCGAATACCCTTGGAAGCTCTGTGTCCGATAGAACATTTGCATGTGATATTGACGCCAGGGTTGCACCACGAAGGTCTGGCTGAGCCGGGCATTCGCGGGAGCGTTGGCGATCAGCGCCGAAGCGCTGCCGGTGTGGGCGACGGTGTTGTCGACGCCCACTCCGGCGTCGCCATATCCGAACCAGCCGGTCTGGCCGCTCTCGAAGCCGCCGTTCACCAGGCCGGGAAAGGAGTTCACCACCTGCAGCGTCTTCCCTGTTGGATCCACCTGAAATTGGGTACCCACCAACTGCTCCCCCTCGGCCCAATTTGGGTTTTCTTCCAGCATGTCGTAAGAGTGTCCATACGGCGCAACCAAGGGCATCACCGCCAGGCCTTTGGATTGCGCATACTCGATCACCGTCGTCATGTAGGAGGGATTCCACCACGAATACTGCAGAAAATCGATGCCGGAATCCGCTAAGACCAAGCCGGTGTATCCGGCCGACGCCGCCTGATCGATGATGGCCTCGCTGCTGGTCACGGCGCTGGCGGTACTGAGATAGCTGTGATGGAAATACCAAAGCTGCGGGGTCCCGCCGGCCTGGGTCCGGCCTACTTTGCAAGCACAAGACGCCAGAATTGCGATGGCAAGAAGAGATTTCCAAGATGTCATTGTTGATGAACTCCTACTTTTGTGAGATTTATAACAATGCTAACACGCGGTTAACACGTAAGTTTCGTCACTTCGAGTGGGAATCCCATACTTTGGCCTCCGCAGTGTGCACCGAAAACGCCTGGTTCACGCCCGCTTCTGGCGGCGCGGGAGCGGGGCGAAGACAGTCCGGCGCCAAGGCGGATCCGCTCCCGCCGTGGGGCTCGGGTTGCGTGCGCCGCCGTGAGATCGGCATCGCGTCACGGGCGTTCGCCGCGGACGAACCCTAAGCGGCGCCCCCGAGGAGAGTTTGCCAGCGGTACAGGAAAAAATGATGGCCGCACAGTGAGCACCGGAAGGGTTGCAGAAGCCAGCGGAAACATTTTTCAAGCGCATTCCGGTCTCCAACGCTCCTGAAATCGATGGATCGGCAATGCGGACAGCGTAAGGAGAAGAGGCGCGCGGCGGAGCGCATCATGGTGCGGCCTCAACTTCCGGCGGGGGCGGCTCCGGGCCCGCCGGATTCCGCGTGGGCGTGGCGTAGGGGGGGCGAGGAACGTCGTGCCGCCCCCCCACCGCGCGGCTCGCCTCCCGTGCCGCCGCGATCTGTTCCGGCGTCCGCAGGTCGGGCTCCGACAGCTTCACTCGTTCCTTGGCGCGCAAAACCTGGCGCTTGTGCCGCTTCATGAGTCGTTTGTTCATGGGCAGTCCTATTCGGCGGCTTCCTCCACAACTCCGCAAATCATGGCCTCGGTCGTAAGCATGAGGGATGCAATGGAAGCCGCATTCTGTAGAGCCGTGCGCGTCACTTTAGTGGGGTCGATCACGCCCGCCTTCACCAGGTCTTCATACTGTTCGGTGGAGGCGTTGAAGCCGAAATTCGGGTCCTGGCTGTTCTTGACCTTCTCGGCGACAACCGCGCCCTCCGTACCGCAGTTCACCACAATCTGCCGGATCGGCTCCTCGCAGGCGCGACGGACGATGGTGACGCCGAACTGCTCGTCGCCTTCGAGTTTGAGGTCCCGCAGCGCCATCGAAGCGCGCAGCAGCGCCACGCCGCCGCCCGGCACGATTCCCTCCTCGACGGCCGCGCGCGTGGCATGCAGAGCGTCTTCCACCCGCGCCTTCTTCTCCTTCATCTCGGTCTCGGTCGCGGCGCCTACCTTGATGATCGCAACGCCGCCCGCCAGCTTCGCCAGACGCTCCTGCAGTTTCTCGCGGTCGTAGTCGCTGGTGGTCTCCTCGATCTGGGCGCGCAGTTGCTTGATCCGCCCCGCGATCTCCGCCGGCTTGCCGCCGCCATCGATGATGGTGGTCGTATCCTTGTCCACGGTGACGCGCTTGGCGCGGCCGAGGTCTTCGAGATTGATGCTCTCCAGCTTGATGCCGGTCTCTTCCATGATGGCCTTGCCGCCGGTCAGGATCGAGATATCTTCCAGCATGGCCTTGCGGCGGTCGCCGAATCCCGGGGCCTTCACGGCGCAGGCACTGAGCGTGCCCCGCAGCTTGTTCACCACCAGCGTGGCCAGCGCTTCGCCGTCCACATCCTCGGCAATCACGAGCAGCGGTTTGCCGGCGCGCGCAATCTGCTCGAGAATCGGCAGCAAGTCCTTCATGTTGCCGATCTTCTTCTCGTGGATGAGGATGTACGGGTCTTCAAAAACGCATTCCATCCGTTCGGGATCCGTTACCAGATACGGCGAGAGGTAGCCGCGATCGAATTGCATTCCATCCACGTTCTGCAGCTCCGTGGTCATAGTCTTGGATTCCTCGACCGTGATCACCCCGTCCTTGCCCACCTTCTTCATCGCCTCGGCAATGATGTTGCCGATGGTGATGTCGCTGTTGGCCGAGATGCTGCCCACCTGCGCGATCATGTCGCCCGAGACCGGCTTGGAGAGCTTCTGGACTTCCTCTACGGCCATTGCCACGGCCTTATCGATGCCGCGCTTCACCGCCATGGGATTCGCGCCCGCGGTGACCGCTTTGACGCCTTCCCGGTAAATCGCCTGGGCGAGAATCGTTGCCGTAGTGGTGCCGTCGCCGGCAACGTCCGAAGTCTTCGACGCCACCTCGCGCACCATTTGGGCGCCCATATTCTCCAGTGGATCTTTCAACTCGATTTCTTTCGCCACCGTCACGCCGTCTTTGGTGATGGTGGGTCCGCCATATTTCTTTTCGAGAACCACATTGCGTCCACGCGGCCCCTGGGTAACCTTCACCGCGTCGGCGAGCTGGTTCACGCCGCGCAGGGTCGCCTGCCGGGATTCGTCGCTATACGTAATCTGTTTTGCCATGATCTTCTCCTTGTTTGTGCGGATTCGAATTAGCTGGCTTTCAGGAATTCCTGGCGGGCCGCATCCAGAACTCCCAGCACATCTTCCTCGCGCATGATGATGTACTCAATGCCGTCCAGTTTGATCTCGTTGCCGGAATACTTGCCGAACAGGATGCGGTCGCCGGTTTTGACGTCCAGAGCGACCACGTCGCCGTTATCCAGGCGCTTGCCCTTTCCGATGGCCATCACCTCGCCCTCCTGGGGCTTTTCCTTAGCCGAATCGGGAATGACGATGCCGTTTCGCGTGGTTTCCCGTTCCTCGATCCGCTTCACCACAATGCGGTCGTATAAAGGTCGAATATTCATGATGCTGTTAGCCTCCACTTGGATTTTGCCGGCCCGAAAAACTCAGGCCCCTCTGAAGATGCCGGGGGTGAGCGTAAACACTCACGTAAGGCAATTTCAGGAATGAGCGATCCGTCACCCGCGTAATCTCGATACTGTTGCAGTGCTGAGATTTCACGTTCGCGATCAATCGTTTTAATGCGGCGCTGAGGGATTTTTCCTTGTCGAATCCGAAGACGGTGGCCTTGATCTCCCCAGCCATGTAGAAAAAGGTCCATCCCGCTTCCTGAACTTCGTTCTCGAACGCCGCGTGGGCGCTTTGGACAAGTCCCCATCCGTTCGAATCGGGCTCGTTCCGCGGCTGCAGAGAGCCTGGCACATGCGCCCCTTCGTCAATCAGGATGCTCCCCGCGGTGATTCCGTCTGTCATGGTATGCCTCGTCGTTTCAGATCGCCGAAGGTGCGATCGTTGCCGCGGAATGGGCCAGCCATTCCACGGGGTGACTGCGGACTGCGCCATTGCGCTCCGTGATATCCGCCCAGTTGGGATCCTTTTTCAGCCGGACAAACACGCCCAAGGTGCCCTGGTAAGTGCCCTCGGCCAGCACCACTTCGTCGCCTGCGTGAAACGCGGCATCGACAGGTTTGGTAGCCATCATAGTGATATCTCTCCTTCACTCGGCTTACGGCCGGAATTTCGCCTTGTTCTTCGCAAGCCTGGCCGCTTCCAGCCTGGTTCGCTCGGTTTCGTCTGCCTTGGCAGCTCGGTCAGCCTCTCTTTGAGGCGCTTCGTTTGCTTCCAGGCGCGTTGCTTCGAGGATGGCGGCTTGAGCCGGCGCTTCCAGTTTCCTGGTCACCCCAACCAGCCGGAAGCTGGGCCCAAACGAGGAACGGATCAGTTCGAAGCGGTACCGGGAATCTTGCCATTGAGCGATCGTCTCTTCGCGATCGCCATAAACCACTGGTGCGGTGTCAACCGTGGCAACAGGCTTGCCAGCGGTTCCGTACGCCGCCGAGATCGCTTCGACGAAATCGTCCGCCGTCAAGCCTTCGGTCTCGTACCGATCGTAGTTGACTACAAACCGAAACAGTTCCCCATCGTAGAAGCTAAGGTTCACTTCTTTTACCACTTCGTTTTGGGAGGCCGCGCCGATGGGCTGAGGGCGCCAGTCCAGTTCCTGGATCAGCACCGGACGGCGATGAACCGCCTTCGCTTCCGACGGGTCCATGCCCGCTTGTCTGGCCACGGCCGCAAGGTCCGCTCCGAGTTGGAAGTTCCGATACTTGGAAAGATCTTGCGCCGGCATCGCTGCCGACATCGCTCCCAGCAGAACGAACGATGCGATCGCCGATGTCGTTGCGGTTTTTGGAAATCGACTCATGGTTCGATCCTCTTTCGCAGGGCGTGGCCGCGGCCACGGGGGGGCCGCACCAAGCCCGGCCCCCCTCGCGTCATCCCCTCAACTGGTAGCGGCGCCGGCGTGACTATCATAAGTGGCGATGACTGCGTCTCTTTGGAACATCCGTCTTTTCCCTTTTCCGTCGCCTACCGCTCCGGGGTGGGCGTGCCAATCGCCGTGCCGATTACTTCGCCGGAGATTACTAATTCCACGCGGCGATTCCGCTGCCGGCCCTCGGCCGTGTCGTTAGACGCCACCGGCTGAGTCTTGCCGAAGCCCTCCGCCGTTACCGACCCCTCCGCCATTCCCTGCTGCGTCAGGTAGTCGCGTACACTCTCGCTGCGTTGTTCGGAAAGCTGTTGATTGTAGGCGTCGCCGCCGACGCTGTCGGTGTAACCTTCCACCGCCAGGTTCAGCCCCGGATGCCCGGAGACGATGCCCGCCAGTTTAGCCAGCTTCTCGCGTGCCAGGGGCCGCAGCGAGTACTTACCGGTGTCGAAGAGGACATCCGACATATTGACGACCAGGCCTCGCGGCGTATCGCGCGTCTGAAGAATGGCGTTGAACTGAGCCAGCAGGTTCGCGCGCAGTTCCACCTTGTCCGCCTGTAACTGAGCCGTCTGCCTTGCGGCGCTGTCCAATTCGGCCTGGGCGGCCGCGCGCTGCGCGTCGTTTTCCTGCTTCAGACGATCGGCCTCGGTAGTGGCTGCCGTTTCGCGCGCCTGGTTTTCCAGCTTCAAGCGATCCGCTTCACTTACCGCAGCGGTCATTTGCGCCTGGTTTTCCAGCTTCAAGCGATCCGCTTCGCTTGCCGCAGCGGTCATTTGCGCCTGGTTTTCCGCCTTCAAGCGAGCGGCTTCGGCTGCGGAAGCCGCGGTTTGCGCGTCGTTTTCCCGCGTCATGCGCTCGGCATCCGCGGCTGCCTGGATGCGCGCCGCTTCGGCTTCCCTGGTGACGCGATCCGTTTCGGCTTGCGCGGCGGCCTGTCCGCTCTCCGCCCGCCCTTCGCGCTCCGACGCTTGCAGGCGCTCCGCGGCGAGGGCCGTTTCCTCCTGCCGTTTGACCGCGATGGCGCGCGAGTCTTCCGCCATCTGCACGGCTTCCCGCGCGGTCATTGCTACGGACTTCCTACCCGCGTTGCGCCCCTGGTAGGCTTCGGCCTCCGCCAGGCTCTTCTCCGCCTTTTGAAAGGTTTCTTCGGCAAAACGGTCCGCGCCCACTGCACGGGCGATCTGCACGGCGTTGCGCGCTTCATAGAGTTCCAACGGCACCTTGCGGTCCAACTTCAGTTCCAGCGGATTCGCCAAACGCGAATACTCGCCGCGTTTCAGCAGCTCGTATTTCGCGTCCATCTGCTCGATCTTCCCCACCGTGTCCGCGCGCACCACGTTTTCCATGACGACCAGGTCGCTCGGCTGCGTCACCGCATAGTAAGGTTCGGCGGTAACCACCAGCGCGAACACTTGCAGTTCGGTAGTTACGTCCAGCTTGCTCTTGGTTCCATCCAGCAGGACTTCGCCTAAGTTGGCCGTGCGCCCCTCGGGCGTAATAGCCCACATCACGTACGTGAGGTATTCGGCTCCGTTCTTGGTCGCAGGCTGCAGGCCATCGAAGTCCGCTTCGATTTGGATATGGCCCTGCTTGCTCTCGATTTTGGCTTCTCCATGCGCGCCGGGGAGGAGGTCGGTCCCTCGAAAGTCGATCTTGGTCGATCCGGAGCGATGCTGATAGCTGATGGCCTTCGCGGTCCGCCAAGTTACGGTAGCGCGGTAAATCGGCTGCTGCGGCTGCGCCGCTAAAGTCGCGCACACCAATAGGAATGCGCCGCCAAGTTTCGTTAGAGTCACGTTCATTCTTCTTTCTATTGTTCGGTGCCCGGACCCGTGCGTTCCCGCCCCGAGTACTTATCCAGAAGCGCGACGAACCTTTGGGCAGCCCTGGGCTCGCGCACAGGGGTAGTTACGATTTGCCGGTTCTCCAGTCTTTGGCCGTAGAGCGTGGCATTATCGTCCAAGTCTTCCCGCAGGGTCGCGCCTTCCAGAGCGACGCCGGCAAACAACCCCTGCGATCGCGACCAGGAAAGAATTTCGGCATGCATTTGCGCGTCGGTTTGGGCTGTGGCCGTGCGCCCCACCGGGCCTGCCGCAACGGAGCCTTCCCCGCCTAGCGTGAACTTACTGGAAAGCAGTTTGTCCATGCCGCCCTGATTCATTACGAGCATCACCACGTCCGTCTCCGATCCGCCGATCTGGAAGCCAACGCTTCCACCCTCGACGCGAACCGTAGCCGGCGCCGACCAGCCAACGCCGCCATGCTGGCGGCAGGATACGAATCCTTTTCCATACTCGCCGCCAACCACAAACGCGGCCGTCTTCAGGCTGGGGACGACCACGATGCAGTGAGCTTTCGCCAGCAAATCCTGGGGAATGCCTTTATCGGGCGTTGCCATGAGCTCCGAAATCACCGCGGACGCTTCATCCAGACGCTTCGCGGGTCCACTCTCTTGCGCCAGCAGGGGCACAATCGCCAGAGTAGCCACCAGAATCATTCGCATGATTGACCTCTTCTGTCGACCCCATGAACCCGTCAGGGCTTGGGCGACAGGGTCCTTACTGCACGGCTTGCGCCATCTTGGGTTTTTGTCGAAGTAATTCGCCAGGGGTGCGTTTTGAGCGTTAGTTCCCGTTATATGGGCCGCGACGAGAATTTTGTTCCCGTTGTGTTGGCAAGTCCACTCGATTCAATAGCCCATCGCCATTCTGGCTTCTGGCTTTTGACTCCCTCGACTCCCATATCCCGCAGGGATATCAAAGGGCGCAGCCCTTGACTAGTTTGGGCTGAATCGGATTTCCCGCAGGTGACCGCCTGCCGTCAGGTGACCGGGCGCGGTCAGGAAGAGCCGCGCGGCCGTTGGGGCGTGCTCTTCAAATGTCGCCGCGGGAGATGCCCAGTTTTCGCATCATGGCGTTCAGGGTTGTGCGGTGCAGTCCCAGACGCGTAGCGGCGGTGGTGACCACGCCGCCGCTGTCGCGCAGTACGCGGATAATGTGGTCCCGCTCCATTTGCTCCAGGGTTTCGCCGCCGGCCGCTTTCCCGGTATTTTGCCGGATTTCGCCTAAGGGAGCGCGCAGGCTGGGCCCTCTGGAGAGAATGACCGCCCGCTCCACGAAGTTCTCCAGTTCCCGGACGTTCCCCGGCCAGCCCCAGTTCACAAACGCCTGCATCGTTTCCGGCGATATCTTGTCGATCTGCCGGTCCATCTTCGTGGCATACTTCTTCGTGAAATGCCGCACCAGGACCGGTATGTCCTCGGGGTGATCGCGCAGGGGCGGCATCGTGATCGGAAAAACCTTCAGCCGGTAATAGAGATCGCTGCGGAAAAGTTTATCCCCCATCATCTGGCTGAGATCCCGATTGGTCGCCGCCACCAGCCGCACGTCAATCGGAATCGTCTTGGTGCCGCCTAACCTCTCAAACGACTTCTCCTGTAAAGCGCGCAGTAACTTGGGCTGGAGCTCCAAGGGGATGTCGCCCACTTCGTCCAGAAACAGAGTGCCCCGGTGAGCCATCTCGAAACGCCCGATCTTCTGCGACAGGGCGCCCGTGAAAGCTCCTCTCTCGTAGCCGAACAATTCGCTTTCCAGAAGCCCGGTCGGAATGGCGGCGCAGTTCAACGTGATGAAAGGCAGGTTCTTGCGCGGACTCATCCGATGGATCGCGCGCGCGACTAATTCCTTCCCCGTGCCGGTTTCTCCCAGAATCAGGACGTTGGCATCGGTGGGAGCAACCACTTCCGCCTGCCGCTGCACCCGGCGCAGGGCCGCGCTCGTGCCGACAATCTCCTCGAAATCCTGCGTGGGAGCGGCATCCTGCTCTTCTACACTTTCACCGCGATCCCTTCCCTTCAGATCCTGCACAAACGCGATCCAGCGGAACGGAGACAGCTTCAACATCGCGGCGGCGATCAAAACCGGAACGCGCGTCCCATCCTGGCGGATGAGTTCCTTTTCGAAAGGCGTGCAGGCGCCAAACCTCAGAATTTCTTCGTGCGCCAGATCGTCCAGCGGAGCGAGCTCCGGCGGCGTGAGCTCGCTCCAGCGCAGGCGGCCTTGCTGCAGGTCTTCGCGGCTGAATCCCAACAGATCGAGAAACGCCTCGTTCGCTTCGGTGGCGCGGCCGTATTCGCAGGAAACGATTCCCGCAATCGCCGGCTGCAAGGGAATCGGCCCGTTGCGCGCGCGGCTGCGCCGCAGCTTCTCGTCTCTTTCGTGCCGTTCGCTGAAGTCGCGCACCACCCGCGCAAAACCCTGCAGCTCCCGGTTTTCGTCCTTGAGCGCCAGCGTAATGGCATTGGCCCAGAATCGCGACCCGTCCTTGTGGGCATGCCAGCCTTCGGTCCCTATATGGCCCTGCGCCGCTGCGCGGTTCAGTTCCGCCTGCAGCCTGGCGCCCAGCGTATCCTCGGCGGGATAAAGGAAAGAGACGTGCTCGCCAATAACTTCGTCGGCCTGATAGTTGTAAACGCGCGCGGCTCCGGGATACCAGGCGGCAATCCGTCCCTCCATATCAAGTAGGTAAAGGCCGCAGTGCTCATCGGCCAGAGGACTCGGCGCGGAAACTGCACCGGCAACTGCCCGCAAGAGCTGTTCCAGTTCTTTCGGACCGTTTTCCGCCAGCCATGGGGAAACCTGTGACCTTATACCTTCGGGGCACATGCCGGTTCCGCCTTCCAACCGTCAAATCCACGAAACCCAAGCAGCTCGGTAAACACCCTATATTCCTGCGCGGATGCAGCCAAACAGTACGCCGGGAATGACGGTATCAGGCCTTTATCCTATCATAGTTTCGGATCTGGCGAGCCCTTATCTGTGACCGCCTATGGTCGGTTTGACCACCGGCGGTCGCGAATTGTTAGGTGGTGGAGCAAGCCGCAGGACAGGCGCGCGCGATAAGTCCAGCACTATCACGGCCTTATAGAGAACAATGCGCGTTTGTGGACATTTGGGTTAAATGTTGCTACTTTTGAACCGGTCGCGCCTCTTGGAGCAGCGGCTGGAGAAGCGAGATGTCGACCGGCAACCATCGGAATAACGATAGAAGGCGCAAACTGCGGTTTCCTTTAAGAAGCGTTCTCCGCTACAGGTTACTGGACTCCGGCTCACCTGACCCGGCCGGCACTGGATTCACGCTCGATGTGAGCAGCAATGGCATCGGGTTTATACCCGATCATCCGCTGCCGATCAATGCCCCTGTCGAGATCGCCATGAATTGGCCGGTTACGCTCGATAACTTCTGCGCGCTACAATTGGTAGCCAGAGGACGGATCGTGCGGTGGGCAGGCGCCTCGCTGGCATGCGGTGTCGAGAGATTCGAATTCCGGACGAAGGCTCGTCGTAACGACAAACCTCAGGAGGAAATATCATGAAACGATTCATCACCTTCGCAATGGCTGTTGCGGCCGCGATACCGGCTTATGCAGGCACGATCATCATAAACCTCGGAACCGCGTCGCAATTTGGATTGTTGGGCGGGACCATATCCAACACCGGGACCAGCGCGATCACGGGCGATGTGGGCGGCACGGTCACAGTTACCGGTTTTACCCCCGGACCCGGAAACTTATCCGCACCCGGAACCGCAACCGGTACCGTATACGACGGCGGCAGCACGGCCGCGGCCGCCTATACCGATTTTCTGAACGCCTTCGCCGCGGCTAACCTTTTGACACCCACGCAGTCCGTGACGGGCGGTGACCTTGGTGCGGCGGGCAGTTTTACGTTCGACGCCAACACCGTCTACTCATTGCCGTCGGGCGAAAGCACCGGGACGGGCCTCACTTTGACCTTTGACGCGGAGGGTAACCCGAATGCAGTCTTCGTCCTTATAGCGCCCGACTCCCTCACCGTAAATGGCCCCACGACGTTCAACTTGATCAACGATGCGAACCCGGCCAACATCTTCTGGATCATTGGGACCGACGCCACCATCAGCGCTAACGATGGTGGAACCTTCGATGGCAACATCCTGGCGGGAGACACATTCACGATGTCCGCCTCGTCGCCCACCGGCACGATCGACGGCTGCGTCTTCGCGGAGAACGCCAACACCTTGGCTAGCACGACCGACGTAGACGGCTGCAGCGGTTACACGGCCAATGGCGTACCTGAGCCGGGTTCCATGATATTGGTAAGCCTGGCCTGCGTGCTGGGCATCTGGCGGCTGCGAAGCCTACGGCTCCGGCGGCATCCGGTCAGTTGACGCGCGGCGGTCGCAGGCGCCACGCGCCCGCTGCTTGTTATCAAGCTGGCTCGCCGCGCGGCAATGGTCCGCGGATTGCCTTTGAATGCTGGAAGGAGTTCGTAAATGCCTCTGATAAATGTTGTCATTGTACTGGTGATAGTCGGGGTGGTTCTGGGCCTGATCAACCGGTACATCCCCATGGCTTCCAGCATCAAATCGATTCTGAACGTCGTGGTCGTGATTGTGGTATGCGTGTGGCTGCTGCAAGCCACCGGGATGTGGACCTCCGTGACCCATTTCCGGTTGGGAAGGTAGCCGCCCTTCGTTATTGGCCCGGCTCTGCGTCCTGATCGAGCTGGTAGTTCGAAAACCGAATGTCCAGTTCGGTCGGGCCCAGCAGGAAACTCGAGGTCACGCTATGCACGTGGTCCGGCAGCCAAAAGCCGTGCACTTCGATAAACTCCTCGCTAATGCGCGGAGTGCCCACCAGGATGGACATGCTGGCGGCAAACTGGCCTGCAATCCGCACTACGTTGTAACTTTCGGCGTCGACCCACGCCTTTCCAAAAATCAGGAATCGGTTTCTGACCCTTGGCGTCAACTGAAGAACATAACAGTTCCGTCCCCCGGCGGTTTCGCTTCCCAGCAGACGCACCCTGTAGTTAGCGGAAGTAATCTGGTGCCGCTCGGTTTCCAGCGGGGCGCTGGCGCCGGCTTCCGAAGCGAGCACCTGGTCGATGATGTCATTCAGCCGGTCCGACCCCGAGCGCGTCACAACGGTATAGCGCTCGCCGTCCACCTGGCGGTAATTCATCAGCACACCCACCGCCGCCTGTTTGCCGAACCGCCGGTTCTGCATGGTGTATTGCCGCGAGCCCGAATACTCCGTCAACAAAGCATGGCGCCTGCCGTTTTCGTTCTCCAGCCGGGCCAGGATCTCATCGCTATTGGGCGGCATCACGGTATTCGCCGCCAAAGCGCCGGCCAGTCCGCAAATTACGATGGAGACAAGCCGGCGAGCGCTCATTTGGCGCCCTGCGCCACCAGCGCGGTGTCCGCGGCAAGATCCTGATTGACGGCCGTGAGGTGGTCGAGTTCCACCTGCAGCCTGGCCCATTCGGTTGCGTGGACCTTGGTCTCGATAGGCAGGCTGAGGTCCCGGTAGAATACCAGAATGTCGCTCCTGAGGTCTTGCGGCATGTCCGTGTAGTGGCCATCCAGCTTGTGCAACAGCTTGGCATAGGCGTCATCGGCCAGCGTGTACGCGCCGGCTTTGGTGAGTGTTCCCACGTCCAGATTGGCATTGGGCAGCTTGAGCGTGCCCGTGCCCACGCCGGCAAGAAGCCCGCGATACCGGCTGATCGAAGCGTTGAAGCCCGCCATGTACAACCGTTCCGTCTCCGGCGTCAGCCTTTTAAATGCCAGCGCCTTGAACGGGCCGGTTCGCGGCACGAGGCGAAAGAAGCCCGTCAGAATCTTTGACCGGATGCCTGGTTTTTGGTAAGTGGCGCCCCAGTATTTTTCGTAGCTGGATCGCGACAGGTTGTACAGGAATCTCTTGCGCGTGGTGCCGGGAGCGTCCTTGCGGATCTCATCGCTCTTGAGCTGCCAGGCCACCCTGGTCAGGGCCGGAAGAAAGGTGCCAACCGCTCGCCGGTAAGATCCTAGCGCGAGATCGACATCCATGAATACCTGCTCGATCCTGATTCCATAGGTATCTTGAAATGCCCGTTCCAGCACCGGCTTGGCGACTTGAAAGCCGATAAACTTTTTGTACGCCGCCGAAGCGTAGCGGCCCTTGGCGGCCTGAAACACGTCGAATCCAAACTCCGTCTTGGTGTGCGAAAAGGGATCGTCGGCGTAAGTTATGGTCTTGCCGAATTTCGCGCGAAGCCGCGGGTACAGCAGCGGTACGGAAAGGTTGGTGGCCATGCTATGGCCTTCGGTGTCGGCCGCGTAATGCGACAGCGCGCCTAGCGCGAAGGCGTATTCGTCCAGAGTCTGCGATTCGCGAATCAGGTTGAGAATAAAATCGCCGCTCCGCACATAATGCGTCAAATCGCTGTAAAATTTGCTGCCGAACGGATAGTAGCCCAAGTCCTGGATAATGCTTCCGCCGTAAGCGTAGCCGTGCGCCTCGGCCAGTTGGTCCGCCGTGGAAGCGGGAAATCGTCTCAGGAGCAGGGGCTTGATGGCGCTATCCCAGGTGGAATCGATAACGGCTTCGTGGGTGAGAATGGAATACGGCGAGGCGGCTTGCGCAAAGAACAACGCCAAGGGGACCAGCGCCGCTACCGATGACAGTTTCATGGCTCGACCTTGCGGCGGAATACCAGTTTCTTGACATCCGGCCAGAACTCCGCTCCCAGGTTGCTTGCCAGACCGAAGCCCAGCGTCATGGAACCGTCAATCAACCCCCAGCGCGCGGTATCGAGACGCGCCGGATACCACAAATTGGAAAGAAACGCCGATCCGTAGTCGCTGCCCAGCCGCCAGGTGGAGAGCGTCTCGCCGCCCGTGTCGGTGCGGGTAAGAATGGTTCCGCGCAGCGCGTGTCCCGCGCGGCGCCAAAAGCCCGCGCTTAGCGAGCGGTGATAACGCGGGTCCTGGTGCAGGGTCGAATCCAAACCGAAAGCCAGAGTGCTGTGGATGCCGGACCACGCCAGAGTGGAGGCGAAGCGCTCGCCGTAGGCGCCGGCGCCCTGGCCCCACTCTGTCGGACTATTCATTCTCTGCAGAATCCCGGCGTACGCGGCGAAGCCCACGATGGCCGTGGGGCCGTAGGTATTGTCGGCATGGAATTCCAGTTTGGCTTGCCAATCCATCGCTTCCGTAGTCTGCGCGAGCCCCGTCAACGGAAGCACCGCCCAAAGGGCTGATAGAGCCAATAGCTTCTTCATAAAGGCTCAACCGTCTGCTTGCGGAATCCCGCTAACACGGCTGCCACGCTCCCCATACAGGCGAACGCCATGAGCATGAATACCTTCAGTTCGAAAGCCATGGGACTGACCAACACCACAATCGTCCCGAAGCCGGCGACCCGAAAATATTCTTTTGACCAGAGCGCCCGCTGCAACAGGTAAATAGCGCAAATGCAGATCGCGACATTGACCAGAGTCTCGTAACTCGCGGCGGCGCACGAAAATATACCGGCAATCAGCAATACCGGGATCGAGACCCATTTGATGATTCTCGCAACCGTTCGCAACATCGTTCTACCCCTTCGCCGCTATTTTCGCGGCTCAGACTCTATACCAAAGCATTTGCGATACCGTCGGCCCGCGCCCTGCGTATCCTATATGTGTCCACGCGGCGGCCCCGCCAGGCTGGCAACCTTTGCCGGCGGGACTGACCGCGCGGTGTCAGATGGCCGCATTTGGTCAGAGCCGGCGCGCGTCAGCCGGGCGGTCCGGCGATATCTTGCGGCCTTCAACGTGCCCTATGGACGCAATGGAGAAGGAATCGAATCGTGAAAACTAAACTGCTTGTGCTAATGCTACTGGCCGCGGGAGCTGTCTTCGCGCAGCTTTCCATCGGAGTGAGAATCGGCCCACCGCCGCGCCCTCGGATAGTCAGGGTGCAGCCGCGAAGCCCGGGCGAAGGTTATCTTTGGGTAGGCGGCTACTGGTATCCGCTAAGCGGCCATTACAAATGGCACGCAGGATATTGGACCCGCCCCGCCTACACCGGCGCCCACTGGGTCGAGCCCCGTCATGACGGCGAGCGTTACTACGCCGGCTATTGGGATGGCGCGAAAGGCCGCGTCGAACACGACCACGCCACGGACCACGACCGCAAAAACCGCGACTATAAGCACGACCGCTAAACCGCCCGCCAGGTGGGGCATGCTTCCGCTTGTCGGCCGGGCGTAGCCTGGCTCCCAACAGGGCAAAAGCTTGTCCCACCCTTCCTACTTGTCCCCCAACTCCACCCCTCCCTCAAATCGACCATATCCGGTCACATGACCTCGCAACGTCAGGCCCCGGTTCCTTCGCCCCGAATTCCCCGAACCTGCCAAATCGCACAACTGTAATAGTTTACGGCCACTGTGTAAGGACGGACCCCAAAGTGCATCGTATGGCCGGCAGAGGAAGTGAAAAAAACGAAATGAATGTATTCAAAGCAGTGACAACAGTAGGTTGCCTGGCGCTGATGAGCGCGGTGCTGGCGCCGGGCGCCAGGGCTGACGATTGGAACAATAAGACCACCGTCACCTTTAGCGGACCGGTGGAGATTCCAGGAGTTCACCTGGCCGGCTGGGGAGTATTGCCCGCCGGTACCTATGTCTTCAAGATCCTGGATTCGGCGTCCGACCGGCACATCGTCCAGATCTTTAATAAGGACGAAACCAAGGTCTATGCGACCATCCTGGCCATCCCCAACTATCGCCTGCACGCCACCGACAAAACCGTGATCACCTTCCGCGAAAGACCGGGCGGCGAGCCGGAAGCGCTGCGCGCCTGGTTCTATCCGGGCAAGAATTGGGGCGAGGAGTTCGTCTATCCGAAGGAGAGGGCGGTCGTCCTGGCCAAGGAGACCAACACGCCAGTCCTCTTCACCGCTATCCAAATCCCGTTCGAAGTCGTCGAACCGGCCAGGCTGGCTGACGAGCCGGTCGTAACCGCATTCAAGCGCGCCCCCGTCATGGCCGTCCAACCGACCGGCGAAGAGGTGCAGCTCGCCGAAGTGGTTACCGCGCCGCCCGTGCAGACTGAAATGGCGATGAACACACCGGCGCCGGCCGCCGCAACCCTTCCCGCCACCGCCAGCACGCTGCCGCTGATCGGCCTGTTCGGGCTGATGGCCTTGCTCGCGGCTCTCGCCACGCGTACGGCTGCCAAACGCCTGCAGTAGTTTTTTGTGATTTGTCGCGCGGCGCGCCGCTTTCCGGCCGTCCGCGCGAAGAAACTTGCTCAGAATGAGGAAACGGCATGCGACAAAGAATAATCCCGATGCTGGCTCCCGTCACGCAGCGCGGCCCCAATGGGGACCAATGCCGCCAGACCAAGGCGCGCGGGCTCGCTGTGCTCAATTCGCCCCTGTTGAACAAGGGAACCGCCTTCACCGCCGAGGAACGAAGCGCCCTCGGCCTGGCCGGACTGCTGCCGCCGGACATCAGCACCCTGGGCGCCCAGGTCAAGCGCGCTTACATCCAGTACGAGCGGTTGCCCGATGCACTGAGTAAGAACGTCTACCTGACCGCCCTGCATGACCGCAACGAGGTCCTCTTCTACCGGCTCTTCTCGGAACATCTGCGCGAGATGATCCCCATCGTCAACGATTTGACCGTCGGTCTGGCCATGGAGCAATATCACCATGAATGCCGGCGCCCGCGCGGCGTATACCTTTCGATCGACCACCCCGGCGCCATCGAGGCGGCATTTGCCAACCTGGGCGCGGCCCCGGGCGATATCGACCTGATCATCGCCACCGACGCCGAACAGGTTCGCGGCATCGGCGATTGGGGCGTCGGCGGCATCGAAGTGTCCATTGGCAAACTGGCCATCTACACCGCGGCCGGCGGAATCGACCCCACGCGCGTCATCCCGGTGATGCTGGATGTGGGAACCAATCGCGAGAGTCTGCTCGACGACCCCACCTACATCGGCAACCGCCACGCGCGCATTCGCGGCGAGCGCTACGACGCATTCATTGACGCTTACGTCAAAGCCGTGACCAAACTGTTCCCGCATGCCCTCTTGCAGTGGGAAGACTTTGCGCCCGGCAACGGACGCCGCATCCTCGAGCGTTACCGCGGCCGCATCTGCACCTTCAACGACGATATGCAGGGCACCGGCGCCATCGCTCTGGCCGCCATCATCTCCGCGGGCCGGATCTGCGGAACGCCGCTGCGCAATCAGCGGGTGGTCATCTTCGGAGCGGGCACCGCCGGCATCGGCATCGCCGACCAGATTCGCGACGCCATGATGCGCGAGGGGCTCTCCAAAGAGGACGCCGGCCGCCGCTTCTGGTGCGTGGACCGCCAGGGTTTGCTCACCGCCGATAGGGCCGATTACCTGCACGACTATCAAACGGCCTACGCCCGGCCCGCTTTGGAAAGCAGCGCCTGGAAGCACTATAGCAATGGCGCCGGAGTTGGCTTGGCCGAGGTGGTGCGCCGCGTCAAACCCACCATGCTGATCGGCGCTTCGACCGCCTTCGGCAGTTTCACCGAAGACATCGTCAAGGAAATGGCGGAGCACACCGAGCGGCCCATCATCTTCGTTCTCTCCAATCCATCCGTGCGGGCCGAAGCCAGGCCGGCCGATTTGATCGCGTGGACCGATGGGCGGGCGCTCATCGCCACCGGCGTGCCATCCTCGCCTGTGACTTATCGGGGCACCACGTATGTCATCGCCCAGGTGAATAATGCGATGCTCTACCCGGGCCTCGCGCTCGGAGCGATCGTTTCGCGAGCCTGCCGGATCAGCGACGGCATGTTCGCCGCTGCCGCCAACGCCGTCTCCAGCCTGGTCACCGTGCGCCAGCCCGGCGCGTCGCTGCTGCCGCATGTCGACGATCTGCGCGGCGTATCGGCCACCGTCGCGGCGGCCGTTGCCGAAGCGGCCGTAGCGGAGGGCCTGGCCGGGGTGGACTTCGCGGACATCGTTCAACAGGTGCAAGACGCCATGTGGCAGCCCGAGTACCATCGCATCCAGGCAAGCTAAGGAGGGGATCGTGCATCGTTTGTATCTCGCCGCGAACGCGTTTTGTCTGTGTCTGGCGTCCTTGTTGGATTGGTTGTTCGGTTGTCAGCATCGCCGGACCACCTTTCCCAGGACGCTGCGCGCCGTCGCAACCGCGCAACCCGAAACTTATATCGCGTGCCTGGCCTGCGGCCGCCACATTGCATACGACTGGGCCGCCATGCGCATCGCCAGGCCGCCCGCGCCCTGGTCGGCTCCCGTGTTGCTGCCGGCCCTGACGGAAACCAACGAGGGCTCCCGGTGAAACCCTCCTTTCTTCTCGCCGCTCTCCTCGTGGGACAGGCCTCCTGGCCTGTCTGGAGCCGTCAACCCCCTCCGCCTCAGCCCCCTCCGCCTCAGCCCTCCGACGCCTTTCGAATTTCCGTCAACGTCGATCTGGTCGTGTTGCACCCCACCGTGCGCGACGCCAATGGCGGCTTTGTTCCCGACCTGCGCGAGGGGAATTTCGAAATCTACGAAGACGGCGTGCGCCAGGTCATCGGGTTATTCCAGCACGAGGACATTCCGGTCACCGTCGGACTGGTGGTCGATCACAGCGGAAGTATGCGTCCCAAGCTGGACTATGTGATCGCGGCTGCCCGCGCGTTCGTCCATTCGAGCAGTCCGCAAGACGAGATGTTCGTCATCAACTTCAACGAAAAAGTGACCCTCGGCCTGCCCGCCGCAATGCGCTTCACCAATCGCCCCGATCTGCTCGCGCAGGCCATTTCCTCGTCGCCCGCCACGGGACAGACGGCGCTGTACGACGCCATCGCGCAGGCGCAGGAACGGCTCCAAGCCGGCAGCCGCGACAAAAAAGTGCTCATCGTGGTTAGCGACGGCGGCGACAATGCCAGCACCCACACCTTGCAGGATGTCTTGAAGACCGCCGGGCAATCCACCGCCCTCATCTATACCATCGGCATCTTCGACGCGAACGACGCGGACCGCAATCCCGGCGTCCTCCGGCGCCTCGCCAGGGCCACCGGCGGCGAAGCCTTTTTCCCCGAACAGCTCGAGGAAGCCGTCGACATCTGCGACGCTATAGCCCGCGATATCCGCCATCAATACACCCTCGGATATGTTTCCACCAACACGGCGCTGTCCGGCCGCTACCGCTCGATCCGGGTGGTCGCCCATGCGCCCGATAATAAAGGCAAACTCATCGTGCGCACCCGCTCCGGCTATATCGCCGAGCCGCACCCTCCTAAAGCGAGCTCCCAATGAGGCTGATCGTCAGCCGCAAGCCCCTGCAACGTCTTCTGCGCGGCCTTCAATTCGGCCTCTTCGCCGCCGCCTTCGGCATGCTCGGGTGGTGCGGCTTCGTTCTGCTGGATGCCTGGAGCTTTCAGAAATCGCAGGTTCGCCAACTCGATCGCTTAATCGTCGAACGCATCGCATCCCCCGTGCCGCCGCTCAACTTGCCGCCGGTCGCACGGGGCGGCCTGATCGGCCGGATTGAGATTCCGCGCCTGGGCCTTTCGGTGATCGTCATGGAAGGAACCGGCACGGCCACCCTGCGGCGCGCCGTCGGCCATATCGCCGGCACCGCGCTGCCCGGGCAATCGGGGAATGTCGCCATTTCCGGCCACCGCGATACGTTCTTCCGCCCGTTGCGAAACATCCGCGAGAACGATGTCGTCACCATCGCCACACCCTTCGGCGAGTACCGTTATCGCGTCGTTTCCACCGCCATCGTCAGTCCATCCGATGTCGCGGTGCTGCAGTCCGGCGCAACCCAAACCCTCACCCTGGTCACCTGCTATCCGTTTTACTTCGTTGGCGCCGCGCCCCGGCGGTTCATTGTGCGCGCAGAAAGGATCCAACCCACCGCTTGAAAGAAACCAGTAAAGTTCGTAAAATCGCATTTGTCGGCGACCACCTCCCGCGCAAATGCGGCATCGCGACTTTCACGTCCGACTTACTCGCCGCCGTGGCCGGCGCGCACCCGCAAAGTCAATGCCTGGCCGTTTCCGTCAACGACATTCCCGGCGGCTACGAATATCCCGAAGTGGTTCGCTTCGAAATTGAGGAGCAGGACGTGTCGTCCTACCTCCGCGCGGCGGATTTCCTCAACATCAGCAACGTCGATATCGTCTGCCTGCAGCACGAGTTCGGTATCTTCGGCGGCCCCGCCGGAGGCCACATCCTGGCGCTTCTGCGCGAATTGAGAATGCCCGTCGTCACCACCCTGCATACGGTTCTGCGCGAGCCGAAACTGGACCAGCGGCGCGTCATGGAAGGGTTAATCTCCCTCTCGACCCGCCTGGTGGTCATGGCCGAGCGCGGCCGTCAGATGCTGCGGACGGTCTATCAGGCGCCGCCGTCCAGGATCGATCTCATCCCGCACGGCATTCCCGACGTCGGCTTCGTCGACCCCACTTACTTCAAGGATCAGTTCGGCGTCGAAGGCCGGGTGGTCCTGCTCACCTTCGGCCTCCTTTCCCCCAACAAAGGCATCGAATATGTGCTCAACGCGCTGCCGCGGATTCTGGCCGAGTTTCCCGAGGTTGTTTACATCGTGCTCGGCGCGACTCATCCCAACGAGCTGCGCGAGCATGGGGAAGCTTACCGCCTCAGCCTGGAAATTCTGGCGAAGAAAAACAAGATCGACAAGAATGTCATCTTCTATAACCAGTTCGTCGATCTGGAGAATCTCAAGGAATTCATTGGCGCGGCCGACCTCTATATAACCCCCTATCTCAACGAAGCGCAGATCACCAGCGGCACCCTTGCCTATACCTTCGGCGCCGGTAAAGCCGTGATCTCGACGCCCTACTGGCACGCCGCCGAATTGCTGGCGGAAGACCGCGGCGTGCTGGTGCCGTTCGCCGACGCCGCGGCCATCGCGCGCGAAACCATCGGCTTGCTGCGCGACGATACGCGCCGCCACGCCATTCGCAAAAACGCCTACCGCATCGGCCGCGAAATGATCTGGAGCAACGTCGCGCAGATGTATATGCGTTCCTTCGAATCCTCCCGTCTGGAAGTCGCCCCGCGTTCCCGCATATTCCTCGCCGCCAAGACGCTGGACCGCAAACTGCGGGAATTGCCCGCCATTAAACTCAGTCATCTCTCCCGCATGACCGATTCCACCGGCGTATTTCAGCACGCCGTCTTCAGCATCCCCAATTTTTCCGAAGGTTACTGTACCGACGATAACGCCCGCGCTTTCATCCTGTCGGTGCTGCTGGGCGAATTGGGCGAGGATGCCGATGGCGGGCTGGCATTGGCCACCACCTCGGCGGCCTTTCTCCATCACGCTTTCGATCTCAAATCCCGGCGTTTCCACAATCATTTGAGTTTTGACCGGCGCTGGCTGGACGAACACGGCTCGGAGGACTGCCAGGGGAGAGCCATCTGGGCCCTGGGCATCGGCGTGGGCCGTTCGCCGTACCGCGATTTCCAGATGATGGCGGGCCAGCTCTTCGCGCAGGCTTTGCCCGCCGTCACCAGCTTTACGTCGCCGCGCGCCTGGGCCTTCGGTCTCATCGGCATCCATGAATATCTGCGCCGCCTGAGCGGCGATAGCCTGGTCAACCAAACCCGCGAAACCCTCACCTGCCTGCTGATGGAACGCTTCGAAGCCAGTAGCCATCCCGACTGGCAGTGGTTTGAAGAGGAGCTCTCCTACGATAACGCCAAGCTCGCGCAAGCCCTGATCGTCAGCGGAGAGGCAACCGCGCAGCCGGCCGTATTGGACCGCGGATTGAAGGCCCTGCGCTGGCTCATACAAGTGCAAACGTCGGAAAAAGGTCACTTTCGCCCCATCGGCAGCAACGGTTTCTACCGCCGCGGCGGCGCGCGCGCCAATTTCGACCAGCAGCCCGTGGAAGCGCAAGCCACCGTTTCGGCTTGTCTGGAAGCCTATCGCGTCACCTCCGACCACTGCTGGTATGAACATGCGCAGCGCGCCTTTGATTGGTTCATCGGCTGGAACGATCTCGGGCTGGAGCTCTACTCTCCCGAAACCGGCGGCTGCCGCGATGGATTGCACGTCGATCGGGTAAACGGCAACCAGGGAGCGGAATCCACTCTGGCCTTCCTGTTGTCCTTAGCCGAAATGCGCCTGGCGCAAAACATACTAACCAGTTTCAAAGCGCCCATAGCCGTGGGCGATTAGCCGGTAACCATCATGTCCATCCATATCAAACGCACCTCCACCATCCTCCGGCCCGACCAGGCGCGCGTCCTTTTACGGCCTTTCAGTCCGGGCAGCCCCGAGCGTGTCGCCGGCATCGTCGCCAGAATCATGGCGATCCCGGAAGACCAGGTCGGCCCGCTCGTCGACGAAATCTGCGCGGAATTCTCCCAGCGGCACCGGCAAATCCGCAATCTCTTTCTGGAGCGCTTCGAACAGGTGCGGGAATTGATCCAGACCAACCAGGACTTCTCCGCATCCCGCCGCCTCCTGATCGGCTCCTATTTCCTGGCCGAATACTCCCTGGAATCCGCCGCGCTCTTCAATCCCTCCATCGTTCCGCATTTCGACCAGACGGGCTTGCCCGCCGGCGCGTTGCGCTTCATTCTCAGCTTGCGCGCCACCGGGGAAGGGCACATTTCCTCCATCACGTTTCGCACCGGCGTCATCCATCCCGATCAACGTATCGAAGTTTGCCCCATTACCGGCTTCATCGTCGAGCCGCGCCAGATCCCCAATCCGGTATATGAAAGAGAGCTCTTCGGGCGCAAACTCTCGGAGTTGGGCCTGGCCGGGGAATTCACCCGCCGCGTCATGCACAAACTGGGCGAATCGTTCGCTCTGGAAGAACTCCGCTCCGCTCTCCAGGCCGAACAGTTCCGCCAGTCCGATGGCATGACGCCCGAAGATCAGAGCACCTCCCAGGGCATTTGGATGCTGGCCCGCTCCAACTACGAAGTGCAGTTCCAACCCGAACAGCGCATCTCCGAACGCATTCTCTTCCCCGCCACGCCTTCCCAACGCAATGGCATCGAGGACGCCCGCTTGGTTTGTTTCCGCAACGACGACGGCGCCAGCACCTACTACGCCACCTTCACCGCCTTCGATGGCAAAGTCGTCATGCCCGAGCTCGTCGAAACCAGCGACTTTCTGCGCTTCCGATTCCGAACCCTCAACGGCCCCGCCGCCGAAAACAAAGGTATGGCGCTCTTCCCCCGCAAGATCGGCGGCCGCTTTGCCATGCTCTCGCGGCAGGACAACGAAAACATTTATCTCATGTTTTCCGACAACATCCATTTCTGGGACGAACATCGGCTGCTCCTCCAACCCGCGTTTCCATGGGAGCTGGTGCAGATGGGCAACTGCGGATCGCCCATCGAGACCGATGCCGGATGGCTGGTCCTCAGCCATGGCGTCGGCCCTATGCGAAAGTACTCCATCGGCGCCTTCCTGCTGGATCGCGACGATCCTTCCAAAGTCGCCGGCCGTCTCCGCAAACCCTTGCTCCAGCCGAACGCCAGCGAGCGTGAAGGCTACGTGCCCAATGTCGTCTATACCTGTGGCGCTTTGATTCACAACGGCGAGCTGATCATGCCCTATGGCATGGCCGATCACGCCACCGGCTTCGTAACCATCCCGCTGGCCGAGGTGCTGGCTGCCATGGAGTAGCATGACTCCAGCGAAAAAAAGAATCGCCATCCTTTCGCCGGTCGCCTGGCGAACCCCTCCCCGCCAATACGGCGCGTGGGAAACCGTCGCCGGCAACATCGCCGAAGGTTTGGCCGCCCGTGGCTGGGACGTGACGCTCTTCGCCACCGGAGATTCCCTCACCCGCGCGCGCCTCCATGCCGTGGTCGGCCGCGGATATGAAGAAGATCCCGCCATCGATCCCAAAGTGGCCGAATGCCTTCACATCTCCGAAGCCTTCGAGCATGCCGCCGAATTCGACCTCATCCACAGCCATTACGATTTTATGGCGCTCGCCTACACCCGCCTGGTGAAGACTCCCGTCCTCACTACCATCCACGGATTCTCCTCTCCTAAGATCATGCCCGTATACGAAAAATATCGTGACGGATACTTTGTCTCCATCAGTAACTCCGATCGCGCGCCGGGGCTGAATTACCTTGCTACCGTCTACAACGGCATCGACCTTGCGTTGTACCCGCTCCGGGAATTGCGCGGTGAGGACCTGATCTTCCTCGGCCGCATTCACCCCGATAAGGGCGTCCACTTGGCCATTCAGGTGGCCCGCTTGACCGGGTTGCCGCTGCTCATCGCCGGCATCATCCAGGATCGGGCATACTTCCGCGACCAGGTCGAGCCTCACCTGGATCAAGCCATCCGTTACATCGGGCCCGTGGACGTGCCGGGAAAAAACGCGTTGTTCGCGCGCGCCCGCGCGCTGTTGCACCTCAATACCATCCCCGAGCGATTTGGCTTGGTGCTGGCGGAAGCCAATGCCGCCGGCGTGCCGGTAATCGCCATGGACCTCGGCTCCTGCCGCGAGGTGATCCAGGACGGGCAAACCGGTTTCCTGGTAAACAACGTCGGCGGCGCCGTACAGAGCCTGCACCGTGTTTCCGAAATCGAGCCGCGGCGCTGCCGCAAACGCGTCCAGCAATGCTTCTCCATCGAGGCCATGGTGCGGTCCTACGAGCGCGTCTACCGTACGATTTTCGAGCTGGAGGCGAAGAGACGAGCATGAAGCCGGACATTGTCGGCCGATACAGCGGGAACCCCATCCTCACCAAAGCCGCCATCCCCTATGCGGTCGAAACGGTTCACAACGCCGCGGTGGTGAAGCACGGGAGCGAATACATCATGCTCTTCCGTTCCCATCTGCGCACCGGACGCTCCATCATCGGTCTGGCCCGCAGCCCCGATGGATTCCACTTTACCGCCGATCCGGAACCTTTTCTGACTCCCGCGCAGGAGGGCCCTTTTGCGGCTTATGAGGAATTCGGCGTGGAAGATCCACGCGTAACTCCCCTGGAGGGCGAGTACCTCATCACATACAGCGCTTACTCGCGAAATGGAGTGCGGGTGGCGCTTGCCAGGACGAAGGACTTCACCCGGATCGAAAGGTTTTCGCTCATCACCCAGGCGGACTATCGAAACGTCGTGATCTTTCCCGCGAAATTCGACGGCCTCTATGCCCGGCTCGACCGGCCCAACTCGGAAATCTCGCCGTGGTCCATCTGGATCTCCTATTCTCCGGACTTGCGTTACTGGGGCGATTCTCAACTTGTCATGAAGCCGGCGCCATATCACTGGGACGAAATGAAGATCGGTCCCGGCGCGCCGCCCATCCGGACAGACCAGGGATGGCTTTCCATCTATCACGGCGTATTCCGCACGATGGATGGAGCCATCTACCGCTTGGGCGTCGCTCTTCACGACCTCCGCAACCCCGCGAAGATCGTCGGCGTCAGCGACTCCTGGATCTTGCAGCCCGAAGATCCCTGGGAAGTCACGGGCTATGTGCACAACGTCGTCTTCACCTGCGGCGCCGTTGCGGAGCCCGATGGAACCGTGAAAATCTATTGGGGCGGCGCAGACACCGTGATGTGCGTGGGCGAAGCGGATATCGCTCTCCTGGTGGCGTTATGCCTGGACCATGGAAGGCCGCCAAAATGATCGGTTCGTTGTTCTTCGCTGGCGTCCGGCCGGCGGGGCCGCGCGGGAAGAAGGCCCCCCTTCTTTCCGAATCGGCGGCCATCCGGCCCGCGCGGCGCCGCTTGCCATAACTGCCGTTTTCGGGCCGGTTTCCGGTGGGAGCCGCTCCTGCCGTCAGTGGTTCCCATGCCGGCTTAGAATAGGACATCAGTGCTCAAAGCGAACCACCGTCCGTGGCTTCCAGGGTCTGGCGCTGTCGGGGATCGCGTGACCCGGACCCTCCACCCACGCACCAGGGTGGGCCGCGCTACGCTGGGGCTTGGCGGAACGGGCGTCCTGCTCATGGCTGTGCGCTGGATCGCCGGCTCCGCGCCGGGGTCGCCTCTCAGCGGCTGGGCCGCGTTCGTTACGGTTGTTTTCACATGCTGTGCCTGCTGGCTGGCCTTCCGCTGGGTCCGGCGAATCCTCCACCCAACCACCAGGTTGGGCCGCGCCACACTGTGGCTTGGCGGATTGGGCGCCCTGCTCAACGCTCTGCGCTGGATTACCGGTTCCGTGCCGGGATCGAAGCTGAGTGGCTGGGCGACTTTCATCGGCATGGTTTTTGCATTCTGTGCCTTGTGGCTTACCTCCCGTTGGGCGCTGCGGCATCTGATGTGGCGCCTGCGGAATCGCCTGCTGGCCGCCTACATCTTCATCGGTGTCATCCCCATCGTGCTGCTGTTGCTGATGGCCGGCGTCGGCGGCTATCTGTTTGCCTCGCAGTTTGCCACCTATATTGCGATCTCCAATCTGCAGTCCCAATTACAGCGGCTTGCAGCGGCCAATAACGCCCTGGCAGCGCAATTGAACGCTCTGGGGCGCTCCGGCAGGCTCAGTGAACGCATCGCCGGGGAGCTGACTGCCGTTTCGAACGAAAACTTCCCGCGGCGCACCGTCGCCGTGTGGCAAGGCGAAAATGGTTTCCTGCTCGCCACGGGCGGCGCGCTCGCGGGCTCTCACCCCGCTCCCGTGCCGGATGTCATCAAGGGCGATTTCAGCGGCTTCGTCGTCGATCGGGACAGCCTGCAGCTACGCGCCGTAAAGCGCTACGATGAGCGCGCTCCGCGGCTCATCGTGATCTCCAATGTTCCCATCACGCCGGAGCTGCTCCAGCCGGCCGCTGCGCTCCTGGGCTCGGTGACCTTGTTTCCGCCCCGTCGCAACGGCGACCTTCAGATCCCGCCGCCGGCAAAAGCCGGTCCATCCGCGCGCCGGCGTGTGGATGCCGGGCGCGTACCGGCGGCTTCCAACCGGTTCGACCCGGCGTTCCACGCCTACACGTTCTTCGATGCGGTTGACTGGGAAACCGGGAAATCGCAAACCGGTCTGATTGAGGTCGTCACCCGCCCGTCGATGCTTTACAACACCTTGTTCGCCGCGCTGGGTGATCGGACGGAAATCTTGCGGTATGGACTGCTGGGCATCGCGATTTTCTTCGCGCTGATTGAATTGGCGGCGCTCTACATCGGCACGCGGCTGTCCCGCAGTATGACCCTGTCCGTGGCGCAACTCTATAGCGCCACGCAGCATGTGAATCGCGGCGATCTGACGCACCGCATCCAGGTCCGCGGCCGCCACCAGATGGTGGCGCTGGAGCAGTCGTTCAACTCCATGGCGGGATCGCTGGCCAGGCTGGTGGCGGAACAGAAGGAGAAGCAGCGGCTGGAGAGCGAACTGGCCATCGGCCACGAAGTGCAGGACGCGCTGTTTCCCCACCAGCTCCCCGATCTTGCCTCGTTGGAGGTCTACGGCGTCTGCCGCGCGGCGCGTTCGGTGAGCGGCGACTACTACGACTTCATCCCCCTGGGCGCCGACCGGCTGGTGCTGGCCATGGGCGATATTAGCGGAAAAGGAATTTCGGCCGCGCTGTTGATGGCCACGGTGCATGCCTTCGTGCGCGCGTATTCGCTGCAGCCGGATAGCGTATTGAGGCCCGGCGGAGCGTTCTCCACCGGCGACCCCCGCATGTACTACCGGGGAGACGGCGCCACCCAGTCGCAACTTGCTCCGGGTATGCTGATGACCACCTTGAACTATCAGCTTTTCCGCAGCACCACGCCCGAAAAGTACGCCACCATGTTCCTGGCCTGCTATGACGGGACACGGCGCGAGTTGACGTATTCCAATGCCGGCCACTTGCCGCCCATTATCCTGAGAGGCAACGGCGAAGTCTGTCGCCTCGATATCTCCGGCACCGTCGTGGGCCTTTTTGATGGTGCGACCTATGAAGAATCCACCATCGCCATCCAAGCGGGCGACATCCTCGTCGCCTTCACGGACGGTGTCACCGAACCGGAAAACCAATCCGGCGAATTCGGCGAGGAACGATTGATCGAACTGATCCGCGAGCATCGCCACCAGGCGCTCTCGCGAATCGGCGACCTGATCGCCAACTCGGTGGCGGAGTGGATCGGGGGCGCCGAACAACCGGATGACGTCACCGTCGTTCTCGCCCGCGCCCGTTGAGACCGAGGGCTCAGCCCCTCGGCCAAGGTATTCTTGTAGCAGTACCCGGTCGCTCCCCGCGCTGATATCAGCCGGATCTTGATCGCGGCCAATAGCGGGCACGGGGAATCGGTGAGTTGCATGGCCGGGAATCAACGGCTTGGACGCGCTGCCGAAACCCAGCACCTCCGCCCGGTGCTGGCGTAGTCCGGTTACATCGGTCTTGCATTGGGCCAAGGAAGCGCGCAGAATCGTCATGGCTGGTCTTCACTTGACACCATCCGGGTGAACCGCGTGGCGCGAAGCGTGAAGTCGCGGCTAAATCGACAGAAAGGAGAAGATTGTGACCGACTATTCGGTATCTCGCCGATTGTTCCTGGCAGCCGCGGCTGCGGCTCCGGCGGCGCCCGCCCCACTGACCTCGGACAGAATTGCAATCTTCAGTCCGCCGCCCGAACGCATCCGCATCCTGAGGGCCACCGCCTCATCGGTAGTCCCGCCGCCCCGCTACACGCCGGCGGAGATTCAGCAGATCCAGTCCCAGGGCAAGGACGTTCGGATTATGGCGCCCGCCAACGCCGAGGAACTGAACCGGGCGCTGCCCGAGGCCGACGTGGTTTTCGGCGCGGTCAACGCGGAGATGCTGGCCAAGGCCGGAAACCTGCGCTGGATGCAGGCCACCGAAGCGGGAATGGAGAAACTGCTGTTTCCCGAACTCGTCAAAAGCGACGTGGTGGTGACCAACATGGCGCGCATGTTCGCGCCGGCCATCTCCGAGACCGCCATCGGCATGCTCTTGAGCCTGACGCGCGGGCTCAACCGCTACTACATTCCGCAGTTCCAGAAACGCACGTGGCAAGCCCAGCGCAACCTGGTGGAGGTGGATGGCATGACCATGGGGATCGTCGGCATGGGCGGGATTGGGCAGGCTACGGCCATGCGCGCCCACTATGGCTTCGACATGCGGATCCTGGCCACGGACGCAAAACCCATGGCCAAGCCGATCTTTGTCGATACCCTCCGCGAACCGGGTTGGCTGATGGAGATGGCGCCGCAGGTCGACATTCTGGTGAGCGCCGCGCCCTCCACCAGGGAAACCGAGGGGATCTTCAATGAGAAAGTGTTCCGGGCGATGAAGAAGACCGCGTACTTCCTCAACCTGTCGCGCGGGGCGCTGGTGGACGAGAACGCCCTGGTGCGGGCACTGAAGGAAGGCTGGATCGCGGGCGCCGGGCTGGACCCCGCGCGCACCGAGCCGTTGCCCTCCACGCATCCCTACTGGGATTGCCCGAACCTGGTTATCACCTGCCACACCGCCGGATATTCGCCGCAGCGCCAACTCCGCCTGGTGGGGCTGCTGGCCGAGAACGTGCGGCGCTACGCCAGCGGCTTGCCGTTGATGAACGTGGTGGACAAACAGCGCGGCTACTGATCCGCCAAGAGGTCTATCCATGAAAACAGCATCCGTATGGCTGCCGATTCTCCTGGCCGCCGCGTGCCCGGCGCAACAGGGCTGGTATCCGCATGAAGGCGGGTTGCTCAAATATCGCGTCATGATCCGCTTCGGCGAGGAACCGGACACGCTGCCCGGCGGCTGGCGGTTCGGCAGGGTGTCCTCCGTGGCGGTGGACTCAGGCGGGAACGTGTACGTGGCCCAGCGCGGTCCGCTCGCCGATCCGATCGTGGTCTTCGATGCCGGCGGAAAATACATCCGCTCCTGGGGCAAAGGTCTGTTCGGCATCCCCCACGGGTTGAGGGTCGATAAGCATGATCGTGTGTGGGTCACCGATACCGGCTATCACCTGGTGATGGAGTTCACCTCTGACGGCAAGCTGTTGCGCACGCTCGGAACCAAGGGAAAGCCGGACGCGACCCACGATACCTTCAACAAGCCCACCGACGTGGCCTTTCTCGCCAACGGCGACTTTCTGGTCACCGATGGCTACGGCAATTCGCGCGTAGTGAAGTTCTCGCGCGAAGGCAAATACTTGATGGAATGGGGCAAGCGCGGCAAAGGCCCGGGCGAGTTCGACACGCCTCACGTGGCCGTGGTGGATTCGCGCCAGAATGTCTACGTCAGCGACCGCGAGAACAACCGCATCCAGATTTTCGATTCCAACGGGAAGTTCCTCCGCCAGTGGACCCATCTGGGCGCCACCCAGGGGATGGACATCTCGCCCCGGGACGAGCTGTGGATCATTACCCATCGCGACAGGGAAGAGAACCTGGCCTATGACACGCTGGCGGGGCGCATCATGAAAATCGACGTGGCGACCGGTAAGATTCTGGGCTCGATGGAAAGCCCCGGGCATTGGCTGTCGCTGGCCCGCAACGGGGACATCTACGTCGCCAGCCTGACCGGCAATGTTTTCCGGTGGTATCCCGGATGGGTGCGGGGCGTACGCGAGGAGGCGCCCGGCGTAGTGAAGTAACGGTGCGTCCGCCGCCGCGGAGCGCCGCGAGGAGGTTCACGAACTATGTCCGTAACACGCCGGTCTTTCTTTGCCCGTGCGGGGGCCGTGGCTACCGCCCAGGGGCTGGCTTCGCAGGCGCGGCGGAAACCGCCGGATCGACGTGGTGGGGGCGAAGATCGCCGGCGTGCGGCGGAAGTACCGGCTGCACGCCGACGTGAACCGGATGCTGGAGTGGCGCGGCCCCATGCGGGACCTGCCGCCCAACCTGGGCCGCAATCGGTCTCCATTCAAAGAGGATCTCTCGGCTTACGCCTGAGGTCGCAAAAGGAGCGATGTTCATGACGAAAACGTCGTCCGTGGGCTGGGCTGTCAGCTCGCTTTTGGCCGCCGCGCTGTTCAGCGCGCTGGCCGCACAACCGCCGGGCCAGGGGCAGAACGCCGCCAAACCCAAGCTGTATAACACGGCCAAGCAGAAGCTGCTGGAAGGCAAACAGATCTTCAGCTTTACGCAATCCAAGTTCGATATCGCCGCTTATTGCGAGGCGGCCAGGCATTACGATTACACCTGGTTTGAAATGCAGCACAGCACCCTCGAGTTTAAAGACATCGAGGCCATGATCGCGGCGTGCCCGCACGTAGCCGCGATTCCCATGATCCGGCTTCCCGACGCGCAGGAATGGCATATCCAGCATGCCACCGACATCGGCGTGCTGGGCGTCATCGTCCCCACGGTGGACGATGTGGACCGGGCGCGGGAGGCGGCCAAGTGGTCGCGCTATCCTCCCGTGGCGCGGCGCAGCTCCGGCCAGGGACAGGCGCGCGGCATCTGGGGCATCGACGGCATCGACTACGCCAAGACGTTCAACGACAACATGCTGGTGGTGGTCATGATCGAGACGCCCACCGGCGTGGCCAATGCCTACGACATCGCGTCCGTGCCCGGCGTGGATGTCGTGATCGTCGGCAACAACGATCTGAGCCGGTTTTCCGGATACCCGCAAACCGACGACCGCTATCAGCAGATGATCACCAAAATTCACGACGATACGCTGCGGGCGGGCAAGATCTTCGGCCAGGCCAACTGGATCTATGCCACGGGACATCCCCTCAGCAAGGATGCCAAGTTCTTCCAGAACGGCCCGGCGTTCGATGGTTGGAAGCCGCCGGCGCGTCCCGCCGGAAGGAGCCAGTGAGTGCCGTAGGGCGGACCGGGGGGTGCCCGGGACCGCGGCGCTGCCGGCCGCGCTTGCCTGGTTCCCGGCGGAGCGGCGCCAGAAGCTGCGCCTGGCGCCGCAGAGCGTGCTGGGCATGCACGCGCTGAAGCGCGGGTACGCGGCGCAATACGGCTACGGCAAGGCTTTCGTGGTGGTGGAGGCTACCCCGCAGTCGGCTGCCGCCGTCATGGAGCAATTGCGCAACGCCCTTTCACAGGATGGTATGGACCCCGTCTCGCTCAGCCAGGCCCTGGCCGCGATAGTCGCCGGGATGGCCTGAGGCCGGGCGTTCGGGTCCCGCAACCTACAAACCTGTTACTTTATTTCCAATGCTCTCTTCTCCGCGGCTCACGCGCAACCAGGTTCGGGGCTTCTGGGCCGCATGGTTGGGTTGGGCGCTGGATGGCATGGATTCGTTTCTCTTCGCTCTGGTCCTGGTGCCGGCCAGCCGCGAACTTCTGCCGCGTTCGGGGATTCCCGCCGGCCAGGCCAACATCGGGTTTTACGGCGGCGTCCTGTTCGCGATCTTTCTGGCGGGCTGGGGCTGCGCCTTCGTGTGGGGGCCGGTCGCCGACCGCTTCGGCCGCGTCCGCACCTTGATCCTGACCATCCTCTGCTACTCCTTGTTCACTTTTCTGGGTTCGGTCGCCGCCAACATCTGGCAGCTTGCGGCATGCCGGTTCCTGGCCGGCGCGGGGATCGGGGGCGAGTGGACGCTGGGCGGCGTATTCATCGCCGAGGAGTGGCCGGAGGAGCGGCGCAAAAACGGCGCGGCCTTTATGCACACGGGATACTACTTCGGCACGTTTCTCGCTGCCATTGTCAACTACACCGTCGGTGCGCGCTTTGGGTGGCGCGCGGTATTCGCCGTGGGAGGAACGCCGGCCCTGCTGGTGGCATTCATCCGCTACGGCGTGGCCGAGCCGAAACGGTGGCGGCAGCGCGTGCGGCGGATGGGCGGCGCCAGCGCGCGGCGGTCGTTCGCGGCGCTGTTCTCCCCGGAGTACCGCCGACGCACCCTGCTGAATGCGGCGCTGCTGTTCGTTTCCATGGTCGGGTTGTGGGCCGGCTCGGCTTATGTGCCGGCCTCCGTCACATACCTGGCGGCGCGCCAGGGAATGACCGCGCAAGCCGGCGTCCGTCTGGCTTCTGATGCCAGCATGCTGCTTTCCGCCGGAACCATCCTGGGATGCCTGCTGCTGGCGGTGCTGGCGGACCGGCTGGGACGGCGCGGATCGCTGGCGTTCTACTTCGCCCTGATGTTGGCATCCATCCCGCTGGCATTCGGATATGCGTTCTATCTGCCCCACCGCGCGCTGTTCTGGTTCCTGCTCTGCCTGTTTTTCCTGGGAGTGGGCGGCGCGAACTTTGCCGTCTATACGCTGTGGCTGCCGGAGCAGTACCCGACCGAATGCCGCGGCAGCGCTTTCGCCTTCGCCACCTCGGCGGGAAGATTTTTGGCGGCCGGCATCACCTTCCTGGTGGGCGCCGGGATTTCGCGCATGCACACCATCGGCACGCCCGTGGCGCTCACAGCGGTGGCATTCCTGGCGGGTCTGGCGCTGATACCCTGGGCGGAGGAGACCAAAGGGAAGGAGTTGCCGGCTTGACCCTGATGGACCTTTTCGACCTTTCGCTGATCGGGCGGCGCGAATTGCCGGCGCTGGAATTCGCCGGCCGCCTCTATACCTTCGGCGACCTGGAGGAGCGCAGCAACCGTCTGGCCGGAGTTCTGGCGCGGCGCGGCTTGCGGAGCGGCGACCGGCTATGCGTATATCTTGCCAATTGCGTCGGGATGATCGATGTCTATCTGGCCTGCCTCAAGCTCGGGGTGATGTTCGTGCCCATCAACATCCTCTACCGGGAGCGCGAGATGGGGCATATTCTGGCCGATGCCGATCCTCAGGCAGTGGTCTCGCATACCGCCTTCGCCTCGCCCGTTCCCATCTGGCATCCCGAGGCGCTGGCCGCCGAGGCCGAGGCAACTCCCTGCCAACGCCCGCGCGCGCGCCTGGATGGCGAGACGCCCGCCGCAATCGTTTACACCTCCGGCACCACCGGCGTCTCCAAGGGCGCCGTGCTCACGCACAACAATTTCGCCGCCAATGCCGTGAACCTTCTGGCGTGCTGGCAAATCTCCGCCGCCGATCGCTTCCTGCTGGCGCTGCCCCTGTTCCACATTCACGGGCTGGGGAACGGGCTGCATTGCTGGTTGATGAGCGGGTGCCGCATGCGCCTGCTGGAGCGCTTCGAGCATGCCACGGCCGCCGCCACTTTTTTGGATTTCCGCCCCACGCTGTTTTTCGGGGTTCCCACGATGTATGTCCGGCTTCTGGAGATGGCGCCGTCCGACGCGCGCGAAATCGGCCGCGGCATGCGGCTGTTCGTTTCCGGTTCGGCCCCCCTGCCGGCGCTGGTGCTGGACGAATTTCGCGCGCGCTTCGGCCATACCATCCTGGAGCGCTACGGCATGAGCGAGACGTTCATGAATATCGGCAACCCGTATTGCGGCGAGCGCCGCGCGGGCAGCGTCGGGCTGCCGCTGCCGGGTGTTTCCGTGCGGCTTCTCAACGCCGCGCTGGAGCCCGCCGCCGATGGCGAGACCGGCGAACTGTACTTGAAAGGGCCGAATGTTTTCGCCGGCTATTGGCGCCGCGAAGAGGCCACCCGCGCCGCCTTTGTGGACGGCTATTTTCGCTCTGGCGATCTGGCCGTGCGCTCGCCCGACGGATACTACACACTGTGCGGCCGCAAGAGCGACCTGATCATCTGCGGCGGGTTCAACGTTTATCCGCGGGAGATCGAGGAATTCCTCGAGGAGCAGCCGGAGATCGCCGAGGCCGCGGTGGCCGCGCGCGGCGACCGCCTTCGCGGCGAGGCGCCGGTGGCGTACGTGGTGCTGCGCGCGCCGGTCGATGGCCCGACCCTGGAGGCCCGCTGCCGCGCCAAGCTCGCCAGCTTCAAAGTGCCGCGGGCCTTCCTCGCCGTGCCGCGGCTCCCGCGCAATGCCATGGGCAAGATCCAGAAACATCTCCTGCCGGATGCGGCGGATGAATCGGCCAGGAGCGGATGATCGTTGAGGGCGGGGAATTCATCGGGCCTGCGAGCGGCTCCTCTACGGGCAGCCGAAGCAGCGCTTCAAAAGGAAGGGGACCGGCTTGAACCGGTCCCCTCGATGATTCTAACTCCTAACTTCTAACTCCTTCTAGAAGTAAAACCGCAGCGAGAGCTGGAGGTTCCGCGCCAGACCGGTTTTGCCCGTGATCTCTCCGAACTGGCTGGAAGTAGGATTCAGGTTGGGGCTGCCCAGGTTCGGGTGATTCGGGAAGTCGTAACACTCCGCGCGGAACTGGAATCCCGCTCGCTCGTTGACAACGAACGTCTTGAACAGCGAGAGGTTCCAATCCTGGAAGCCCGGTTGGTAGACGGAGTCGCGCACGCCCGGTTGCAGGTTGAACGTGCCGGCCGCCGGCTGAGTGACGCTGGCGGTGAAATACTTCGGGGAACTGGCGTTGCCGGTCGGTCCGGCATAGGCGCCCGTATCGATGGTGATGGGGCCGTTCAAGATCCAGAACTGGCCCTCCGAGCCACAACCGAAGCTGCCGTATTCGCCGACGCCCGCAAAGTCGTTGTTGGTGCCGATTCCGCAGGGCGTTCCGGTCTGGAATTGCGCAGTGCCGGCAATCGACCATCCACCGATCGCCTTGTTCTTCTTCATGAACGGAATGGCATAAATATAGTTAATGATCACCACGTGACGGCGATCGTATTCCGAGGGCCCCCAGAGGTTGCTGGTGTTGTACGTGTCGGGCACGATATCGCGGTAATTCGATCCGTTATCCATGCTCTTGGAGAGTGTGTAGCTGACGCCGAAGCTCGAACCACTGGTGAATCGCCGCTCCCAGGAGAGCTGGAAGGATTTGTACATGGAGTTCACCACGCTCTCTTCTTCCTGGATGGCGGCGAACCCCTTGTACGGGCGCAGTGCGTTCACATTGACACCCGGATTGGCCAGCAGGGCGCCGACCGTCGGCTCGTTGATGTCGTAGACTTGCCATCCGTGGGTGCCGCGATGCGCCACGTAGGCAACCGTCAGCACGCTGTTCAGCGGCAGTTGCCGCTCCAGCGTAACGTTCCAGTTCCAAGCCTGCGGAGGCTTCAGGTGTGGATTCAAGGTAGTGATGGTCAGGGGAGCCGCGGTCCCGGTGGTCACCGATGCGGGGGGGTTATCGACGGAGACATTGTTCACCGTGACGAACGGCTGGAACGGAGAGTTTCCGCCGGGAAAGATGTTGTCGAGCAGACCCATGCGGGTGACGAAATTCCCAATGCCGGCGCGGAGCACGGTCTTACCGTTGATCCGATACGCCATACCCAGGCGAGGCTGGAAGTTATTGCTATTCCCAATGTAGTTGCGGGGTAGATTGGGAGCGAATAAGCCCGAGCAGGAGGATCCATCGCACGCGTTAGCGGTGGCGGGAGTGGCAGGCAGGACACGCCCCGTGGCGGAACTCGGAAATGTGCTGAGGCCCGGAATGACCACGCCGTCGTACGGGTTCCCGGTGCCCAGGATCACGTTGCCGGTAGTCGGGTTCACCTGCGGAGCGGTCGAGGGGTTGTACGCCGCCCCATCGAAGTAATCGTTATTCCCCCAAAGTGCGTGGTACCCCTGGGTCTGGGTCCAGCGGACGCCGTATTCGACGTGCAGTCTGTCGGACACTTTCCAGGAATCCTGCGCGAAGCCCTCATGCATCCATCCGCGGAAAATGGTGAGCGATCGCGGACCGATTTCCGTGTAGGCGTCCGCCAGGCCCAGGGCCATGTTGGCAATCCCTATGCCGGAGGTCGCGCCCAAACCGGTTCGGGCATCGGTGAAGGTGAAGGTGCCGTTCTGGTTGCTCGCGCCGCCGGGCACCGTGCTCACATTGATCTCGTCGCCATCGTTTTCACCGGAATATTCGAGGTTATACCCGAACTTCAAGGTATGGTTCCCGAAGACTTTGGTCAGCGTATCGCCAGCCGTCCAGATCGTGCCCGAGGAATGCGACGGATACGGACCGCCCGCCAAACTGGAGAAATTCGGAATGGTGACGGTCGGGATTTTGTTGGGTTCGTCCTTGCCGTTGGGCATCAGGTACGGATAATTGATCCCGAACACTCCGCGATTGAAGCCGTTCAATGCGGTGTTCACCGGAATGTACACATCGTCGATGCTGAGCGTGATGCGCGCCTCGTTGACCATGGTCGGAGTGAGGGTCGAAATCAGCGAAACCGCGTTGGTCTGATTGGGCCGGTTGAAATACTTGCCGGTGAGACCCGATCCCTGATCGAAGGGCTGATATTCGAAGTATGCCGCATCCGTGCGCCGGGCCGTAATCTTGTTCTTCGCGCTGAGGAGGACATCGAAATCTTCCGTGCCCTTGCGCTGATTGATGGGGTGTGAAGCCTGGGCGATCCAGTTGGTCGTTCCCACCAGGAAGCCGGGTACCGGCAGCGGGTACGCGTTCATGATGGCCATGCCGTTGTGGCTCTGGCGGTTGGCGGGGATGATGTTACCTGGGAAAGGCGTGCACGTCGAGGCGCCCGTCGATGGGCAGGTGGTCGGATCGTAGATCGCGTGGCTGCCCGAGTAAAAGGGGTTCGAGGCGAGCAGTTCGCTGAAATTCCCCTGGCGCATGAGGAGTGTCGGTACGGCCATCGTGTTGTAGTCGAGGTAGCGGTACCGGATATAGTCCAACGCCACGAAGAAAAAGAGTTTCTGGCGGAGCTTCGGGTTCATCCCGGGAGCCCACACGGGGCCTCCCACCGTCCCGCCGAAATTGTTGTATACCACCGGCTGGGTGAAGTTCGTCAGGGTGCTCTGGTTGCGTGTCCAGGTGTTGGCGTTCATGGCCGAATTGCGCAGATATTCGTACAGGCTGCCATGAAAATCGGTGCTCCCGCTTTTGCTGATCATGCGGATCTGGCCGCCGGCTGAGCGCCCGTACTCAGGCGCATAGTCGGCCGTCAGAACCTGCACTTCATCGGTCGCATCCACATTCGCGACGCCGATCACCGCGCCGTTGGCTCGCGTGCGCATGGCCGGAGCGCCGTCGATCGTCACCAAAGTGTCCTGCTGGCGCGCTCCGTTCACATAGAAGGGATTGCCGGCGCCAGTGGCGAAATTGAAATCGCCCATCGTCGACCCGCTGACCATGCCTGGAATGAGCTGGGCGATGTAGATGGGATTGCGGCCATTCAACTCCTGCATGCTGACCTGTTGGCCGGAGACTTCATCCTGCACCGCCGACGAATCGGTTTGCAGAACTTCGGCAGTGGCGCTCACCTCCACAACTTCCGTAGCGGCGCCCACTGTCAGCGTGGCATCCAGCGAAAGTGACGTGCTGGGGTCCAGCCGGTTGTGAGAACTTTCAAATTTCTTGAATCCCGACGCCTCTACTGTCACGGTATAGAAACTGGGGGGCAGGTTTGTCACCGTGTAGTAGCCGGCGTCATTTGTGGCGGCCAGATGTTCCTCGCCGGTCGCCTCATTCTTGACGACTACCTTGGACTTGGGAATCACCCCACCGGAAGGATCTCGAACGAACCCACCAATCGAACCCACGTCCGTCTGGGCCATACCAATTGCCGTAAATACTGCACAAACAAGCAGTGCGCGTAAGCCGCGAACAAGGCGCATACACCTCTCCTTTTTTAAAATCCAGGCGCTCCAAAGCGCCAAGGTTTTTCGTTACACCGTCGATACGCCGACTAAGAACGGGCAAAGGCTAACCGGAAGCGGATAACCGTGACTCTCACCAGCTACCTTCGCCCAAAGGGCCGAAGGCCGATTTCCTGTTACCTCTCCCTCAAACTAAGCCGTCTATCGCGAGATCGCAAACGTATGCCTCAATGAGAGATATCACGTCACAACCTGGGATGCAAGAAAAAAAGGGTGACAGAATGGCAAAATTGTCTCGGGCTTTTACCCCTTCGGTTTTTCCGGCAGTCGACGGTCCAAAGGACGACAAGCTGCCAAACTTCCTGTTCCGGCGACTCATCGAACTGGCGAAAGGCGCGCGCATTACCCCTGTGAAGTTACTGTAACAGAACGGCGCAGCGGCTCTCGTGCAGGTCCCGAGGTAACGCGACTTGGTGGTGCAGTCGCTGGCTGAGTCGCGGTAGAGTTGCGGTAGAGTTGCAAGCAGGCCGGCGTTCGGGGAAACCGGAGGCATCTGCAATTCTACGCAATTCTACGCGATTGACAACCACACGGGGATATGTCAGAATTCATGCGCAGATTTCGCACACGTGTGCGGCTCGTTGAGAAAGATCCCAAGGGCCGTGCGCATGCGGCCCGAGCTGCGGTTCACATATGCCTGTACTGGACCAACCCGGCGATCCCGCGGGCACGTGCAATGCCCCACGAAAGGCGTCCATCAAGGACATCGCGCGTCTGGCGCATGTCTCCCATTCCACCGTCTCGCGTGCTTTGAGCGGCAACCGGCAGATCAGCGCGGAGACGTCGGAGCGAATCCGCAAAATTGCCGAGGAGGCCGGATACCGGGCCAGCGCAGTGGCGCGCAGCCTGGTGATAGGGCGCAGCAACACAATCGGTGTGGTGGTCACCAGCATTGCCGACCCGTTCGTGGGGGGCGTGGTGCGGGGAATTGAGGACACCGCGGAGGAGCGCGGCTATTCCGTCTTTTTGGCCAACTCGAATGCCGAGCCGGAGCGCGAATTGCGGGTGGCGCGCTCCTTCGAGGAGCGGAGGGTGGACGGAATCATTGTGACCTCTTCGCGGGTGGGGGCGATGTATGTTCCCTTGATGGAGCGTATGCACGTCCCGGTGGTCCTGTTGAACAACCAGCATCCCAGCGAGTTCGCGCATTCCGTGTTGATCGACAATGTGCAGGCGAGCTTGGACGCTACGCGGCATCTGGTGCGCCTGGGCCACCAGCGCATCGGTTACCTGGGAGACCGCTTCGGACACCAGTCCGACACGGAGCGGTTCACCGGCTACCGGCGGGCAATGGAGGAAGCGGGGCTGGGGTTCGCCCCGGAACTGGTGGTACACGGAGACGGCAAGCCGGAGGGCGGCGAGCAGGCCATGGCGCGCCTGCTGGCACTGCCCAATCGGCCAACGGCTGTGTTCTGCTACAACGACATGTCGGCGCTGGGGGCGCTGGGGCAGATCCGCGCGCATGGCCTCAAGGTGCCCGCCGACCTGTCGGTCGTGGGTTTCGATGACTTGTACTTCTGTCGGTATCTGGATCCTCCGCTGACCACGGTGCGGCAGCCGCTGCGCGAGATGGGGCGCATGGCGATGGAAACGCTGTTGCACATCTTCGATGGGCCGCATTCCACGTACAACATCAAAGTGGAAGGACGACTAATCGTGCGGCAATCCACTGCCAGCCCGAAGCAGAGCCGATGAGTAGGGAACTGGTGGTGGATTCCCTGTGGCGGGGCCGCAACCAGGGAGCGAAGGTCGCAGTCCATGTGGTCGGATCGTGGCGCTGGCGGGGGCTCGATGCTCCTGCTGGCGGTTTGCCCCGGCTGCTTTGGAAGTGCACGCGGTTTTCGTAAAGGCCTGCGCGCCCGGATTTCACCGCTGGTTCGACGGCGGCGGACCGGCCTCCAGCTCCTGAAGCATGCGTTCCGCCTGCTCGTCGCGCCGTGGCGCGTGCGGCAGGTAGAGGAGCAGCATGCGGCGGGCTGCATCCTTCACGTCGTTGTGCAGCCAGTAACGGGCAAGCGTCCGCGCGCACAAAGGGGTGTCCGGAGAGTTCTCGATATAGGCCGCGCACTCTCTGTCCATGTGCCGCAGCACCCGGCCGAGCTTGTTGGAAAGCACGGGGGTCCCGGGTGGCGGGCGGCGCAGGAAGATCACCGCCTGGGGGTCGTCGTAAACCAATTGCCATTCCGTGCTGATCGGGTTGGCCAGCGCAACCGCCAGCGGATACAGCACCCCCGATACGTAATCCATGGTGTTCATGACCACTACCTGGACGCCGTAACGGTTCAGCAGTTCCTCACGTGGCCCCGACACTTGGTCCGCAATCGAGCCGGCATTGAACAGGATTTGGTTGTAGTCCCGGTAAACGGTCTCGCTGAGCGAGCGGCCGTCGATGAACACACGCTCCTGTGGCCACATTCTCCAGATCAAGTACCCGCCCTGTTCGTACGTGTTGAACATCGGGCCGGTCACACGGTGTTCGAATAGGTAGTCCGCCGCCCCCCAGGGAATGGTCCACGCCGCCACTCCAGGTTGCGGGAACCGGCCCTCCGCGTACCCGACCCCCAATCCGGCCGCCGCCAGAATTACGGAAGCCCACGCGAAACCTCGCGGCATTTTGACACGGAACGGAAAATATGCGGCAATCAGAACGGGCGCAAGAAAGCCGATCAAGAGAGTATTGCGGAAGGCCGTCAGGGCTGCCCATGTGAAAGCCGCGAACAGGATCCAATGTGCCGGCCTCACTTTTCTCCACGAGAGAACCAGTATCCCCAACGCCGCGTACAGCAGAATATCGAAACCATAAGGCGCTCCCCATAGTTTGGGTGCCTGCCATTCGATCAAGTTGGCCGTCATAGGGCTCCGCCGGTAAGCGAGAACCGTGGACACCACTCCGAACCCGTTGGGATTGATAAGCGAAGCGGCAATCGCACAGGCCGACACCAGCCAAAGCTTTCGACTGTCCCGCGGTCTCGTCGCACGGGGCCGAATCAGCAGGGGCTCAGCGCTGTACGCTAGTAGAACCACCCATCCCAAAAGGAACCCGCCGTGACAGTTCGACCACAACAACGCCAGCGGAGGAAGCGCCCACCATCCGCGCCGCAGTTCCAGCAGGTTCACGAACACGGCCACGCCAAGGAAGCTAATGACCCCGGGACGGTCCGCCGTGAATGCCACGGCCACCGAGGCTGTAGCGCATGCCGCCGCGATTCCCGCATAGAAGCTCGCTGACAACCGGGCGGCGAGGAAACCTGCCAGCCCGCACAAACTGGCTAGCAGGACCGCCCGGGTCAGGACAATGCCGGGAAAGCCGGCAATCGCATAAACCGCGTACATCAAAACCTGGCTCAACCACTCGTGTGTCAGGTTGAATTCCCGCACCTGCTCTTCTCCCTGGTGCGCAGGCGTGACCGGCGTCGTATAGGCGAACGGATCCGGAATAGGGAGGGAGTGGCGTTCTACGATGTATTCTCCGGTTTTTAGGTGCCACCAAAAATCCGTGTCCGCGATGGCCGACGAGAACAGGCCCAACAGGCAAACTGCCGTGAGGAGCAGCGTCACGGCCTTCAGCCACCGGACCGGCGCCGCCGAAGGCGCTGCGGGCGCCCGGTCGGCGAATCGCTGACGGTTCTTCCGCTGCCTTCCGGTGCGGTCGATGGTCATGCGTCTGTCGCACTCCGGGTGAGCATTCGTGTCCCGGCAGGCACTTTGCGGGAAACCATACCTTTTGCTTTCGCCCCCTCCCGTGATGATGGGCAGACCGGCAACCGCGGCGCACTATCTATTATCTATCCGCCGATTTTAGCGGAGCGAATCGTCTGCTGGGCCGGCGGTTCGGTCCGGAAGTCCTGATCCGGCGATTCCGCCTGAAGTACCCACTCCCGGACAAGCCCTCAGTTGAATCGCTGCAAGGCGCTGAGACTGGCAGTCGACAGAAGCGAGGGCAGGCGGAAGCGGCGCCGATCGATCAGAAGGTGCGGATCATCCCGACCGCTCCCGATGTTCCCCGCGCGTATCCCTATGGCAGCCGCCGAGCCTCAGGCAAGGTCGTAGCGATCAAGGTTCATCACCTTGTTCCACGCAGCCGCGAAGTCCTTCACAAACGCCTCCTTCGAGTCGTCACATGCATAGACTTCCGCGATTGCTCGGAGCTGGGCGTTCGAACCGAAGATAAGGTCGACACGGGTGCCGGTCCACTTGATTTCGCCCGTCGCGCGATCGCGCCCCTCAAATACGCCTTCGGATGTAGGGGAGGCCTGCCACTCCGTCTTCATGTCGAGCAGGTTGACGAAGAAATCGTTCGTCAGCGTCTCCGGCCGGTTGGTAAAGACGCCGTGTTTGGAGTGCCCGAAGTTCGCATTCAGGGCGCGCATGCCGCCGACCAGAACCGTCATCTCGGGAGCAGTCAATGTCATAAGGTTGGCCCGCTCCACCAGCGCGTGCTCCGCCGGCAACTTCTCCCCGGCTCGCAGGTAGTTGCGGAACCCGTCGGCGGTGGGTTCGAGCACGGCGAACGACTCCACGTCGGTTTGCTCCTGA
>Ga0181521_10000664_pt1 | contig 42634 bp, 41 predicted proteins | sample PEATcosm2014_Bin_32_FD_119764 | JGI IMG/M metagenome (GOLD analysis project Ga0181521, IMG submission 119764) | Peatland microbial communities from MTU Mesocosm Facility, Houghton, MI, USA - PEATcosm2014_Bin02_60_metaG | ecosystem: Environmental > Terrestrial > Soil > Wetlands > Peat | place...
CGCCGCGCATCCGAGTATTTAGCCCGGCTGCGGCCTGACCAGAAGGGTTCCGACGCGGGGCATCGGAATAGACATTCGATCAGAGCCAGACGCAATCCAATCGCATGGGGCATACGGTCGGCTCGCGCAGTCCGCTTGCGCGGAAATCGCCGTGCGGCATCTTCGACTCAGACCACAATTGGCGGGGACATTTCAGTATTGCCGCAGCTACGCGTCGCAATCGATCAGTGGAAACGCCGAGCAGGCGAACACTGCCGCGGTCGGATCGGCGGTCGTCGGTACCGCGATCGGGGCGGCAGCGGGAGCTCTGATTGGGGGCAATAGCCGAGGCGCTGGCGTTGGTGCCGGGACGGGTCTGATCATAGGCTCGGCGGCGGGTGCGAACCAGAGCGCCCGAAGCGGCTACTCCCAGCAGCGCCGCTACGACATCTCCTATGAGCAATGCATGTACGCCAAGGGCAAGCTGCTCCAAGGGCAATCGATCCGCTATAGCGCCGGCCTTCCGCCACCGCCGCCGGGACCTCCGTTGCCACCGCCACCGCAGTGACCCACGGCGCAGTGGAGTGGCGTTTCTTCGCAAAGCGCATGCTGACTGCCCGGTTGACCGCGGACTCGGCAATAACGCTGCTGATTGCCAGGCCTTTGCGCTAGCAACGGCCGTAGTTCACCAAGTACTGGTCATTGTGCGTCCAGCGAAGGCTGGCGCGTTCTGTGGGAGACAGTCCCGCCGGGGTAGTGTTTCATGGACGCAACCACTGGGATTTTGTGGGAGCGATGCTTCAGGAGAGATGAGGGGAGGTCCCTCGAAGTTGGCTTGCATCAGCAGGCTTCTTGATAGACGCGAGTTTGACGAATTCCGTGTAGCTACCGGGAGCAGGAAAGCCCAGCGCACGAATGCGTTCGGCAACAAGGTCCGGCGCGTTCCACTGCTCGGTGTACTGCTGCATGAACATCAGATGCATGGTATTGAACATCGGCCCGGTAATGTTCCAGTGGAAATTGTGGATCAGTAGATAGGACGTCTAGCTATCGGCGAGCGGCCTGGAAAGACCTTAAGCGATCTTCCCTCGGTCTTCTGCGGAAATGCCGATGTATATCGAAGGAGCCTTGGTCGTACGGGGGTTCATATGTGGTTCTTCTTTGTGCAAAATCATCAGTCCAGGGTGGCATCGATCACAATCATCAGAGCCCCGAGGCCGCCGCTCACGCCGCCATCAGCAGCGGCAGGGGTGTCCGGATCAGGTGATCGAACGCCGAGAGCGCCGCCTTCGCGCGAGCGGAGTGGCTGCGGGATGAGATCGGCGCACCGATAGCTGCACTCGGTACTAGGCGCAATTGAAGAGCGCCGATCGGCGTGATTGTTGTCGACCTATCTCCGGCTGGAAGCGCTGTGATCGAATCGACGATAACAGCCGGCCATGGTTCGGATTTTAGCGGTGCGCCAAGCTTATTAAGCGGGCATTCAGCAAGCGCGCCAAGCCTTCCGCCTCTTGGCGCATCACTTGGTCGTGATTCCATTTAAAGAGGGGCCGCGCAAGGGGCGCAATTATATTGATCCAGCACCGGTTGGTACGCACATGCCATTCATAGCACACGACGGTAACGACGCCATCGTTGGAGAAATGCCAACGCTCGATACCTTCCACTTCCCCGCTGGCCTAACCTTCGAGGAGCGTCAGCGGTACGGCGCGTGTGACGCGTATGTCGAAGGTCAACCGGTATGGCAACCGACCCTTCCAGGTTAAGCGCCCCAGGCTTCCGACCCCATCCATACCTCCCGGATCAAACTCCTCGACTTTTTCCACTCCTTTCCACCAATGCGGCCAATGAAGACAGTTAGAAATGGCGTTGCACACGTGGGCTAGTGGCGCCTCGATGTTCCATACGGAGACAAACCGAAATTCCGCCATGACGGCTTTATTGGTTGAAAAGATCGTCGGAAAGTTCGGCGGTGATTTTCAAATCCTCCATCTCCACAATCTCGATTAATCGTCCGCCTTCATCGTAACTCGACCCCTTTATCGGGAAGCCCGTCGTTTGGTCCAACCAAAGCTGGTATCGAGCAATAGACCCGACCGAAAACCCACTGTCACCTTCGACCGCGATGTGCAGGGCTTTTTGCCCACCAACCGATTCCATCCCGATGATCTTGGTCTTTCCATGTTCCTGCAATGCCTTCACATTTTGATAAAGGACACCCACATCCGAACGGTCTACGCGCTGACCCGTTGAACTTTGAATCAGGCCGTTATCGGGACTCATGGTAAAGGAGGGGAAACTCCGATAACCGAAAGGCCACACTTTCACGCGTTTGGTGACGGGGCTATAAACAAGCACAGCCCCTTTGAAGGGTGTTACAAGATCCATGCGGACGTAGCCTGGTTTCTTGAAGTAATAGCGCATAACTTCTATTTTGCCGCCGCTCGTGGATTTCAGCGACACCTGGTAGGCCGTGACCGTCTCGTAATATTCGATCGCGGCCTGGATCGGATTTGTGGCGTCAGCAAAAAGAAAAGCCACCGAGAACACTGCACCGAGCATGGCTTAAGGTACCACCTCAAGAATTCCCTCCATGCCCTTGTCCTGGTGGCTTTTGAAAAACAGCAGCTTGTTGCGGCAATAGAAGGTGTACTTCCCGACTGCCACGGGTGTGAAGGCGAATATCTTCGCATCCGTGCTCAGGGTCTCATCAATCATGACGTCCGCCTCGGGAATTTTCAGGACGAACGTGTGGGGCACGATGCCCGATTCACGCTTAAGCGATAGTTCAGTCGGCACGTTTGCTTTCACAATTATGTGGTGAGGTTTGAAAAAATAGCTCCCACCAAGAATCTCCACTCGCTGCTTGCCATCCTTGTCGATTACCGCCTGCACGATATCCCCCGCGGTAGAATTCTCAGCGAAGACCGGCATGGCCAGAGCAGCTGAAAAAATTGCGGTCAGACAGAACATGCGTGTCGTTACAGTCATTTCGCTTCTCCTCGAGGCGCGTTCCTTGAGCCGCCATGCTTAGATCGTAACGGCTCTTCAATTTTATTGGCTCTTCCTGCCCAACCCCTCGAAAAAAAAGCAGAACGAGTTTCACGTTTTCGGCTTCGTGGCGGTGATTTCGCCCCCATCGAGCTCGGCGAGCTGTTCGGTCAGACTTGCGTGGCTAGCGGCCCAATCAGCAATGACAACATGCGGCTTCTCACCTTCATCAAACATTACTTCATTTCTTTTCGCCTAAGAAAGGACATTATGTATACAGGCTTCAACAATTGTGGCGCGAGTACTATTGACCCTTCGTTAAATGGCTGACAGCGTGGCGCTCACCGATTCCCCCTCTCCCTCGGGTAAGAGGGGAAACTTCGAGCAAGAAATAGTCGTCAACCATTTTCCGAAAGCTCAATAAAACCCAACTCCCCGCTGTTATGCAAGAAGGGCTGACCCGAGTGATGAGTTGGAGTCGCCAAACAAGCATCCATCACCGGTGTCATGAGTTGCTGCGACACTTACTGGGCGAGCAGCATCACGGTATTGGTGTTGTCATCATTGAAATAGATCTCGTTGGTCTGCGCGTTTACCGGCCCATAGGGCCCCATCGTCGTGACGGTTTTGGGCACCGTGACGATGCCAAAGATCGCGCCAGCCGCACCAGTGTCGACGTTCTTGGTGGCGACCACGCCGGAGGGCGGTGAAATCTCGACCAACAGATTGGTACCGTTGGGATCGAGCGTGTTACCCACCACGAGATCACCGTTGACCAGCAACTCCCCACTGATTGGACCATTGAGCGGCGCGCCGGAGGCGATGACCGTGGCGGAGGCGGCCGCGGCGCCGGAGAATTTGTTGCCGGAGACGATCACGCCATCGGTGCCTATCGCTGAGACGTTCGAAAGCGCGGCGACGCGATTGGCATTGGTGTCTACGACGTAGAGAGTGTCTATCGCGGCATCGTAGGTGAGGCCCGCCGGCGCCGAGATCGATCCGAGTGCGCCCTTGTTGGTGCTGAACCCGGAGGCGATCTCGGTAAATGAGGTCTGTGCGTCGCCGTTTAGAGCAATGCGGTCAATAGCCCCGGTCTTGACGTTAGAGATGTAGACAACTTGGTCGCCTGCGCGGGTCGCATAAATTGTGCTCCAGGACTCGGCGAATACATCGGCTGAAAACGGCGTCGTAACGGTGCCGCTCGGTGCGATGAGCACCGTGGCTCCAGCCGGTAAGCAACCGGAGCAGTCAGGGAGGTGACGACCAGAAGCCGATCCACTCTCCTGAAAACAATTTGCGACCTCGGCGAGCGTCTCCCGATGGGCCGGCCCCCGAGCGTCTGGTGCGATTCATCTCGCAACGAACTCAGTGAGAACGCGAGTGCGGTTGTTATCTGCAGGAGTGAAAGTCGAATGCTTCATCTCGTCAGCCAGACGTTTGGAGGTGCACCCGCGCAAGAGCCCCAACCGAGATCGCAACATCGCATTTGGGCGGTGCAACTAAAAGCGCAACAGTATGCGGAAAATTCGCCGATTCGACTAATCAATCCGGCGAAGATGTCGCGCAAATACGACTCGCGGTTTCGTGGACTTGCTCGTGCTGTTTCAAACAGACATTCTTCGACGCCGCTCTTCTTAAAAGCGCCCCTGTTCCGAAACTCAACGAGCTGCTCACATTTTCCAAACAGCAAAAGGAAGAGTATCTCAATGAATACAGCATTCGTTCGTCAAGGAGACATCAAAGAACTTGCCAACTATCCGCAGTGGGTACGCGACATGGTTGCCGCCAACGCCGAGGTCCGCCATCGAGTCGTCGAGCACCCGCTGTTTCTGCAGATGCGGGACGCCACACTTGACGTCGCCGCAACGCGCGCCTTTCTTATCGGCACCTGGCCAACCATCGAGCAGTTTCCGCAATTCATGGCGCTAAGCCTTCTGAAGGCCCGCTACGGCCGTAGCCGCGGCGAAGACCTCGCTCGCCAGTTCCTCATTCGCAACATCCGCGTTGAAAACAAGCACGCCGACCATTGGAAAGAGTGGGCCGCAGCCTGCGGCATAGGCTTGGACGAGCTGATGTACGCTCCGGCCCCGCTCCCGGCGCATGCCCTGGCGCACTGGTGTTGGCAGGTTTGCGATGCGGAGCCGCTCGCCGTGGCGGTGGCCGCGACCAATTACGCGGTAGAAGGCGCCACCGGCGAATGGTCCACTGTGGTGTGTTCCAAGGAGCTGTACGAGAACCTTTTCCCGGAAGATCAGCGTCACGGCGCCATGCGCTGGCTGAGGCTTCATGCCCACTATGACGATATCCACCCGTGGGAAGCCCTGGAAATCGTGGCGACATTGCTCGGTAACGAACCGTCCGGGCGCGAGATTGCCGCGGTGACCCAGGCCGTGCGCAAGAGCCTGGAGTACATGGCCCTGAATCTGGACCACTGCTTGGCGCAAGCGTCGCTGCCCATCTACCCACTTTACATTCCGACCAACGGCGACAAAGGACTTGGGATCGGCCATGAACGTACCCGACGTGGCAGCGAAGCCGTTGGTAGCTCCCTACGCGCTTTGACGCCGACCGAATTCTTCAAGCAAACTGTGGCAGTGCCGACCTTTGCAACAGAATCGGCCAAACCGAACGTTCCGAATGGCCATTCAGGGTCCATTGAACGAAATCAAGTAGAAAGTTGATCTCGCAGACCGATGTGTGACCGGGTCGTCGACGCACGCGTGTTTGAAGATCGGCTGGCCCTAAACGCAATGCCAATCAACCCGTGACGTCGGCATCCAACTCTCGGATCGGATGAGACCGGTACAGTTCAAAAGCCGCTGAGCACGCCTTGCTAGGCCAATCAGCGGATTCGTCATGGGAGAATGTCTGCGGCGCGAAACTATATTGCGGGACTGCCGTTAGCCGATGGAGGTCAAGCGGACCAGCTTGAGATGGGAGCCGACCAGATCCTCGCTGCTGCCTTCAAGCAGCTTGGCCAGCGGTGCGGGGCGCGCGATCGCGTAGCCCTGCGCGTAATCGACCCCGATCTCGCTCAGCGCGAGTAACGCCGATTCGTTCTCCACGCCCTCGGCCACGGTGCGCAGCCCCATCACGCGGACGATCTGGTGAATCGAGGCGACCATTGCGCGATCGACACGGTCCGAATCCATCTTTCGCACGAAGCTGCCGTCGATCTTCACGTAGTCGATTGGGAGCCGGCGCAGGTAACCGAACGAAGACATGCCAGCTCCGAAGTCGTCTAGCCCGATGGAGCAACCGAGCGACCTCAGGTTGGTGAGCAGGCGCGTTGCCGTGGCCAGTTGAGTAACTGCGGCGGTCTCGGTCAATTCGAAACCAAGCCGCTCGGCCGGCAAGCTGTGCCGGCGTAGCTCATTGGAGATGAACGCAAGCAGCTCTGCATCCCCGACGGAGGTCGCAGAGAGATTGACGACCAGCCGGGGTACGCGACATCCCTGCTTTTGCAGCGTGCCGAGCTCAGAAAGGGTGTGCTCGATCACCCAACGATCGAGCCGTGGCATCAGACCGTAGCGCTCGGCCGCTGGAATGAAATTCATCGGCGCAACCAGGCGCCCGTCGGGATCGACCATGCGCAGCAGGACCTCGTAGTTGGTCTCCAGCGAGGTGTCCACGATTGGCCTGATGCTCTGCGCGAATAACGTGAAGCGCGATTGCTCAAGAGCTTCGGCGATGCGTGCTACCCAGTTCATCTCGCCGCTTCGGGAACGAATTTTGTGGTCATCGTGGCGATAGACCTGGACCCGATTGCGACCGGCATCCTTGGCCAGATAGCAGGCGCTGTCCGCCGCGCTAAGCAGCTCGGCGACGGACGCATAGCTGCCGTCCAAGGCCACCACCCCGATGCTCACGCCTACCACGAAGATGCGCCCGTTCCATGCAAACGGCAGCTGGGCCAGGTTGGAACGAATCTTCTCGGCGATCTTGAGCGCAACCTCCGGCGTGCACGCCGTCAATAGCAGGCCGAACTCGTCGCCGCCCAGACGAGCCAGCGTGTCGCTGTTTCGCACCGCCGCCCCAATTGATTCGGCAACCCGGCGGATCAACTCGTCTCCGGCCGGATGCCCACAGGTGTCGTTGACGATTTTGAATTGGTCGAGATCCAGATACAGGAGTGCTGAGTCCTTCGACGGGACGCCTTGCTTCGTCAAGGCATCGGCCAGGAGCCGCTCGAACTCCCGGCGGTTCACCAGTCCTGTCAACTCGTCGTGAGTGGCCTGATGCATCAGGCGGGAGGCAAGCTCGCGCTCGCGGCTGACGTCCCGCACCACCGTCACGATGCCAAAGGCCCTATCGCCGCCGTCGCGGATCGGCGCGAGCGAGCAATCGACCGGAATGGATCGCCCGTCGCGATGGATTAGAACCGCACCCTGTAGGCGCTCGGAGATGTCCGTGCCGGTCCGAAGCTTGTTGAGGGCGTTGGCCACCGGTTCAACTCTGCCGTCTTGCGCCAAATGGAACACTTCGGCGAGGGGGCGACCACGGGCCTCCTCCAGACTCCAGCCCGTGATGTCCGAGGCCACGGCGTTGAGAAAGTCGATCCGGCCTTCGGCGTTGGCGGTCAAAACGCCGTCGAAGATGGACGCCAGCGTCACCTGGGCCCGCTGCTGCTCGGCCAGGACGCGTCTTTCGCTGGTGTGCAGCGCTTTTTCCATCAGATCGGTGCGACGCATGATGGCGTGGGAAAGAACGATCCCAATCGCTAGGAACAGTCCAGAAGACAGTGCCGCGGACCACTCTAGAATGAGGGCTGTGGTGCGTGAGGCCTCTCCCAGCGTGTCGCTGAACTCGTCCTCAAGCGGCCGCAACGCAAAATCGATTTGATCAATCTGCGCCAGTAGAGCTTCGCGTCCACCTGCATCGCGACCCGGGGTCACCTCGTCCAGCAGTTGATCCGCAGTGTCATCGAGCTGCTCAATCAATGAATCGCCACGAGCCCATACGTCCAGAGCGTGCTTCATGTATGGGACCCGGTCGGCCACCCCGAGCAAGCGCAGCATTCCGGGAATGTCGTCGGGGTGATTTCCTCCCGCCCAAAGTCCCTCATAAGCGATTTTCAAGTCCGGGTGCGGCTTTTGCATCTCGATGCGAGCGACATGGTCGCCCAGCGGTATCGCAAGGTCTTCTCGGTACTGTCGGAATTCGACCGTGTTACCGCTGCGCGCAAACTGGCGCAAATGCGTGACGGCATCCTTCTGAGCCTTCGACCACAGACTTTCTCCGCCCACGAAAGCGCGCATGGCCGATAGCATCGCCATGCAAAGCACCGCGATTACAAGCATCAAGAAGTTGCTCGCGAGCAGCGGCCAGATTCGCTTCAGAAATTTCATATACGTTCGTAATGGGCCGCTTTCGCTCCGGGAAAACGCCTAACTGATAATGATTATCGACCGGAGCCCGCTTAACTAAAGCAGCGATGAACGAGCGACATCGCTAGGATCAATCCCATGCTTGCATCAGGATTCGGCTCGCAAGAGGGCGTCCCAAACGGTTCAATTTTGGCTTCCGTCAAGGCGCAAGAAGCACGGAATAGTCGGGTTTTGCCGATAAAGGACGCGGTACGCCGTCGGCTGCTTTTGGCCTGGACATTAGCTCAGGTTTTTTTGCAAACCGGACACTCGCGACATTTTGCTTCGAAAAAAGCGGCAGGCAGTGTCTACCGAGCCTGAGCATCGCTGGCCCCCCGCTTATCCGAGGCTTCGAATTGCACCGATTTGAACTGTCAATTCAAAAAAACGGGCTGCGCGCTTCGCGCGGTGGCGACTGATTCTTAGTAATTCCTGCGTTTATGCGGCGAAGGGCGAGCTTCATCCGATGCTCCAATTTAGGCGAATTGACGGCGGTTCGGAATTGATCGGCCCGGCCGCTGCGGCCGAGTCATGCAATCGGCATTTCGAGAAGACGTCGAGAAAACCGACTCATTGGTGGTAGGCCTGCCCGGACCGATGTATGCATGGTACTTGCGCAACACGTACCTCGAAAACAACCGATGCGTACCGAACCGGCTGACGGTGTGCGGTACACGCGTAGACCTCGGCATGATCGACGTGCCGTGCTACGTGCTGGTCACCCAGGAAGACCACATCGTGCCGTGGAAATCCGCCTACCGCACGACGCAGCTCGTGGGCGGTACCTCGCAGTTCGTGCTTGGCGCAAGCGGCCACATCGCGGGCGTCATAAACCCGGCTTCGAAGAACAAGCGCAACGAGTGGATCGGCGGTACGCAGGGAGACGACGCTGAACGTTGGCTGGACTCGGCGCACTCGGTGGCTGGCAGCTGATGGACGCATTGGTCGCAATGGTTGAGGCCCCATGCCGGTGAGGCGGTGCCAGCGCGAAAGCAGCTTGTGGATACATCGCACAAGACGATCGAGCCTGCACCCGGGCGCTACGTGAAGGTGCACGCCGCGTGAGCGCGTATAGGATCGCCCTCCCGCCTCACCTGGACAACACGCCGGCCGACCAAATCGTGGTCCTTGCGGTCAGCCACTTCCAGCCTAACGGGCGCGGCTTGACATGCAGTTCCTTCACCGTCCAGGTCATGCGCCGATTCGCGACCGGCCGAGATAGGTTGGCACGATCACTTCGATCGCTTTCGGCAGCATGTTGAGCTCACGCAGACCCGGCAGGGTCCCGCTCGCCACGTTGTCCGCCTTGAGCAGGTCGACCTGGCCGCTCGTGAGCGGCGGGTTCGGCAGGAGTTCGAAAAACCGCGCCTGAACCTCGGCCGCCGCGAAGGGTACTGGCAGGAGCAACCGCCATTTGCCGGTGATGCGTAGCGCGATTATGAAGAGTTCGCGCAACGTGTACACCGTAGGGCCGGCGAACTCGTAGGTCCGGCCCGCGGTCCCAGGATCGGCGAGAATGCGCGCAATAGCTTCCGCCACGTCCTCCACATAAACCGGTTGCAGGCGCGTGCGGCCGCCGCCGATCAGCGGCAGCACTGGGAGCAGTCGGGCGAGTTGGGCGATCGTGCCAAACAACGCGTCGCCGGGTCCGAACATGGCACTCGGGCGAACGATCGTCACACCCGGAAATACCTGCTGGACGGCGAGTTCGCCGCGTCCGCGCGCACGGATGTACGGAGAAGAAGACTCGGGATCGGCGCCGATTCCGGAAACGAGGACGAAGCGGGTGACACCGGCAGCAGCCGCCTCCCGTGCGAGTGTCTTGGCGCCTTGTTCGTGCACGCCCTCGAACGTCACGCCCCCCGTTTCGACGTAGGCGGAGACCGCATCGACGACGGCGTCTGCCCCGACGAGGGCGGCTGCGACCGTGGCTTGGTCGCGCACGTCGGCCCCGACGACCGAAACTCGGTCCAGGCCCGCCGCGTGCAGAGCGCTACGCGCGCGGTCGGCATGCCGGACTGCGACGCGTACAGTCGCTCCCTCGGAAGCGAGCCGCTGCACGACGCGCCGGCCGAGAAAGCCGCTACCCCCAAACACGCTGACCGTGGTCATGGCATTGCCTTCGGCATGCTGGACAGGATCGACCCGAGCGCCGCATGCCACCTTGCCCTTCGTTCGTTGTCCCGATGCCTGCTTAGGTTCGTATGCGTCCGTAGGAAGGATAGTCGCACCGGACTCGCGTTAGCCACCTGCAAACGAAGCCTGGGAGGGCTCGATGGATCAGCGGATGCGCAAAACGGTGGCAGGCGCGATGGATCCTCGTAATGGTTCTTCCTTCACCATCTCATCAGTCGCTTCGTCCTTGCGGCGGATTTCCTGAGTTCCGGTTGATGCAATTCTTGAGGCCCGCGACATCGCGAATGTGCAGGAGTTTGTTCTGCACGCTTATGAGGTCTTCGTCCCGGAGCTTGGCGAAAATACGGCATACCGTCTCGCCTTTCATACCAAGATAGCTTCCGATTTCATCTCGCGCCATGCGCAGGATAAATTCCGAGGGCGAGTAGCCGCGCGCCACAAAGCGCTGTGACAGGTTGAGCAGAAAGGCGGCAAGACGTTCTTCGGCGTTCCTCGTACCGAGGAGGAGCATGACGCTATGCTCGCGCACGATCTCGGCGCTCATGATCCTTTCTAAACGCCGCCGCGCCCCCTGCATGGAGTGGCCACGCAACCGTGCACCTCGGACCCGATCCCGTCGGCGCCGAGCATATCGCCGGCCATATGAAAGCCCGTAACCCCCTCGCGCCCGAATTCCACGGTCTGCACCGTCTTGAAAAAGCCGCTGCGCACGGTATATAGGCAGATGAACGAGTCGCCGGCTCGGTACAGCCTTTCGCCTTGTCCGACGTGGCGATCTTTAATAATGAATTCTTCGATTTGGCCTTTGTCCGATCGCATCAGATCGCAGGGCAGGCAGGCTTCCCGCAGGCCGCAGATCGAGCAGCGTGTTGGCAACCCGATGTCGTTTCCGGCGCTTACGACCTCTTGCACGGAAATCGGGGGTGTTGGAACGCTTTTGAACACTTCAATGGTTACCTTATCCGTCTTGGCCATCCCCAACGCTTCGAATCTGCTTCCCCTTTAGTTTGCCAGTGCCACGCAGCGCTAACTGCTGACTCCGATATGGTTATATGCGCGGCACCAAACTCGCTCGCCTCCAGCGCGACAAGCGGGAACAGTCGACTGCCACCAACGATGCACAAATCCACGCAGGGATGAGCGGTCGTCGTTTAGGTCGTTGATGACCATCAAGATGGCTAGTGCGCTCGGCGCACGAAAACATTGGGGCCTGGTGGGCGCCATTTTTCTATATCGTGCCGCACGGATCTTGCGAGCTATGGCTGTCCGAGAGTCGCAGCCTTATCCCCCTTTCTTCAGGAGCGATTGTGTAAGTGCTGGGGGCGGCGACGATTTTGATTTCTTCGGTATCTGGGCAACAATGACGTGATAGAACGTCGCCAAAATATACTTGGTCCTCATTTATGGTCCTTCCGGATTTTCTGGGGGTAAAGATGGCAGAAAGTCAGGGCGTCACCACCAGCTTGCCTGCCTCCCGGAGCGCTGTCGCTTTGGCGGATCGCCCTGAAGGCAAGGCGTGGCGCGGATTCTCGGCGTTTGGCCCGCAAAGCATGTCGCCCTGACGCCCCGATCGCCGCAAGAAACGGCCCCCAGAAAAGTCCGAAGGACCTCATTTATTTGCCTTGTGATACCAAGACAACGGCCCCCGCCGATCTTCGGATCCACTACAGAGTCAACAATGGCATGTGCAAAGGCGAGCATCGGGACGGCGAATTACGCCGTTGCAATCAAAGCCGGGCATCACGAACTGAAGCGGACGAAGGCCCCGCCTTTGGCGGACAGGATGTCGGACCTGCGCCTTACGAGTTGCTCGCATCCGCCCTAGCGGCATGCACGGCGATCACACTTCGGATGTATGCGGAGCGCAAGCAGTGGCCGCTTCAGGGAGTGCAGGTCGCTATTCACTTCAAAAAGGAGGTCGCTCAGTCGTCTATCGAACGCCTCCTCACTTTGCCGAAGCGGTACTGGATTTGTTTGGATTTTGCGCTTAGCAGGGGTTTGCTTTGTCGCAGCGACACCTCAGCGCGTGACAAATCGCCGATGGTTCAGAAGCCCAGTTCGATCGCGAGCAAGCCGCCCGCAACCCCGAATGCGATAACCGACACGACGACGACCCCCAACACGCTGGGTTTAAACGAGCGAGTGAGCATTGCGACCGACGGCACGCTGATCGGTGGCAGCGTCATCAACAGCGCTGCCGCCGGCCCGACGCCCACGCCAAGCGTCAGCATCGCTTGGACAATCGGAACTTCGCCCGCTGTCGGGATCACAAATACCGTGCCTGCGACTGCGAATGCCACAATCCAGGCGAGATTGTTGCCAATGTCCGGCCCGATCTGCGGGAACAGCCAGGCGCGCGCGGCGCCCAGCAGCAGGACTAGCACGACATATTCTGGTATCAAGCGCACCGCCATCTGCAGCAGGATCTTGAACCAGCGCGCCAGCGTGCTCCCGCCTTCGGGGTCCTCGATCAGGCGGGAAAGCTGCGCGTTCGCCGCGCCGGCTTCTTGCGTCGTGATGAGTCGATTCACAAGAAAGCCCAGGCCAAACACCATCAATATTCCAAGGGCGAGACGCAACGCGGTCCAGTTCCAGCCGAGCACGAACCCTATGAAGACGAGAGTCGCCGGATTGAGCACCGAATTGCCCAACCAGAACGCGATCGCTGCCCCCGAAGATGACTGACGAGCGCGTAATCCGACCACAACCGGCGCCGCACAGCAAGTACACATCATCCCGGGCATCGCCAGCAAGCCGCCCGCCGCGACGCTGCCGAAGCCGGTGTTGCCGAGCGCTTTGGCGATCCATTGCGGCGGCAGCAGCACCTGCACCGCAGAACCGAGCAAGAGCCCCAGCACCATCGCCTTCCAGATGGCCTTGCCGTAGGCCCACGCATAGTCGAGCGCGGCGTCGAGCGATGGCGGCGGCGGGCTGGCCGCAGTCCCCATCAGGATCGACGGACCGATCGAATGATGGGACGCCGCGACGAACGCGCGCTGATAGTATGGAAACCACTTCACATAGAAGAGACCCAAAACGGCAATCAGGATGAAGATCATCCATCCCAGCATGGGTTTCGCTTTTCGTGTCGTATTCATCGCCTAGCGAGCCTAAATTGTTGGTGGGAGGACGGACGTCCCTTGCGACATCAAAAAGGTGCCAATCAGCCACTGGTATCCGGCGGCGTACACGTAGCAAACGGTCTCCACTTGCCCCAGCAATCCGTATCTCGTTGAACAGTTCATTTTGCGGTGGAATCGGTATTGTTTCACTAAGAAACGAGACCCACGGATGCGCCTAGGTTCAAAGACAACAGGCAAGCCAAGTTCGCCGCATCCGTGAAACCCGCATGGTGAAACGCGGCCGAGCGAGTTAGGCGCGCAAAATCGGCATTCACGTTTCCCCGAATTTGTGGCGGAAGAGAGCGGGAGTCGAACCCACCTGGGAGCGGCTGACGCCCCCAACCGGGTTTGAAGCCCGGCCGCTCCACCAGGAACGAGTCTCTTCCATGTTGATCTTCGGATCGTTATGGTTGCACAGCGGTGTCTTCGGCCGGTCTGGCGTTTGCGATTTGAAGCAGACTGTTGCTGCGCACTCGGTGCACGTCGTGGCTGCGCCGCGTGTAACCGATGCGGTCGAAAAACTCCAGGATCTGAACGGTGCGCTTGCGCCCCAGCTTGCTGCTGTCGCGAAACGCCGCCGCCCGCACGGCGCCGTCGCGTTCTTCCAGCTCTGCGGCGATTTGCGCAAGCGCGGCAACGGCGCCTTTGGCGTAGAAAAGGTCGCGCACTACCTGGAATGTTTCTCCCCGGCGTGTCAGCCGCAACAGCAGGCGTCGCAGCAGTTGCTCATCCGCGCCGACGCGGCCCGCGAGATCGCGCACCCAGGGTGGATCGAAGCCCCCCGCTTCTATAAGCGGCAGCACCCGCGACGCCAGCACCTGCTCGGCGGTGTCCAAGCCAAACCCACGCTTGGGCAAGTGCAGCCAAGGACCGCTGCGCACGATCTGTTGCTCAGCGAGCAGTTGATCGACCAGGGCTTTTGCTGCGGCCGGAGCCAGCTGCGGGAGCAACATGCGTCGCAAGCGGGCGCTGTCGGGCCCAAGTTCGTCTTCGAACTTGGCGTGAAACCACTCGAGCCCCTCCAGCACACGGGTCTGCAACGCCTCCCAGCGGGATAGGTCAAATGCGAACGCAGTGCTCGGCTCACCCACGCGAAGTGCACTCGGCGCAAGAATACAGTCTGGCGCTGCCAGATTGCGGGCCCGGCAGAACGCGCCCAGGTCCACTCCGTAAGGCTCCCGCTGTAGCAGGTTTGACAGTGCCATGGTGTGGTCCGTCTGCTCCAGGCACTGCAGCGCCGCCAGACGCAGTGGCGCTCGCCGGTGGCGGGCGGGCGCAAACGGATCGATCACCATGCCGCCGCCGATCGTCTGGCGTGCCGAGGCGTCGCGCAGGATCAACCGGTCGCCGTGCAGCGCGCCGATGGCGCGATCCAGCACGATCTGCGCCAGGGCTTGGGCGCCCGGCGCGACCCAATCCGCATCGAGCGGCACGCAGCGCCCGGTAACGTGCGTGGCGCCCAGATGCACATGCACGGGTGTCCAGACACCCAATGCACGCGGCGCCTCGGGCAGCAGGCGCAGCCGCACATCGAAGCGCGCGGTGGGGGCATGTATCGCCTCTGCCACGACCCAGTCGCCGCGCAGGATCTCGTCCTTACCCGCACCAACGATGTTGAGCGCACAGCGCTGACCGGCACTGCCGGTGGCCGCAGGGCGGTTATGCGAATGAATGCTGCGTACTCGCACCGGGATCGCCGCCGGTGTAACGACCAATCGATCGCCAACCGTCACCTCGCCGGCAAATACGGTGCCGGTTACCACCGTACCTGCACCGGTGAGCGTGAAGCTGCGGTCCACTGCCAGCCGAAAATGTCCCTGCACCGGGCGGCCCCGGGTTGCCGCTGCCGCTATGACGAGATGCTCGCGCAGATCGTCCACTCCGGCGCCTGTAGTCGCTGAGACCGGGAACACGCCGCTGCCCGATAAACCCGTCCCTTCCAGCAGCCGTTCGATGTCATGGCTGACCTGCGCGATGCGCTGGGCGTCGACCCGGTCGATCTTTGTCAGCGCGACCGCACCGCGGGCGACGCCGAGCAGCTCGAGGATATGCAGGTGTTCAACGGTCTGGGGCATGATGCCGTCATCGGCACCGACAACCAAAAGCGCGAAGTCAATGCCCGTGGCGCCGGCCAGCATGGTGTGGATAAAGCGCTCATGGCCGGGGACGTCCACAAAACCGAGAATTTCGCCGTTTGGCATCTGCTGGTACGCATACCCCAGCTCGATGGAGATGCCCCGCTCTTTCTCCTCCTGCAGGCGGTCCGTTTCCACTCCGGTGAGCGCGCGCACCAGCGACGTCTTCCCGTGGTCGACATGCCCGGCGGTGCCGATGATCAACTCATCGCTCCGAGTTCGAGCTGCGCCAGTTGCGCGAGAAACGCAGGCTCGTCATCCAGGCAACGCAGATCCAGGCAGAACCGGTCTTCACGCACGTGGCCGAGCACGGGGATGGGCAGTTCGCGAAAAGCCCGTTCAACGGTTCGAAGCAGGGCACCCTTGGTGCGCGTGCCGGCAACCGGACCGATCGCCAAGCCCGCACTCGGCAGCCGGTCCACGGGCAGCGCGCCGCTGCCGATTTGGGAGTGCAAGGGGACAACGCTCACCAGCATTCGGCCATGCATGACGTTGCGCAGGATGGGCAGTACGCGCTCGGCCTGGGCCTGGATTTCTGCCACTGGCCGCGTGAGAAGGCGCAGCGTCGGCAGCCGGGAGACCAAGCGCTCTGGTTCGCGATAAAGGCGCAGCACCGGTTCCAGGGCAGCAAGAGTGATCTTGCCCACGCGCAGACAGCGCTTGAGCGGGTTCTTCTTGATACGGGCAATCAGGTCCTTGCGGCCGATGATGATGCCGGCCTGTGGCCCACCCAGAAGCTTGTCGCCGCTGAAGGTAACGAGGTCGGCACCGGCCTTGATCGCCTGCTGGGGCGTCGGTTCACTGGGCAGTCCCCAAGCCGACAGGTCCGCGAGCGTACCGCTACCAAGATCGATCACGAGGGGTAGACCATGGGCGCGCGCCAGCGCCGCAAGTTCGCCTTCGGAAACGCTCTTCGTGAACCCCTGGATGGCATAGTTGCTGGTATGCACCTTCATCAGCAGCGCCGTCTTGGGGTTGATTGCCTCTTCGTAGTCTCGCAAATGGGTGCGGTTGGTAGTGCCCACTTCCCGAAGCCTGGCTCCCGCGCGGCTCATGATGTCGGGAATACGGAAGGCACCGCCGATCTCAATCAGTTCACCTCGTGATACGGCGACTTCCTTTCTCATTGCCAGCGCATTGAGCAGAAGAAACACGGCGGCTGCGTTGTTGTTGACCACCGTCGCACTTTCGGCGCCAGTCAATTCGGTGAGCAGCCCATCCACGACCTCATCGCGGTCGCCGCGACCACCGCTTTCAATATCAAACTCCAGGTTGCACGGGGAGAGCGAGGCCATGAGCAGCGCATCGATGGCCTCTTGCGGAAGCTGGGCACGGCCGAGATTGGTGTGTAGCACCGTGCCGGTCAGGTTGAACACGCGGCGCAGCCGCGGCCGGGCGCGCGCGGCGAGCTGCTCGCCGACTGCCTCGCCGATCGCCCGGTCGGTGACCCTGCCGCCCGTTGTGCCGCCGGCCGGCAATGATGAACGCAGGTCGGCCAGCACCTGGCGCACGCTGGCAGTGACCTGGCGGTGGCCAAACTGCTCCACCAATTGCTTGACGCCGTCGAAGTTGAGAACCCGGTCCACGGAGGGAAGCCAGGTGAGAGTCGAATCCGAGCTATGCACGATAGACTCTTCTCCGAGCAAGAATGCGGGCGTTACGATGAGCCGTGGAACAGCATCATATTAGTCCCACTGCGGGCGAAATTCTCTTCCGCCATCAAGATGTCCAATGGCAGGCTCGCCAGGTCGTCGGCGGTCGGTTCCACGGCGGGGTCTTTCTCCATATAGAGGATCTTCAGATAGCTGTGGCATTGCTCGCAGGACTCGGCCTTGACTGCCGGATCACCGCCCGCAATGCCGTGGTAGCTGATCCCCTTGGTGGATTCGCAATGGCTACACTTGACGCGCACCATGTGCCATTCGCTGGAGCACAAAGAACAGCGCAAGTACCGATACCCCGACTCGACGGCGCCGATGCGAACGATGCTGGCGACCGGAAGCGAGCCACACACCGGACAGAGGTTGGGCGCGGCGCTGTGTCCTACGTCCCCTGTGGCGAGCCGGCTCGCCATGCTGGTCCAGTAAGCCTGCAATCCGGCGGCGATGAGCGGCGCAACCGCCACATCCAATCCCTCGTCGATTCCCGCACAAATCTTGCTGGCCTGCGCCTCGATGAAGTCCTCGCTCGCTTCTGCCAGCCGCGCAACGACATCGCCCGTCGTCCCACTGAGCTCGGTTTTCAACTCGACGAGCATGTCGCGCAAGGCAAGCCGCCATTTGGCATTGCGTTGCCACGAAGTCGTCTGCAGCGGCGGCATGGCGTGGTTGCGGCATCGAACGATACGCGCCTGGTCCGGCAGCGGCGTGCCCGACAGTGATTGCATCATCGTCTCCTGTCGAGCGGCGACCAGAGCAATGAAGCGCAGGTAGTCCGCCATGGCGCTGGTTTCGGAGAGCTGCCGCAGCCGCGCCGCCCGGTCAGAAAAAAGCGCCCCGCCGCCTGGCAGTCGCAGCTCGGGAACAACGCTCGCCGGCAATTGTTCGATCTGACCGGCTTCGACGATACGTGTGGCCACAAGCGCTTTACGAAGAAATGCCGGAATTTGTGGCGCCGGTCGAGGATGAACAGCCGGTTATTTCACAACCGTTTTGTACCAAGCCCGATGGTGCTGCTTGGCCCAGGCCCGAGTAACCGTGCCGTACCACATGGCCCGGATCGTTCCCTTGACCCAGATCGCGGCATAGATATGGACCATTATCAGAGCAATCATCGTCACCGCCACCACGGCATGCACCAACGAGAACAGGCGAATCAGACCGATCGGGAAAAAGCCCGCGAAATAGGCGCGCCAGATGACGATACCGGAGACAAAAAGCAGGAACACGCATCCCACAAACAGCCAGAAGAGCAGTTTCTGGCCGCCGTTGTACTTGCCCATTTCTGGCATGTTGTGGTCGTCACCGTCAATCAGTTCCCGGATGCGCCTGAGCCATTCCCAGTCGGTAGGGCTCATGACGTTGAGTTTCCAGAAGCGCATTGCCATCACGACAAAAAACGCCGTCATGATGACTCCGATGAACGGGTGGAGGATGCGCGCCCAGGTCCCGCCGCCGAACAGCATGGTAAGCGGGAAGAATGCGGGGTGGAAAAACGCCAGGCCGGACAGCGCGAGCAGGATGAAACACATACCCACCACCCAGTGGTTGGCACGCTCCGAGCCACTGTAGCGTACGAGATCTCTAGGGTCGCGCTTCATTTTCCAGTTCCTTCTCGACTTCCTTCTCCGTTTCCTTGGATACCTCGTTGGGTCCCTTCGTGACGTAGTGCAAGAGGCTACCAATGGCCACGGCTGCCAGCCCAAGGGTAGCCAGCGGCTTGGCGAAACCCTTCCACAGACTCACCATCGGGCTGATATGCGGGTTCCTGGGAAGACCGTTGTAAAGCTCCGGTTGATCGGCGTGATGCAGCACGTACATGACGTGGGTACCACCAACCCGGGACGGGTCATACAGTCCGGCGTTCTGGAAGCCGCGCTCCTTGAGGTCGGCAATTCGCTCCTCGGCATGGTCGATCATGTCCGCCTTGCTGCCGAAAACGATGGCGCCGGTGGGGCAGGTCTTGACGCACGCCGGCTCCAGGCCTACCGACACCCGGTCGGAGCACAGCGTGCACTTGTAGGCCTTGTTGTCCTTCTTCGAGATGCGCGGGATGTTGAAAGGACAACCGGTAATGCAGTAACCGCAGCCGATGCAGTTCTCCTCCTGAAAGTCCACGATGCCGTTGGAGTACTGGACGATGGCGCCGGGCGCCGGGCAGGCCTTCAGACAGCCGGGGTCGGCGCAGTGCATGCAACCGTCCTTGCGGATCAGCCACTCCAGGTTGCCGTCTTTGTTCTCGTATTCGGCAAAGCGCATCACTGTCCAGGAGCTGCCGCTGAGGTCGCGCGGGTTATCGTAGATCCCGGTGTTGGTGCCGATCTCGTCGCGAATGTCGTTCCACTCCATGCACGCTGACTGGCAGGCCTTGCAGCCAATGCACTTGGAAACGTCGATCAGCTTTGCGACCTCCAGGGTCTGGCGCTCATCGGGCGGTGGCGTCGTGGTGGCCGAGCGCGCCTTAATATCGAGCGACTGCAATGCCATTTTGCGCCTCCCTATGCTTTCTCGATATTCACGAGGAACGACTTGAATTCCGGCGTGTTGGTGTTGCCGTCGCCCACAAAGGGGGTCAGAGTATTGGCGAGGTATCCGTTCTTGGCCAGCCCTGTGAAACCCCAGTGAATCGGTATGCCGACCGTATGCACCTTCCTGCCGGCGACATCCAGCGTCTTTATTCGCTTGGTCACCACCGCGATGGCCTTGATGAAGCCGCGGTTGGACCGCACCTTGACCATGTCTCCGGCTCTTACGCCCTTCTCCTTGGCTAGCTCCTCGCCAATTTCCACGAATTGCTCCGGCTGCAGGATGGCGTTGATCCGCACGTGCTTGGTCCAGTAGTGGAAGTGCTCGGTCAAACGATAGGTGGTGGCGACGTAGGGAAATTCCGCGGGTTTGCCAAAGGCTTCGCGGTCAACCTTGAACACACGTGCCGCCGGGTTGGAAAAGGCAATGGGGTTTTTGTGGTGCAGCGGGTTTGCCTCCATCGGCGATTCAAAGGGCTCGTAGTGCTCGGGGAAGGGTCCCTCGACCATCGCGCCCTTTGCGAAAAAGCGCGCCACTCCTTCGGGATTCATGATGAAGGGCCCCACTCCCTCCGCGGGCGCGGCATCCGGGCGCATGTCCGGTATGTCCGCGCCGCCCCACTTGGTGCCGTCCCAGGCAAGCAGCTTGCGCTTTGGGTCCCAGGGCTTACCCGAAGGATCGGCCGAGGCGCGGTTGTACAGGATGCGCCGGTTGGCGGGCCACGACCAGGCCCAGTTGAGCGTCTGGCCGATGCCGTAGGGATCGGAGTTGTCGCGCCGTGCCATGAGATTTCCGACCTGGGTCCAGGCGCCGCAAAAGATCCAGCAGCCGCTGGCGGTGGTGCCATCGTCCCGCAGTTGCGCAAAGCCGGCGAGCTGCTCGCCGGCCTTGGCTAGCACCTTTGTCTTCTCCTTGGGATCAGTAACGTCGGCCAAAGCACGCCCGGAAAACTCTCGTGCCAGCTCTTCGGGCGCGGGTTCGTGAGCAATCTTGTGGTCCCAGGTGAGCTTGAGCACTGGGTCCGGAAAGGCGCCGCCCTCCTTCTGGTACATCTCGCGCATTCTTAAGAAAAGGCCGGCGACGATAACGGCATCATGCTTGGCCTCGCCTGGGGGCTCTGCACCCCCCCAGTGCCATTGCAGCCATCGCCCGGAGTTAACCAGCGAGCCGTCCTCTTCGGCGAAGCAGGTAGACGGTAGCCGGAATACCTCCGTCTGGATTTTGGCAGTATCCGCCTCGTTGTACTCGGACACGTGCTTCCAGAACTCCGAGGTCTCGGTCGCCAGCGGATCGATGATCACGAGGTACTTCAGCTTGGCGAGCGCGGCGGAAATCTTGGCCTTGTTGGGAACGGATGCCAGCGGGTTGAAACCCTGGCAGATATACCCGTTCATTTTGCCCTGGTACATATCCTCGAACACCTGCAGGATATCGTGTACCTTGTCGAGCTTCGGCAACCATTCGTAGCAGAAGTTGTTGTCCTTGGTGGCAGCGTTGCCATACCAGGCTTTCATCAGGCTGACGTGGAACTTGGGATAGTTCTGCCAGTAACTCATCTGGTTCGGCCGTAGCGGCTTGTGTGTGCGCTTGTCCAGATACGCTTTGAAGTCCTGTTCCTGCTCGCCGGGCAGTGTCATGTAGCCGGGCAGCAAGTCGGACATCAGACCGAGGTCTGTCAGGCCTTGAATGTTCGAATGGCCGCGCAGGGCATTCATTCCGCCGCCCGGCATGCCGATGTTGCCGAGCAGCAACTGCACCATAGCCCCCGTGCGGATCATCTGCGAGCCGACCGAGTGCTGCGTCCAGCCGAGTGCGTACATGATGGTCATGACCCGGTCGGGCGTCGAGGTCGTAGCAACCATCGCGCACACCGTGAGTAACTTGTCCTTCGGCGTGCCACAGATGGTGCTCACCATTTCGGGCGTGTAACGCGCGTAATGGTGCTTCAACAACTGATAGACGCAGCGCGGGTTCTGCAGCGTCGGATCGGTGGCGACGTAGCCGTCCCTGCCGATCTCATAGTCCCACGAGGACTTGTCGTAACTGCGCTTCTTGGGGTTGTAACCGGAGAAGATCCCGTTGTCGAACTTAAAGTCCTCCTTCACCAGAAAGGTGAAATCCGTGTAGGCCTTCACGTACGCGTGCTGGATTTTGTCGTTTGTCAGCAGATAGTTGATCAATCCGCCGAGAAAGGCTATATCCGTGCCGGTGCGAATCGGCACATAGTAATCGGCGACCGAGGCCGAGCGATTAAATCGCGGATCAACGACAATTAGCTTGGCCTTGTTGTGGGCCTTGGCTTCCGTTACCCACTTGAAACCGCAAGGGTGCGCCTCGGCAGGATTGCCGCCCATGACGAGCACTACATCGGCATTCTTGATGTCGACCCAGTGCTGCGTCATCGCTCCACGGCCAAACGTCGGGGCAAGACCTGCCACCGTCGGGCCGTGTCAGACACGTGCCTGGTTGTCGAAGCCCAATATGCCGAGGGAGCGAACGACCTTGTGCGTCAGGTAACCGGACTCGTTCGATGAGGCCGACGCCGCAAGCAGACCCGTTGTCAGCCAGCGATTGACGGTCAAGCCATCGGCGGTTTTCTCGATAAAGTTCTTATCGCGATCGGCCTTCATGTGCCTGGCGATGCGGTCAAACGCCTCGTCCCAGGAAATGCGCTTCCATGCGTCGGCGCCCGCTTCTCGCACTTCCGGATGCTTGAGCCGGCTCGGACTGCGCACGAAGTCCAATAAAGCCGCACCTTTCGGGCACAGCGTGCCGCGGTTCACCGGATGGTCCGGGTCACCTTCAATATGGATAATTTCGGACCTTGCATTTTTTGCCTTGTCGCCGATGCTGTACATGAGGACGCCGCAACCCACCGCACAATAGGGACACGTATTGCGCGTCTCGGTCGTGCGTTCCAGCTTGAAATTGCGCACTTCCGCCAGCACCGCCGTCGGCGAGAAACCCAAGAGGGCAAGACTCGAACCCGCGACTCCGCCGGCGCATATCTTGAAGAATTGCCTTCGACTCGCATTCATATTGGTTCCTCCAAGCAACTTTTGCTTCTCAAGGCCCGCACTTTGACGATCGGGCAAAGTTTCGGTCACTAGCGTACATCCGTTCTTTGGTCGCTGTTAAGGTACGTCTGCGGATCTGCTTTGATTTGACCCAAATTGCGAATTAACCCATTCCGCGCTGCAGCAAGATCCGGTGAGCGCGGTGGATTGCCAGAGCTGCCGCTTTGGTGGATCGCCCTGAAAGCAAGGCGTGGCGCGGATTCTCGGCATTTGGCCCGCAAAGCATGTCGCCCTGACGCCCCGATCGCCACGCGAAACGACCCCCAGAAAAGTCCGAAGGACCAAAAAGATATTACTAAGCAGCCTGGATTCATCGGTGGAAAGTCTCACAAGAGCATCAATCCGGATAACCGATTCAATTTCATCAATGCTGCGTTGTGTCAAAACGAGGAGGGCTATTGGAAAGCCTTTGAAAAGAGCGCAGCACCCATGAAGGCGAAGTTACAACAGATGGGAGTGGAAATGACTCCGGCTCTCTTTAACGCTTCTTCGAATACTGAACAGACTTTACCAGCACCGTTTTGTGCAGTGGCTTGATTATCCAAGAGCGACACGCACGCCCGTCCGAGGACTGGGGGACGGTGCTGCTGGAACAGACCCTTCGCTTCGGACACAAGAAGCAATCGACGGAAAAGAAGCTCGGGGAGGCTTACGACAATCGGACGAACGAACATTTCATCTGGCTCGAGTACCGGGTCCGTGTGTCAAGCGACACAACACGCTTCCCAGGCTGTGGACATACCTCATGGTATCCACAGTCCGTGCATATTCCCTGCTCATGATGGGCAACGTCGGCTAATAAGTGCAGCGGCATTAGGCCAGGGCGATTTCCGATGCCGCAAAGCTGTCGCTCGCCACGGTCTCGTTTTGATCACTGGAGCCAGTCGAGGAGTTATCCGCGTTCGGTCTGCTTTCAGGCCAAGACCAGCCGGTCAGCGGTGGCCGTGTTGATCGTTGCGATTCTGGACATCCTGGGTCACGCGTACTTTCCGTGCCCAATCAATGCGAGTAGAAGTTTGACAAATACGTCCAGACACCGCAGCCGACGAACACAGAGGTTGGCATTAGTTGCCGTCGCTGAATGGCTGCGCGGGTCACTCCTGAGGGAGCGAAGCCGGCATTGGATCAACCCATGGGTTGAACACAAGGGCGCGCGTTTTGGCGTAATCGCCGGTATCGCGCGAGACTATGGTGAATCCATGTTGCAGGCCGGTCGCGGCGATGATGAGGTCTGGTCGGGAAAAGGTGTGACCAAGCTTGCGCCCTTCCTCTACCAGCAAACGCCATTTGAACATCACGTCTTCGCTCACTGGCAATACGCGCTGCTCAAACATCGGGCGCACCTTGTGCGTCAGCCAATCATTGAGCGCAGCACGGCCGTGCGCGTCGGTGACAAGCTCAATCCCGAACCGGAGTTCGGCCAGGGTTACCGTGCTGACATACATTGAATCCAGCGGCTGCGCCGCGACAAATGCGACGACACGCGGCTCCGGCCGCAGGCGACGAAGTTCGGACAAGCCATTAGTGTCGAGCAGCCACCCTGTCACAGGCTCGCCTCGCGTACCGGCATGGGCGCCCGCGGCGGCTCGATGTCGATGTCACGATGCGGCGAGGCCTGCATGGCGTCGATAAGTGCTTGGCCGGTACGGTTGCCCTTGAGGCGTCGAAATTCTTCGGCGGCAACGACAACGACTTCATCACGGCCATGAACGGTTACGTGCTGAGGCCCCTCGCTGCGCACCAACCGCACCAGTTCGCTAAAGCGCGACTTGGCGTCTTGAAGAAGCCAGTAACCACGGCGCGCCCTTGATGGCCTTGGCTTGCGGGGTGGGGATACCGAAGTTTTTGATAATCTAGTCACACTGACCGGAATAGCACGATTGCCCGCTGATGGCCTTGGCATCTTGCGTGGAGTTTGGCGGCCCTACGGTTGGTAACTGTACTGTACAGAGCGAAACATGGACGGGCGATCGCTCTGGTACTTTCATTTAAATCAATAAGTTGTGCGCCGGGAGACCACTTCCGAAGGTGTTTTGAGGAAGTCCTCGGCGCGACCGCTGCCCGGCACCTGTTGCGACGTGTGACCTTTCACTACACGCCCAAGCACGCCAGCTGGCTCAATATGGCCGAAATCGAGATTGCAACCCTGAGTCGACAGTGCCTGGATCGGCGGCTGCCTGATCGCGCCGCGCTCGAATCCGAAGTCACTGCCTGGCAACGCTACCGCAACCATGCGCGCACAACCATCGAGTGGACTTTCACTCGACAAGACGCGGACCGAAAGCTCGGCCGACATTATGTTGCGAATTTAATGTGTTGACGTACTAGATCGCCATTTTTTGGGGAGTAGGCGGTCATATTCCTTCTTGACCACCGCGTAGCACTCGCAAGCGCGCTGTTCCAGCCCAGCGCGGTCAAGTACCGAGATACGGCCGCGAGCGTAGCTGATCAACCCGGCTCTCTGGAGCTTGAGCGCCGCCTCCGTTACACCTTCACGGCGGACGCCGATCATATTGGCAATCAATTCCTGCGTCATTACCAGTTCGCGGACCTCCAAGCGGTCCAGGCTCAACAACAACCAGCGACACAGTTGTTGGTCAATCGAGTGGTGACGGTTGCAGGCCGCCATTTGCGTCATCTGCGTGATAAGCGCCTGTGTATAACGCAGCAGCATACGCATTACCGGCCCAGACTTTTCGAACTCCTCCTTGAGTATCCCCGATTTCAGCCGAAACCCTTTACCAGCGCTTCGCACCACGGCACGGCTGGGAGTGGACCCTCCTCCCATGAAAAGGGAGACACCAACGATGCCTTCATTGCCGACGACCCCGATCTCGGCCGATGCCCCGTTTTCCATCACATATAGCAGCGACACGATTGCTGTAGTCGGAAAGTAGACGTGGGTCATCGTGCCGCCGGATTCATACAGCACCTTGCCGAGCACCATATCTACCGGCTCGAAGTGCGGTAAAAGGCGCTCAAAATCTGCTTGCGGCAGTGCAGCGAGCAAAAGGTTTCTTTTTTGATCAGACACATTTGCCAACGGCAATCTCCAATTCGGCGTACTTCTTTGGCGTTGCCAAGGCGCGTTGCGCTATTGCACCGCTCGCCAATACTGGGCTCCGAACTCGCTACTCTGTTCGCTGCTATACATGTTCGGTATCGTACATATATACTATACGCTTGCTTACCAGCGCGGATTCAAAACGGGCGGCGGGCTAATTGCGTTTGGTCCGGGTGCGTGTGTGAGTCACAGCACAGAGCAAACCAAATTGAAATTCTATCCTCGCGAGTCGCGCACGCAGTTGACTAGAGCGGTTCAAGTCACAGGTCGCAGGTGTTGTCGAGCCCACTGTCCGGCCAACAAGATCCGCATTAGGTCTGAACGGTCTGAGGGGTCGCGTTGATGGGAACTCTGCCTCCTGCGCATGCTTGGAAAAGCAGCGGTGGGCTGAGGATGTCTTGTCGCGTCGCACCTTAGGCATGGGGTTCCCACAACCTGCCCACAAAGGAGATTTGGATGTTCATAACCAAGCAATCATTTGCTATTGCAAGGCATTGCCCAGTGGTCGGCCACGCAGTGGCGCTGAGCGGGTTGCAGTTGGTTCTCGCCGACGGTACGCCCGAAGTAGTTAAGAAAACGTGCTTTAAATTCGCGGAATGCTACAAAAACCGTGCGGGTGAACGAGCGACTGGAAACATCGTGCCGGTCCCTGGTTGTCTGCTTGGCGATCCCGAGCTTTAGCCCGATTGGCCTGTTGCAAGCGTCATTCCATAGAACCGGTGAACGTCGGCCCTAGTGGACTGTAACGATTGATTCGGGAGTAATTCTTCGTGAAGTGTCGACATATTTCCACTTCACGGGCTTCGGCTCTTTGTTGTACTGGCGGATGTATCGCATGAGTTTTCTCTTGAGGTCCGGAACCGAAGTGAAGACGCCACGGGCGATCACGTCGCGCTCGATCTTGGCGAACCACAACTCGACCTGGTTGAGCCAGGACGAATACGTTGGGGTGAAGTGCAGATGAACCTTGGAGTGCTCAGCCAAGAATTCGGCAACCGCTTTGGTCTTGTGCGCCGAGAGGTTGTCGGCGATTACGTGGATTTCTTTGCCTTTGGGCTGATTGATCACGATGTCGGTCAGGAACGCGACGAATTCGGCCGAGGTGTGGCGCTGGGCCGTCTTTCCCATCACTTCGCCGGTCTTGGTATTGAAGGCCGCGTACAGCGAGAGCGTGCCGTGATGGAAGAATTCGAAGCCGTGGCGCTCGGCGCGCCCCGGCGACAACGGCAGCACCGGGTCTTTGCGATCCTGCGCCTGGATCGCCGTCTTCTCGTCAACACAAAACACGGCAGCGTGCTGGGGCGGGTTCAGGTACAGCCCGATCACGTCGGCCGCCTTGGTCTCGAAGTCCGGGTCGTTGCAAGCGATGTAGCCCTCGAGCCGATGCGGCTTGATGCCGTGCTTGGCCCAGATGCGGGTGATCGTCATATGCGAGATATCACCGAGCTCGGCAGCAAGCTTGCGCGAGGACCAATGCGTGGATCCGTCGGCCGGTTTGCGCTTTGTCGTCCACGCCAGCACGCGCGCTTCGATCTGATCGGTCACTTTGTAGCGTTCACGCCCGGCGTACCGCGCGAACATTCCAGCCAGCCGATCCGTGGCAAATCGCTGACTCCAACGACTGATGTAGCTGTCGCTGCAATCGAGCTTGGCGCGAATCTCGGCCCAGGTCAGTCCGTCGGCAAGCAACAAGATGAGACGAGCATGACGGGCCGCCTCGGCTCGACCGCTTCTGGCACCAGCTTGTTGCTCAAGTTCCATGCGTTCGCTCTTGGTAAGTTTCATCACGCCCTCCGCAGGCATGATGATACTACCGATTTAAACGTTACAGTCCACTAGCGGTTCTTGCCCTCAGTGAATTGCGGGCCGCCGCTCGCGTCAAAACGATCCGGGGGGCTGCTTTGGGCGGTTGTGGTCCAATGGCCGGGTCAGTGCACTGATGCGGACGCTACGGGAGATGCTTACGCAAGCCGCGCATCGACTTGTGCGAGAAGTTCGCGAGTCTGGGCCTCCTCGCTTTCGAATTGCTTTACCAGATCCACCAAATTGGCAACGGTTAGCGCCACTCCACCGTCGCCGACATGGCACACGGTGGCAGGGTCATAGCCAGCCATGGATGCGAGGTCAAGGGCCGACCGTGCTGCGCCTAACTGCTTGATGGCGCGCACGTGGATCGCGGCAAGCTCGGATCTGGCCGAAGCGAGGCTAGTGAGCAGGCTATCGCGGATTTGCTCTTGGGAGTTTTCGTCCATCGTAGGGATGACCCTCGCGGCGCTTGGATGGATGTACCCTGATGCGCGTTTTGGGGGCGGAAGCGGGGGCGGATGAGGGAAAGGGGGGGCGAGTATACGTAGCCAGCGCTGCACGCATCCCGGTCGATCAGAAGCCGTGCTTCCTCAGCGGTGATCCGTTCGATAAGCTTTTCAATTTGGCTAACGAACGCATCGACATCACATTTCTCGGCGCCGTGTCGATTCGCAACCGTCGAGTGCCAGCCGGGCAGGTTGTAAGCGAGCGCTCGCAGAAGGCGAATGCTTCCCCTGCTGGTCATCGGATGTACTTCATCAGAGCGGACTCAGATCGGGAAACCAAAATCAACAAAATAGGGAGACGTGGGTTCGGCGATCATCGCGATTCGGTAACGGGGACCCGTCACCGGTTCGATACGTTCGACGACGACAGTCGCTTGCTAACCGCCGATCATCGACTCGCTGCCCTCGGTTCCGAAGCGGGTTCAGTAAAATTGCTTTGATAGTGTGTTCATTTTTTAGGTCCTTCGGACTTTTCTGGGGGTCGTTTCGCGTGGCGATCGGGGCGTCAGGGCGACATGCTTTACGGGCCAAATGCCGAGAATCCGCGCCACGCCTTGCTTTCAGGGCGATCCGCCAAAGCGGCAGCGCTCCTTGGGGCAGGCAAGCTGGTGGTGACGACCTGACTTTCTGTCATCTTTACCCCCAGAAAACCCGGAAGGACCATTTTTAAGAACGCACAACACACAGCACAAGTGAGTGAAGCCCCGCGCTCGCCTGTACGTTTTTGCAGCGCTTTGGCGGCGAGAGCTTTCTCGGAGCACTTGGCATGCTCTCTTCTCGACTATGCCTTGTCTAAGCTCGTGCCCGGGTATAGCTGTCTTTGACAGTTTTATAGCACTCGCAGGAAGCCGCTACGAGGCCTCTACGGTCGAGGATGGTGATGGCGCCGTGGTGATAGCTTATGAGCTTGCGTTCCCGCAGTGTGCGCGCTGCCGCGCTGACGCCGACCCGCCGCACGCCCAGCATGAGGGCAAGAAATTCCTGCGTAATGCGAAACTCCTTGAAGTTGACGCGGTCGCGGGTCATCAACAGCCAGCGGGCCATTCGCGGTGTCACGGAATGGAAGCGGTTGCACGCCGCGGTCTGCGCGATCTGGATCATCAACAAGTGGGTAAAGAGGAACAATTCTCGCCGCAACGCAGCGCTCTTGCCGAATTCGTGGCGAAAGTCCGCGACTTTCATCCGCATTGCCGTGCCACCGCCTTGTACCACGGCGCGAAAAGGCGAGGACGCAATGCCCAGCGCCACGGGAATTCCGAGCATGCCTTCGGAGCCGATGAGTCCAACCTCTGCAGCCCGGCCGGAATTCACAGTAGTCAGCATTGAGACGAGGCAGTCGTTGGGAAAATATACGTGCGGAATCACGGTGTGGGGTTCATACAGAACCTCCTTAAACGTGAGCTTGACCGGTTCAAGGAAGGGCAGCAGTCTCTGGTAATCCTTGCGGGGCAATGCGGCGAGCAGGCGGTTCGGAACCGAGTCTTGCTTTGCGCCCAGCACCAGACTCCCCTCGCGTGTTGTCTTTGCAACTCCTTAACCGGGAGCCACTCTTCGAACTTCGGATGGTCGATCTCACTGGACGCGACCGAAATTGAAGTCTTCGAATATAAATTTTAGTTTAAATTGCTTCCTAAAAACAAGCAATCATGTTCGGGACCATACATAAACCATGAATTGCGTTCCGTACTGGCTTTCGTTTGCGCGAGCAATTTCGGCGGGGGTGGCGGCCGACATCGAACAGATCGGCAACGAGGCTCAAGATCGACGGAAATCGTTGGGCATGCCCGGCTGACTTAAACCCTCGCATCCGTCTCTCTCGCTCGCGCGTCAACTGGTGGGAGTTCTCGGCGCGGTTGTTCAATCCCTTATCTCGTCGATGCACGGTGTTGGGCAGCAATACAGCGCAGGGCGCGCTGTAGCTGGTGAGCCTGTCCGTCACCACCACGCGCGGCGCATACCTCAAGCCTCGCAGTAACTTCTTAAAGAACCTAGTAGCAGCTTTCTTGTCTCGATGAGGTCGCACAAGGATATCGAGGACGCTGCCATCCTGGTCAACGGCAGGCCGCAAGATCGCGCACTGGGGTAGTGTTCCTGCGATCTCCAGTTCTCCGCCCATCGCCTCGATGTGGCTGTGCAGCATTGAGACGTACATGTCGGTGCGTCGCTCCAGCTTGGCGATCGATGGCTGCTGAACGTGCAGCGCTTCCGCCAGCATTTTTTGCGATAGCCCTCGGGCGTGCCGCAACTCGTTAAGAGGCATTTCGGCGATCATTTCTTTCGCCTTGGTTTCCGCGCGTGCACGCGATTCCGGTGACATGCGGGCGCGCAGTTCGGAAAATTTCCTAGCCATGTGGCAATCCTTCCTTCTTCCTCGGACAAGGCATTCCACCACTGCTCGAACTCGTCAGTGTATTCGACTTCCCATCGCATTGTAGAGGCTTGAGCCGTGTGCGCCGAAAGGTGCATGCACGGTTCTTAGGGGCTGGGTGCGGGTAACCGCGTTCAGCTACCCGACATCGTGAATTTCAGTTGAAATGTAACGGTGGCCGGCGCTATCGGCAAAGAGCGATCGGAGACTGATGTTGCTGAAGCGGTCATTCCATCCCGCTACCGACGAAGTACCCAGAGACGCTGCAACGAATCCGAGAGTCGTAAAAAATGAAAGAGCAGGCCTTGCGGCCTGCTCTTTCCTAGATTGGACTATGGAACCAACGTGAAGTCGGGAAGGACTACCGAAATCGCGCTCACGTTTGCCGGCTGGGTCGAAGAAGTGCCTGCCGCATCCGTAGCAGTGATGCTGTACATGCCCGCATCGGTGACATCTTTGGTAAACAGGGCGGCGCCATATGTTTTCACGTACGGTCCGGATGCCGCCAAGGCAATGCTGTAGGGTCCGGTGGTGGTTGCCGCCGATTCGATCTCATAGGTGCGCACCGTCACAGCCCGATCCGCCACCAAGTTTGCCGCGCCCGGCGCCCCGGACACCGTCACCGTACCCGATGCCGTATTGATCGTGGAAACCGCTAGGCCGGTGAGCGTGCCAATGCTGGTCGTGCTGCCTGCGCTGACTGGCACGTTTTGCACGATATACGTGGCATAACCAGTTCCCGGCGTCGGTGTCGGTAGCGGCGGCACGATTACGACGTCTACGTAGCCTCCTGCACTGCTTTCGAGTATGGGCGACAAGGTAAACGCGCCGGTCGTGGGATCAGCCACGGTGCCGGTGACAATAACGGGGCCAGCGCTCGATTGTTGTTCGGCGTACACATGTGAACTCGGTATTGTGGTTCCTGAAATCGATCCGCTCACGACCTCGGCGATGGCCGTCACCACAGGCTTCAGCAGATATTTGCCACTATTGCCCGCCACCACGATCGACTTGCAGGCATTGAAGTCGAGCACCAGGTCGGCCAAGGTTCCTGACTGCACCGTGAAGGGTCCGATGATCTTGTACCCGCTTTCCTGGGCGCTCGGAGTCTTGAGCGCCGTTTCTGTGGCAGTCCCCGTCAACACCACTGAATTGGCCCAGGGCGGTGCACTCCCATTGGCTGCTAGCACTAACCGCACCTGCTGGTACGTTCCCGCCGAGAGTGGAGCCTCGCCCAGGGAAAGCAAGGCGCCATTGGTCAGATTGAGCAACTCGATACGCCCCAGACTGGTACTCACCGGAATGGTGGTCCAACTGTTGCCATCCGAGGAAATCTCCACATGATCCACGGTGATATACACGTGGTCATAACCGCAGGCCGGTGAATCGGTAAGCATCACATTGAGCGTGCCTGGGGCAGCTTGGCCGCCGCCCCCACCACCACCACCGCATCCAGCAAGCAGGGCAGCCGCTCCGAGGCCGACGCAGGCTATGGTCAGTGCAACGCGTGCGCGCATAGATTGGATCAGTTGACGCATTGTCTTTCTTATTACCTTTGACTTGAGAACACAATAGCTCGCTGGCATTCGGTTTGAATCCACCGGCTTTTCCTCGCTTGTCATCCCCTTGCTAACAACCAAATGGTATTAGACGTCGAATGTCACGTCACGCAAATCTTGTGTCGCCTCGTAATTCAAAACAGAACGCAAACGATTGTTCAATAAACGTCTAGGACACCGAGGAAAGGAGTTCAACGATGAAACGGTGCTTCGCCCTGGCCTTATGCGGTGCGTGCCTCTCCTCGGGCGTCATGGCGGCTGATGTGGGTGTTTCGATCCAGTTCAGCCAGCCTGGCTTGTTCGGGCGCGTCGATGTTGGCCAGTATCCGCAACCGCAAGTGATCGTTCCCGAGCCGGTCATGATCGAACGGCCTCCGCGGGCATTGCCGTGCCGGAACCTCTCTACCTATGGGTGCCGCACGAACATCGAGCTTGGGAAAAGCACTGCCGCGAATACCACGCCTGTGGACGACCGGTGTACTTCGTTGATCATGATTGGTACAAGAATAACGTGCTGGCCCGCGAGTCAAGACCCGAGGGGCGTCGCGATGAGGAGCGCTACCGGGAGCATGGTCGCGCTGACGAGGAGCACGGACGCCACAAGGGAGATAAAGAAGAGGACCGGGGCCGAGGCCGCGACTAACGCCCTTCGACCGTGACTTGATATTGCGGATTGCCAAATGAAAGAAAGCTGGCTCTGGATTGGCAAATATCTGATCGTGATCCTGGTCGCGTTGTTACTGGGTTCGGTCCTCGCAGAACTTGAACCGTTCAAGAGCACGACGCTCGGTGCGGCCAGGATAGGTGCCGGTACGCTGGCGCAGTTCGTCGCGCACAGCGGAGCGCTGGCATTGCTGTGGGCGCTTGGCTTTTGTTACTCCACCCAGCTTCGTCGCGTCGGCGGCGCGACCGGTCCTCTGTCCGCGACGGTGCTCGCGCTTGTCACACTAATCGTCGTTGCGAGTGCTTACGGAGTGCTGTCGCGGTTCATTGCGCCGGTGCTGAGGCCCAATCTGAAGCCTGTCGTCGACTGGGTCTTCATTGCCGGGATTCTGGCCGCGGCGCTCTGGCTTCTGTGGGTGTTATTCACTGATTCCGAGGCACTGATCGAGGCGGTCCGGAGCGTCGTTGCCGACAAGCGTCGGCCGCCGCTTCCTCAGGATGATCGAGCCATGCTTTAGCCGCGTTGCGGATGCCCCTGGTTTTCGCCGGTACGCCGGAAAGCGACCTGGCGTTGCGCCGCGCGGTTGTGGCCAAGTTCCACGTCCCGAAGCAACTCGGCTGGCGAATGTCCGAAATCGTCCGAGGCTGCGGCAATTCGTCCGCTACTGGCCGAGATGGTATGGACACTGCCTCCTTCGAGGTTGGGGGCCAGGTTGCGGGAAACGACCCCAGAAAGGTCCGAAGGACCAAATTTCATGGCGCTAACTGTTCGGGGATGAACAAGGCGCGCTGGAGTGAAAGGCTTTTGCCCGCGTGAGAGTTATGGCGGTCGCGAGTTAGCGCGTTTTTTTGTGTTAATTCGAGGCCTTTAATGCGGAACCGAAAAGTAGGATTGCTGCGGCCGATTTGCATGTTTCTACTCGCATCAAACCTTAATCATTCGAAAGGATGTTTGTAATGGAACGGATCTTTATCCTCACGCTCGTCGGTACCCTCGCTCTGTCTGGTTGCGCCGACATGAGCCAGTCGCAACAAAGTACCGCCGAGGGTGCCGGCATTGGCGCGGGGGCGGGCGCACTGCTTGGTCTCGCGACAGCTGGCGGCCACAAGGGAAGCAGTGCCGCCACCGGAGCCGTCGCCGGCGCCGCCGTTGGGGCCTTGGGCGGTTATCTCTGGAACGAACACCTCGAAAAACAAAAGCAGCAAATGCAAAAAGCCACGGAAGGCACCGATGTAAAGGTGACGCAAACGACGGACAACCGCCTCAAGATCAACGTGCCCTCCGACGCTGGGTTTGCCTCGGGTAGGGCCCAACTCAACCCCAAGCTCGACCCCGCGCTGAACTCGCTCGCTTCAACCTTGCTCCAGAACCGGACCGAAACCGTGCAGATCATCGGTTACACCGATAGCACGGGCGGTGACGCAATCAACAATCCGCTCTCGCAAAACCGCGCCGAAAGTGTACAGAGCTACCTGGTTTCGCGCGGCGTGCAACCCCAACGCATCACGACGCAGGGCATGGGTTCGCAGAACCCCGTGGCCTCGAACGACGCCGCGGAGGGCAGGTCCCTCAACCGCCGTGTGGAGATATTCGTGGCCTACCCGCCCAACGGCTAAGGGTGCCGTGCACCCGGCGAGCGTCGCTAAGACACATGCCGATGCCCGGGTGCCTGGCTCTTCACATGGACAATGACCCACGAGGCCCGATCGAAAGTCGGCAGAATCCGTCTGGGACGCTGTGCGCGACGTTGGGGCGGCGCACGCGCGCTTGGTGCCCAACATGCTCAAGGATGCACGCCTTGAGACCGGTTCTCGCGTCGTAACGTTTGCCAGCTCAGAGATGGGGAAACCAGCGAATTCGGCAGATTGCAGTGGACTTCGCGCGCTAATCTTGGCCTGTATGGAGCGTTGAAGCCGAAACAGCGGCCGCGCATGCGCCGCCAGAATTTCACGTATAAAAAGTTATTCAAGGGAAAAGGACTCGATCGATATGAATATCAAACACTATCGCTCCCTGGGAGCTGCAGTGTTGACCGCCACCCTCTGTTTGCAGCCGCCATTGGCACAAGCGGAGATCGTAACGACCGGTCAGCTCACCGCGCAACACAATCCTGAGGCGGAAAGAGCCGAGATTCAGTCTTTCCTCGACCGCTCAAGTATCAGGGACAAGATTCAAGCAATGGGCATTGGTGGCCTCGCCGCCAAAGACCGTGTTGCCGCCTTGAACGACCAGGAAGTACATGCGCTCGCAGAGAAGATTGACTCCTTGCCAACCGGCGGTAATGTCGGCGGCTTTACCAACGATCAGGTAATCGTCGTTCTTCTGGTTGTGCTTCTCGTTGTAGTTCTCGTGTCTGCTTGAACTGGCCGCGCTTGCGGACCCGGTTTTTGGCGCCAAGCAGCGCGTATCGCTCAATCCGAGATCGAAAAAAGGCCGAATTAGGTTCCGTGATCGCTTTAGGGACGGTCCAGTTTCGGCCGATATCAGCCAGCCGCTCATGCGGTCCGAAAGCGGTCGCCCAGGAGGTTATTCTCGACCTTTGTCGTGATGCTCCTCGGAGCGACCATGTTCTTGGTGGTGATCCTGATCGTGGTGCCCTTCCTGCCGCGGCGCATGAGCCAGAACATTGTTCTTGTACCAGTCATGATTGACGAAATACACCGGTTGTCCACAGGCATGGTATTCGTGGCAGTGTTTTTCCCAATGCTTGCGATGGTCCAGCGGCACCCAGAGATAGACCGGCTCCGGCGGCGGCATCTCAGGCGCTGGCCGCTCGATCATGACCGGCTGGGGGACGATGACTTGGGGTTGCGGATACTGGCCGATATCGACGCGGCCGAACACCCCGGGTTGGCTGAACTGGATCGAAACGCCCACATCGGCCGCCAGGGCGCCGGAGGAGAGGCACGCACCGCAGATCGCCAGGGCGAAAATTCGTCTCATCGTCGAATTCCTTTCATTGGACTCCTAACGTATTATCCAACGAGCGCTTGCTTACTGAATCGCGCTGAGCGCCATCCGTACAGACTAACTCGGACATAGAAACCGAGGCCGGGCCGTGACTCCGCCCTATCAGGGAAGGCAAGGAGGATGCCTGGGTCGTGACCACACCTGCCAGCGCAGGCGATCAAATATGCGGAAGCCTCGTCGCGTTTAGATCATGGCTTTTCGCACACGTCTGCACCGCTGCATCTGTGTTCACAACGTCGAGGGTTGTCCCCACGACGACAAGTCTCGCGTTTTGATCCGGAAGCATTGGCTCCGTTTTTACTGTGACGCTCGGATCACCGGCAAGATGGCCAGGAAGGTCTTCTCGGAAATTATGTAACGCTGCTGCCACTTGAGCGTCGGTCAACAGGGTATGGCCGACGCGCGGTGGGTCGTTGTCGTAGAAGACACGATAGGAAAAGTAGGAAAGGCGAGTCATATCACCCCCATCGACACATGCGCTTTCGCCTACGGAAAACGGCCGGGCTTTGCAACCGGGTGCCGCAATTGTTAATTATCCGCCCCTGTCCCCCGTCGGCAAGCGCCGACCGCGCCGCGAGCAACTTCCGTAGAGCATCCGCTTCGGCCGACTCCAGTCATCCAGATCGGCCGGAGATTCTTCCTGAGACCAGTCATTGGAGGCGGGTTGCGCTTCTACCGGTATCGGCGTGGCGGCCGTGGTTTCGCTCGCTCAAGCGCGCTCACGATTTCCGCCGAATTTATGGAGATGGCTATGATGAGACAATCCGTTGACATCCCAACGTTAATAGGGAGAAAGCAGTCAAATGATCACAAAGCAGGCACCGACATTCGTCTGGCTCCTCGGCCTCTCACTCGTGTTGGCAATCTTCACGCCAGCCGGTGCTGCAACTGACGAAGAAGACCCCCCGTCGCGCGTAGCGCGTCTCGCATATGCCGAGGGCTCCGTTTCCTTTCAGCCAGGCGGTACGGAGGACTGGGTCGCAGCGCCTGTCAATCGTCCGCTGACCAGCGGCGACAAACTCTGGTCGGATCGCGACAGCCGCGTGGAGCTGCAACTCGATGGCTCGCTGTTGCGACTCTCGAGCAATACGGCGGTTTCATTCCTGAACCTGGGCGATAACGTCACCCAGATCCAAATGTCGGTCGGCACCTTGCTCGTCCGCGTGCGCCGCCTCGATGACGATGAGACGTACGAAATCGACACGCCGAACCTGGCTTTTTCAATACTGCGGCCCGGCCTCTACCGGCTTACCGTCGATGAATCGGGAAATACGACGGCCATCGGAGTGCGCCGCGGCCAGGGCGAGGTCACCGGCGGAGGATCCGCCTATTCAGTGCGTGCAAATGAATACGATGTTTTTTCCGGCACTGAACCATTGGAGGAGGCTGTGCAATCGTATGGCACTGGCGAGGACGCGTTCGATGCCTGGAGTGCGAGCCGGGACGGTCGCTGGGAGCACTCCGCCTCCGCTCGATACGTTTCGCCCGACGTCGTCGGCTACGAGGATCTTGATCAGTATGGCTCGTGGCGCCCAACGCCGGACTACGGGTACGTGTGGTTCCCAAGCGGCGTGGAGGAGGGCTGGGCGCCGTACCACTATGGGCATTGGGCGTACGTCGAGCCCTGGGGTTACACGTGGGTGGACGACCAGCCGTGGGGGTTTGCGCCCTTTCACTACGGCCGGTGGATTTCAGTAGGTGGGGCCTGGGGCTGGGTGCCCGCTCCACCGCCGGCAGAAGAAGCCGTGTACGTTCGCCCAGTGTACGCACCAGCCCTCGTGGCCTGGGTGGGCGTCGGAGCGGGCGTAGCGTGGTTTGCCCTGGGTCCGCGGGAAGTCTATGTTCCCTCCTACCCCGTCAGTCGCAGCTACGTAAATAACATTAACGTCTCGAACACGACGGTGAACACGACCGTCGTGAACAATGTCTACAACACGACGATCGTAAACAAGGCCGTGAACGTGACGAACGTGACATATGTAAATCGCAACGTCCCGGGTGCGGTGGCGGCGACCACGTCGCAGGCGTTTACGACGGCACAGCCGGTGTCGAGAAACCTCATGAAAGTTGATCAGCGGGCGGTGGCCAGCGCCCAGGTCCAGGCATTCGCGCCAGCCGTCGTGCCGACGAAACAGGCGGTGCTCGGCTCAGGACGGGCGGCCGCGGCAAAGCCCCCAGCGCTAGTGCAGACCCGCAGCGTCGTCGCCAAGACGGCACCCCCGCCTCCTCCCCCGACGTTTGAGAGGCGGCAGGAGGCTATCCGGAACAATGCCGGGAAGCCGCTCTCTGTTGCCGAGGTCCGACAAATTCAGACGAACGTGGCCCCGCGGACTGCTGCCGTCAGAATAGCTCCGCCTGCCACGCCTGTGGCTCAGCGTCCCGCCGCACCGGTGACTTCGGGCAACGCGCCGCCAAGAGCGGATCGTCCACCCGTTCGGCCGCCCATCACGAACACCGAGGCTAACGCACCGGCGGCCGTCGCGGTCCACCCGAAAGAACTTTCACCGGCCCCCAGGCCCCCGTCGCCCGGCAGTGCGAACTCGGCCCTCGAGCGGCAACACCTGCAACAGCAGCAGCAACTGCATGCTCAACAAGAGGAGGAGCGACAGCGGGTTCAGCAGCAGCAGGAACTCGAGCACCAGCAGCTCGCGAAAGAAAAGGCGGACGAAGCGAGGAAACAGCAGTTGGAGCAGCAGCATCAACAGCAGACTCAGCAACTGCTGCAAAAACATGCGCAGGAGCAGGCGCAGCTCCAGCAGAAACAGCAGGAAGAGAAGCGAAAGCAGGAGAGCCAGACGAAGCCCGGGAATCGCAAGGAGGAACGTCCGCCCAACGCGAAACCGTAGAAGTTCCGAGACTCTGACGACGCATCGCTTGCAACGTTACGTTGTAACGCACCGCGAGGCGGCTGCATCGGCCAAGCGTTGTTTGAAAGGACCTAAACGATCTGACGTATACGCTTGGGCCCCCAGCGCGCTGATTAAGATTCTGCTGCGTGCGCCAAGCAACTCTGGGCTTTGTCCTCGCACCCCTGACGCAGGAGCGCATTACGCGAGGTCTCAGTAGTAGTAAAGAATTATTTGGACCTTACTGGCGTCGCATCATGATCAGGCGCGTGAATTGGAAACTGATCGGGCTTTTGGTTGCTGGGACCGTCGTGGCCGGCGGCGCGGCCGTCTATTGGATAGCAAACCTCACTGCACCGCCGCGCTACGTGACGACAGCGGTGACACAGGGAGACGTCGTAACCAAAATCACGGCCAGTGGAACGGTCAATCCGGTGGTTGTCGTCGAGGTGGGGACCTATGTCTCGGGCACTATCGACACTCTCAGCTGCGACTACAACACCCGGGTCCATAAGGGTCAGCTATGCGCAAAGATCGACCCCAAGCCCTATCAGGTTATTGTGGATCAAGACCAGGCCGAGTTGGACGTCGCCAAGGCTCAACTCGTCAAGGACCAGGCCAATGTTGTCTATACCAAGATCACTCACGAGCGATACGATCTTCTGCTCAGTGAACACTCAACCTCCCGCGATGCCGCTGACGTTGCGCTTAACGCCTATAATCAGGCGGTCGCGCTCGTTGGGCTTGACGTCGCTACGATCGCCCAGAAAACAGCGGCGCTGAAGGCCGCTCAGATCAATTTGGATTACACAAACATCGTGTCGCCGGTGGACGGCACGGTGGTGTCGCGCAATGTCACTGCCGGTCAGACCGTGGCCGCGAGCTTTCAGACACCGACTCTGTTTCTTATTGCCACCGATCTGACCAAAATGCAGGTCGATACTAATGTCAGCGAGTCCGATATCGCGGGCGCCGTTGAAGGCGCAAACGCTAGCTTCACAGTCGACGCCTTTCCTAAACGTACGTTCCAGGGACGCGTGGCCCAGGTCCGGCAGGCCCCCGTCAGTGTGCAGAATGTGATTACCTACGATGCGGTGATCACGGTCGACAATCCCGACCTGCTGCTCAAGCCGGGGATGACGGCGACCGCTAGGATCATCACGGCCCAATCGCTGAAAGTCCTTAGAGTTCCATCGCAGGCGCTGCGATTTACGCCGACCGCTGCGGCCAAGCTTGGGCTCACCAAAGCCGCCCAATCTGGGCAGCAGGTGATCTGGGTGGAGCGGGCCGGCAAGCTGGTCTCAATCCCTGTCACGGTGGGGCTCGTTGACGACACCTTCGCCGAGATCAAGGCGGGAGATCTCAAGCTCGGAGATCAGGTCGCCACATCCGAGGCTGCGGCGGGCGCGCCTCAAGTGTCATCCACCCCTTCGCTGAAATTGTAGAAGGACGACCGGCATGACCGACCCCGTTGTCCGCCTCATCGATCTGACTCGAACTTTCCAACTCGGAGATACCGAAGTTCGTGCACTGCAGGGGGTCAGTGTGTCCGTCGATCGTGGCGAATTCGTCGCCATCATGGGATCGTCCGGATCGGGTAAGTCGACAATGATGAACATAATTGGCTGCCTCGACCGGCCGACCAGCGGCCAATTCGTCTTCGAGGGGCGCGACGTGGCGCGGCTGTCCGAACCGGAGCTGGCGGACATCCGCAGCGAGCGGATCGGCTTCGTGTTTCAGAGCTTCAATTTGCTTGCTCGCACGAGCGCGCTCGAAAATGTCGTATTGCCGCTACTTTACGGGTCAGGGGCAGCGCTGACTTCAAGCGAGCGGAACAATCGCGGACGCGACATGCTTACGAGCGTCGGGCTGGCTGACCGCGCGCGTAACATGCCCAATCAGCTCTCCGGCGGACAACAGCAACGCATCGCGCTAGCCCGTGCGCTCATCAACCATCCCGCTGTACTGCTTGCCGACGAGCCGACCGGCAACCTCGATACGCGCACCTCCCATGAGATCATGGAAATCATTCGCAGGCTCAATCGCGAGCAAGGCGTCACGGTGATCGTTGTGACCCACGAACCAGATATCGCCGCATATGCGGATCGGGTGATCGTGATGCGCGATGGACGGATCCTTTCTGATGAGCATCAGGTCGCCGTCGTACCGCCGGACCGAGCAGATACCGGCGCCACGGCTGCTGTCGCAGCTACGGTGGGCATCGCCGCGCCTCCTGCCCGCGCCTCCGGACTTCGCCTGGCCTTCCTGTCGATGATCCTTTCAGCCTCTTTGCAGGCCCTCGCCCGCAACAAGCTACGTTCGGCATTAACCATGTTGGGTGTATTTATCGGCGTGGCCGCGCTCATCGCCATGGTGGCCGTGGGGGACGGCGCCAGCGCAGCGGTGAAGAAACAGTTGGAAAGCTTGGGTACGAACATGGTCGTCGTCCAGCCGGGTGCCACGACCGCCGGCGGCGTTCGCGCTGGGGCCGGCAGCGCTTCAACTCTAACCGTGGTCGACGCCGAGACCATCCTGCGCGACGACGCCGCCGTCCAGCGGGTCAGCTACTTGACCCGCCAGGCCGGCCAAGTGCAATACGGCGACCAGAACTGGAGCACCGCTATCCAGGGCGTGACGCCAAGCTATCTGGACATCGTCAGTTGGCATATCGCCAGCGGTAGCGCCATGACCGAACAAGAAAATGACGCGGCGGAGACAGTCTGTTTGATCGGCCAGACGGTTTATCAGAACCTATTTCCTCTAGGAGAGGATCCCATTGGCGCAAGCATCCTGATCAAGGGCGTTCCAATGCGGGTGATCGGGCTGCTCGCAAGCAAGGGGCAAACGGGCTTTGGACAGGATCAGGACGACGTGGTGATGATCCCGTTCAGTACGGCCGAGCGCAAAGTCTTAGGGGTCGCGGCGCCGCAAACGGCCGAGAACCTTGTTAGCGCCAACTATCCAGCAGCGCCTAATGCCTTTGGCATCAACCCCCGCATGACTGGCTATGTCAACAGCATCTACGTCCAGGCCGGAGAGGCCGACCTGGTGAACACGGCGATCAGTCAGGTGACCGCGACTCTCGCGCGGCGCCACCATATCCAAATCGGGCAACTTGACGATTTCAGCGTCCGTAACCTTAGTCAGATCGCAGAAGCGCAGGAGGGTAGCAGCCAGGTCATGGCCGCGCTTCTGGCCATAGTCGCATCTATCTCGCTGCTAGTCGGCGGCATTGGAATTATGAACATCCTTTTGGTGTCTGTCACCGAGAGGACCCGCGAAATCGGCATCCGGATGGCGATTGGAGCACGTCGCCTTCAGGTGCTGCTCCAGTTCCTGGCCGAATCCGTGCTGTTGAGTGTGACCGGCGGCGTGGCCGGAATCGGGTTTGGGCTGCTGGTGTCGTTCATCATCTCCAGGCTTGCGCATTGGCCGACCCAAGTCTCCGTCACCGCCGTCCTCGGCGGTTTTGCGTTCTCAGCGGCGGTCGGAATCTTCTTCGGCTACTATCCAGCGCGCAAGGCTGCTAATCTCAACCCGATCGACGCGCTTCACTACGAGTAGACAATACCTGCGAAGGCACCAGCGGGATCGATCGACTCGACGAACCGCACACCGCGGTACCATCTGATGGAAGCACCCCCGGTTTCGTGGAAGTCTGCTTGCTCATCGTGGTAGAGGTGCATGTCACACGAGCCGAGACGCATAGTGAGCTACGTTGCCGCAATTTGAACGGCCGCTTCTATGAGGACTTTTGTCAAGCCCCTTGTGATTATCGAACCCGTCAGGCGGCGCTCTTGGGGTCGTGATTGACGTTGCTCGGCGGGTGCATCCTGATCCTGGGTCGGGGCGTGATGAGCG
>Ga0181521_10000666_pt1 | contig 42593 bp, 38 predicted proteins | sample PEATcosm2014_Bin_32_FD_119764 | JGI IMG/M metagenome (GOLD analysis project Ga0181521, IMG submission 119764) | Peatland microbial communities from MTU Mesocosm Facility, Houghton, MI, USA - PEATcosm2014_Bin02_60_metaG | ecosystem: Environmental > Terrestrial > Soil > Wetlands > Peat | place...
CACGGCCGACTCGCCATCACTGCCGTCCTCACCATGGACCGCACCAGCATCGCCCTCCTCAACAAGGCGGCTGCTTAGAAATTCGTCGCGGCGCACGAAGAAATGAATACCTAGTAGTACAGCAGCGCCGGCGCCCACTTCCAGTCGCGCACCAACAGGATCTCAGCCGGGCCGTGAACGATGGCCTCCCGTTTGCGTCGCGAAGTTGAGGCGGACCCCCTCGACGCGGCAGACTCGCCGAGGCGCCGGCAAGGGGATCTCGCGCCGGCAATCGGATGATCTCCAAACGCAGCGGCGTCTCTGGCAGGTAGCGGAAGAGTGAGTTCGATCGGGAGAAGCGGCGCCTTCCACTCGGAGCGCCTCATTCGTTGCGAAGATCTGTCATGAGCGATTCGGCTGGTTAGTCGAGGCTCACCTTGCCAAACCTAAGTCGGACTTTCACAATCACGGATATCGCTACCAGAACTGTGTTCGCCCCAAGAGATCGAACCATGAGCAACGAAACGGCTGCGAACGCGGTACTGCTCACGACAAGCCAGAGACTACCGCCGGCCAAACCGAGGTTGCGTCGCCGTCCCGGAATATCCAGCCTTCTTCGTGTCGAAGATGTCGAACGCGATGTGGGTACTATAGCGAACCGCGGTCGGAGCAGTGTCGGCCGGCCCGCCTTGGGTTGGTGGCGGATGTTCTCCAGTCGAGATCAGTCCCGCCTGGCACGGTTCACGCCCAGCCATCCCAAGCCGCAGTTGCCCCACAGCGATATTTTCGAGGCCGGTCGTTTGCCAGGTCAGTTCTCGGACGGCCGTTCCACGTGGTCGATCACCAACGTCTCCACCTGGCCCTTCGCCGGCTCCAGCCGCAATCCCAACGCCTCCAGCGCCGCGAAGATCGATTCATCTTCTAGTGGTGGGGATGGCGCATCCTGCGGCTGCGACGCCCCGGGAAGAGGGGGCGGCGGCGGTCGCCGCAGGGCCGACGATGGCAGCGCTAGGTCGTAATACCCAGTCAAGCCGGTCTTGTCTACCACTGGTCGGTCCGCTACGCTCGGTAGTATAGTGTTCGCCAGGATCGCCATCGAGATGGCGTAGAACCGTGTCCTATTTGGGCTTTGCACAGCCATCGTGCCGCTCCCCCTCATCATCCCTCCGTCGGGGTGCTTCCGCCTCAGTTCGGCCGTATCCACAGTCTCCGCCTGTTTGAACTTCGGCCCGCCCTTCGCTATCACCAAGTCATACACCGGCGCCTCTTTGCTCCCATAGTGCACCACTACCTTGCACCGTTCGGCCAAGATATCCTGCAGCATCGCGCGGAGCATTGTCTGCCTCATCGCCGGCTTCTGCCAGTCGGCAAGGTCTGCCTGGTCAACCTTCGCCACCACGTCATAGAGTTCGCCAGTCAACCAGCCCGGATCTCCCTCAATCTGGTCTCCACGTAGCAACCCAGGCTGGTTCGGAAGCGCATACGCCCACTGAAAAATGCCGACCATGGGTAGACCGATCGAACGAAACCCGTCCGGCGTCGGCCCAGTCTGTACCGGCCCGCTCTCTGCTGTGTGTCGCTTGATCGAAATCACCTCAAACTTCGGATGCTTTTCGCTGGCGCTTGCGCCTCCGGCGGAAGCAGGCGCAGCGGAGCTCTGAGCCAAGCCGGCCTGAGCCATTCCAGCCACTCCCGCGCACAAAAGAGTAGCCGCAGTCGCCAACCGCAAAACCCCGCGAAAGTAAGTGGATCGTACGTGAACCCGACGGTTCGTCATGATGCGGCCCCTCCTATTTTGCCTCGCAATATTCGAAATCGTCGTTACTGGACATAAAGGTATTCTCGGCGGGTCTGTCCAGATGCAAGACGAACTGGTGATCTCCAGCGAACACATTCGCACGAATCGAGAGACGCTGTTCGTTCTTGAAAATCTTCACGACTTTTCCATCGATTTGTGCGACCCCGGACGCGCCGGGACGCGCAAACTGAAACGCAAAGAGTGGCTGTACTGAGTTGCTCGGAATGTCCCGTTTCGCGGTCATGCAGAAGCTGTACGCGCCAGCCGGGACGGAATGCCCGGCTGAGCCGCCGGCCGCCATATTGGTGGCTGAATTTCGAACGGGCGATTTTTCTTCGTAGGGGTACCGAGCCTCAGCCAGAGCGCTCTCCGCCGGCCCTTGCGACAAAAGCGGAGCCGGAAATAATGCCGGGAATCCCCCACTGTGCGCAACTACAAAACCGCATACCCAAAACAACGCCGCCGATAACGTACCGCCCAAACACAGACGAGTCGGGTTCAACGATGGTTGGGCCAGAAGCTGAAACGAACGTTCGCCGTGTAGGGGATGCGCCGCTACGATTGCCGTTGTTGGCGGGTTGCTGTATTCGCGAGGCAGCGATTCTGCGAGATCCGATAACAAATCCAGCCACAGGCGAAGGCCGGAAAGAAATCCTTTCTCACTGCGGGCGCGATCACGGACGAAACGCAGCGCTTCGTCGCCGTATGTCCGGCGGAAATGATCCGGATAAAGCTTGAGCAGAAACTCGTAGAGCTTTTCAGACATCCGCCCCTCGAAACAAACGTTTTGACCGCGCAACCCGGAGAGTCTGGGCGAGGCCTTCCACTTCCGATCGAACCAGCTTGAGGCCTGCGGACGTCAGGCGATAATAACGACGGCGCTCTGAACTCTCCTCCGCGCTGGAGTTATCATCGAGTTCCTCGATAAGGCTCGCTTCGAGCAGTGTTCGGAGCGATCCGTACAGCGTCCCCGGTCCTAATCGTACACGTCCACAGGTCTGCTGCTCCACTTGCCGCATGATGGCGTAACCATGAAGATCTTCACCTGCTAAGGCCAGAAGGATGTTGAAGGCCGCCGAGGGCAATGGATCAAGCTTTCGTCTTGGCATAACGAACAACGATATATCGATAAACGATTATGACGGCGCTTTGTTCCCTTGTCAAGCCGAATTACTGTAGCTCAGCCTAACCGGAAAAGCCGATGTCGCGCGAGGACCAGCCAGTTGTCATGCGCGCACCTCTAACCGGGAATAGCGCCGCAGCGCTTTGCAGGGAGGGAAAGCGGTTTCCAAAGCCAACTGGCTACGAACACAAAAAGCTGAGTCCGCGCTATCCGGCGTTCGCCGCCGCGCGAGCCCAATTTCCGGCCGCCATTCGAACGCATCAGTGACCCACAGATTCCCCTGACGAGGCATTTTATAAGGGCGATCCCCAAAAGCTCAAATCGCTTGCCGAGTGTCGGGCCAATGATGAGATTGCACGGAAGATCCGGATCCTTCGCACGAAGGCCGGCTTGACCCAGGCCCAACTGGCCAAACTTGTCGGAACCACGGCCTCCGTCATATGCCGGCTGGAGGACGCCGGCTACCAAGGGCACTCGGTCGCCATGCTCCGCCGAATCGCGGCGGCTCTCAACCGGCGCGTGGAGATTCGCTTTTTGCCCCTTCCCAAGCCTGCGTAGCGCTTCTGGAGATCGGGCTTGTGACGGACTAACCAAAAGTGCCCGGCTGCGTTTTCCGCCCGTCGGATCGGGTTCGTAGCCGGACCCTCTATCCAACTGAGCTACACCGCAATGGCGGCGGGATGGACTCCTTTCCCGTACCCAGCCGCGCCCCTCCCGCGCAACCACTCTGGCACAATATCAAGTGGCCATGACTGAACGCCTTTATTACACGGATTCCTACCTGCGGGATTTTACCGCTCGCGTCACCGGCACGGGCGACGGGCGCCTGGTTTACCTGGACCGCACCGCTTTCTACCCCTCGTCGGGCGGACAGCCCTTCGATATGGGATCGATCGGCGGCGTCCCGGTAATCGACGTGGTGGACGAAGGCGAACGCATCGCCCATAAGCTGGAGTCGGCGCTGACCGCGGGACCGGCGGTGGATTGCGCCATCGACTGGCGGCGGCGCTTCGACCACATGCAGCAGCACACCGGCCAGCACCTGCTCTCGGCCGTATTCGAGGAGCTGTCCGGATTGCGGACGGTCAGCTTCCACATGGGCGCCGAATCTTCCACCATCGATCTGGAAGGCGCGCCGGTGGAGGCGCGGACGCTGGTCGAGGCGGAACGGCGCGCCAACCAGGTGGTTTTCGAAAATCGCGCCGTGGGCGTCGAGTTCCAGCAGGCCGCCGAGGCCGAAGGCCTGCGCAAAGCGACCGGGCGGCAGGGAACCCTGCGGATCGTCACCATCGAAGGCATGGACCGCAGCGCTTGCGGCGGCACGCATGTGCGCTCCACGGGCGAGATCGGGGCGGTTCTCCTGCGCAAGCTGGACAAGGTGCGCAATACCAGCCGCGTGGAATTCCTGTGCGGCGGAAGGGCCGTGCGGCGCGCGCGCGCGGATTACGAAGCGCTCAACAAGGCCGCGCAAATGTTCTCCGTGCCGCTGGACGAAGTCCCCGCCATGGTATCGACGCAACTGGAGACGGCGCGCGCGGCGGAGAAAGCCAAACGCAAACTGGAGCTGGACCTGGCGGCTTACCAGGGCAAGGAACTGTACCAGGCGACGGCGCCCGGCGCCGATGGCGTGCGCCGGGTGGTGCGGCGCGGGGAGCGGGGCAATCTCGAGGAACTGCGCGCCATCGCACAGAACTTCACGGCGCAATCCAAGGCCGTATTCATCGCCGCTTTGAGCGATCCGCCGGCGGTGCTGCTGGCGGTTTCCGAGGATGCCGGGATGGATGCCGGCAAGTCGTTGAAAGCCGCGCTGGCGCAGGCCGGCGGGCGCGGCGGCGGCAACGCCCGCATCGCGCAGGGTAGCGTGGCGGACGCCTCCGCCCTGCCAACCGTCCTGCAAGCGATCGGCGCTACTTCCCCTGTATGACCGGAGGCGGAACCGGAGATCCGGTGCCGTACTTTTCGATCGCGCGCGTCTTCATGTTGTACACGTCGCCCGGGGACAGCACGTAGTACGGCTTTTCCCAGGGCTGATACAAGTGGGTATTGTCGTGTATGGCTACCTTCCACTTGCCGATCACCTGAAAGCGGTCCCCGGTCACCACGATCGCCGTCCCTTCCGATAAGCCGATCCCCAGCAGATTGGGATATTTCTTAATCACCGGAATCAGGTCGTCCCAGCGGTTGCGCGTATTGATGTGCTGATCGATCGCCACCTTGCGGAGAAACGCGAAGCCATGCTGGTGCTCCGGTTCCGGCGCCATGACGATTTCCGAGCCGGCCACGGCGCCGCGCACCAGGTAGTCGCCTTGAATGGTCGCCCCCGCCGAGCTGCCGCCGATCACGCCGCCGCGTTCCAGTACCTTCTGAAATTCCCGTAAGGTCAAGGTGTTGGCATAGGAATCGACGATGTTCCATTGCCGTCCGCCGACGAACCAGACGGCTTTGGCATCGCGCAGAACCTTGGCGAATTCCTCGCTATCCGCCACCTTCGGATCGTGCGTATGCAGCATATGCACGTTGCTGGCGCCCCGCTCTTTCCAGGGGGCGAGCACCTCGTCCTCCTTGTACTCCTTCCAGGACCCGTCCGGATTCTTGTTGCCGCCGGCAGTGGGGACGACCACGATCTTCGCTCCCAGTCCGCCGGCCTTGTTGATGAATGTTTCGAAGATCCCGGTGCCCACGTCGGAGCCGCCGCCCTGGATGACCAGGGCGCCATGGGCGGGACCGTATTCCGGCTCCTGCGCCGGCAGACTTCCCGCTAAGAGAGCTGCGGCAAGAGCAAGATGGAGTTTGTAGCGTTTCATGATTTTAGCGACCGGCATTTCATTATCCTGGATTGATTTGGGTGGCACGCTGAAGCTGCCCCGCCTGCCCCTGCACTTGCAGGGCGATGGAGAATTGCATCCGCGCTTTGGGCGATATGGTTGCGCGGGTTGGCTTTGATCAAGCGGGCGAAATCGGCCTGCTGCTCGACGGTGGAATGCGGACCCACCCGCATGCCGTAGCCGCCCGATTCGTTGGCCGGCTTCACCACCAGCTCCGCCAGGTGCTCCAGCACGTAAGCGCGCTCGCCATCCCGCCGGCACAGATAGGTGGGGACATTGGGGAGGATGGGTGCGGCGCCTTCGTAGTAGCGGATCATGTCGGGTATCGTAAGCCGAGAACTGCATGGTACAACATCCCCGCTATGATGGTGGCGAACGGCACGCGCCAGGGGAAACGAATTCTTGGTAGTGGGGTCTTTTCGATTTCCACAGGCTTGACGCGCCCGGCCAACCTGCGATACTGAAGGCATGCCCAAGCGCACGCGTAAGGAATCCCAGGACATCAATCAATTTGCTGCCGACGTGGTTCGGCGAAGCACGCAGGAGCCGGGGCCGGTGGACCTCTCCGACAAAGCGGCCATTTCCCAGGTCATGAGTGCCATGGGGCGGCGGGGCGGTCTGAAAGGGGCGGCCACGCTGAACGCCAGGTTGACGCCGGCGCAGCGAAAGAAGTCGGCGCAGCGTGCCGCGGTGGCGCGGTGGGGGAAGAAAAAGGCGTAACGCTAGGACGACCGGCCACAAACGAACTTCACCAAATATTCGGAGAGGTCCGCTGGCGTGCAATAGGTTTCAGTGTGATCCCTATTTATGAAGGTCAGAGTTGTGCCGTCAACGGAGTTTACGCCAACCTCGATGTATTCTCGGAACGGTCTCTCGGGGTTACCCAAGCTGTCCAGATCCGTGCACTTCTCGATTTCGATTCGATGAACGTTGATATTGAGTGAAACTCGAGCTTGTCTGTAAGGGCTCGAAGCACTCCGAATGACCAGTTCCTCGCCTTTCATAGCCACATCGCAATGTCGGCCTGGATCGGCAGGGAATACCTCCTTTAGCTTGGCTGCATCCTGTGTCACGTTCTCGAATAAGGGCACCATCAAATCCGGCAGCTTCGCGCGGATCGCCCTGTCAGCTTGGAGACGAAGTTCCTCTTTGCGCCGTTCGTCCTCCCTGTGCTTCTCGGTATCCTGCTTCCATTTGTCGATCCAATCGGCCATCGTAAACTCCAGCGTCAGGCTTAATCTCACTTGCACGTCTTGCTTCAGTTTAGCAGAATATCCTTGCTTGTGCGCGAGCGGTCGCGTATACTATTTACATGAACCGCTTGAGCATCGACGACCGCGCCCAGATTCTCGCCGCTCTGGTTGAGGGCAACTCGATCCGCTCCGTCTGCCGCATGCTGGGCCGCGAGAAGCGCACCGTGGCGCGCCTGTTGGTCGATGTCGGCACGGGCTGCTACCGCTTCCAAGACCGCGCCCTCCGCAACCTGAAATGCCGCCGGCTGGAGCGCGACGAAATCTGGAGCTTCATCGGCTGCAAGCAAAAGAACGTCACGAAGAAGATGGCCGAGAGCCGGATCGTCGGTGACGCCTGGGTCTGGGTCGCCATCGACGCCGATACCAAGCTCCTCCCCTGTTGGCTCGTCGGAACCCGCGACGCCGGCTGTGCTACCGAATTCATCGCCGATCTGGAGCGACGCCTGGCTAACCGCGTTCAGCTCACCACGGATGGGCACAAGGTCTATTTGAACGCCGTTATCGACGCATTTTCCGACGAGGTTGATTTCGCGCAGCTCGTGAAATACTTCGGCAACCCACCCGAAGGCCAGAAGCGCTACAGCCCGGCGATCTGCACCGGCTGCAAAAAGGTGATCCGCCTCGGAGAGCCGGAAGAGAAGCTCATCAGCACCAGCTACGTCGAACGTCAGAACCTCACGATGCGAATGTCCATGCGGCGATTCACCCGGCTCACGAACGGGTTTTCGAAGAAGGTTCAAAACCATGAAGCGGCCGTTGCGGTGCACTACATGTATTACAACTTCGTGCGCATCCATCAGACGCTACGCGTGACGCCAGCGATGGCGGCGGGGATATCCCACCATGTCTGGAGTTTTCAGGAGGTCGCCGCGCTCGCTGATGCACAGTCAGCGCTTCGCGCGGCCTAACGCCACCCGCTGCCGAGTCTCGGCGTGCTTCTCGCGGTGCGCCTGCTGCTTCTTATTGAACTCCACTAACTGCTGCTTGAGCAGCGTGGCGAAGGGTTCCATATCAGTACTTCCTGGCTGCGGCATTATCCCGAGAAGTCCACGGGCGCGACCTACGGTCGCGAAGAACTCCTCAAAGTACTCGTCGGCTTCGCGGATCTCATCCTTCCAGACTCGATCATCCCTGCCATCATTAAGGAGAGCCCGAACAAACGTTTGGCCCCCACAATACTGTACGTATCTCGTAGCCCTTCCGACTATATATGCCGCCAGCGGCTTCGTCATCTCGACGGTGGGCAGCGCACCATCTGGAATGAACATGTCGCCAAGACACTCCGTCAGCCATTGGCCGGTCCCGACTGAGCGGTGATGTTCGACTTCCGTGGCTGTGGCCCGAAAAGTTTCCAGGAGCCGGGTGCCAACATTTGCGATCCAAACCGCCGCTAGCAACTCGACTATCATATCCCCTCGTTGATTTCGGGGAGCGGAGTCGATGTGTTTCGGAAAGTAAGCCGCCAATGCAGTCTCTATTACCGTCTGGATCTCGCCCAAATCTGTCGGCCTGCCTCCGACCGCCGTGGCAAGAGACTTTCTGATTTCCCTCACCGCGCCCTTCAAGCTGGGAATTCCACCCGCCCCTGCTATAGTCAAGGCATAATACCCATTCGACGGGATTAGAAAAATCTTCTGGCCGTACAGCTTCGCAATGCCTTGCGTGTACAGGCCGTCAGCGGCAAGTACCACGCCGTCCACACACCTGAAACCGACTGCAATCGTCATCGGTCCCTCCCTGGCCCTCCAAGGATACACCTGCGGGAGCGGTCGCGGATGTTGCCGGACCTCTTGCGGTTGCAGATGAGAAAACGATGTCGGATACATGCTCTGACTTTACGGCTAGCACTTGCGGTGCGTTCCCGTCAAGCCTGTGGAAATCGAAAAGACCCCGCTACCGAATTCTTTCCTACAGTGGATTCGGGATTTTGATGACTTACTTGGCGGCGCGCCGGCGGCGGGCGAAATATGCCAGCGCCCCAAGCGCGCCGGCTAACGGCGGAAGCGTGCCGGGTTCGGGCACCTCTTCCAAAAGCACGTCGTCGGCCGTGTAGACGACGATCCATTCGGGAGCCAGGCCGCTGATGCTGCTGAAGGTTCCATCCACGCCATTGACGGCGTGCACGATGTCCAGCGGCGAAGTGTAAACGCCCGTGAAGTCCCACAGCAGATCCAGAGTGCCGCTCAGGGTAGCCTCGTCGGAGAGGAACAACTGGTCGAAGGTAGTGGCGGAATCGACATTGAGCGTCAGCGTGCCGCTGCCGGTCTGCGTATAATCGCTCAGAATCCATTCGGCGTCATGGGTATCGCCCGCCACGCTCAGATCGATGGAGTTGGTCACCGAAGCCGACGTTTCGAACTGGCCGTCGTGGCCCACGTTGATGGTCCCGCCATTGAGGTCGACGGTATCGGCATCCAGGGTTCCGCGCAGATTCAGAACTCCGCTGTTCTGCGTATAGGTGAGGGGATCGGCTGTGCCGCCGTTCTTGATGGTCAAGGTGCCGCCTTCGTTGTCGATCGAGCCATCGGTAACGTCCAGGGCTGCGCCTTTATCCACCGTGGTGGTGCCGGAGTCGAGGGTTAGAGAATCCAGCGTCCAGGTGCCCGTCTGCACTTCGGCGTTGAAACTTCCGGCGTTGGTTGTGGTGAAGGAGACCGAGCCGTTGAGGGTCACCAGGCCGCCGCCCGTGATATCGCCTCCGGAAAGCGAGGATCCGTTGACAAACGCCAGGATCCCGCCGGCGTCCACTTTTAAATCGACGGACGGATTGCTGGGGCCTGGCGCAATGGCGCCTTCGAGGGTGGTGATAACGCCGTTGAGGGTTTCGATCTTGCCGCCGCCCAGGTAAGTGATTCCGTTGAGGGTGCTGTCCGCCGTGACGGTGTCGGAGCCGCCTATCCCGCCGCCGTTGATGGTCGCGCCGTTAAAATTAAATGTGCCGGTGATATTGCCCATCTCATAGGTATTGGTGACGGTTCCGCTGACGTTGACCGTGCCGCCGGTGGAATAAACAGCGCCATTGTTGAGCACCGTGCTGGTGGTGCCGTCGATGTTCAAAATGCCGCCGGTGTTGGCCTGCAGGACGCCGTTATTCGTGCCGCCCGAGTAAGTCGTGGTTCCACCGGTTACGGCCAGGTCATCCAGTGGGCCGTAGATCGTGACACCCGTAAGCTGGTTCGTCCCATTGGCCCCGATGAGCCCCGACAAAGTGCCGCCGTTGATGGTGGCGCCGCTGAGATTGAGATTCCCGCCCTGCTGCAGGATCACGCCATTGCCGTTGGCAATAGTGCCGGTGACGGTGAGGGTTCCTCCAATGGACGCCAGGAATCCGTTGTTGGTGCCGCCGCTGAACGTGGTGGCGCCGGAGATGACCGTCAGGGCGTCGAGGCTGCTGTTGATGGTGACCCCGTTGAACTGGTTGCTTCCCTTGGCGCCGATGGACCCGGTGAGGGTACCCCCATAGAGCGTCGCGCCGTTGAAGATTACGCTGTCGGAGACATTCGAAATGGTGCCGCTGGTATTGGTCACAATGCCGTTGATGATGATGGCGCCGCCGGTGGATTCAATGGTCCCGTTATTCGTCCCGCCGCTGAAAGTGGTGGTCCCGGCGTTGACTTGCAGCGTGTCCAACGCGCCGTTGATGGTGACGCCGGTGAGCTGCGTAGCGCCTTTGGAGTTGATGGTTCCTTCCAGCGTTCCGCCGGTGATGGTGGCATCGCTCAGCGTCAGGGTTCCGGAAGTGCCCTCAATGAAGCCGCTGCTGTTGCCGATGGCGCCTTTCACCGTGACCGTGCCGCCGGTGGATTCGATGGCTCCGTTGTTGGTGACGCTCGTGCTGGTGCCGTCCACCACCAGAGTGCCGCCGCTGCCTTCGAGCGTTCCGTTGTTGATGCCGCCGCTGAAGGTACTGGTGCCGGCGGTGGCGTTCAACGTGTCGCCGGAGCCGTTGATGGTCACGCCGGTGAGTTGCGTCCCGCCTCTGGAGTTGATGGTTCCTTCGAGCGTGCCGCCATTGATCGTGGCGCCATCCAGCGTCAGGGTTCCGGAAGAGCCGTAGATCGTACCGCTGCCATTGGCGACGGTGCCATTCACCGTGACCGTGCCGCCGGCGGATTCGATGGTTCCGTTGTTGGTGACGCTCGTGCTGGTGCCGTCCACCACCAGCGTGCCGCCGCTGCCTTCGAGCGTTCCGTTGTTGGTGCCGCCGCTGAACGTACTGGTGCCGGCGGTGGCGTTCAACGTGTCGCCGGAGCCGTTGATGGTCACGCCGGTGAGTTGCGTCCCGCCCTTGGAGTTGATGGTTCCTTCGAGCGTGCCGCCATTGATCGTGGCGCCATCCAGCGTCAGGGTTCCGGAAGAGTTGATGATGAACCCGCTGCTGTTGCCGATGGTGCCTTTCACCGTGACGGTGCCGCCGGTGGATTCGATGGTTCCGTTGTTGGTGACGCTACTGCTGGTGCCGTCCACCACCAGAGTGCCGCCGCTGGCTTCGAGCGTTCCGTTATTGCCGCCGCCGCTGAAGGTAGTGGTGCCGGCGGTGGCGTTCAGGCTGTCGCCAAAGCTGAAGATAAGCACACCGTTGAGTTGCGTCCCGCCTTGGGAATTGATGGCCCCCGCCAGCGTTCCGCCGGTGATCGTGGCGCCATTCAGCGTCAGGGTTCCGGCAGCGTTATCGATTAACCCGCTGGTATTGCCGATGGCGCCTTTCACGTTGACGGTTCCACCGCCGGATTCGATGGTTCCGTTGTTGGTGACGCTGGTGCTGGTGCCATCCACCACCAGCGTCCCGCCGCCCCCGTAGAGCGTGCCGTTATTCGTGCCGCCGCTGAAGGTAGTGGTGCCGGCGGTGGCGTTCAACGAGTCGCCGGAGCCGTTGATGGTCACGCCGTTGAGTTGCGTCCCGCCTTGGGAATTGATGCTTCCTTCCAGCGTTCCGCCGGTGACGGTGGCGCCATTCAGCGTCAGGGTTCCGGAAGAGTTGATGATGAACCCGCTGCTGTTGCCGATGGCGCCATTCACCGTGACGGTTCCGCCGGTGGATTCGATGGTTCCGTTGTTGGTGACGCTGGTTGTGGTGCCATCGATTATCAGCGTCCCGCCGCTGCCTTCGAGCGTGCCGTTATTCGTGCCACCGCTAAAAGTAGTGGTGCCGGCGGTGACGTTCAGGCTGTCGCCCGAGCCCAGGATGGTCACGCCGGTGAACTGGTTGGCGCCCGTCGCGGTGATGCTGCCGCCGCTTAAAGTGAGGGCCGTCCCGCTATTGAGGAAGCTGGCGCCAGTCGCCGTGAACGCGCCCTCCAGAGTGATACTGCCGCCCGTGCCGGTTTGCAAAACGCCCTTGATGCTGCCGCCGCCCTCGGCGGTCAGGCTGAGGCTGCCGGCCGAGCCATCGCCAATCGTCAAAGTACCGCTGGCGCCCAGCGTCAAAGAGCCGCTGATGGTGGGGGTTTGGTTGGCCGGGAGCGACTGATTCTCGAACGTGATGTTCCAAGCTTGGCCGGTGATCGAGAGGGAGCCCAGATTCAGGTAGGAAAGATCGTCGAAATTGGTAAGCTGGCTTCCCGTGCCATTGAATACCACGGGACTGCCGGTTGCCGGAAGAATGCCGCTCTTCCAGTTGGCCGTATTGCTCCAGTCGTCATTCAGGCCGCCCCCGGTCCACAGAATATTGGCGGCATGCCCCGCAGTCAGGTTCAGAAACAATAGAGCCGCGGCAAATACACTTCCGGATTTGGACACCCGAGCGCTCCTCTTTCAGCCGAGTTCTGGTACTGCCGGAAGAGTAGCTTTTTGACCCATGAAAAGCAATAATCGGGTCTGAGTTTATTGGGGTTCTTCCGCCAAAAAGTAATAGTACTTTGGTAATTCCTACAGTTGATCCGGCGCTTCGCCCAATTTCACGACGATTTGCACGTTGCGCCCGTTCCGAAACACGGTAAGCCGCAGCGGGTCGCCGCCGCGCTTGTGATTCATCACCTTGGTGAGCGCGTCTTTGGCATCCACCGGCTGTCCTTCGATGGCCACGATCAGATCGCCGCCGATGGGCAACGGGTAGTTGTCCACAATCACCACCTGCACGGGACCTTTCAGCCCGGCCTCTTCGGCCGGAGAATTGCGCTGCACTTCGGTAATCAGCAAACCGCCGCTGGTGGGCAGGTGCAGGGCATCGGCCAGGTCGCCGGTAATCCAGACCTCTTTGATTCCCAGCACCGGGCGGGAAATATGGCCGCGCGCCTGAAATTCGTCGAGCATGGCCTTGGCCTTGTTGATGGGCATGGCAAAGCCGATTCCGATGCTTCCCTGCGCTCCATAAATCGCCGTGTTGATGCCGATTACGTTGCCGTGCGAATCCAGCAGCGGCCCGCCGCTATTGCCCGGATTGATGGCGGCATCGGTCTGGATCATGCCCTCCAGGCGGCCGTTTTCGGTGTCGATGCCCCGCCCCAGCGAGCTGACGATGCCGGTGGTGAGAGTGCCCTCGAAACCGAACGGGTTGCCGATGGCGAGCACTTTCTGGCCCACCAGCAGGCCGTCGGAATCGCCTAGGCGAAGGGTGGGCAGTTTGCGGCCGGGGTCGATTTTGATCAGCGCCAGATCGTTGCGCGGATCGGTGCCCAACACCTTGGCTTTGTAAACTTTCTTGTCGGACAGCGTGACGGTCAACTGCGAAGTTCCCCGCACCACGTGATTGTTGGTGAGGATTTCGCCGTCGGGGTTCAGGATAAACCCGGAACCGGTGCCTTCCGCCGGATAGACCTGGAAAAACCAGTCCTGGCGGTACACCACCGACGTGATATTGACGGTAGCTTCGCGGGCGGCTTTGTAGATATCGATATTGTTCTGCTCGTCGGGGTAAAAACTGGAAGCGGCGGCCGCCGGCTCGCTCCACAACCGGCCGTCGGAAACCGCCTTGGGCAGCAGCCGGCTCACGTTCCAATGGCCCACGCTGGTGGCCCACAGGAATGCCGCCGCCATGACGCCGGCCCAAATTAACGGTCGCAATACTTTCATGATTCGATTCTCCGTAACGCGTCGTACACGCCGCGCGCCTGGCGCAGCGTATCCTCTTTCGTCCCCGATGTATCTATGACGAAATCGGCAAACTTTCGTTTCTCCTCCAGGGGCATCTGGCGGCTGATGCGGGCGCGCACGTCGGTTTCGGCGGCGCCTTCGCGGCGCAGCGCGCGCTCCACCTGCTGCTCTTCGGCGCAGGTAACCAGGATGATGCGGTCGAAGCGTTTGTAGCTGCCGGTCTCGATCAGAATGGCGGCTTCCACCACGGCGATTCCATGCGGTTCGCGGCGGCCGAATGCGGCGGCCAGCTCCTCTTCCATGCGCACCACCGGCGGATGCACCAGCCCGTTGAGGCGGTCCAGCCGCTCGGGTACGCCGAATACGCTGGCGGCCAAAGCGCGCCGGTCGATTTGTCCGGCTTCGTTCAAAATTCCCTCGCCGAATTCCCGCACCACCAGATCGAAAGCTTCGCCGCCGCGCGCCAGCACTTCGTGGCCCAGCTCGTCGGCATGGATGACCAGGCATCCCCAACCGGCCAGGGCTTCGGCCACGAAGCTCTTGCCGCACGCCAGACCACCGGTGAGCCCCACCTTCAGCATCGCGCTACCCGGCGCTCGGCGGATGCCACCGTGTTGGCCATGAGCATCGCGATGGTCAAAGGGCCCACGCCGCCGGGGACCGGCGTGTAGGCGGCGGCGCGCTCCAACACGTCGAGCGGATGGACGTCGCCCACCAGCAGGCTGCCGCGCCTGTCGAAAGCCGCCAGTTTTTCCGGCGAATCGCGGAAGATGCGAGCGGCTTCCTCGCGCGATTCCACGCGCGTGGTGCCGACATCGATGACGATGGCGCCGAACTGGATAAACTCGGCGGTGATCATGGCGGCGCGGCCGATGGCGGCCACCAGAATTTCCCCCTGCCGGCAGACTTCCGCCAGATGCGGCGTTTGGGAGTGGCAAATGGTGACGGTGGCGTGCTCGTGCAGGAGCAGCATGGAGACCGGCTTGCCGACGATATCGCTGCGGCCCACCACCACCGCGCGCTTGCCCGCCATGGGGAGGTGGTAGCGCTTCAGAATCTCGACGATGCCGGCGGGAGTGCAGGCGCGCGGCCCGGGCAGACCGGCCACCAGGCGCCCCACGTTGCAGGGGTGGAACCCATCCACGTCCTTTTCGGGCGCGACCGCCAGCAGGATGCGCTTGGCATCCACCTGCGGCGGGAGCGGCAATTGCACCAGGATGCCATCGATATCGTGGCGGGCGTTCAATTGATCGATGGCGGCCAGCAGCTCTTCGGTGCTGGCGGAATCCGGCGGCGTCAGGCTTTCCGAGTAGATGCCCAGATCCTGGCAGGCTTTGATTTTATTGCGAACGTAGATTTCCGACGCCGCATTGTGGCCCACCAGAACCACCGCCAGGCCGGGCGGGCGCCCCTTGGCGGCCAGCGCTTCGACGCGCGGCTTCAGCTCGCTTTTGATCTCATCGCGAACGCGATTTCCGTCCAGAACCTGCGGCATTCCCTTCAATGATAACTTGTGCCGAACGCGGCCCGTGACGCGCGGGCCTCGAAAGCCTGACATGGGGCCATAGGGAATATAGCATGGGGTCTCGCCTAACCGCAGTAATCCAAAGCCGCCTCAAGCAATATGGCAGCCAGTTGTACGACCGATTCCAACTCGACCCATTCCTCGGCCGCGTGCGCGCCGGCCCCTGCGGCGCCGCAGACCACCGTTTCGATGCCGGCCGCCTGCAGCAGAGCGGCGTCCATCCAGGGGGTATCGCCGATGTGGGCGGGCTTGCGGCCCCGCACTTTTTCGGCGGCGCGATCGACAGCCTGCACGATGGCGGCGTCGGGAGCGACTTCGAAAGGATCGCGGACGAAGAACGGCCGGACGGTGGCGTGAAAATCGGGATCGGCGGCGGCCAGGGAATCGGCGATGGCTTGAATTTCGGCGACGGCCTGGGCGGCCGTTTCGCCGGGTACGGTGCGGCGCTCGATTTGCACCGTCGAAAGCGCGGCGTAGGTGCTCAGGCCGCTGCCGCCGGCCAGCGTGGCGGCGTGCAGCGAGGGCGGACCCACCAGGGGGTGCGGCGGGCGCGCGCGCAGCGCTTGCTCGAGCGCGCCCAGCCGGGCCAGAAACTGGCCCATCTTCATATTGGCGTCGATGCCCAGTTGGAACCGGCTGCCGTGGGCGGCGCGGCCGGCCACTTGCACTTCGATCCACAGATAGCCTTTGTGGGCCAGGCAGACCTCCAGTGCGGTGGGCTCGGTCACGATGGCGGCATCTACCGAAACGCGGCCAATCAGGCTGCTGGTGCCCAGGCTGCCGTACTCTTCATCGGCCACGGCGGCGACGAGGAGATCGCCGCGCAGGGGAGCGCGCCCTTCGGCCAGAGCTTTGGCGGCGGCCATGCAGGCCGCCAGGCTGCCTTTCATATCGTACGCGCCGCGGCCGTAAACCTTGCCCTCGCGCAGGGCGCCGGAGAATGGGTCGCGCATGCCGGCGGTATCCACCGTATCGGAATGGGCGTTGAGCATGAGGCTGCGGCCGCCGCCCGAACCGCGCAACCGGCCCACCACGGTGACGCGGCCGGGCTCGGGTTCGAAAAGGGTGACTTCCAGGCCGCCGGCGGCCAGAGATTCGCCGATGAAGCGGGCGATTTCGGCTTCCCCGGGCGCGCCCGGCGAAAGCGTGGGATTGACGGAATCGATTTGTACCAGACGGACCAGCGTGTCGCGGATGTAGGCGCGATCGATGCGCATCCCGTTCATAGTACTCGACGGCACGGAGTAAAATGCAAGTTCACCGTGACTACTGGGGCAGAGCCGGCGAATGATCTAGTGCAGCTTATGGCGCGCTATCAGCAAGGCGACGGAGCCGCGGCGGCGGCCCTGGTGGAACTGCTGAGCCCGCCCCTGCTGCGCTTTTTCGCAACCCAAATGGGAAGCCGGGCGGATGCCGGCGATATGCTGCAGGATGCCTGGCTGCGCATCCATCGCGTGCGCCACACCTACCGCGCGGGCGAGCCGCTGCTGCCCTGGGTGTACGCCATTGCGCGGCGCGTGCGCGTGGACAGCTTCCGCAAGCGCAGACGCATCGGGGCGCGCGAGGTGGCCGGCGCGGTTCTGCCGGAACGGCCGGCGGAAGCCGCCCGAACCAGCGAGCTGCCGCCGTTCGAGGAACTGGTTGCGGTGCTCCCGGAGAGCCAAAGGGAAGTGGTGACGCTGCTGAAGGTGAACGGGCTCACGATTGAGGAAGTGGCGCGCGCCACTTCCTCCACGGAAGGCGCGGTGAAGCAGAAGGCGCATCGCGCTTACGAGCGGCTGCGCGCGGTGTTGGCGGGGGTGCAGCGGTGACCTGCCGCGAAATGAACGCGGCGCTGGACGCGGGCCCGCTGGCGGGCGCGGCGGCCCGGCATGCCGCGCAGTGCGAACGATGCGGGCGGTTAGTGCGCGCCCTCGAGCGTGGCGCGGGCCATGCCGAGGCGCGCCAGTGGGCGGAGATTCAAGCGGCCATCGGCGCGGATTTGCGGCCTGTGCGCCTGCTGGCGCCGGCGGGCGTTTATGTGGCGGCCATGGCGTTGGCGCTGGCGGCGGTGGTGGCGCTGGGCGCGGCGGTGCTGCATCCCTACGGCTGGCGCGTGCTGGGCGCGGGGCAGAAGGCCGCGGTGTTCGTTTCCCTGGCGGCCTGCGCGGGGCTGCTGGCGGTCTGGCTGGAGCGGCAAATGGCGCCCGGCCGAAAATACGGCGGCGTACTGGGTTGGCTGGCGGTGGGGTGCGCGGGGGTTCTGGCGGGAGTGCTGGCGGCGGCCTTCCATCCGCGCGCGGAAACGCGCTTCGTCGCGCACGGCGTGACATGCCTGCTTGCCGGGTTGCTGTTCGCCGTGCCGGCGGGAATGTTGCTGGGAGCGGTGCTGTGGCGCGGAGCGGCGCTGCGTCCGGGGCGAATCGGCGCGGCGGCGGGCGCGCTGGCGGGCCTGGCGGGCCTGGCGGTGCTCGAAATCCATTGCCCCAATCTGAACGCCTGGCACATCTGGCTGTGGCACGGAGCGGTGACGGTGGTGTGCGTCGCGGCGGGTCTGGCGGCGGGCAGGCTACTCTACAAGGTATGAAGATTTATTTCGGCTTCACGGTGGCGGGCGACCGCTCCACGGTGGCCACGGCGCGGCGGATGGTGGAAGCCATGGAGGCGCTGGGGCACCAGGTTCTCACGCGCCACCTGGTGGACGACCGGGCGCGGGAAGCCGATCGCGCGCTGGGACCGCGGGCGGTGTTTCGCCGCGACATGCAATGGCTGGAAGAGTGCGACGCCTTTGTGGGGGAAGTTTCGGGATCGAGCTTCGGAATAGGATTCGAAGCGGGATATCTGCTGGGCGCCACCGCCAAGCCGGTGTTCCTCCTGTACCGCGGCGAGGCGGCGGGGCGGATTTCGCTCCTCATCACGGGGAATACGCACGCGCGCTGCGCGGTGGCGGAATATGGGGCGGCGGAAGAGGCGGTGGAGTTTATCAGGAGTAAACTTGGCCCCGCGGGCGTAACCATTCCGGCGGCGGCGGCGAAATGACAGGCAACGTGACCCGTCTGATTGTAAGTGCGCTTTTGACGATGGCGGCGGCCGGCGGGGCAGCGCCCGCGCGAACGCCGGTGCTGCTCGAGCTGTTCACCTCGGAAGGCTGCTCGGATTGCCCTCCGGCGGACCGCTTGCTGGAAGCGCTGGACCGCACGCAGCCGATCGCCGGAGCCGAGCTGATCGTGCTCAGCGAACATGTGGATTACTGGAATCGCCTGGGATGGGTGGACCGTTTTTCGGCGCCGCAGTTCAGCGCGCGGCAGACGGACTACTGCCAGCGGCTGCATGCCGGCGGCCCCTACACGCCCCAGCTTGTGGTGGATGGGCGGGCGCAACTGGTGGGCAGCAACGGAGCGCAGGCCAAAGCGGCGATTGAGGCGGCCGCGCGGGAGCCCAGGATCGCCATGACGATTTCGGCAGCCACGCGCGACGGGCGCCGCGTGACGGCGCACGTGGCTGTGGCTGCGGGGCAGGGGTTGAAGAGCCGCTCCGCGGACTTGTACCTGGCGGTGGCGGATGCGCGCGCGGAATCGCAAGTGAAGCGCGGCGAAAACGCCGGGCGAGAGCTGGCGCATGTTGCGGTGGTGCGCGCGCTGGCGCGCATCGGCAGCCTGAAAACGGCCGAGGGGTTTTCCAAAGACGTCAGCGTGACGGCGCCGGCGGACGCGGGCGCCAATGGATTGCGCGTAGTGGTGTTTTTGCAGGAGCCCAACGGCGGCAAGGTGTTGGGGGCGGCGCAGGCGAAGTTGTAAGTAGGACAGTCCGGGAGGCCTGTCCTACAAAGCGCTATCATACGCGATATGTCCACCCAGCTCAGCCGGCGGCAGTTCGCCCGAACCGCGGCCGTTCTCCCCCTGACCGCCCTGTTGCCGCGCGGGGTTTTCGGAGCGGCGGCCGCCGCCAAAAAGGCCGTGATTCACGCCGACGATGCCATCGCCACGGTGCGTCCGGAACTGCATTCGCACTTCGCCGAGCATTTGGGCTCGTGCGTGTACGGCGGCATCTGGGTGGGGAAAAAGTCGCCCATCCCCAACATCAACGGGTTTCGCAAAGCCGCGGTGGATTATCTGAAGGAACTGGGCGTGCCCGTGCTGCGCTGGCCGGGCGGCTGTTTCGCGGACGATTACCATTGGCGCGACGGCGTGGGGCCGGCGGAACAGCGCCCGCGGCGCGTGAACATCAACTGGGGCAATTACACCGAAGACAATTCCTTCGGCACCAACGAATTCATCTCCTTCTGCCGGCTGATTGGCGCCGAACCGTACCTGGCGGCCAACGTGGGAACGGGCGCGCCGCGGGAAATGCGCGAGTGGATGGAATACTGCAACTACCCCTCCGGCAGCACGCTTTCCGATGAACGCGCCGCGGCCGGCTTCCCCGAGCCTTTCAACGTGAAGTATTGGGGGGTGGGCAACGAATTGTGGGGCTGCGGCGGCAATTTTTCGCCGGAAGCGGCGGCCGCGGAGTTCCGCCGGTTCGGCACGTTCGCCAAGACCTTCGGCGGTACGAAGCCCTACCTGGTGGGCTGCGGGCCCAACGGCAACAACGCGCGCTGGACGCGCGGCTTCATGGACACGCTGGCGGGAACCCATCCGCAGCCGGACGGTTACTCGATGCATTATTACGAAAACGGCTCGCAGCCGCCGCTCGAGTTCACGCCGCAAGCCATGAACCAGCAGTTCAACATGTTTCCGCGCGTGGAGCAGGCCATCATCGAGCAGCGCAACCTGCTGGACGGCTACGATCCGGCGCGCCGCATCGGCCTGTTTCTGGACGAGTGGGGCGTATGGGACCGGATTCCGGCCAGCGACGAACAGCGCAACGGCAGGCTATGGCAGCAATCCAGCATGCGCAGCGCGGTAGCGGCGGGGCTGGGGCTGAACATCTTCAACCGCCAGGCCGGCCGGCTCTTCATGTGCAACATCGCGCAATTGGTGAACGTGCTGCAATCGGTGCTGCTCACGGATGGGCCGGAAGGCAAAAACTGCGTGCGCACGTCCACCTATTGGGCGTTCATGCTGTTCAAGCCGCATCGCGGGAAGACGGCGGTGCGCGTGGAAGCGGACGGGATGAAGCTGCCGGACCCCGCGCCGGCCGGGCCGGGACGCGGCGGGCGGCAGGAAGAACCGCCGGAGCTTTCCGTTTCGGCGTCGCGCGAAGGCGGGCAACTGGTGGTTTCGCTGGTGAATCCGCGGCACGATACGGACATGCAGGTGGACTGTTCGATTCGCGGCGGAAGTTACCGGCAGGCGCGCGGCCAGATGGTGCACGATGCCGACTGGAACGCCTACAACAGTTTCGATAACCCCGAACGAGTGGGCGTGAAACCGCTGGAGGTGGCGCTGGAGGGCGGCCTGTTGCGGGTGACGCTGCCGGCTTTGAGCGTGGCCACGGTGATGTTGCAAGAGTAGCTGCCCTGTTTCACCGCGGAAATGTTTTCCCTGGGTTCTCCGCCCGGCCTCCGCGCCTCCGCGGTGAAGCCGGACTTTACCGTTAAACACGGCGCCCGGACTATGCTACCCTCTTGCTTGGAGCCAGCATGAGATTCGCACTTTTTCTTTTCGCAACTTGCGCGATGGCCGCCGGTCTGACGGGAAACTGGGTGGTCAGCCAACCCTCGGCCGACGGCACGGTCCGCAAGACGTACTTCAACTTGAAAGTAGATGGGAGCCAGGTTACCGGCAACATCCGGACGGGGCAGTTCAATTACACCGTCAAGGACATGACCGGCGGGCCGGATGGATTTACGCTCAACGGCAGCCTGACGGACGGGCATAGCGAGCGCAAGGCCGCCTACCAGGGCAAGCTGGTGGGCGACGAGCTGCACATCGCGACGCTGGGCCGCGGCGGCGCGCCGGGCGCGGAGATGATTGCGCACCGCGCGCCGGAAGGCGAAGGCGCGTATCCCAAGCGCGTCGAGCTGCCGACGCTGCACAAGGTTCCGGACAACGGCCTGGCCAGGACGCCGCCCATGGGCTGGAACAGTTGGAACAAGTTTCACGGGCGCGTGGACGATGCGGCGGTGCGCGGCATGGCGGACGCCATGGCGTCCAACGGCATGCGGGAAGCCGGCTACATTTACGTGAATATCGACGACACCTGGGAAGGCGAACGCGACGCCCAGGGGAACATCCAAAGCAACAGGAAATTCCCCGACATGAAGGCGCTGGCGGATTATGTGCATAGCAAAGGGCTGAAGCTGGGGATCTATTCGTCGCCGGGTCCCAACACCTGCGCGGGGTACGAAGGGACCTACCAGCATGAAGCGCAGGACGCCAAAACCTATGCCGCCTGGGGCATCGATTATCTGAAATACGACTGGTGCAGCGCGCGCAACCTTTATACCGACGAAGAGATGCAGGCGGTGTATCAGAAGATGGGCGATGCGCTGCGCGCGGCCAAGCGGCCGATTGTCTACAGCCTGTGCCAGTACGGGCGCGCCGGCGTGTGGAAGTGGGGGCCGGAAGTGGGCGGCAACCTGTGGCGCACCACCGGCGATATTTCGGACCGCTGGCAATCCATGACGAACATCGGCTTCAAGCAGGACGAGCTGGCGCCCTACGCCCGGCCGGGACACTGGAACGATCCCGACATGCTGGAGATCGGCAATGGCGGGATGACGGACGAGGAGTATCGCACGCACATGAGCCTGTGGTCGATTCTGGCGGCGCCGCTGCTGGCGGGCAACGATCTGCGCGATATGTCCAAGAGCATCACGGAGATTCTGGAGAACCGCGAAGTGATCGCGGTGGACCAGGACAAGCTGGGCAAGCAGGGACATCGCGTTTCGCAGACCGGCGACCAGGAGATCTGGGTGCGCGAGCTGGCCGGCGGCGCCAAGGCGGTGGGGCTGTTCAATCGCGGAGGCGATGCCGCCAAGATGACCGTGAAGCTGAGCGACATCGGCGCCAAGGGCTCACCCAAACTGCGCGACCTGTGGGCACACCAGGATGTGAAGGCGGAGGGCGCCGGGTATTCGGCTACCGTGCCGAGCCACGGGGTGGTGCTGCTGCGCGTAGGCAAATAGCGCGGAGCCGCGCGCTTTCCAGGCGTCACCTGACGCGATATACCCTGCCGGCGGTAGTTACCCTTGCCGGCAGGGTCCCGCCTATATAATTGCAAGCCAAAAAGCTTGCAAGCCCAAACAAAAAACGAGGAGAACTCAACATGACGATAAAGAACCTTTTCCTGGCCGGCGCCCTGATGGTTGCCAGCTTGACCCTGGCCAGCGCCAAGACCTACGACTTTTCCCTGGCGGCTCCGTCGCAAGTGGGTCCCATCACCCTGGCTGCCGGCCACTACACTTTGAAGATGCTCGGCGGCGACGTTGTCGAGTTTACCAATCTGGATACGAACAAGAAGGCCATGGTGGAAGTGAAGATCAACAACCTCGGCGATAAAGTCGATGCCACCTCGGTCAACCTGAAGGACGAAGCTGGTACGCAGCGCGTCACCTCGATCGACCTGCAGGACACGGGCAGCAAGCTCGAATTCTAATCGGCCGGCAGAGTTCTCCTCATCGCGGGCCGGGTTCCCGGCCGCGGAGACCCGCCACAGTGTGGCGGGTTCCCCGAAGCCGGTCCTTTGTTTTCAGCAGTTCTGTTCTCAAAACCCGCCACATCGTGGCGGGTTTTTTATTTGGCCCCCATGGGCATCGCCTTTGCCTGGGCTGTGGCGCGGGATGCGGCGCCACGCCCTGGTTACTGGCCTCCGGCTCCTCTGCCGCGGCCACCGCCGGAGGGCGCGGCGGTCTTGCCCGCGTCCAGGTGATCCCAGTTCAGGATGGCGTTGAACCCCAGGAAATAAGTGCCCTGGGTCTGCCAGCGCCAGAACGGGCGCAGCGCGAACATGACGATGTGGCCTTTGCCGAGCGGCACATCGACTGCCGCGGCGCGGCCGGAAAGCGCTTCCCCGCCCGCCAAGGTTCCCGAAAGCAGCATATCGCTGGCATTGGTGGGGAACTGGATGACCACGCGCGCGCGTTCTTCGCCGCCGCCCAAACCGCCGCGGCCGCCGAATCCGCCGCCGCCGCCGCGTCCTCCCCGGCCGCCGCGTCCACCACCGGCAGCCGCAGTCTCCCCGGGGGGAACGTCATTGGGGTCGAGCGGCGAAAGGTGAATCGGGACGGCCATGGGGGTAACGTTCTGCCCTTCCCCGCCATTGATGGGGCCGCCGGCTCCGCCGCGTCCGCCACCGAATCCACCGCCAAACCCGCCGCCAAATCCACCGCCTCCGGCGGCGTTCAGCACGGGATCCTGATTGAAGTAAACGGGCAGGTCCTTGGTGTTGTCATAGCCGTAGGCGATGGGGCTCTTGGCATCGGCGATGTGGGTGCGCAGAATGGAGCCGCGCACGAACAGGTTGGCGGGGTGTTCCACGGTTACGCCGCCGCCCAGATCGTATTCGGCCATCAGCGAAGCCGTCGAGCCTTCGCAAATCAGCGTGCCGCCTTCCTCCACGAAGCGGGCCAGTTCCTGCAGACCCTGCATTCCCATGCCGCCGCGGATGTCGTCGCTCTCGTCGATTCCGCCCAGGTTGGGAGTTTCGGCCGTCTTTTTATAAGGGATGGGCACGTTGCCGATTTTGGCGATGCCATCGATCATGGACTGCGCGTTGCCGCCCACGTGCGGGAAGACGATCACGTCGTATTTGGCGCGCAGGTTGCCTTCGGCGAGTTTCTGGTCGGCGAAATAGGCGTAGGGGACGCCGTAGTAATCCAGCGCGGCGCGCACCCATCCTTCATCCTGCGTGCGCGACCACGAATGCACATAGCCGATGCGCGGCAGTTTCATTTCGTGCGTTTTCACGGACGGCGCGGCGGAAACCGCCCATCCGGAAAGGCCCAGGTCTTTGATCATGGGATCCAGCCGCGCAAGGTCGGCATTGGGAATGATCAGCGCTCCGGCGCGCAGCTTGCGGCCGTTGAGGTCGAAATCGTCCTCGGCCACGAGCATGCGGACATCCTTGTTCTTATAGCGGAACGACATCAGGTTGTTGTCGCCGGTGTGCTCCACCACCAGCGTGGAGCCGGAGCCATCCACGCCGCCGGGCGCCTTGGCGTCGGCGGTCAGCATGGTCATCGGCTTGTCGAGAATCGATGCATCGTACACCGGCCTGACGGTGACGTCGCGCATGTACTGCATGGTCCAGCCGGTATCGTCGTAAGGACGGGGATTGGCGGTGGGATAGTTCTGCACCGCGAAGTACATGTCGGCCAGGGTGCGGTAGGGTTGATCGGCGCGCACGATGTAATCGCCCGCGGCCACATCGATGTTGCCGATTTTGAAGCCGCTCGCGGCCGCGTGGATCTCCACGCCCTGTTTGCGCAGTTCGTTCACCAGGTCGGCGGCATCCGCCTTGCGGCGCTGCGCGGCGGGAACCACCCAGGCGTTGGCCACGGGTTTATCGTCGGCATTCTTGCCGGTTTTGCCGAAGTCGATGGCGCGCTTGTTTTTCGAGTAGTAATTCTCCAGGTAGAGCTCGCGATTGCCCGCCACCTGGTGCATGGCGAAGAGAATGGCCGATTCCTGAATGTTGGTATTGTTGCGCGGTCCCCACTTGATGGAGGGCAGCGGCGGATTGGGGCGATACCATTCGCGGCTGATGGTGGTGGCGCCCAATTGCAGGTTGGGCTGGATATCCGGGCCGTAGCTCTGCACTTCGTAAAAGCGGCCGAAGGAATTGTGGGTGAGCCCGATCCAGAAGAGGTAATTGGGCACCCAGCCATCGTAAAAGCCGTAAGTCCAGACGCCCGGAACGCCGCGCTTGGCCATCTCCATGATTTCGGTTTCTCCCAGCAGCCACCATTCGTCGATGGCGACGGGGTCGAGCGAAACGTTGTAAGGGCCGGTGCCGGTGGAAACGTAGAGGTAGGATTGCGCTTCATGCAGATCGTGCAGGATGGTGGGGTGCCATTCGAGGATGGACTTGGTGAAATTTTGCGTGACTTTCAGATATTGCCCCATGCCATCGCGGTTGTTATCGTGCTGCACGTACTTGCCCCAATACATGAGCGGCAGGCGAGGGGCGCCCTGGGGAAGCTTCTTGTTGTAGTAATAGGTGTCCACCATGCGCTCGCGGCCGTCCACTTCGATCACCGGCGTGATGAAGACGATCGAGTTATTGCGGATCTGCTGGATGAAGGGAGTCTCTTCCACAATCAGCCGGAAGGCCAGTTCGATGAGCATTTCCGGACCGCCGGTTTCGGGCGAATGGATGCCGCTGGCGGCCCAGTAGATGGGCTTGGCGGTATGCATGATCCGGTGCGCCTGTTCGTCGGTGATCTTGCGCGGATCGCCGAGCTGCGCGAGCATGTCCTTGTACTGATCCAGGTCGCGGATGGTGGCTTCGTCGGCAATCGCCAGAATCACCTGGTCGCGGCCTTCCTCGCTTTGGCCGATCTTCCAGAATTTGGCGCGCGGCGAGGCTTTCGCCAGGGCTTCGAAGTAGCGATTGATGTCCTTGGCGTAAGTCAGCTCGCCCGGCGTTCCGGGAATGCGGCCGAAAAATTTCAAGGGCGATGGCACGGTATCGGAGGCCGGCATGTGGTCCACCAGTTCGGTGGTGATGCGCGGGTCCTGCAGATACTGCTTGATGAGTTTGGTGTATTCTTCGTCCTGTTTCTGGGGCGCCGCGGCCGCTGGTTGCGGCGTGGCGGCCTTCTTTTTCGCCTGCGCGAAGGCGGGCGTGGAGAGGAGAGCGGCGGCCAGCAGCGCGCTCCCGAGCGTAGCAAAACGGTTTTTCATAAGGGTAGACGGCATCCGTGGTACGGATCTCAAAGATTATTCCGCTTTCGGCGGCCGGTGTCAATTTGGGGGCCCTGTGGGGAAGCTTGGCAAGCCGCGGCCGATTGTCAATCGGCCGGCTGCCGCGCCCCCGCTTGGACGGCGGCGGCAGCCAACCGCCGCGGGCGCATTTTCTGCGTACCCTGGCCCTGCCAGAAGCTGCCGGGGCCATGCCGCCCAATCCCGATGCCGGTTCACAGTATAGTAGTGAATATCACTACAGTGGGGTGAACAGCATGGACAAAACAGTTTCGGCCGCGGACGCCAATCGCCGATTCTCGGAACTACTGCGAACCCTGAAGAAGGGCGGAAGCGTCGTTGTGACGAGTCATGGCAAGCCCGTGGCCAGGATCACGCCCGTCGTCGAGGACGAGCGGGCTGCGGAGGGGGCCCGCTCCGCCCTTTTCGCCCGGCTCCGAACAGAACGAGCTGTGAATGCCGGCCGCTGGACACGTGACGAGTTGTACGACGACGCGCCATGAAGGTCGCCTTGGACACAAACGTCCTGGCCTACGCCGAAGGCGCGAACGGAGCGGCCATGCGAGACAGGGCTCTGGAGGTGATTCAGCGATTGCCAGTGGGGGCTGTCGTGCTTCCAGTGCAGACGTTGGGTGAGTTGTTCAACGTGCTCGTCCGAAAAGCGAAGCGGCGGCCGGCACGCGCGCGGGCAGCCGTGCTGAGCTGGCGGGATGCCTATCCGGTGGTTGAGACGTCCGCCACCGTAATGGTTAACGCAACGGATCTGGCGTCCGATCATGGCCTTACGATTTGGGACTCGGTGGTGCTGGCCGCGTCGGCGGAAGCCGAGTGTCGCTTGCTTCTGTCGGAGGATCTCCAGGAAGGCTTTACGTGGCGGGGCGTCACCGTAACCAACCCGTTTGCGCCCACGCTTCACCCTCTATTGGCGGCATTACTCACGGTGCCCGGCGAGTGATCCGCTGACGCGGACGCCCGGCCCGGGTTTTTCGACAGCACCGCAGCGACCGGGGAGGAACTATTGCTCAGTACGCAGAATTCGGGGCCGCCGGTCCGGACCAATGTCCGAGATGGACGACTACACGCTCATGTGGATCACTTCTGGTCTGCCGACTATCTGGACGGCATTGAGATCAATTTCGGGAGGGCGCGCCAATGCACACGAATAGCCGCCGCTCTCCGAAATGCGTCTGGCAGAAATGAAACGGCGATCGGCCGGAGCCTTCGCGGCGAAATTCCTGGATAGCAAAGATCCCGACGAAGCCAAGGTCAAGAAACTGCTGGCCGGCATCGACGGAATCTACATCAAGAGTTTCGAATTCAAGAAAGGCGGCGGATACGCGCCGGCCGACGTGGACAGCGTGCGCGCGCAGCTTCGCGCGCCGGAGTGGTCGCGTATCATCGGGGTAAAGAGCTCGGCAGACGACATTCTGTGCGCGGCGCCCAAGGAACTGACGGTGGTGAATATTGTGGGACCGGTGGATCTGGATTCGCTGGCCGACCTGGGCGGCCACTTCGGCGTCCCCAAGCTGAAGAAGTAGGACAGGCCTCCCGGCCCGTCTAACCCGGCTCCGCGCCAGGAATTATACTGGCGCTGGAGACTGCATTCATGAAAACGCTCGCGCTTCCGACCCGCCGCGAATTTCTCGCTTCCACCGCCGCGGCAGCCGCCGCCATTCCCGCCCTGCGCGCCGCCGATGCCGATTGGACGGAGCTCTTCGACGGCCACTCCCTGGAAGGCTGGCGCCCCAGCGAGAACACCGCCTCGTGGAAGGTCCAGGATGGCGCGCTGGCGGCCGACGGCGGGCGTTCGCACCTGTTCTACACGGGCCCGTTTCATCATGCCAGTTTCAAGAATTTTGAAATGGAAGCGGACTGCCTGGCGCGCCCCGGCTGCGACTCGGGCGTATATTTCCACACTGCCTTTCAGGCATCCGGCTTCCCGCGCAAGGGCTTCGAAATTCAGATCGACAATACCTACGCCGGCGAAGGCGGCTATCGCGAGCGCAACAAATCGGGATCGCTGTACGGCCTGCGCAACATCTACAAACCGTTTCCGCGGGACGACCAATGGTTCAAAATCCGCGTCCTGGTGCGCGGCAAATCCGTGCAGGTGCGGCTGAACGATCTCGTGGTGGTGGATTACGTGGAGCCCACGCCGCCGGTGATTCCGGAGCAGCCGCTCGATCGCGGCACATTCGCCCTGCAATGCCACAACCAGGGGTCGCGCGCCCTGTTTCGCAGCGTGCGGGTGCGGCCGCTCGCGGACGATCTGGCGACGCCCGGCGCGGTCCCCGTGGCGGATGACGTGTTTCGCGCCATCATCAACGATGGCCGCCGCAACATTCCCATGGTGGATTACCACGTCCACTTGAAGCAGGGGCTCACCATCCGGCAGGCCGTCGAGAAATCGCATCGCGATGGCATTATGTACGGGGTCGCGATCAATGCCGGTTTGAACCAGCCGGCGCCCGACGACGCGGCGGCCCAGGCGTTCGTCGACAGCATGCAAGGGCAGCCCATCTTTATCGCCATGCAGGGCGAAGGGCGCGAGTGGACGAAGATTATTTCGCGCCGCACGGCCGCGCTGTTCGATTACGTCTTCACCGATGCCATGACATGGACCGACAATCGCGGCAAACGCATGCGGCTGTGGATGCCGGAAGAAGTGGGGACGATTGCCGACGCGCAGGAGTTCATGGATACGCTCGTGGACCGCGCCACCGGCATTCTGGAACACGAGCCCATCGATATTTACGCCAACCCGACGTATCTGCCGGACCAACTGGCGCCGGATTACGACCGGCTCTGGACCGAAGAGCGGATGCGGAAAGTGATCGATGCCGCGGTGCGGAATCGCGTGGCCATCGAGCTGAACGACCGGCGCAAGCTGCCCAGTGCGGCGTTCGTCAAAATGGCCAAAGCCGGCGGGTGCAAGTTCAGTTTCGGCACCAATAATGGGGGTCCCGGCGACCTGGGGCGGAGCGAATACGGGCTGCGCATGATCGACGAGTGCAAGCTGGCCTGGCAGGATTTCTTTGTGCCCGGCGAGTTTCCCAAGGCCATCGAACGCAAGCTGTAGGGCAGGTTGGCAACCCGCCTGCCGCACGGCGCCGGTTGACAACCGGCGCGCAGGATGACATCCTGCCCCACACCCTGGAACATTTTGGCGACTCCCAGTGTCCTTCCGCCTGCCGGCGGCTCAAGTGGAACGGGCGGGTGTACGGCGCCGCCAGGTGCAGACGCTGGTGGTAAACAACCGGCGCGCAGGATGCCATCCTGCCCTACGGATGGCTGCCACGCGCTGCCTAATTCAGGAAGTAGGTGCGGTAGAGGGTATCCCTTTGCTTGGGGACGAAGCCGGCGTCGCGAATGATGCGGCGCAGCTCTTCCTCGCTGGCGCGATGGTGGGCTCCGGCGGCGGAGACGACATTCTCTTCGATCATGATGCTGCCCACATCGTTGCCGCCGAACTTCAATCCCAACTGGCAGGTCTTCAACCCCTGGGTCACCCAGGAGCTCTGCACGTTTTCGAAATTCTCCAGGTAGATGCGGGAAATGGCCAATGTTTGCAGGTATTCGACGGCGGTAGCTTCTTCGTGAACGAAGCGGCCGAGGGACGTGTTCTCGCGCTGAAAAGTCCAGGGGATGAAAGCCGTGAAGCCGCCGGTCTCTTCCTGCAGGTTGCGCACCAGCTCGAGATGGTTCATGCGCTGCTCGAGGGTTTCGCCGCAGCCGAACATCATGGTCGCGGTGGTGCGCATGCCGAGCCGGTGCGCGGTGCGATGCACATCCATCCATTCCTGGGTGCGGCACTTCAGGCGGGCGATGCGATGGCGCACCTCGTCGTCCAGAATCTCCGCGCCGCCGCCGGGGATGGAATCGAGACCCGCATCCATCAGGCGCTGGATGGTGTCGCGCAGGCTCAGGCCGCTGACTTCGGCGATGTTGGTGACTTCGGGAGCGGAGAGGCAGTGCAGGTGAATTTGGAAACGCCGCTTGATGCCGCGGAAGAGATCCTCGTACCACTCGATTTTGAGATCGGGATGCAAGCCGCCCTGCATGAGAACGCCGGTGCCGCCCAGCTCGATGGTCTCCTGGATTTTTTGGTAGATGGTTTCGGCCGGCAGGATGTAGCCTTCGGCGTGGCCCATGGGACGGTAGAACGCGCAGAAGCTGCAATATTCGGTGCAGAAATTGGTGTAGTTGATGTTGCGGTCGATGATATAGGACACCACGTTTTCGGGGTGCCATTGGCGGCGCACGGCGTCGGCCGCCATGCCGATGCCGATGAGATCGCCGGAGCGGAACAAATCGAGCGCTTCTTCGCGAGTGATCATAAGAGAAACCCAGGCGCTCCGTGCGACGGAGCCGTACTACCAAGATACAACGCGCTTCGGCTACAGTGGAGAGTCATGCTCCCGGGAAAACCCGCGCCGGGCGCGGTTTTGGCGCTGCTGGCGGCGCTGTGCATTCTGGCGTATCTTCCCACGCTGCGCCAGCCGCTCCTCGAAGACGATTACCCGAACCTGGCCATCGCGCGGCATTACGGCGCGCCGGCGGAGTGGCGCGAGCTGGCGGGCAGCGTTTACCGGCTGCGCGCCACCAGCGAATGGCTGATGTATGCGGCGTATCGCGAATTCGGACTGAACCCCGCGCCGTATTATGGCGTGACCATGGCGCTGCACATTCTCTGCGCGTGGCTGGTATATGGGCTGGGAATCTGGCGGCGCGTGGGGTATGCGGCGGCGGCGTGGGCGGCGGCGTTTTTCGCGGTGTACGAGGGGCACCAGGAAGCGGTGATGTGGTTTTCCGCCTGCAACGAACTGCTGCAGTTTCTCTTCGGCGTAGGCGCGCTGGTGTGCTGGCTGCATTTTCTTTGGGGCGAAAAACGGCGCGGCGCGTGGTACGCGGCGGCGCTGGCGGCGTTCGCGATGGCGCTGCTTTCGAAGGAGTCGGCGCCGGTGTTCGCGCTGCTGATGCTTTTGCCGCTGATGGATGTGGGACAGGCGGAGAGGCGCCGGAGCGCGCTGGCGCTGGCGCTGGCGCCGTTCCTGCTGCTGGCGGTTGCGGCGGCGTTCTCGGTATACGCCACGCGCGGCAATTCGTTCCGCTTTCAGGACGGCAGCTTTTCGCTGCGCGCTCCTTTCTGGTGGATTTGGCCGCTCAACCTGGCGCGGCTGTTCTGGTTCTGGGGGCTGGCGGCACTGGCGTGGGCCGCGGCGCGGCGGCGCGGCGGCTTAGGTCTGGCATGGGCGGCCATCGGCCTGTTGCCGTATGTCTTTCTGACGTATTCGACGCGCATTCCGAGCCGCCAGTTTTATCTGGCGAGCGCGGGCGTGGCGCTGGTGTGCGGAGCGGCCCTGGCGAGCCTGCGCATGCGGCGCGCGGTAGTGGCGGCGCTGTGCGCGGCGGTGCTGGCGCAAAATGTGGGCTATCTATGGATCCGGAAGCGGCGCCAGTTTCTGGAGCGCGCCCAGCCGACGCAAGAGCTCATCGCGTACGCCAGGAAAAGCAAGGGACCGGTGACCATTCGCTGTTTTCCGCGGGCGCGGTTGATCGCCGAGGATGCGGTGCGCCTGGGCGCGGGCAAAACCGATGTGATCTGGGATAAAAACGCGCCTGCCGGTTTCTGTTATACGGCGGAGAAGTAGTGGGCCAGGCGGCTTACGCGCCCACGGCAGCCATGCGCGGCGATTCCTGTGCGAACAGGTAGATGGTGAACAGCGGCTTGGGATCGCCTTTCCCCCAGCGGTTCACCTGCCACTTGACGCGCAGAAATTTGACGTCGGGACGGTCCGAAAGATCGACCAGGATCTGGTAAGTGCCGCAATAAAACTTTTGCGGAAACGTGGCCACGGGTTTGGCGCCCCACTCGGTCCCGTCAGGCGAGCCCCAAATGGAAATATCGATGGCTTCCTGTTCAATGATGCGGGTAATGCCGAGGGTGAGAATCAACATTCCACCCGGTTCCGCGCCGAGACCGATTTCCGGTCCCGTTCCGGCTTCGCGGACAGTTGTTTCAGGCAACAAAAATTGTGGATGCATGCGCTAACCTCCACGAGGCCCGGGCTCAGATCCGGTTATCCTTTAAGTCCGCTTAATTGTGTCCGAGCTAACTCCAGGGTCGCATATTTCTTACAAAAACAAAAGCGTACTTTTTGCGAGCCGGCTTCCGGGTGGGCGTAAAAACTCGATCCTGGAACGGCTGCAACACTCAAGTTTTCAATTAGATGACGGACAAAGGCGAGATCGCTAGGGTAGTTCAGAGCGGAGATATCGGTCATGATATAGTAAGCGCCGCGGGGAATAAAACACTTGAGGCCGGCGTCCGTTAACGTTACAACTAAGTGGTCGCGCCGCGCCGCGTATTCCGCCGCGAGTCGAATGTAATAAGCGTCGTCGAGCGCCAGCGCCACGGCGCCGGCGGCTTGCAGCGGCGCGGCGGCGCCCACCGTGAGAAAATCGTGCACCTTGCGGATGGAATCGGTGAGATCGGGCGGCGCCAATACCCATCCCACCCGCCAGCCCGTCACGGAATAAGTTTTGCTCATGCTGTTGACCAGAATGGAGCGTTCGCGCATTCCGGGAAGGGAAAGTATGGGAACGTGCACGGCGCCATCGTACAGGATGTGCTCGTAGATTTCGTCGGTGATGGCCAGCGCGTCGAATTCCCGGCACAGGCCGGCGATGAACTCCAGTTCCGGGCGCGTGAAGACCTTGCCGGTGGGATTGTTGGGGCTATTCAAAATAATGGCCTTGGTGCGCGGCGTGAAGGCGCGGCGCAGCTCCTCGCGGTCGAAGGTCCAATCCGGTTCGCGCAACTGCACGTAGCGCGGCTGGGCGCCGCAGAGTTGCGTATCGGGCCCGTAGTTTTCGTAGAAGGGCTCGAACAGCACCACTTCGTCGCCCGGGTCGAGAACCGCCAGCATGGAGGCGACCATCCCCTCGGTAGCGCCGCAGCACACCGTAATTTCGCGCTCCGGGTCGAATTCCAGACCGTACCAGCGGGCGTACTTGGCGGCGATGGCATCGCGCAAGGGCTTGGCGCCCCAAGTGATGGCGTATTGGTTGAGGTCCGCGGCGAGGGCTTGCGCGGCGGCCTCTTTGAGCACGGCGGGCGCGGGGAAATCGGGAAAGCCCTGCGCCAGGTTGGTGGCGCCGTGCCGCATCGCCAGGCGCGTCATTTCGCGGATCACCGACTCGGTGAAATTCATGATGCGGCGGCTGCGGAAGCGGGCGCGCAAGGCTGCGGAAGGGGACATTTCTAGAGATTATGCAATGCGGCGGGGGGATGTAAAGCGCGCGAGTCTCACCGTCCCGCGGAGGCGCTCTTCCCGCAGGTTGCCGCATCGCGATCCAGTTGCGGCTCAACCACCATCGCCGGCCCTACTGCACTTGGATGGCGACGGAGTTGCTCATGCCGGTGGGAAACTCCAGCGTGATGTAAACCGTGCCCGAGGGAGTTCCCGCCGGAATCTGCACGTTGATCTGGTAAAGGCCCGCGTATGTCGGGGTCAGGCCGGCATAGAGGGGGATGGCCTGCGGAGAGAACGGGTTGCTGCCGAAGCTCACCGCGGGAGTGGTCACCAGGGGCCCGTACGGCGGCGTGGAGGGCGCCGGGGCGCCGGTGGCAACCGCCGGGTTGGTCGGGCCAAGCCCGATAGCGTACAGCACCAGCGTATCGCCCACATTCGCCGGATGCGCGGGGTAGCCCGGCTGCGCATAGCTGGTGGGCATGGGGAAGCTGCCATCCGAATTCACGATGGCGCCGTAGGGTCCGCCGTACAGCAGCAGCAGCTTGGGAGCGCTGGCGGCCACGTTTACCGAGACCGTGTTGCTTAACGTGCCGTCCGTGCGCTTCACCTGCACCAGGGCCGTGCCGATGGCCGCATTCTCCGGCATCTGGAACGCAATCTGCCCGTAAGAGGTGTAGTAAATGGGAGCGGCCACGCCGTTCACCAATACCGACGTATCGGCCACTTGCGTAGACAGCGGCGGCGCCTGCCCGGGCGTGTAGGCGCTGAGCGAAAGCTGGTCGCCTTTCACCACCATCACGTCGCCTTGCGCCACCGTATCGCCGGGAACGAAGGTGGCGTTATCGGTGACGCCCTGGTAAGAAACGACCGGCGCGCCGGTGGCCTCGACTGTCAAATCCACGGGAACCGTGACGGCGCCTCCGGAGGCGCACCCAACGTTGCAGACTCCGATGGCGTTAGTCGAAAACTGCACCGAGCTGGTATAAGCGCCGGGAGACAAGCCGGTAACATTGAAAGACAGCACCGCGCCCGTCGAGATGCCGGCCGCGGTCAGCCAGGTTCCTCCATTGGCCGTGGTGACGGTGGGGCTGCCAATCGTCAGCCCCGACTGGCCGGAGTTGTTAATGGTAATGGAAGGCGAGAACGGATAGGCAAATACCGGCGCGCCTTGCGCCAGCGTGACGTTGATGGGCGCGGGCTGCTGCGCGATGGGCTGCGTGGTGACGTTCATGGTCACGGCAACGGCCTTGTTATCGCCCGCGAAACTGGAGCCGCCGATGGTCAAAGTGCCGGTGTAAGTGCCGGACGTGTTAGCCGCCTGCGGGGCGATCTGAATCACATAAGGGTAATTGAAGGTGAAGCTGCCCTCGCCGTTGACGCTGAGGCTGAGCCACTGGTTGCCGTCTTGCGTCGCGGCTTTCCAGCTCACGGCGCTGTTGGTGGGCGCGGCTGCGTCGTAGGCGCCGCCCGGCGGAACGTACACGGTGAGGCTGGAGGGAATGCCGCCGCCCACGTTCACGGTGACGGTGACGGTCTGCGGCGCATCCACCGCGTTGGGGTCGCTCACGGTGACGATGCCGGTGTAAGTGCCGGCGGAGAGCGACGCGGTGTTGAGCGCGAAGTTCAACGGGATGCAGCTCTGCGCCAGCGTGGTGGTGGTGCAGGCGCGCGCGGCCCCCACCGTGGGCGCGATCCACGATACCGAAGACGTCATGCTCAGATTCAGCGAACCCGTGCCGGCGTTATAGGCTTCGATGGTTTGGGTTGCTCCATTGGCCCCGGCCGTCACCGAAACCGGTCCCACCGTGCTGGAGACCAGCCGCAGCATGGAAGCGGCGTGGAGCGAAGCGGCGAAACCCAGGGAAATAATCAGGACGGAAAAAATTCGATACGGCTTCAGACCCACTCGAACGCACCTTTCTTATAGGCCCAGATGTACCCCACGACGAGGACCGCGAGAAACACGGCTACTTCGCAAACTCCAAACCAGCCGAGCTTTTGGTAGCGGACTGCCCAGGGGAACAGGAAAATGGTTTCGACGTCGAAGATCACAAACAGGATGGCGACGATGTAAAAACGCACGGTGTAGCGCCCGCGCGAATCCGTCGCGGCCTTGATGCCGCACTCGTAAGCTTCCAGCTTGGTGACCGACGGGGCGCTGGGGCGAATGAACTTGGCAGCCACAATGGCCACGATGGGAAACAGGATGGCCACGATCAGAAAAATGAAGATCGGGAGATACCCGCTCGGCATTGGATCACTATAACACGGGGCTGGTGGGGCGGGTTGGCAACCCGCGGCCGATGGGCAATCGGCCAATCGCCTGCCCCGCCTGCAATCCGCGCGACAATGTGTTGGTGGAGGATCCCCGAAGCATTTATGACGCGCGCCTGGCGGAGCGGCGCGCCCGCATCGCGGCCGGCGAGCGGCGGCACAGGGTATTGGGCTATTGGCAGTTGGCCGCGGCGGCGGCCGGGGCGGCGCTGGTTTGGATGGCGCTGGTGGAGCGCACGCTGTCCATTCTGTGGGTGCTGGCGCCGCTGGCGGCGTTCGTGGCGCTGGTTGCGGTGCACGACCGGCTGCTGCGCTCGCTCGACCGGCGGCGGCGCGCCGCGCGATTCTTCGAGCGCGGGCTGGCGCGCCTGACGGGCGAATGGGCCGGAACGGGGGAAGCGGGCGAAGCCTATCGGGATGCCTCCCATCCCTACGCCGAAGACCTGGACCTGTTCGGCAAGGCTTCGCTCTTCGAACTGCTGTGCACGGCGCGCACCCACATCGGCGAAGAGACGCTGGCGCGCTGGCTGAAGGCGCCCGCCCCTCCCGCCGCGGCGCGCGCGCGGCAACAGGCGGTGAATGAGCTGCGGCCGCGCCTGGACCTGCGCGAGCAGCTTGCCGTGCTGGCGGAAGAGGCGCGCACGGGCCTGGACCCGGAGTCCCTGGCGGCCTGGGGCGAAGCCGCGCCGCCGCCCGGCCCGCGCATGGATTCCGCGCGCATGCGCCTGCGGCTTTGGGCGCATACGCTGTTGGGAATCGCGGCCCTGGTGGCGTTCGTGGCGTGGTTCGGCCACGAAATCGGGACCGTCGCGCTGACCGAGCGGGGCGTCGTCCTGACGCGCGATTTTCTGATCGCGGCGCTGTTCGTGAATAGCTGGTTCTTCTATCGCGTCCGCCCCGTGGTGCAGGCGGTGGTGGTCCGGGTGGAAGAGGCCGCGCACGAGCTGGCGCTGATGAGCGAAGTGCTGGTGCGGCTGGAGCGGGAGCGCTTCGCTACGCCGCTGCTGGCGGAGCTGCGGGCGTCGCTGGACGCCGAAGGCGAAGCGCCGTCGCGGCGGCTGGCGCGCTTGAACCGCCTGGTCGAGTACATCGATTCGCGCGACAACTTCGTGGTGAAGCTGATCGAGCCTCTCCTGCTATGGACGGCGCATTGCTCTTCGAAGGTGGAAGCGTGGCGCGGCCATTCGGGGCCGGCGGTGCGGCGCTGGCTGGCGGCCATGGGAGAAATGGAAGCGCTGTGCTCGCTGGCCAGCCATGCGTTCGAACATCCGGCCGACCCCTTCCCGGAATTCGCCGCAGAGGGTCCCTGCCTGGAAGCCGAGGGGATCGGGCATCCGCTGATCGCCGAAACCAGCGTGGTGCGCAATGACGCGCGCCTGGACGGCGGCGTGCGGCTGCTGGTGGTGAGCGGCTCGAACATGTCCGGCAAGAGCACCCTGCTGCGCACCCTGGGGATCAATTGCGTGCTGGCGCAGGCCGGCGCTCCGGTGCGCGCGCGGCGCATGCGGCTTTCGCCGCTGGCGGTGGGCGCGTCCATTCGCGTGCAGGATTCCCTGCAAACCGGGGTTTCGCGGTTCTACGCGGAGATCCTGCGGCTGCGCCAGATCCTGGATTTGACCGCGGGCCCTGTGGCGGTGCTGTTTCTGATCGACGAATTTCTGCATGGCACCAATTCGCACGACCGGCGGATTGGCGCCGAGGCGCTGGTGCGGCGCCTGGTGGAGCGCGGCGCCATCGGGCTCATCACCACCCACGACCTGGCGCTGGCGGACATTGTCGAGGGCCTGGCGGGGCGCGCCGCCAACGTGCATTTCGAGGATCGCATCGAAGACGGGCGGATTCTGTTCGACTACGCCATGCGGCCCGGCGTGGTGCGCAAGAGCAACGCCATCGAGCTGATGCACTCGGTAGGACTGGAGATTTGACGGCTGCGGAGATTCGCGAACTGGCGCGCGCCAGCGGCTTCGAGCTGGCCGGCGTGGCGCGCGCGGAACCGGCCCGCGACGCCGCGCGGTATCACGCCTGGACGGCGGCGGGCTTGGCCGGCGAAATGGGATACCTCACGGACCGGCGCGGCGGCCTGCGCGACGATCCGCGCCACCTGCTACCGGCGGCGCGCAGCATCGTCTGCGTGGGCAAGCTTTACAACACCGGGTGGCCGCACTCGGACCGCTTTTCCCAGCCGGAGCTGGCCTGGATTTCGCGCTATGCGTGGGGCGGCGATTATCACCAGGTGATGCGGCGCGGCCTGGAACGGCTGGAGGCGGCCCTGCGGCAGCGCGTGACCGAGCCGTTCGAGGCGCGCATCTGCGTGGACACGGCACCGCTTTTGGAGCGCTCCTACGCGCGCCTGGCGGGGCTGGGTTGGATTGGCCGGAACACCTGTCTCATCAACCAGCAGGCCGGCTCCTGGTTCTTTTTGGGAGAGCTGCTGGTTTCGTTCGAGATGGCTCCCGACGCGCCGCCGCCGGACCGCTGCGGCACTTGCCGGCGGTGTATCGATGCCTGCCCCACGCAAGCCATCGTGCCGTTTCAGGGAGGGTATACGGTGGATGCGCGCCTGTGCATTTCGTATTTCACCATCGAATTGCGCGGCCCGATGCCGCGGGAGACGCGCGCGGGCGCGGGGGCGCACGTGTTCGGCTGCGATATCTGCCAGGACGTGTGCCCGTGGAACCGGCGGGCGCCGGTGACGCTGGAAGCCTGCTTCGAGCCGCGGCATTTCGCGCCACAACTGGAGCGCCTCGCAGGGCTGAGCGAGGAGGAGTTTCGCGGCATGTTCCGCTCCACGCCGGTCACCCGCGCGCGCTACCGCGGCTTTTTGCGCAACGTGGCCATCGCCATGGGAAACGCGCGCCTGGAGAAGTTCCGCGAACCGCTGGAGCGGCTGGCGCGGTCGGAGGATGCGGTGGTGGCGGAACATGCGCGCTGGGGGCTGGCGCGCCTCAGCGGCTAAGTAGGGCAAGGGCTGCGCCCTTGATATCCCTGCGGGATATGGGAGTCGAGGGAGTCAGAAGCCAGAAGCCAGAATGGCGGCGACGTAGGCGTTCAGCGAGACGTTCGGTATCGCCGTATCCAAGGTCTTTGGCGAGGATCAGAAAGTAGCGGCATTCCTCGACCGATCCCTCGGCGATATTCATGAATCGTGCCTTGTCCGCTTTTCCACGGCGACGGAATCCCTCGGCGATGTTGGCAGGTATGGATACGGCGGCACGACGCATCTGCAAAGACAGCCCGTACGTCTCTGGCTTGGGAAACGCTGCGGTGAGAGCGTATACTCCCAGCACAAACTGGTGAGCTTTCTGCCATACCAGCAGATCCTGAAACGTCCGCGCTGGTTTGGAAAGGGCCATAGATCAGGAGGCGTTCCCGGCGGTATGCTCCTGGCATCTCACCACACAGGAGTGGGCCATGAACGCCTTCGTCGAGCATCACAAGGATAACATTCAGTTCGGGTATCGATGTTTTGACCGGCTCTTGCTGAATGGATTGATCCAACCGTTTCAACAGCCCGAGCGTGTGCCGGGCTTCGCGGCGCGCTTATCGACCGGCTTGCCGCGCGCCTGCTCCGGCGACATGTACGCGGCGGCGCCCAGGATCATGCCCGCCTGGGTCATGGCGAGCGAGAGCGTGGGCGACATGGTGGGGTTTGTGGAGGCTCCCGATGGGCTGTCGTCCCCGGCCTTGGCCAGTCCGAAATCCAGCAGCTTCACCACGCCGCCGGGAGTGATCTTGATATTGGCGGGTTTCAGATCGCGGTGCACGATGCCCTTTTCGTGGGCCGCTTCCAGCTCGCGCTGCGTAACTTTCAATACAATCAAATCGAGATCGACCAGAACGGGACTCTCCAGGCGGGTGGTGGGACGTGCACTCCTTCCGCAGTGTGCCAGCCGGTGAGCTTCCAAGGGACCGATTATGACGTTGAAGATACGGGAACCGTGGTCGTCACTTACAACGGAGCCGGTACTCTGAGCGCCACCGTGACCAACAACAGCGGCAGTCCGGTTACCGTATCGAGCAGTGTGAATCTGGCCGCGTTGGGCGGCACGGCCTACATCGGCTTCTCGGCTGCCTCGGCCGTAGGCTCGTCGGAGGAAGAAATCACCGATTTCTCGTTGACGCTTCCGGAACCTTCGACCATGTTGCTGGCCATTCCGGCGCTGCTGCTGCTGGGCGGGCGCCGGCGGCGGCAGGCTTAGCGTCACGCGAGTTTACGCGTTTCGGACGCTGCGGCGCGACGCGGGATTTGCCGCATCGCCACATTCATTGTGGGGCTGGGGATTGGCGCGCGGGCGCGCCGGATTTCCCGCGCCCGAAAAGCCGGCCCCGCGGGCGGCCGCGCCGGAGGCGTCCGCCCCACCAATGGCGGTGTCCGATCGCGGCAAAAGCATACGGCGCCAGGGCGCCGGGCTGCCCCGCATAGCTCCAATCGTTACAATGAATCATGCCCTTTATCCCGGTGCCCGAAGCCGTCGAGGAAATTCGCGCGGGGCGCATGCTGGTGGTGGTGGATGACGAAGACCGGGAGAACGAAGGCGATCTGACGATTGCCGGCGAAAAGGCGACCCCCGAGGTCATTAATTTCATGGCCACGCATGGGCGTGGATTGATCTGCCTGACGCTCACGGCGGAACGCTGCGATTACCTGCGTCTGCCCCTGATGAGCGCGCACAATACCTCCAATTTCGGGACGGCGTTTTGCGAATCCATCGACGCGCGCGAAGGCGTGACCACGGGGATTTCGGCGGCCGACCGCACGCGCACCATTCTGACGGCGCTGGACCCCGCTTGCCGGCCGGGCGACCTGGCGCGGCCGGGGCACATTTTCCCGCTGCGCGCACGCGAAGGCGGCGTGCTGGTGCGGGCCGGGCAAACCGAAGCGTCGGTGGACCTGGCGCGCATGGCGGGCCTCGCGCCGGCCGGCGTGATCTGCGAAATCATGAACCAGGACGGCACCATGGCGCGCGTGCCGCAACTGCGCGAATACTGCCTGCGCCACAACCTGAAGATGATTTCGGTGGCGGACCTGATTCGCTACCGCATGAAGACCGAGCGCTTCGTGCGGCGCGCGGCGGCCGGGTGCATCGAAACCGAGTTCGGCGAATTCCGCACCATCGCCTACAAAAGCGACCTGGACCCGGAGTATCACCTGGCGCTGGTGCGCGGCGAAGTGGCCGGCCGGGAGCGCGTGCTGGTGCGCATGCATTCGCGCTGCGCCTACGGCGACGTATTCGGCTCGGCGGCTTGCAATTGCGGGCAACTGGTGCGCGGTTCGCTGCGCGCCATCGCCCAGGAAGGGATGGGCGTGCTGGTCTATCTGCACGAAAGCGGGCCGGGTTTTCGCATCGATACGGATGGACGCGGGGAAGCGCGGCTGGTGTCGCATGGCCGCGAATTCATGCACTACAAAGGCGAAGCCGGGCAAAGGCAATTGCAGCACGAGCACGGCATCGGGGCGCAGATTCTGAGCGATCTGGGGCTGCACACCATCCGCCTGTTGACCAACCATCCCCGCAAAATCGTGGCGCTGGAAGGGTTTGGGATCCAGGTGGTGGACCAGATTCCCATCGGCCGGCCGGAGGCGGCGGAACCTTTGGGGGCGGAAAAGCGTTAATAATGATGCAGGACCTTCGTCCGATGATTATGACCTCAAGAATTCTCGTCTCCGCGACGCTGCTCACGGCATTCTGCGGCGTGCTGCCCGCCGTGGACCCGCAACTGCTCAGCCTGGCGATGCCGGATGCGGCCGCCATGGCCGATGTCAACGTGCTCACCGCCAAAGCTTCGCCGTTCGGCCAATACGTGATCGGGCAGATGATCGGCGGCTCGAATGGATTTACAACTGTAACCACGGTGGTGGGGTTCGATCCGCGGCAGGACCTCAACGAGATCCTGCTGTGCAGCAATGGCACGCCGGAGACCGGGCTGGCGCTGGCCACCGGAACGTTCAACGTTTCGGCCATCAGCGCCGCGGCGGCGCTGGGCGGAGTGACCACCGAGACATACCACGGGGTGACCATTCTGGAGGGCCCCAAGCAGCTTCACGGGGTGGCGTTTTTGGGGTCGGCCATCGCGGTGGCGGGCGACGTGGCGGACGTGAAAGCGGCCATCGACCGGCAGGGAAAAGCGGCTGAGCTGCCGCCGGCGGTGATCGCGCAGATGAACCAGTTGAGCGCCACCGAGGACGCCTGGTTCCTGACCACCGTTCCCCCCGCGACGCTGCAGAAGCACGCCGGCACGGTAGCCGGAGTGCCGGCCAACGCGGCGCAGAATATTCTGCAGCAGGTGCAGGCCGCCAGCGGGGGCGTGAAGTTCGGCAGCAACGTGCAGCTCAACGTGCAGGCGCAGGCGGATAACGCGCAGGATGCCGCGGGCATGGCCGGAGTGCTGCAATTGCTGGTGAATCTGGCGCAGGCCAATTCGGCCAAGAATCCGCAGGGCGCGGCGGCCTTGCAGAACCTCACGGTGAGCGCCAGCGGAACGGCCGTGAATATCGCGCTGACGCTGCCCGAAGACCAGTTCCAGCAGTTGTTCGCCAAGCCCGCGGCGGCTAAGAAAGCGGCGTTGCGCAAGCAGTAGGGCAAGAGGGAAATTGAAACCCGAAAAAGTGCGGGACGCGGGCGTCCCGCGGTCGCGGTAGGGACAGCGGTTGCCCACTGCCCCCCGCACAGACCCGTGCTGGCGCTCCTAACGCACACGGTTCCTACCTCGGATATGGGGATGGTTAGCGTCAAAGCGCGC
>Ga0181521_10000667_pt1 | contig 42555 bp, 38 predicted proteins | sample PEATcosm2014_Bin_32_FD_119764 | JGI IMG/M metagenome (GOLD analysis project Ga0181521, IMG submission 119764) | Peatland microbial communities from MTU Mesocosm Facility, Houghton, MI, USA - PEATcosm2014_Bin02_60_metaG | ecosystem: Environmental > Terrestrial > Soil > Wetlands > Peat | place...
CGCTATCGCGACCAGGCGAGCGGGATCATGGCGCGCGATTCGGCCGGCCGAATGGCGATCACGGTCGTGACGCTGCGGCCGGCGGCGGCGTTCTCCGGCGCCGCCATTCCGAGCCGCGCGGAGGTCGAGGCGATGCATCACGCGGCGCACGAGGAGTGCTTCATCGCGAGCTCCGTCAAGACCGACGTACGGTGCGAGCCGGTGTACGAGGCGCCCGCGCGGCAGTGAGGTCGGTGCCCCGTCAGTCGGGCACGGTCAGCACGCCGCGGCTGAAGCCGATCGCGTCGGCGCCCGGGTTCATCCGCAGCGCGCCGAGATGCGCCTCGGCGAGCGGCGGCACCAGGCCGCCGGCGCAGCCGCGCGGGCGGGAGCGGATCACCTGGCTCGGCGGCAGGACCGCACCGGCGGTGAGCCGCTGATAGACGGCGTCGAGGCCGCGCAGCATCCACGGCTGCATCGGCACGTAGGCGTCGGCAAAACCGGGCAGCGCCAGATTCGCATCGAAGTGGTGACCGTGCTCGAGCTCGTAATAACGCAGCTCGTCGCGGTCACCGCGGTCGCGCTGATTGACCGCGTAGTACGCGCGCGAGGTGTGGTTGACCGGCATCAGGCTGTCGGCGCGTCCGTGGATGATGATGACCGGACGATTGCCGACGCGTGCGGTCATCACGACCTCTTGCTGGCCCGCGTGGACGGCGGCGAGCAGCGCGGCGCGGCCCGCCGGCAGGCCTTCGGGCCCCGGGCGCGCACGCACAAGGACGCGCTCGGGCGCATAGGCGAGGGCGAGCTGCGAGCTGCCCTCGTTCGCGGCGCGGCGCTCGCCGTCGGCGCCGCGGATCACGAGCGAGATGTGTTCGGTCGGCGGGATGCCGTTGCCGTCGGCCCACAGCGCCGCCGCCTCTTCCTCGGTCAGGCTCCGGACCCGGCCGACGGCGTCGGTCGCCGCAAAGGTGACGCCGACCGGCGGATCCCACGGCGCGCGTCGCGTGTAGGCCCAGGCATAGCAGGCCGTGATCCCGGGCCACAGATTGGCCACGAGGTTGAAATGCCCGAGCCGCAGGCCCTCCGGCAGCAGCCCCGCGGCGAGCAGCTCATCGCGCGCCGCGCCCGCTGCCAGGCCGGCGGGCCCGGCCGGCAGGACGCCGGCCGCCTGCAGGTCTGTGCACCACTGCTCAAGCCGCGCGCGGCTCGCCTGCGTCGCGGCAAAGAACGGCGCCGCCGGGTCGGCTTCGGCCAGCACGGCGCACGGCTGATAGAGGTAATGCAGGCTCGTGTAGTCGTAGAGCGCAATCTCCGCGTCCGCCAGGCGCCGGCGGCCGTAGGCGATCGCGACACCGCTCGTGCGGCCCGAGACGATCGCGTTCGGTGCGAGCGCGACGGCCCCGCTGATCCACCCGGCACGATCGCGCTCGAGCGCGCGCAGCACGGCGGCCCCGCCGTTCGACATGCCGGCGGCCAGCACCAGCGTGTTGTCCGGCGTCAGTGGCGCGTCGAGCCGGCTGCGGAGCTCGAGGTTCAGCAGCCCGAATGCAGCCCTGATCGCCTGCAGCAGGTAGGCGCCCCAGTCGGCCTCCGGGTTCTGGCGGGAATGCGCGTGTTTGAACAGCAGCGAGTGCGGCTCCCGCCTGCCGAACTCGGCGAGCTCGGGCGTCAGCGCCGGCACGAAGCCGAGCAGCGGGTCCGACGGGTCCTCCGTCAGCGTGCCGTCGATGCGGTAGCCGCGCGCACGGTCGACGTCCCAGACCCCGATGCCGGTGCCCTTGTCGGTGTGCACGACCGCAGCGCCGCGCCTCAGACCCCACTCGCCCGCGGTCGGCAGTGCCCCATACACGCCGCGCGACCCGGAGGACGCGACGGCGAGCAGGCACGGATTGGCGAGGTCGAAGTCCGCGGGCAGCTGCAGCAGCACAGTCGTCGTGCCCCGCCCGTCCGGCGTGCGCACTGCCACCAGGTACTCGACCCCCGCTACACGCTGATCACCCGCCGGCCCGTACAGCCGGCCGAAGCCGCCCGCCTCGCTGGTGTCGACGAGTCCGCGGTACGCGGCGTGGATCGCGCGTCGTCGCAGCTCTCGCGGGGTCGGCCGCTGCGGATCCGCGAACCGGGGCGGTGCAGCGCGCAGCCCCGCGGCGCCGAGGCCCGCCGTCAGCAAGTCGTCGCTGCCCCCGTCCAGCTGGTGCCGGATGGGGTTGCCGACGATCTCCGCGGTGATCTGCTCCATGCCGTCCGTTGCTCCGTGCCTCGCTGCGCGACCGGTCACGCTCGGCCCGGGAATGCGGGCTTCGCCACCGGGTGGATACTAACCAACGCCCGGTGAGAGCTGCGCCCGGACTGCGGGCACGGCCGGCGTGGCGCGCCCGCGGGCTTGGGTGCCGCTATGGGCGCTGCGCGCCGGGCGGCGCAGGCCCGACGCGCTCCGGTTCGAGCGGCTCGACGTGAATGGTCACGAACGCATTGGGAAGACGGCGGCCGAGCAGCGCCTCGAGCCGGTCGCACAACGCATGGGCAGCGGCGACGCTCTCGGAACCCGGCACGCGCAGTTTGAACTCGAGGAAGCGGCGCGAGCCGGCCTTGCGCGTGCGTAATTCGGCGTAGTCGGCGCCCGGTGGCAGCTCGGAGGCGATGATCATCTGCGCCACTGCGATTTCACCGGGCGGCAGCGAGCGATCCATCAGGCCGCCGACCGACCGGCGCAGCAGGGAGACCCCGGTCCAGCAGATGTGGACGCCGACCGCGATCGCGATCAGCGGATCGGCGACGGCCCAGGCTGGCCTGGCGAGCACGATCAGAAGGCCCGCGATCACGCCGGCCGAGGTCCACACGTCGGCCAGCAGGTGTCGGGCGTCGGCCTCGATCGTGATGCTGTCGTGCCTGGCCGCCGCACGCAGCATCAGCCGCGCGGCGAGCAGGTTCAGGGCGCCGGCCACGGCCGCAACCACGAGTCCCGGGCCGAGGCCGTGCAGCGCGACCGGATGCTCCAGGCGGCCCACGGCCGCCCAGACGATGCCGAGCGCGGCAATCAGGATCAGCCCCGCCTCGGCGCCGCTCGAGAAGTACTCGGCCTTCTCGTGGCCGAAGGCGTGGCCATCGTCGGCCGGGCGCTCGGCGATCGACAGCGCCGCCAGCGCGACCAGGCCGGCGGCGAGGTTGACGACCGCCTCGAGCGCGTCCGACAGCAGCCCGATCGAGCCCGTCATGCCGTAGGCCACGAACTTGAGCACGAGCGTCGCGAGCGAGGTCGCGATCGACAGAACCGCCATGCGTCGCGTCGGGCTCACGTTCGCCTCCCGGACCTGAGCAGGTCAATTGTGCGGTCGCCGCGCGCCGCCGGCGATGCGGCTTGTGCGGAGGGAGGATCGTGGTATCGGATCGGGGCGGGATCTGGCAAGTTACAGCTCTTCAGACGCTCCGCGAGCCCCGGGTGCCACCTGCAACCTGTGCCAACTGCGATGCGCCGCTGACGGGCCCCTACTGCGCCCAGTGTGGCCAGCATGCGCACGAGAGCGCACGCGCCGTCGCCACCCTGCTCCACGACGGCTGGGAGGTGTTGACCCACCTCGACGGCCGCCTGTGGCGGACGCTCGCGGCGCTGATGCTGCGGCCGGGACGGCTGACCCAGGAGTACTTCGCCGAGCGGCGCGCGCGTTACCTGCCGCCGGTGCGGCTGTACCTGGTGCTGAGCGTGCTGTTCTTCGCACTGTCGCCGGTCCGCTTTCCGGAGCCCGGGGAGGGGGCGCCCGCCAAACACCCGGCCGCGGCTGCCAACGTCGCCGCGAGCCCCGAGAGCGACCAGCAGCCCGGCAAGCCGGCCGCCCGCGCGCGACCCCGCGTCGTGTACCGGGGGCTGATCATCGGCGTCGACACCGAGGACTGCGACAGGATTGACTCATCGATCGAGTGGCTGAAGGAGCCGCTGCGCCGCGTCTGCCGGCGCAACGTGGCGGACGGCGGCAGGGCGGCGGCACAAGCGTTCACAGCAAGTGTCCCGAAGGTCATGTTCGTGTTCCTGCCGGTGATGGCGCTGGTGATGATGCTGCTGTACTGGCGGCCGCGGCGCTACTACGTCGAGCACCTGGTGTTCTTCCTGCACACCCACGCGGCGCTGTTCCTGGTGCTGATTCTCGGGCACCTGCTCTCGTGGCTGATCGCGCGGCTGCCCTGGCTTGCAACCCCGGGCGGATTCCTCAACTTCGCCGGGTTCGTATACACGGTCTGGTACGCATACCGTGCGATGAGCGTCTACTATGGGCAGAGCCGCCGGCTCACGCTCGCCAAGCTCGCGGTCGTGGGCCTCGCGTATTTGGTATTCATGAGCATCACGCTGGCGGCGACGCTGGTCGTCAGTGCCGCCACCGCCTGAGGGCTGCCCGGATGCGCGCGATTCTGCACGTCGACATGGATGCGTTCTACGCCTCCGTCGAGCAGCACGACCGGCCGGAGCTGCGCGGCCAGCCGGTCATCGTCGGCGGCGCTTCGGGGCGCGGGGTGGTCGCGGCGGCGAGCTATGAGGTGCGCCGCTACGGCGTCCACTCGGCGATGCCGACGCGCGCGGCCCTCGAGCGCTGCCCGCACGCCGTCGTGGTCAAACCCCGCATGAGCCGGTACAGGGAGGTATCCGCCGAGGTGTTCGCCGTGTTTCGCGAGTTCACGCCGCTGGTCGAGGGCCTGTCGCTCGACGAGGCGTTCCTCGACGTCACGGAGAGCCGGACGCTGTTCGGCGAGCCCGAGGCGATCGCCGCCGAGATCAAGGCGCGGATCCGCGCGCGCACGGGACTCACCGCGTCGGTCGGCGTGTCGCACAACAAGCTGCTGGCCAAGATCGCCTCCGACCTGAAAAAGCCCGACGGCCTGTGCGTGATCGCGCCGGGGGACGTGGTCAGCATTCTCGACCCGCTGCCGATTCGCCGGTTGTCGGGCATCGGCGCCAAGACCGCGGCGCGGCTCGAGGAGTGCGGGCTGCATACCTTCGGCCAGCTGCGCCTGGCTGCGGACGCCGTGCTCTGGCCGCTGTTCGGCCGCTTCACGCAGCGCGTGCGCGAGCGTGCCTCGGGCATCGATGAGCGCCCGGTCATCCCCGACTGGCAGGAGAAGCAGGTCAGCGCCGAGGAGACCTTCGACACCGACCTGCGCCGCCGCGAGGACCTCACGGCCGAGCTCGCCAAGCTCGCCGACCGGGTCGGCGCGCGGCTGCGCGCCAAGGAGCTGATGGCCGCGAGCGTGACGGTCAAGATCCGCCGGCGCGACTTCACGACCTACACCCGCAGCCGCAGCTTCAGCCCGCCGACGCAGGAAACGGCGACCGTGCTTGCGATCGCCCGGCAGCTGCTCGATGCCTGGCTCGCCGAGCAGCCCCGCGCTGCGGTACGGCTGCTCGGCGTCGGCGTCAGCAGCCTGTCGCCGGCGGTGCAGCTCGACCTGTTCGGCGAGTCCGCCGGCGCCGCAGCTGGCGGGACCGCCGCGCACCCGCCGGCGCGTGCCACGGCAAAGCTCGACCCGACGCTCGACCGGATCCGCGAGAAGTTCGGGACTGACGCGGTCCAGCGCGCCAGCACGCTGGACAAGCCGACGAAGCAGGACGGGTTCACCGAGGTACGCCGCCGCCACTGACAGCCGGAGTCCGCCGGCGTGGCGAGGCTGGGCCGGGACCCCACGGCGCCGGGCTGTTGGCGATCCGGGTGAGCGTTCCGGGCTGGCGGCCGATCGCCGCGAAAGCGCCCGGCGGCGGCCCTCGACCGCTCGGCTGCCGGACCGGCCAGGCCCGTTCCCGGGGGGCGGGGCCGACCCGTGGATCGGCCTGCGCTATCATCCGTAGACGATGTACACGCGCTTCTTTGGGCTCACCGAGAAGCCCTTTGCGATCACGCCGGACCCCCGCTACCTGTACCTGAGCGAGCGGCATGCGGAGGCTCTCGCGCACCTGCTGTACGGCATCGACGATGCCGGCGGCTTCGTGCAGCTCACCGGCGAGGTCGGAACCGGCAAGACCACGATGGTCCGAAGTTTTCTCGGCCAGCTGCCGGCGCACGCCGACATCGCGCTGATCCTGAACCCGCGGGTGACCCCCGAGGAGTTCCTGCTGACGATCGTGGACGAACTGCACGTCGCTGTGCCGGACGCGGCGCGCCGCAGTGTCAGGGCGATCGTCGATCTGCTAAACCGCTTCCTGCTCGATGCCCACGCGCGCGGCCGCCGGGTCGTCGTGATCGTCGACGAGGCCCAGCAGCTGTCGGCCGACGTGCTCGAGCAGGTTCGCCTGCTGACCAATCTCGAAACCGAGACCCGCAAGCTGCTGCAGATCATCCTGGTCGGCCAGCCCGAGCTGCGCGAGGTACTCGCCCGCAACGACCTGCGGCAGCTCGCCCAGCGGATCACCGGGCGCTACCACCTCGATCCGCTGTCGCGGAAGGAGTCGGCGGCGTACGTGCGGCATCGCCTCAAGGTCGCGGGCGCCACGACCGAGGTGTTCACCCCGGGCGCACTCGCGGAGCTGCACCGCCTGGCCGACGGCGTGCCGCGTTTGATCAACGTCATCGCGGACCGGGCGCTGCTCGGCGCCTACACGCGCGAGCAGCACCGTGTGCCGGCGCTGCTGGTGCGCCGCGCCGCCGGCGAGGTCCGCGGGCGCGCCGTCACGCCGGCGTGGCTGCCATGGGCGCTCGGCAGCGTGGCCGCCGGCGGTGCTGCAATGCTCGCCTTCGGCCTTGGCGCGCTTATCGTCAGCGGCCGCGCGCAGCATCCGGCGACCGCTCCTCCCGCCGTCGCCGCGCCCGCGGCCGCGACGACCGCGGCTGCGGTGCAAAGCCCCCTCGCGTCCGCGACGCCGCCCGCCACGACGGTGCCCTCACCGGCCCCGGCCACCCTGTCGCCACCGACGGTCGCCGCGTTCCTGGCCGCACACGCCTCAGACACGAGTACCGATGCGGCGTTCGCCCGGCTGTTCGCGCTCTGGAAGACACCGTTTGACGTTCACGGCGGACGGCCGTGCGACCAGGCCGCCGCGCAGGGCCTTGAGTGCCTGGCCGAGAAGGGGACCTTCGCGCAGCTGCGGCTGCTCAACCGGCCGGCAATTCTGTCGCTGGTCACCGAGAACGGCGTCGAGCACCAGGTGGTCGTGTCCTCCCTGACCGACCGGACGGCGCTCGTCGAGGCGGGCGGGGCGACCCTGACCGCTGATCTGCTCGACCTGCAACGGGGGTGGTACGGCGAATTCCTCGTGCTGTGGCGCCCGCCGGTGGCGATGGCGCACCCCCTCAGGCCCGGCATGCACGGCGCCGAGGTCCGCTGGCTGCGACAGGGACTGGCCACGGTCCGCGGCGAGCCGGTGCGTGACGACTCCGACCGCTATGACACGGATCTGGAGCGCCTGGTCGAGGACTTCCAGCGCTCGCACCGCCTCGTGGTCGACGGGATTGCGGGCGAACAGACTCAGCTGCTGCTCGACGCGCTCGTCGGCGCGCCCGGCACGCCGACCCTGCGCGCCAGCGGAGGCTAGATGTCTTTCATTCTCGACGCCCTGCGAAAGTCCGAGCACGAGCGCGAGCGCCGCGCCTTGCCCGGGCTCGTCGATCTGCCTGTGTCGCGGTCGATACCGTCGAAGCTGCCCCTCGTGCTCGCCGGGCTCGGCGCGCTCCTCGTGATCAACGTCGCGGTGCTGTCGATCGTACTGCTAAGACCCGCCGCACCCGTCTCACCCGTCTCACCCGTCTCACCCGTCGCGCCCGTCGCGCCCGCCACGGCCCCCGCGACCAGCGCGGCGCGGCCACCGATGGCGCCGGCGGCGGCGCCTCGTACCACGGCCCTGCCGGACATGCCGCAGCGCACATCCGCAGCCAATGCGCCGGTGGCGCCAGAACGGACCCGGCCCCTCGATGCAGAGGCGAGCGGTACCGAGGAGGGCGCCGAGTACCCGCAGCCGCCGCCCCCGGCCGAGTCGACGCCTGATCCGTCGCTGGCGCCGCGCGCCATCGTCGAGCGCGCGACGAGCCGCGGTGTGCGCGAGCGGGCAGCGTCGGCCGGCAGCCTGCCGACGCTCGATGATCTGCCGCCGCAGCTGGTGGCGGGCCTGCCGCGACTCAACATTGACCTGCACGTCTACAGTGGCGAGCCCGCGCAGAGCTTCGTGATGCTCAACGGGCAGCGCCTGCACGAGGGTGGGCAGCTGCGCGAAGGCCCGATCCTGGAGCGCATCACGCCGGACGGCGTGATCCTGAACTACCAGGGCACCCGGTTTCTGCTGCGACGCGAATGACAGCCGCCCGGCGGTCACCAGCACCGCCGCCAGACACAGCGGCCGGGCGGCGGAGCGCGGCGACCCGACGCGAGGCACGGGGGCGTCGATGCACGGTGCGGTGATCGCGCGCCTCGACGGCACCGAACTCGGCCGCGCGCTGCGCGCCGGCATTCACCGCCTGTACCAGCAGCAGGAGCATCTCGACCGGATAAATGTGTTCCCCGTGCCGGATGGCGACACGGGTACCAACCTCGTGCTCACGATGAGCGCGGTGCTGGCGCTGCTCAAGCGCTCGACGCCGCCGCATGCGGGCCAGCTGCTCACGCAGGTCGCGGACGCGGCACTCGACGGCGCCCGCGGCAACTCGGGCGCGATCCTCGCGCAGTTCTTCCTCGGCGTCGGCGACCGGGCCGGGCACCTGGCCGAGCTGAGTCCGGCGGATTTCGCCGATGCCGTGCGCGGCGGGGCGAGTTATGCACGCGAGGCGCTGGCCGAGCCGCGCGAGGGAACGATCCTGACGGTGCTGCAGGAGGTCGGCGCCGAGCTCGGCAGACTCACCGAGGCTGGTCGCGCGGACTTCAGGACCGTGGTGCGGCAGGCTCTCAAGCGCGGCCAGCGTGCGCTCGAGCGGACTCGCGAGCAGCTCGACGTGCTGACCCGGGCGAACGTCGTCGACGCCGGCGCCGCCGGCTTCGTGATACTGCTCGAAGGGGTCGCGGACTACCTTGATACCGGCGAGCTCGGCGAGCCGGATGTGGTGCCCGGCGCGCTTCACGACGAGCCCGATGCGGCGGGCGGTGAGACGAACCTCGAGCATCGCTGGTGCACGGAGTGCATGGTCGGCGGCGAGGCGGTGGAGCGGCGCCGGCTGCGCGAGCGGCTGGCCGCGATCGGCTCGAGCCTGGTGGTCGCCGGCACGCGGCGCAAGGTGCGCGTCCACGTGCACGCCAGCAACCCCAGCGACGTGTTCCGGATCGCGGCCGAGTTCGGCGTGGTCAGCGGCGAGAAGGCGGACGACATCCAGCGGCAGCAACAGGCGGCGCTGCACGCGGCCCGGCGGCGGGTGGCGGTGGTGACCGATTCGGCGGCCGACATTCCCGAGGAGGAGCTCGAGCGGCTCGACATCCACGTCGTGCCGGTGCGCGTGCACTTCGGCGAGCGCAGCTACCTCGACAAGGTCAGCCTCGCGCCCGAGGAGTTCTATCGGCTGCTGGCGACGAGCCCGGTGCACCCGAAGACCTCGCAGCCGCCGCCAGGCGATTTCCGGCGGGTGTTCGAGTTTCTCGCCTCGCACTATGCGCACGTGGTCTCGATCAATGTCAGCGGCCGCGTCAGCGGCACGCGCCAGGCGGCCGAGTCCGCCGCCGGCCGCGTCACCGCCCGCGAGCGGGTCGCGGTGATCGATTCGGCGAACGCGGCGGCGGGACAGGGGCTGCTCGCGATCCACGCTGCCGAATGCGCCGCGGCCGGGCTCGAGCTCGACCAGCTGATGCGCAGCGTGCTCGCGGCTCGCGCGAAGACGCGGACCTTCGCCTGCCTCCCGACGCTTGATTACGGGGTGCGCGGCGGCCGCGTGCCGGCAATTGCCCGGACGATCGCCAGTCTGCTGCACGTGTCGCCGCTGCTCGCGACGTTTCCGAGCGGCCGTATCGCCATCGGCGGGATCCTCTTCGGGCGGTCGAATCTGACCGCGAAGTTCGCGCGCTTCGTGGCGCGGCGCGTCGATCCGCGACTGCGCTACCGCGCGATTGTCTCCCACGCCGACGCGCCGGCCGAGGGGCAGCGGCTGCTCGAGCTGCTGACCCTCGCGCGCCCGAACATCGGCTGCGCCTGGCTGGTTCCGCTCGGAACGGCGATCGGCGTACACGGCGGCCCGGGCTCGCTGGTCGTCGGCCTGCAGGAGTATTCGCCTGCTCCGGGCCGGCCGGGCGGCGCGTCGTGATGACGACGACGGCGACCGCCGCGGTCGTCCGCAGCTAGCCTGGGCACGCGGTGCAGTCGCAGGGCTTTGCGCCGATCGCGGGAGTCGACTCCCGGGTGCTGATTCTGGGGTCGCTGCCGGGGCAGGAGTCGCTGCGGCGCCAGCAGTACTACGCCCAGCCGCGCAACGCATTCTGGGCGATCATGGGCGAGCTGTTCGGCGCCGGACCGGAGCTGCCGTACGCGGCGCGCGTGCGCCGGCTGCGCGCGCAGCGCATCGCCGTCTGGGACGTCTGCGCGGCGGCGTTTCGCGCCGGCAGCCTCGATACATCGATCGTCGCGGACAGCGTGGTCGTCAACGACTTTCCCGCGTTCTTCGCGGCCCATCGGCGCATCAGGCTCGTCTGCTTCAACGGCACCACGGCGCATGTGCTCTACCGGCGCCACGTGCTGCCGCAGCTCGCCGGACGCGCCGCCCGGCTGCCGGTCGCGGTGCTGCCCTCCACGAGCCCGGCACATGCGGCGCGTTCGCTCATCGACAAGCTCGCCGCGTGGCGAACCGCCGTACGGCCGGCGCTGGCCGCGAATGCCGCCGGCGCGCGGCGGCGCCAATGATGCGACGCGGTCCCGGCATCCACGAGCCGTCGCGCGCCGCAGGCTGGGCGGCCGCGCGGGCGCTGTACCGGTCGCTGGGACTCGGGCCGGTCGCCGCGTGTCGGTTCTGTGCGCTCGCCGGCGCGGCATACGTCCGACTCGACCCGGCGGCGCGCTCGACCGGCGACCGGCTGCAACAGTTCACGGCAGACGCCGCCGGCAGTAACGGGTAGCATCGCGTCCCCGCGTCCGCCGCGAGAGGAGCTTGCTGCCGTGTCGACACCGCTGCTGCCGTCCGAGATGAGGTACATCACCGTCCGCCAGCCCGGCGAGCCGGAGGTGCTCGAGCTCGCGACCGGGCCGGTACCCGTGCCGCGAGCCAACGAGGTGCTGATCCGCGTGCTCGCCGCCGGCGTCAATCGGCCCGACGTGCTGCAGCGGCGGGGCGCCTACCCGCCGCCGGCCGACGCGAGTCCGGTGATCGGGCTCGAGGTCGCCGGCGAGGTGGCCGCGGCCGGCACGGACGTCACGCAGCTGCACGCGGGCGACAAGGTCACCGCGCTGACCAACGGCGGCGGCTACGCCGAGTACTGCCTCGCCCCCGCCTCCCAGTGCCTGCCGTGGCCGACGGGCTACGACGCGATCCGCGCGGCAGCATTGCCCGAGACGTATTTCACGGTGTGGGCGAACCTGTTCCAGCACGGGCGCCTGACGCGCGGCGAGTCGGTGCTGGTACACGGCGGCACGAGCGGCATCGGCGTCACGGCGATCCAGCTGGCGCGCGAGTTCGGGGCCCGTGTCTACACCACCGCCGGCAGCGACGAGAAGTGCGCGGCGTGTCTCGCGCTCGGTGCGGACGGGGCGATCAACTACCGCGCGACGGACTTCGCCGACCGGCTCATGGACCTGACGGCGGGCGCCGGCGTCAACGTGGTGCTCGACATCGTCGGAGCGCCGTACTTCGAGCGCAATCTTCGTTGTCTCGCGATGGACGGCCGGCTGGTGCAGGTCGCCGTGATGCAGGGCTCGAAGGTCGAGCGCTTCGACCTGTCGCGCGTGATGCAGCGGCGCCTCGTGATCACCGGCTCGACGATGCGGCCGCGCACGGCGGCGGAGAAGGGCGCGCTCGCCCAGGCGCTGCGCGAACGGGTGTGGCCCGTGTTGAACGCCGGCCGCTGCGGGCCGCTCGTGCACGCGAGCTTCCCGCTGGCCGAGGCGGCGCTGGCCCATCGGCTGATGGAGTCGAGCGCGCACATCGGCAAGATCGTGCTCAAGGTCGCCGACTGACGGCGGCGGAGGAGGCGACCGAGCGCAGCATGGCCTGCGCGGCATACAGCACCACCACGACCACCAGCCAGCGCAGCATCTTGAGCGGCAGCTCCTTGACGACGAACGCGGCCAGCACTACGCCGACGAGGCCGCCGCTCGTCAGACCGAGCGACGGGCCGAACGCGAACCGCGAGCGCGTCACGAAGCGCACGCCCGCGACCGGCTGCAGCAGCCCGCAGGCCCCCATCATGATCGGAAACGCCGACAGCGGGTGCACGCCGAGCAGCCCCAGCAGGATCATCGTCGGCGCATACATGCCGATGCCGACCGTCATCAGCGCACCGAGCACCAGGCTTGCGCTGAGGGCGACGGCGAACTTCCAGCCATACAGACTGAGGGCCACCCCGCCGCCCGGGATCAGGCCGAGGTTCACGGCCGCGAACACGGTCCCGGCAATGAGCAGCGCCGTGCCCATGCCGAGCTGGATCGCGGCCCGCGGCAGACGCGCGACGATGCCGGCGCCGAACCAGGCACCGGCCGCTGCCGCGATCACCATGCCGGCTAGCAGCGCCGGGGCGACCGCGACCGAGGTGATGAAGATCAGCGACTGCAGCACACGCCAGCGGTGTGGCCGACGATCAGCGTGCCCGGAATCAGCTCGTCGGGCAGCATGCCGAACAGCTTGAAGATCGGCGTCGTCGGCGCAAACGACCCGATGCCCAGCGTGTCGAAGAACTCGGTGCCGAAGCCGACAACGACCTCGCCGGCGGAGGGCATGCGCACGTCCTGGGCCGTCCGGCGGCTCCGGTACCAGACGATGCCCATGACGGCGCCCGCGAGCATGATCGCGGCGAGCAGGCCGAGCTTGATCGGGTTCACGCTCCCCATCGTCCCGCGGCGCTCGGGAGGCTTGGCAGGGGCGGCGCGCGGACGGCCGCGGCGCCGGTCCGCAGTCTGACGATCATCGCGACGGCGAGCGGGGGATCATCGGGCCGCTCCGGCGACAGGGTGCGACCGGCTGCACCGGTCTATTCGCGGGCGGCACCCGTCTGGAGCGCCTCGAGCCCCGCCCGGTCGAGACGGTAGATCGTCCAGTCGTTCACCGGCTTCGCGCCGAGTGCCTCGTAGAACCCGATCGCGCGGCGGTTCCAGTTGAGCACCGACCACTCCATGCGGCCGCAGTCGCGCGCCGCGGCCAGCCGTGCGAGGTGGGCGAGCAGCGTCCGGCCGACGCCCTGGCCGCGGAACGCCGGGCGCACATACAGGTCCTCGATGTAGAGTCCATGCCGTCCGATGAAGGTCGAGAAGTTGTGGTAGAAGAGCGCGAAACCTGCGATTTCCCCGTCGACGCGTGCGAGCACGGTCTCGGCGGCGGGCCGCGGCCCGAACAGAGCCTCGTGCAGGCTCGCCTCGGTCGCGACGACTTCATGGGCGAGCCTCTCGAATTCGGCCAGCTCGCCGATCAGCACCCGGATCGTCGGAACGTCGGCGGGCTTGGCAGCGTCGATCGTCAGCGTCAAGGTTGGCTCCCGTGCGCAGCGCGCGCGTTCGCAGATGTTACGCGATCCGCCGCCGGACGGAACTTGACGCGGATCGCGGCGCTGCCATAGTCAGCCGTCGCCGTCCGAATCCTGCCGATGCGCCACAGCCTCTCTCCGCTGCCCGCCGTCGCGCTGCTGGTCCTGGCAGCCGGTGTCGCCGTCGCGAGTCCCGTATCGGGCCGGATCGCTACGCCGGCGGCGCCGGCCGCATCACTGCCGGCGCTGACGCTGTACGCGTGGTCGCTGACGGCCGCCAAGCTGTACTCGGTGACGACCGCGAGCGGTCAGGCGAGCTTCACGATCGACGTGCCGCCCGGCCGTTACTACGTCTTTGCCACGCCAGCCGATCCCGGGGCCCCCGCGATCTACGGCGCCTATACCGAGTTCGCGGCCTGCGCCCAGAGCCAACCGAAAGCCGCCTGCCCACGGCACGGCCTGAGGACCGTCACTGTCGCCCGGGCCAGCGTCGAGGGCATCGACCTGACGGACTGGTATCTGGACGATGAGGTCAACCGCGAGCTCGACCAGATCCTGGGGCAGCCCGGGAGCGCGGAACCGGGAGAAGCCGAGCTGGCGGCGCCGAAATTCTCCGAATACCCGGCGGCGCTCTACTCCGGTGCGCCGGCGCCGGCGCTCGCGGGCGACGGCGAGGCACGGATCGGACGCGACCGCGAGGCGCTGGTCGCGGCTCTCGGCAGCAGGGCCAATTTCGCCGGCCGGACGGTGCTGGTGCGCATCGGCTGCGGGGCCGGCTGCGAGAGCGTGGCCTTCGTCGACCTGCCGAGCGGCCGTGTCGCCTATCCTCCCGCACTCGCCAAGCTCCCGCCTCGCAGCTCCTGCACCGAGCGGGGACCGTTGAAGTTCCGCCGCGACAGCCGGCTCTTGACCGTCAGCGGCCAGGAGGGGGACCAGCTGATGACGCGCTATTTCGTCTGGGATGCCGACAGCGGGACGCTGCGCGGCGTCGCCTCGCTCGCGAGCGCCGTGGATGAACGCTGCGTGCCGGGGCTGTGAGGTCGCGGCGCGGGCCGGGACGGGCGCCGGTCAGCGTGCGCCTGTCGCGTCGCGTTCGGCGGTGGCCGCCCTCGCGAGCGTCGCGGCACGCCGGCGGATATCGGCAACCGCCGCCGGATGGAGCTTGACCTCGCCGTAGTGCTCGATCCGGACGGCGTATAGCGTCTCGGCGCCGCGGAACTCCGCGCGCACCGGGACCCGCGGCGCGACGGCGGCGGGGCCCGCGCCGAGTGCGCCGGCCGGCAGCTCGCCGGTGAAATAAAAGAGGACGCCGTTCTCGAAGTAGTAGCGATTGCGCACGGGCGATGCGCCCTCGCGCGCAATGGTTTCGTCGATGAACCTGAGCTGGCCGCGGTCGAAGTAGCCGACATAGGTGGTCTGCCCGGAGACCAGCTCCCGGCGCCATGTCACCTGCCGGTATCCGGCCGCGGCGGCCTCGAGCGCCGCGACGCGCGCAGCGCCGGTTGTGGTCATGCCGGTCGCGGCGGTCATGGCGGCTGGCGGCCGGTCGCCGGCCGGCGCCGGTGGCAGCGTGGTCTGCCCCTGGGCCGAGGCGACTGCGCCCGCGAGCAATACAATCCCTCTGCGCATCCCGCGTCTCCTGCTCACCCCGGGGTCGCCACGTGTCAAACTAGCATCCGCTCCGCCGTCTGTCGCCGGCCCGCCGCCATGAAACGCCTGACCAACATCCTGATGAAAGGCCTCGCGGCCGTGCTGCCGCTCGGGCTCACGCTGTACTTCGTCTGGTGGCTCGCGAGCACCGCCGAGTCTCTGATGCGCGGCGTGCTGACCGTCATCGTGCCGCCCCGGCACTACGTTCCGGGCATGGGGATCCTGGTCGGTCTCATACTGCTGTTCGCGGTGGGCTCGGTCGTCAACGCCTACATCGTCCGGCGCGCGATTGCCGTGTGGGAAGAGTTCCTCGGACGCATCCCGCTGATCAAGACCGTCTACGGGGCGTTCCGGGACGTCGCGAGGCTGCTGCCCTCCGGTCAGGGGAAGCGCGACCTGCATAGCGTCGTCTGGCGGGTTGGCGAGGCCCGGCTGCTCGGCTTCGTCACGCGCGATGACCTGCCCGAGCTCAAGAAGCAGGCGGGCGGTATCGACCTCGTCGCCGTTTACCTGCCGCTCAGCTACATGCTGGGTGGGCTCACGGTCTACCTGCCGAAGGCGGCGGTCGAGCCGCTCGACATGCCGGTCGAGGCGGCGATGCGACTCGCGATCACCGGCGGCATGGCGACTCTGATCGATGGCGCGGATCCGGCGCACGTGCCGCCAGGCCAGCGCCGCTAGCATCGCGGCGCGACTGCGAAGGCCTCGCTGTCGGGAAACGCCGCGCTCGCGCCCGCGGACGGGGTGGATCCCGCTATCCGGGCAGGCGGGAACGTCAGCCAAGTCGGGTGGCGCCCGGCTACTTGCTGAGCCGGGTGATCTTGGAGCCTTCGAGGGCCAGGTTGTACATCAGGCCCTTGTTCGAGAACACGAAGCCGATGATCGGCTTGCGGGTGGTCTCCGTGTCGATCGACTCGCCGGCGCCGATCGAGGCGATGGCGACCGAGCCGTCCACGCCCGCCTTCCAGCCGTCGCTGTGGCGGAATTTTTCGAGCTCGGCGTCGTCCATGAACAGGATCGCGACGCTTTTTTCCTGTATCCCGAGCTGAAAGCCGATCGAGGCCGAGCGAATGCTGTAGTAGTCAGCGGTGCGACCGCCGATCAGCAGCGCCCCTTCGCCATACTCACCGCCGATGCCGACGCCGCCCTTGAGGATGCGCGGAAACACGAGCAGGCCGCGCGCCTTGCCGGCCAGCTCCTTCGCCGCGGAGGAGGTCTGGTACAGATTCGCGAGCGCCTCGCGCACGCGCGCGTCGATCTCGTCGGAACTTGCCGCGACGCCGAGCAGCGGCACCGCGGCAAGACAGGCGACCAGCAGGGTACGCGGCAGGCGCAGCTTCATCGCCAAGGCTCCGGCGGGGAGGATGAGCGGCGGTCACGCGGACCCGCCGCGGCAGCAGAACGATCCTGCGTCGGCGGATCGCTTCAGGCGGTGGCGACGCGCGGCCGATTGCGCCGGTAGGCGACCTCGACGTGGCGGATGCCCGACGTGCGCCGGGCGACCTGGCGGATCTGCTGCAGCAGCCGCGGCAGCACCCGCTCCTGCGCATAGCGGCCGCGGAAGGCGTAGTCGTCGGCAATCCCGAGGTGGACGACGGTAATCCGTTCGAAGGTATCGCGCACGTACACGACTGCGCCGACCGGCCGGGCGCGTCCGTCTTCCTCGTGCACGGCGAACAGCGTCTGCACTTCCGGCACCCCTGCCACCTGCACCCGCAGCCAGCCGTTGTCTTCTACGATTTCGGGAACGCCGTACCGCTCGATCGTCGCTTGGATCGCGTGCCGCATCCGATGCTGGCCGGCGTTGAAGAACAGTAACGCTTCCAGCTGGCCCCGCATCGTTGCAGGCAAGCGCGACTTGACCGTGATCTCGTACGGCATTCTGCAAGACCCCCGCCCGTCGTCTTCATTGTCGTGGGCACAACGTGCCGCTCAACCCGGTCGAGCGTCTCCGTCAGCCATCCCGTCGCGCTGCATCCTGCACCGGAAGCCCGCCCAATGTCGAGGGGTAAATAGACAGCCTGCAAAGAAAAATGACGTGCGATCAATGAGTTAGCTGCCGCGTCGACGCTACAACCGCTGCGACGCCAGAATTGCAGGATTGGCTACAAGCTGCCGCCGTCGTTCGCTTTTTTGACCTGCGTCACGGGCCTGCCGGGCCAAAGTGTTAACTGTCTCGACTCTGCAACGCCGGTGACGTTCAAGGATGCGGGCTGGGTCGGCCGGGAGCGGCCGTCCCAGCCCCGGCGTGCGTTACGCGGGGACGGCGACGGGGGCGGCGAGGACACCACAGCATGATGAGAAGCCGTCCGACCGCGACGGTGCACACGCACGCCGCTCCGGCCGCGCCGGCGCGCGCCCCGGCCGGCCTGACGCCGGCCGACCGCGCGCATCCGGACGTCGCGGTCGTGACCTTAGATACGGAGCTCGTCGCTGCGCTGCGCGCCGCGGCGCGCGACGTCGCGATCATTACGGCCGAGACACCGAGCGCGCTCGCCGACCTGCTGCTGTCGGGAAGCTACGGGGTCGTCGTCATCGACGTACCGACGCTGGGGGTGGACGCGCCTACCGTGCTCATGCGCCTGGCGTCCCAGTTCCCGGATATCCCGATCGTTGCCGTCGGCACGCGTGAGGAGGAGGCGCTCGTCGGGGGCCTGATTTCCGCAGGCCAGGTCTATCGCTACCTGCACCGCCCGGTATCCCCGGAACGGGCCCGGACGTTCCTGGAGGCGGCTCTGCGTCGGCACCTGGAACGGGTTCCGACCGCAAGTGCATCCACCGCATCGCCCGCACCGCGAACGGTTCTCGTTCGCTCCCGCCCAAAACCGCGCCGGCCGGTCGGCGGCCTGGCCTCGATCGGCATGCTGTGGACGCATCGCCTGCCGGCGCTGATGCTCGCCGCTGCCGCCATCATCCTCGCGCTCGCGCTCGTCGCATGGCTGAGAGCCCATGGCACGGCCCCCTCGCCCGCGCCGCGCGTCGCCGTCCGTGGCGCATTGCGGGCGGTGACGACCCCGCCCGCCCCGGAGGTTGCGCCGGCCGGTTCGGCCGAACCAGTCGCGCTGCCTGCCGCCGAGCCGACCGTGGCCACCCCCGAGCCAGCTGCGCCTGCCGTCCCGCGCGCACCGCGCCGGGCGGCCGGATCATTCGCCGAGCCCGTGACCACGGCACCGGCGGCGGCGGATGCCGTCGAACCCGCTACGGCGGTGGATCTGCGGGTTCCAGCCGCGCCGCCGGACATCGGACCGCTCGCCGAGCCCGACGAGCCGCTGCCAGCAGCGTCGGCATTCGCGGCGGAAGCCGGGCCGCCGGCGGCGCCGAGCCCACCGGCGACGCCCGCCAGCCCGCCGCCGACCGAAACGACCCCGCCGGCGACGCACGCCCGCCCGCTGGTGCCGGACTCGAGTCCGCCGGCGACCGAAACCGCGGCAGTGTTGCCCGCGCAAATCGTGCCGCTCGTGAAGATCATCAACGTCCCACCCGCATACCCGCTCGAGGCCCGCGTACGCGGCACCGAGGGCTGGGTCGACGTGCACTTCACCGTCTCGCCGGAGGGCATCACCAACAACCTGCGGGTCACGAACTCGAGCCCCCGCGGCCTGTTCGATCAGGCCGCGCTCGACGCCGTCAGCCGCTGGCGTTATGCGCCACGGCAGACGGCCTGCGAGGTCGACGAGCGGGTGCGATTTCGCTTCCAGTAACGCCAGCCGCTCTGCAGCGATGACGGAACTCCGCCGTCACGCTACGCTTGTGGCTCGGCCCTCGCGGAGCGACACGATGCGACTCGCGATCAACGGCAGCATTCATGACGTCGCGGCACCTCTGGACATGCCGCTGCTGTGGGCGATCCGAGACCTCATCGGACTGACCGGTACCAAGTATGGCTGCGGCGCCGCACTGTGTGGCGCGTGCACGGTGCACCTCGACGGTCAGCCGGTACGCTCGTGCGCGCTGCCGCTGAGCGCCGTCGGCGACAAGATGATCACGACGATCGAGGGCATCAGCGCGTTACCGCTCGGCAAGAAGGTGCAGGCGGCGTGGATTGCCGAGGACGTCCCGCAGTGCGGCTACTGCCAGTCGGGCCAGATCATGTCCGCTGTCGCGCTGCTTGCCTCGACGCCACAGCCGAGCGATGCGGACATCGATACCGCCATGAGCGGGAACCTGTGCCGCTGCGGGACCTACACGCGGATCCGCAAAGCCATCCACCGCGCAGCCGGGGGCTGACGGGCCTGCCGGCCGCAGCGCCGCAGGCGCATGCGCGCTATGCGAGGCTTTCCGCCGCGCGCGGTACGCCTGCAGCACGGGCCACCCGCCAAGGTCGATGCCGGCGCCGCGCGTCCAACGGAGCACCGCGTACAGGTGCGCATCGGCCACGGTGTAGGCCCCGAGCAGGTATTCATTGCCCCCGAACGCAGCGGCCACGAAGTCGAAGCGCTGCGCGAGCAGCCGTCGCGCGGCGTCCTTGGCGGCGTCCGGAGCCGCCGGGCTCACGAACAGCGGTCCGAAGACCTTGTGGACCTCGGAGCTGACGAAGCCGAGTCATTCCTGCAGCCGGCAGCGCTCGAGCCTGCCGTTGGCAGGCGCGAGCCCCGCGGCTGACTTCAGGTCCGCCAGGTACTGAAGGATCGCGCTGCACTCGGTCAGCACGCCGCCGCGATCGAGCCCGAGCGCCGGCACCTGTCCCTTCGGGTTGATGGCGTAGAAGTCGACGCCCGCCGTCGTCTGCTTGGACTAAAGATTGACGCGCACCGCCTCGAACGGCAGGCCGAGTTCCACCAGCAGGATAGGCGGGCCAAGCGAGCAGGCGCCGGGCGCGTAGTAGAGCTGCATCCTTGGGTCTCCTCGTTGGCGGCAGAGGCTCGGTCCGGTCCTTAGACCTCGTCAGGTGCTGATGCCGGCCGCATCGAGCACAAATGCGTATTCCTCGGCGATCTCGCGGTAGCGCTGGAAACGCCCCGACTGGCCGCCGTGGCCGGCCTCGAGATTGGTGCGCATCACGAGCGTGTTCCCGTCGGTCTTGAGCGTCCGCAGTCGCGCGACCCATTTGGCGGATTCCCAGTACTGCACCTGGCTGTCCCACAGGCCTGTGGTCACGTACAGCGCCGGATACTCGCGGGCCGTCACGTTGTCATACGGAGAGTACGACAGCATGTAGTCGTAGGTTGCCTTGTCCGCCGCCGGATTGCCCCACTCGTCGTACTCATTGGTCGTGAGCGGGATGCTCGGATCGAGCATGGTCGTGATGATGTCGACGAACGGCACGTGCGCGACGAGCGCGCGGTAGTCGGCGGGCGCAAGGTTCGTCACCGCGCCGATCAGCAGGCCACCGGCGCTGCCGCCCATTCCGATCACGCGGTGCCGGTCCGCATAGCGGGCCGCGATCAGGAAGCGCGTGACGTCGACGAAGTCGGTGAAGCTGTTGCGCTTGTGCAGCAGGCGACCGGCATCGTACCAGGCGCGACCGAGCTCCTGCCCGCCGCGGACGTGCGCGATGGCGTAGACGAAGCCGCGGTCGACAAGCGACAGCACGGTCGAGCGGAATGCAGGATCCTGCGACAGGCCATAGGCGCCGTAGGCGTATTGGTAGAGCGGCGCGGTCCCGTCGAGCGCGGTGTCGCGCCGGTATAGGACCGACACCGGCACGCGGGCGCCGTCGCGCGCCGGCGCCCACAACAGCTCGGTCGCGTAGCGCTCCGGATCAAAATCGCCGAGCACCGGATCGCGTTTCCTGAGCACGCGCGCGCCGCTCACCATGTCGTAGTCGTAGGTGGTGTTCGGCGTCGTCAGCGAGGAATAAACGTAGCGCAGCGTGTCGGTGTCGCTTTCCTCGTTGGCACCAAGCGACATTACGTAGGCGCTCTCTGCGGCATCGATCAGGAACTCCCGCGCGCCGTCCCAGCTGCGGACGCGGATCTTCCGCACGGCCCCCGAACGTTCCGCCACGACGAGGTAGTTGCGGAACGCGGTGAAGCCGGCGATGAACGCGTCGTCACGGTGCGGCACCAGTACGCGCCACGCGCGGCGGTCGCCGATCGCCGCTATCGGTGCGCCGAGCAGCCGAAAGTTGGGCGCCTGCCAGTTGCTGCGGATCACGAAGCGCTCGCCCAGGTCCTCGAGCTGATACTCGTGGTCGCGCTCCCGCGGCAGCGCCACCGTGAAGCCGAGACTTTGGTCGTCCGCGTCGGCGTAGCGGTACTCGGTCGACACGGTGCTCTGCGAGACGATGTAGATGAAGCGCTCGCTCTTGCTCTTGTAGACGCCCGTGTAGAAGCTCGCGTCGTCCTGCTCGTAGATCACGACGTCGCTCGTCGCGGGCGTGCCGAGCACGTGCTTCCTGACGCGATAGCCGAGCAGCGTCTCGGGGTGCTTCTCGACGTAGACGAGCGTCCGGTTGTCGTTGGCCCAGGCGAGGTCGGGCTCGGCGTTCTCGAGACGGTCCGCGTACAGCTCCCCGGTAGCGAGGTTGCGGATCCGCACGCTGTACTGGCGCCGGCCGACGGTGTCCTCGGCCCACGCCAGCAGGCGGTTGTCGCGGCTGACTGCGAGCTCGGCGGCCTCGTAGAAGTCGTGGCCCTCGGCCGCGAGGTTCGCGTCGAGCAGCACTTCCTCCGGCGCCTCGAGCGTGCCCTGGCGTCGTGCGTGGATCGGGTACTCCTTGCCGGTCTCATGGCGCGTGTAGTACCAGTAGCCGTTGCGGCGCGCCGGCACCGTCGCGTCGTCCTGTCTGATGCGTCCGACGATCTCCGCGTACAGGCGCTCCTGCAGCGGCACGAGTCGCGCAAGCGTCTCGCGGCAGTACTCGTTCTCGGCGCCGAGGTACGCGAGCACCTGCGGGTCCTTGCGCTCGTCGTCGCGCAGCCAGTAATAGGGATCGACGCGCGCGCCGAACGGCGAGGCGACCTCGAACGGCCGGATCGCGGCGCGCGGGGCAGGACGGGTCATCGGCGGGGCCCGGGAATCCAAACGGGTCGCTATCGTACCCGACTGCCGCGAAAATGACGGGCGTCGCCGGCGCGCCGTGCTAGCCTTTCGGGGTGCACCATCCTCCGCACCCTCCGCCGGCCGCGCGCCGCGCACCGCACGCGGCGATGGCGCTCGCGCGTGGCCTCGCGCTCGCCGCCCTGATCGCGGCCGGCCCGGCGGCGCTGTCGGCCGCGCCGCCTGCGCAAGACACTGACCCGGCGCACTTCCGTTACGAGCCGCTGCCGGCGGACGGTGCCGTGGATTTCGCCATCGATAAGGCGAGCCCGACGTTCGAGTTCCAGAGCGGGCCGAGTGCATTTCGCGCCTTCGCGTTGCCATCACCGGCCCGCCCGTACGTCGTCGAGGTACGCAGCTTCGTGCAGGGCGGCCCGGACCCGCGCCGCGCGCGCGTACTCTACCCCGTGGTTGCAGTGCTGACCGACGACTTCCTGGTATCGCGGTCAACCGATCTCGAGTTGCTGCGCTTCGACCTGCCGCTGCTCGAGCACACGACCGCACCGGCCTACCGGGTCACGCTGCCGGTCGACCCGTCCGCGACCCACGAGCGCTACCTCGTGGTGTTCACGCCGGCGCGGCTCGCCACGGGCCGGGCGCTGCCGCCGATCACGAACCCGGACAGCGCCGCCGAGGCCGCCCGGTTCGCATTTCTCGGCGCCTCTCCGTACGGCAAGCTGCGCATCACGCTGCGCCCGGGCGAGATGCGTACCGCTCCGCCGCAGCCGGCGGCGGATCCGCTCGTGCCCTGATCAGCCGGCGCGCTCGCGCTCGAGCCGCGCGAGCCGCGCGCGCTGCGCCGGCAGCCGCCACCAGGCCTCGTAGCAGACGAACAGCGTGATCGCGATGGCCGCCGGCGCGAGCTCCAGCACGAACCGGTACGCCACGACGGTCGCGATCAGCTGATCCTTCGGCACGTGCGGCAGCAGCGTCACGATCATCGCCTCGAACACGCCAAGACCCGCCGGCACGCTGCTGGCAAGCCCGGCGAGAATGCTCAGCACGTAGATGCCGACGAATACGAGCAGCGGCGGTGCGATCTCGGGCGGCATCAGCACGTGGAGGATGCCCGCGCCGCAGCACACCTCGATCGTGCCGACGCAGTACTGGATCGCGGTCAGCGACGGGGTCGGCATCGTCAGCAAGAACCGCCCGAGGATCAGCGGTGCGCGCCGGGTCAGGATCAGCGCGACATAGAGCGCATGCAGCGCGAGAAGCGCGAGCCCGGTGCCCCGCGCGAGGTCGGGCGGCACGTGCAGTATGGACGCCGCCGCCGCGCTCTGCAGCACCAGCGACAGTCCGAGCAGCAGGCCGAGTCCGAGCGGATACGGCATCGCGGCCAGCAGCACCATCTTGCCGATATCGAGCGGCCGCATCAGCACCGCCGAGTACAGCCGGTAGCGGATCGCGCCGCCCGAGACGGCGCCCCAGCCGAGCACGTGCCCGATGGATGCCGCGAGCAGCGCGCCGAGCATCGCCCGCCGCGCCGTGACCGGTCCCGCGACAGAACGCGCGACGATCGCCTCGTAGATCGCGAGCGTCGCGTACAGCACGATCACGAGCAGCGCACCGATCGCGAGTTGCGCAGTGGCGATGGCGTGCAGCTGTGCGACTACGCCCGCGACGCTGACGTGCCTGAGCGTGTGGGCCAGCACGCGCCCGGCGAGCACGATGATCGCGAGGGCGACGGCAATCGGCAGCACCTGCTGCGCTCTTTGGGTGATCCCCATGCCGCCACTCAGCGGACGCGGCGCTCGGAGTAGTTCTCTTCGATGTTGTCGCGGAAGAAGCTCCACATCGAAGAGGACGAGCTCAGGCGCTGCCACGTGTCGGCCGAAACGCCCGCGTACTCGACCAGCGTGCCGTTCCCAAGCTCGACGCGGAGCAGGCGGTTCTGCTCGTCGTAGCCAATCGCCCGCAGGTTGCCGGCGTTGACGCGCTTCATCTCCATGCGATTGTTCCCGAGCCGATCCGCCACGGCGCGGACGCCGCGGGTCGCCGGGCGCCGCCGCCGCGCGGACCGTTGCTGACCAGGATCGGCTTCTCCTGGACCGGTGAGGCCACGCGGAATGCGAAGTGCGCCACGGGCTTGCCCTCAACCGCGACGTCCATTTCGTAGTCCCCCGCCGGATCGCCTGGCGCAAGTGCCCAGTAGAACCGCGACAGCTCCCCGTCCTCGACCAGGTCGTCACCCTGGGAGGCGACGCTGCGACCGTCCGCGGCAATCAGCACGTCCGGATCGCTGGCCGCATCGCCCCAGTCGGCGGGCGGGCGCGGCAGCTTCAGGTGCTCCTGCCAGTGGAGCGAGGCGCGGCTCGTCTCGACGTCGACGACCCAGCCGAACACCTGCCCGTCCTCGGCCGGGATCTCCTTTGCCGGCACGAAATGCTCCTCGCCCTCGGACGTCGTCTCGAGGATCCCGAACTGCGCTCGCTTGACGACCAGGTCCGCCGCAACGCGCAGCGGCAGACGCGGTGCCGACGCCGCGTGGAACCACGCCTGCGGCTTGTGGGGAGTGGACTGCTCCTGGCCGCAGGCCGCGAGCGGCAGCGCACCGGCAGCGGCGAGAATGAGTAGGGCTCTGTGCAAGGGCGGACCGTGGTGTCAGGACCGGGCATTATCCCTCAATCGGGCCGGAGGCGCCCGCGACCGGCCCGCGCCGGTGACGGATCCGCGTGTCGCGCCTACACTCGAGAGCCACCTCTGCCCCGGACGAGAGCGCCGATGCCGCGACGCCTGCTTCCCGCCGTTCTGCTGGCCGTTCTTTTCATGCCGCTCCTTCCGGCCCGCGGTGCCGGGCCGCCCGCCGGGTCGCCCGCGTTCCGGCTGGCAAGCGCGGAGCTCGTGCCGGGCGGGCGCTTCGAGCAGCGCCACGTGTTCAACGGCTTTGGCTGCAGCGGCGGCAACGTGTCCCCCGCGCTCAGCTGGAGCGGGGCGCCGCCGGGCACGCGCAGCTTTGCGATCAGTGTGTTCGATCCGGATGCGCCCAAGGGCTGGTGGCACTGGCTGATCTACGATATTCCCGCGACCAGCACGGCGCTCCTCGCCGGCGCGGGCGACCCGGCGGGCGGCAAGGCGCCGGCAGGATCGGCGCAGGCCGTGACGGATTTCGGCACCCCTGGCTTTGGCGGCCCGTGCCCGCCTGCCGGCGACAAGCCGCACCGCTACGTATTCACGCTGCATGCGCTCACGGTCGACAGACTCGCCGCCGGCCCCGGCGCCACCGCGGCCGCGGTCGACTCCATGCTGAAGGCACACACGCTAGAGACGGCCAGCTTCACCGTGTACTACGGGCGCTGAACCCGGGCGCGCTCGCACCCATCCGCGTCAGATCCCGGGCGGTTCCGGTGCGCGCGCGCATCGTGGAGCTGCCGACGGACGCGGGACCGGCGGGGCTGACGGCCTCAGACGACCCTGCGGCCCCGGCCCACGAGTGCCGCGAAGGCCTCGCGGGTTGGCGCCAGGGCGTGTGGATCGCGCATGAAATCGTGCGCCCAGTGATGGGCGTAGCGCAGCGCCAGCAGCTCGTGGGCAAACTGCGCGGGCGCCGTGCCGCCCATCAGGTGGCCGTGCCGGATCGCCGAGGCCACGAGCTGCTCGATCACCTGCTGGAAGTCGCGAAACAGCCGGGTCAGCCGCTCTCGCACGAGGCCCTCGTCGTGGTCGAACTCGACCACCGCTGCGAAGAACGGACAATGGCCGGGAAGACCGGCGCGGCCGGGCCACTCGAGCCAGCGCTCGAACACGCCGCGCAGGCGTGGCAGTCCCGCCCCCTCCGCCTTGGCCGGAGCGACAATCGTCTGCTGGAAGAGTGCCGCCGCACGCTCAAGGGCCGCCACCTGCAGGGCCTCCTTCGAGCCGAAGTGGGCATAGAGGCCACTCTTGGTCAGGCGCGCCCGGGTCGCGAGCGGCTGGAGATTCAAGCCATTGAATCCGGTGAGGCACGCCGTCTCGACCGCCGCCGCCAGAATCCGCGCCCGGGTGTCCGTTCCTTTGCTCATTGGCAAAGATTAGCACGACCGGTCGGATAGGTTTCACGCCGAGTGAACAGCAGGCCCCGGCGACCGCCGGGCGGCCGGCGGACCGGTATCCGAAGCGGAGTCGAGGGCAACCGGGGCGTCGCCTGCGACGCCCCGGTCGTCGGTCAGGACTGCGCAGGCGCCGATGGAGGCGGCGGCGCTGCTGGAGCTTCCTCCGGCTTGGCTGCTGCCTGTTCGAGGCACGTGACCTCGCCATCCTTGAAACTGATCGTCAGATTGCCACCGGCCGCGATGTCGCGCTCGCAGGTTGCGATCTCGGACGGCAGGTTGGCCGTGAGCTTCCACTTGCCCGGCGCCATGGGGATCGTCAGCGCCTGACCGGTGCAGGACACGTTGTCGGCACCCTTGGTCAGCTTCACGGGGGTGACGAACTCGCGGTCGTTGGAGAGTTTCGGCGCACCCGGCAGGATCTTGACTGGCGTCACCTTGATGTTGACGTCCTCGCACGAGCCCTGCTGCGTGATCGACTGCACCTTGATCGTCGCCTTGATCAGCGCGATGGTCTCGTCACTGCCGCCGCAGGCTGCGAGGCTGCCGAGGGCGGCCGCAAGCGCCGTCACGAGAAAGAGGCGGGCGGATCGGCCCCGGCCATTGGTGTACCACTGCATGATCATCCCCCCTGCTGGTCGCTTGCTGTTGATGGCGCACGCTGCGCCGGGGGATTGTAGCCTGCTCAGCCACACCCCGGAAATCCGCGAGACCGGCCGGCAGCGGGCGACGTACAGTGTGTGATCCGGACCGGAGCTACCGATGCGCCATTCCCATCGCCCCGTTGCCGCCCTGCTGGCGGCGCTCGCCATAACGCCCGCCGCCGCCAGCGACTTCTCCGGCTACAGCGGGGCCGAGCTCTACCAGCGCTTCTGTGCGAGCTGCCACGGAAGCACGCTCGCTGGCGACGGACCGGTCGCCCGGAGCCTGGCGGTCGAAGTGCCGGATCTGACCCGGATCGCGGCGCGGCACAGCGGGACGTACCCGGACAACTGGGTCTACCGGGTCATTGACGGCCGCGAGACCGTCATCGCCCATGGCCCCCGCGACATGCCGGTGTGGGGCGTCGAGCTGTGGCGCGAGCACGGCGCTGACGTCGTGGCCGGTCGGAAGACCCGCGACCTGATCGAGCGCCTGGTCGAGTACCTGAAGGGCCAGCAGGCCGCGCCGCGGCTCGGCGATCCGGGCCACTGACGCCACTCGAGCCACCTGGGCGCCGCGGCTCAGCGCCAGGGCGTCTCGAGCTCCCAGAGGATCGGCTTCAGCGGTCGCGCCAGGTGCACGCCGGCGCCGAGATGGCGGAAGCCGCGCCTCAGGCGCCGCTGGTACCAGTCCGCCGGGCGCAGATGCACGTCGCGGTCGGTGCGCGACTGGTCCGCGGCATGGTGCCAGTCGCGCATGGTCAGGACGCTGAAGTAGAGCGCGCCGTGCGTGAGGCGCGCGAGGTTCGCGATCGAGCGCGCCGCGGCGCCGTCGTCCAGGTACTGCAGCACGTCGTGGCAGATGACGAGATCATACGGGCGCGCCGCAACGAACCGTGCCAGCGAGCCCTGCCGCCAGCCGAACTTCGTGCACAGGAAAGGACTCACTTCGAGTCCCTCGTAGCGCGCACGCGGATAGCGATCGAGCAGCGGCGCGCGCAACAGGCCGACGCCGCAGCCGGCGTCGAGGATCCGCCGCACGCGCACCCCGACGTAGTCGACGATGCCGCCGACGAGCCCGACGAGGCGCGCCGCGTCGCGCTCGTCGGCGACGCGCGTGGCCGCATCGCCGTAATAGCGCTCGAAGAAATCCGCATCGAAGTCGGTCGGCGGGCGGTCCATAGCAGGGCAAGGTTACATCGCCATGACTGGCGGCGCAGGCTGGCATTGTGGCCTGCCCGGATGCCGGCAGGCGCGCCGCGCGGCAGCATGCCACATCGGACCTCAGAGGCCTGCATGCTGGCCAAGCAATCGATCGTCGCGGCGCTCGGCGAGCACGGGCTCGCGCTGCCGCGCCTCATCGGCGAGGCGCTGGCCGCCAATGAGCGCATCAAGTACCGCTTGACGCTGCTGCAGCTCGCGCGCCGGCACGCGGATGCGCCGGACAGGGAACTGCCGGACCTGCGCGTTGAACGCAACGCCGCCCGGATCGACGATCCGCGACTCGACGAACTTCCGGGGGCCTGCACCCGCACGTCCCCCGACGATTACCGGCTGCCGGGCGCCGCGGCCCTGCTCGCCGACACCGAACGCGACGTCCGGGCGATGCTCGCGCCGGTGCTCATCGCCGAAGGAGCGACCGGAAGCGAAGCGGTCGCGGCGCGCGCGGCAGCGCTATTGCCGGTGCTCGTCGCACACCGCGACGGGTTCACGGCGGCGGAACTCGACGGCTGGTCGCAGGGCGAACGCGGGCGCGGTGACAGCCTGCACCTGCTGGTCATGGATCTGCACCGGATGCTGAACCGGCTGCAGCAGGCGGTCGCCACCGAGGTGCTCGACGGCGCGAGCGTCTACGATCTCGCGGCCGGGGACCGCGAGCGCGTCCGCGCCTTCATGCGCGGCGTCAACCGCACGCTGCGGCTCAAGTTCGATCATCCGGGCCTCGGCACGACGGCGACGCGCAGCAGCGGACGGCTCGTGATCCAGAACGACATCGGAACAACCGACGCGCACGTGCTCGTCGTCCATGTCACAGCTGACGGCGTCTCGGTCACCTACACCGACGTGCACCTGCAGCGAGTGCTGTTCTTCCAGTCCTTGTTCCGGCCGCACCCGGTCGACTGGCAGGACACGCGCCTCGTCCAGGACCGGCTGATGACCGACGGTCTGTATCACGTGGCGGTCGGCCGGTGCATCGCGACGGATCCCGAGCGTATCGACGGTTTCCTCGAGTTCCTCGGGTCGCGGCTGGTGTTCCTGATCGACTGGAACCGGGCCCGCAAGCAGCTGCGCATGCTGGTCGGCAAGACCGAGTCGGTGCGCCTCCTCGAGTGGGCGGCCGGCCAGGACGTCGGCCACATGGGCTTCCTGAGGCTCGGCGGCGCGCACGCCGTGTTCGAGGCACTCGACTTCGCGGCGCGCGGCCGCAGTCATTTCGGGCAGACGCTCGAGGACCTGCTCGGCGGCGACCGGGCCGAGCGCTTCCTGCAGTTCGTGCTCAGGGTCTCGACCACCGAGCTGCTCGCCGGGCGGCCCGACTCGCTGGTTCACGACGAGCTGCGGGCGGAGCTGCTGCGCCAGCTGCGCGGCACGAGCGAGAGCCTGCTCGACCGCGTCGCGGAGCACGCCGGCCTGATCGTCGAGATCGCGAGCGGCGTGCGCGATGCGCTGCTGGGGTTGGGTCGCAGCGACGGCCAGCAGTTCGCCGAGCAGCTCGCCGCGCGCTGCAAGGCCTGGGAGTCGGACGCGGACCGCATCGTCAATGACGTGCGCGAGGCCGCGCGCGCGGCTCCCGAGACCGCCTACCTGCAGGAGCTCGTGCAGCGCGCCGACGACGTCGCCGATGACCTCGAGGAGACGGCATTCCTCGTCACGCTGCTGCAGCGCGCCGACGTCGGCGGCCCGCTCGTCGCCGAGCTCGCGACGCTCGCCGGCCGGCTCGTCGCCGGCAGCCAGGAGTTCGTCAAGGCCCTCGAGACGGTGCGCTCCCTCGGGCCGGGCGCCTCCCGCGAGGACCTCAGGGATTTTCTGGAAGCGATCCATCGCGTCGGGCGCATCGAGCACGAGACCGACGAGCTGAAGCGTCGCGTCGCAGCCGAGCTCGCCGGCGGCGGCGCGAACCCGCGGGAAATCTACCTGACCGCCCAGAGCGCCGCCGGGCTCGAGCTTGCGGGCGATCACTTGCAGCACGCGGCGCTCTACCTGCGCGATCAGGTGCTCGCACAGCTGACGGCGCATTAGGAGCGGGGGTGGCGGACAAGGCACCGGTGGTCCATCTGATCGGCTGCGGCGCCGACGAGGGTCCCCCGGGCGCGGTCGCCGAGCTCGGATTCAAGGCCCATAACCTCGCGCGCCTCGCGCGCCTCGGGGTCCAGGTACCGCCGGCGTTCGTGCTCGGGACCGGCTGGTGCCGCACGTGTCTCGCGCAGGGCGGCCAGCTCCCGGACGGTGCGCGTCTGCAACTCGCCGCGGCGCTCAAGCGACTTGAGGCGGCGAGCGGCCTCGGCTTCGGCAGCGGCCGCCGGCCGCTGCTCGTGTCGGTGCGCTCGGGCGCGCCGGTGTCGATGCCCGGGATGATGGAGACCGTGCTCAACGTCGGGCTCGGTGACGGGACGCTGTCGGGCCTGCTGCGGCTGTCCGGCAACCCGCGCCTGGTCTGGGACTCATACCGAAGGCTCATCGAGTCCTACGCCGAAATCGTCGCGGGGCTGCCGGGCGCGCCGTTCGAGACGGCGCGCCGCGAGGCGCTGGCCACCGCCTCGGTCATCGTGCCGGCCGAACTCGACTTCCGGGCGCTGCGCGCCCTCGCGCAGCGCGAGCTCGAGCTCTACGCGGCCGGCGCGGGCCAGCCCTTTCCGCAGTCGCCGGTCGAGCAGCTCGAGCAGGCGGTCGCCGCGGTGTTTCGCTCGTGGGACGCCACCAAGGCCCGCTGGTACCGCGAGGCGCACCGTATCGATCACGGGCTCGGCACCGCGGTGACTGTGCAGCGGATGGTGTTCGGCAACGCCGGCGGGACGTCGGGTGCCGGCGTCGGCTTCACGCGCAACCCGGCCACCGGCGCAGCCGAGCTGTACGTCGATTTCGCGCCGAATGCCCAGGGCGAGGACGTCGTCTCCGGCAGGACCGGCCTTGCCGGCAGCGCGGCGACCCGGAACCTGCCGGCACCGATCCGCGAGGAACTCGTCGAGCTCGCCTCGCTCCTCGAACACGAGTTCCGCGATGCGCAGGAGTTCGAGTTCACGATCGAGAACGGCGAGCTGTTCGTGCTGCAGACGCGCGAGGCGAAGCGCACCCCGCTCGCGGCGCTCAGGGTCGCGGTCGAGCTCGCCGAGGCGGGACTGGTGACGCCGGCCGAGGCACGCGCACGCGTCGCGACTCTCGACCCGGGCCGGCTCGAGTTCGTTGAGCTCGCAGGGGCCTGCGCGATCGAACCGCTGGCCGCCGGCATCGGGGCCAGCATCGGCGTCGCCGCGGGCGCAGCGGTGTTCGATCCGGACCGGGCCATCGACCGCGCACGCGCCGGCGAGGCGGTGGTCCTGGTGCGCGAGGACGTCGCGACCAGCGACATCGCCGCTCTCGAGGCCACCGCGGGGCTGCTCGCCGCCCGCGGTGCGCGCACCTCGCATGCGGCGGTGATCGCCCGCCAGCTCGGCAAGACGTGCATCGTCGGGTGCATGGGTCTTACGATCGACGCCGACAGCCGTGGCGCCCGGTTCGGTGCGCGACACATCGCCGAGGGCGAGATGCTGACGCTCGACGCGGCGAGCGGATGCGTGTATCCGGGCAGCCTGCCGGTCGTGAGCAGGCCTCCGGACGAGCTGCTCGGACGCCTCAACGCGCTCGGCGCCTGAGCGAATCCCCTGGTCGGTTACCATCGCGCGGATGGCCGCGATCGACCCGCCCACCCGCGCAGCACCGTTGCCGACCGCGACACCGGCCGGTGCCGCGTTACCGCTTGCGCGGCTGCTCTACGCCGGCGAGCTCGCGCCCGACCAGCTCGTCGAGACCCTCAAGCACACGCAGCGGCTGTTCCCCGTTTCCGACGTCCGGCGGGGACCCGACGTGCGCGCCCTGCCGGACAGCCCGCGGCGCCTCGGCCCGGTCCGGCTCAGGCAGGCCGGCAGGACGTACGACCTCGTCGACTATCTCGCGCTCAACCGCGTCGCGGGACTGCTGGTGCTCAAGGACGGTGCGATCGTGCTCGAGGATTACGAGCTCGGGCTCGCGCCCGCTGATCGCTGGGCGTCGTTCTCGGTCGCGAAGTCCGTGTGCTCGACTCTCGTCGGCGCCGCGATCACCGACGGCTTTATCGCCAGCGTCCTCGAGCCCCTGACCCGCTACTTGCCGGAGCTCGGCGGCACCGCGTACGACGGGGTCTCGGTCCGGCACCTGCTGCAGATGGCCTCGGGCGTCCGCTGGGACGAGACCTATACCGATCCCGGGTCCGACCGGCGCCGCTTCCTCGACCTGCAGATCGCTGGCCGTCCCGGGAGCCTGCTCCGGTTCATGGGCACGCTGGCGCGCGCCGCACCGCCCGGACTCGTCTTCAACTACAGCACCGGCGAGACCTTCCTCGTCGGCGCGTTGCTCGAGGCCGCGACACGCCAGCCGCTCGCAACCTATCTGAGCGCCAGGATCTGGGCGCCCGCCGGCATGGAGTCGGATGCGACGTGGTGGCTCGAGGCGCCGGCAGGCACCGGGATCGGTGGCAGCGGGCTCGCGGCGACGCTGCGCGACTACGGGCGCTTCGCGCTGTTCGTGCTCGATGACGCCGTGGTCGGCGGCAGGCGCGTCGTCCCGGCCGGGTGGTTCCTGGAGTCCGTAACACCGCAGATCCACGACGGTGTCCAGGTCGACTACGGTTACCAGTGGTGGCCGATGCCACCCGGGGATCCGATCCACCGCGGCGCGTTCGCCGCGCAGGGGATCTTCGGTCAGAGGATCTACCTCAATCCGCGCGAGCGCCTCGCGATCGTCGTGCTCTCGGCCCGTCCGAAGCCGACCGGTGCGCATGTCATCGAGGACGTCGCATTCTTCGGCGCGGTCGCAGAGGCACTCGCCTGAGGCGGCTGGCGCACGGATCGGGAGGCCGTAGCGAGCGCACGGACGGGTGCGCGATGTCGGCAGGACGAAGGTCCGTCGGCGCGGCGCGGCAGGCAGTCCCTGTCCTTCTCACTCCGCCTTGCGCGGCGCCGCGCCGGTGCCAAACCGATAGTTGAAGCTCAGCGCCACGAGGTTGACGTTGTACGCAGCGGCCGGCGCACCGAGGGACAGCAGGTTCCCGAGCGTCGCCGGGCCGACATTGTCGAGCGCCCAGTCCGCGCTCGCATAGTTCTGGTACACGTAGCGCAGCCGGACGGTGAGCGCCGGCGTGAAGTGATAGCCCACCCCTAACCGCAGGCTGTCATAGCGGGTGCTGAGCTCCGGAAACCCGCCGAGCAGCCCGATCGTCCCGACGTCGGTCTCGCCGCCGGAGGTGGCATGCGAGTAGTCGACGGACGCCTCGAAGCGGCCGTGCGTGTAGCGACCGCCGGCACTGGCGTTCCAGTAGCGGTCATTGATGAGCGCCTGCCACTCCGCGGACGCCGCGCTGAATTCACCGTCCTGAACGGTCTGGCGTGCCTCGTAACCGCCGTCGGCGTAGAACGACAGCGCCTCGGTCGGCGTCCACCCGAATGTGGCCTCGAGCCGGCGCTGGCGGCCCGACACCAGCCCGATCACGGTGTGGCGGTAGAAATCGTCGGACCACGAGCCCTGCAATCCGAGCGATATCGTTGCGGTGGGGCTCACCGTCGCGCCGAGTTCGAAGAACTCCCGGTAGAGCGGCGCGAGGTTGAACATCATGATCAGCGGATTCTCGAGCGGTGGCAGCAGCGCAAGGTCGATGCCGCGCACGTCGCGGGTCGCGACGCCGCCCTTGAGGTTGATGACCAGCATGCTCCACGGCGTCAGCCGCAGGTGGCCGAAGGTCTCGCCGTCGGCGGTGTCGCGGACGACCTGCTGTGTACGGTCGACCTGGGTGCGATCAGCGCCAATCCCGATCGTCAGCCAGCGCCACAGGCGATAGTCGGCGCCGCCGTCGAAGCGCCAGCGCGTGTAGTCGTAGTTCTGGGTCGTGACCGTCGCACCCGGTGCGACGTCCGTGACGATTTGCGTGATCGTCATCGGCGTGCTGTCGTCGTTGCGCTCGTCATAGGACGCGCGACCGTGCAGGTTGAGTCCCGGTACCGGTCGCGAACCGAGTGTCAGCGCGTAGTGCTGGAGCGTGACGTCGCCGTCGAAGGAGCCGGGGGATACGGCGCCCGGCAGCGTGCTCGGCGGAAGCAGCGCCTGGTCCTGCGTGAGCTTCGTGTAGCCGGCCGCGAGCGAGGCGCTCGAGTTGAACGGCAGCACGGTGCTGGCGGTGAAGTTCGCCACGCGCGCCTCGTTGTTCGGCGGCAGCGCGATCGCGCCGGTCATCGCGCTCGGCACCAGCGGCAAGTAGGGGTTCTGGAAGTAGAGCGCGGCCGTGTCGTCCTTGAAGTTCGAGTCGGAGAGAGTGAACCGCAACGACCTCTTCGCGTCCGACCACGCTGTCCCGACCTCGAAGGTATCCGTCGTGTAGTTGACCGGCGCGGGCAACTGTACAGCCTGGGTCAGGAAACTCGCGCCGAGGATCTCGGTGCCGGTCTTGTCCTCGCGCTTCGCCGACCCGAACACGGACCAGCCGCCGCCGACCAGCCAGCGTGCCTCGAGGCCGAAGTTCTTGCGCAGCGTGCCGATGTCGACGCCGTGCAGGCTCGCGGCGAGAGCGGACATGCCGGCCGGCGTGCCGGCGGCCACCCAGCCGGACGGCAGCGTCAGCGACCCGCCGCCGCCCAGATAGGGGGTGACGGTTGCATCGTAGATCCGGTTCGGCTGTCCGGCATAGCTGAGCGCCACGGAATAGTGGCCGTCCTGGCCGAGCGTGATCCGCCCGGTCCTTGAATCGAGCCCGAGGTCGTCGAGCTCGTAATGCGCGTAGTCACCGGCCGCCGTCCGCCAGTCGCCATGCGCGTCGAGGTCGACGTAGGTCTTGTCCTGATCAATCCCCGTATAGCGTCCGAACGGCGCATTCGCCTCGCCGGGCACGATCGCGCCCGCCGTGACGTCGGCGTCGTAGCCCGCGTAGAACGGGCAGGACTCGCATTTCCAATTGCTGGTGTCAGGAGCCGGCGGTGCGTCCGCGAGCACCGCCGCCGCGGGTGAGGCGAGCAGCGCGGTGATCGCGAGCCTTAGAAACGTGCGGGATGACATGCTGGGCCCCTCAACGCATCAGCTTCGAGCCGGAGGGATGATTCGAGCCGTGCACCTGCGAGTGGCAGTTCACACAGCCACCCGCGAGCAGGAACGCGCCGCCCGGCGGCCCACCGCCGCCTGGCAGGCCGTCGGGCGTGTACGCAGCCGACGGGTGGCCCTGCACCTGGTGGCATTGCTGGCACAGGAACGGCGGACGTGTCTTCAGCAGCGAGGGCTGCGCCGAGCCGTGCGGCTGGTGGCAGATCGTGCAGTCGTCGGTGACCGGTGCGTGCTCCCAGAGGAACGGGCCGCGGTACTCGGTGTGGCAGCCGGTGCAGGTCTCGGTGACCGTCGACTTGACGAGCAGCGCCGGCGAGGTCGATCCGTGCGGCGCATGGCAGCCCGTGCAGGCCATCTTGCCCTCGAGCAGCGGATGGTGGGACGGCTTGAGCAGATCCGCGTGCTGTGACTGGTGGCATCGGCTGCAGACCTCGACCTGGGTCGCAACCACGCGCACGGGGTCCGTGGCCGAATGGCTCTTGTGGCAGTCGGCGCAGGACACGTCATTCGCCGCGTGGGCATTCCCCTGCCAGTGAGGCGCCGTGCCGCGGTGGCACCCGAGGCACTGCTCGTTCTGCGTCGCGACCGGCGTGCCGGACTTCCCACCGAACCTGATGACCGGGACCTTGTTCTTGCCCTTGGTTCGCGCATGCGCGTTGCCTGGCCCGTGGCAGGCCTCGCACTGCAGCTGCCCATGCCCGAAGGGCGCGCGCGGGTCGGTCGGGCGGCCGTGAGCCGTCCGAAAGATTGCTGCCACTTCCGGGTCGTCGTGGCAGCCGAGGCAGGTGTCCGCGCCTTGTGCCGTGTAGCCGCTCGTGGCCGGCGCCGGCGGCGCATCGGCCGCAATCGCCGGGAGCAAGGCAAGAGCCAACCAGGCGTTGCCGAGCACCGCCAGCGCCCTGTCAATCCGTCGTAGCCTCATTCGCGTGTTCCCTCTGATGACGCGATCCGCCTTAGCCGACTGTGCCCTTGCAGCGACGAGCGCCTCGCAAGGCCGTCAAACCCGTCGCCGCGCTTCTCCCCATCCAGCACCGTTCAGTTGAACGGGTACTGGGCGACCTGGTGGGCCACCTCGACGTCCTCGACTGCGCCGGGGCCATGGCAGATCGCGCATGTCTCGACCGCGAGTCCGGGGATCGTCCGCCCGTTGGCATCCTTCTGAACCGTCCGCGAGCCGCCATTGAGTGTCATGTGCACGATGGCGCTGCTCTGGGTGTGGCACGCCGAGCACACGGCCATGTTGGCCGAGGTCGCAGCGACCGGGTTCGGATTGAGCGGATTGACGGCCGTCCCGTTGCTGGTCGTCGTCGCCTGCACGGCGCTGTCATTGACCGGGTAGTCGGCGCCCGGAACGTGGCAGGCCTGGCAGTCGTTGATGTCGCCCGGGAAGATGACGGAGCTGAAGTCGTTCCGGGAATTGCCGAAACCGTAGACGACGAACGGCGTCGCGCCCTGCGAGGCACGGAACACCGCGCCGTGGAGCGCGTGAATCATGACCTTGAAGTCGATCGTCTGTTCGTAGAGGCCGTCGACGGGATCGACACCCGTCACCACACCGCTCGAGTTCTTGATGTTCTTGCGGAACTCGCCATCGGTGGCCCCGGGGTTGTGGCACGCGGCGCAGGCCTGCGGATTGTCGGTACGGTTGTTGCCGTGCTCCGTGAGCAGGTTGTGGCAGCGGTCGCACTTGGTGATGTCGACCGCAGTGCGCCGCGGCACCGCGGCCGGGTCGTTGACCGCGGCGTAGCTGACCGTCGTCGTGACCGGGATCCGCTGCCAGCTGGTGCCGGCCGCCGTACCGGCATTCTGCGTGTCGACGGCAGGGTGCCCCTCGAACACGAGACCCAGCGTACCGATGCCGGCCGGCAGGCCGCCCGTCACGTGGGTCACCAGCGTGTATACGCCGTTCGCGTCGGGCCCGGTGTAGGTGGCAAGCGAATCGCCGGGGCAACCGGGCACGACGGCGAGCGGATTGAATGACCAGGGCTGCGCCGGCAGCGAGTTCGACCCGAAGTTCGTATAGTCGCCGGTACTCCAGGCGACATCGATGGCGAGCCGCGCCGAACCGCCGCCGCGACACACGAGTCCGCCGCCGTCGGTGCCGGAGAATGGCGTTGCAGAGGCGAGGTTGTAGGGCGCGTTGCTGTTGGTCGGATCGGTCACGGAGAAGGCGATCTTGAGCTGGCCGCCGTTGACCGGCGCGTTGCCGCTGGTCGCGTCGACCGCCGAGAGGACCTTGAGGCTGAACTTGGTGCCGGCCACCTTCTCGGGTATCACGTGCGCGGCGGCGACCTGCCAGCCGCCACCGCCCGCGGTGGCATTCGGGCCGTGGCAGGTGACGCAGGCGGAATCCGTGAGGCCGCCGAGATTGGCGGCGCTGTGGTTCAGCCCGGTCGTGAAGTTGACCGTGTCGTGGCAGGTACCACACGCCTCGGCATTGGGCACGGTCTGGTAGTTGTTCGTGTCCGGCGTCGCCGGGTCGCTGGTGTTGTGGCAGGTGGTACAGTTGCGCTGATCCTGCGGATACACGACGGTGTTGAAGTTAAACAACGTGTTCATGTAGCCCCAGATCACGTAGCCGACGCCCTGCGCCGGCGCCGTGCTGCCCGCCGCGACCACGGTCCGAAGATCCACGCCCATGTGGATCTTGTGGATCATCACCTTCATGTCGAGCGTGTTGCCCGAGTGCGGATCGGTGGTGCCGGGGTTGTGGCAGATCACACAGTACTCGGCGTCGGTGCGCGGTCCGCCGTGCAGCGCGAGCTTGTCGTGGCAGGCGTAGCACTCCATGTCGCTGACGATGTCGCGCGTGAAGATGCCGGTGGTTGCGCCGGTCGACGGCAGCCAGGTGTAGGCGGCGTTGTTGGTCGGGGTCGCGGTCGTGCCGCGAATCTCGAGCCCGATGCGATGCGTGAGTGTCCCGTCGTAGGTGACGGCCGGGCCGGTCGCGTCGGCCGGCGTGTACGCCCCGAGGTTCTGCGCGAAGGCGTAGGTATAGGTGCCGTCCTTGTTGTCGGTGAACACGCCGCCCGCGGCGTTCGCGGTTTCGACGGTCGCCTGCCGCGCCGGCGTCGTGCCCCACCAGGCGCCGGTGCCCGGGCTGACGACCGTGTTGATATAGGACTGCCAGGTGCTCGAGGTGCCGTTGTTGCCGGGCGTCAGCCTGGCGATTGCGAAGCTGATCGACGACGGCTGCAGCCCGGTGAGGCCCCGGCCGACCTGGTCGACCAGGTAAAACGATACGGTCGGCGTACTACCGCCGGTGACGCCTGTGATCGTCGCGGTGATCGTCTGTGCAAGGGAGATGTCTTCGGTCAGCGTTCCGTTGCCAGATCCCGGTGGGCCGGCCGGGCCGGTGGCACCGGTCGGACCGGCAGCCCCGGCGCCACCACTACTCCCGGAGCACCCGGCGAGAGCGAGGGCGCCTAGCAGGGCCAGCAGAGGCAAGGCCAAGGCCCGACCCCGTGTCGTGTGCTGTACCGCGAACATGGACCGCCCCCTTAAACGATGGGCCCGGCGCGCCATCGCGCCGGGCCCTTCAGCAGTCGCAATCTACCACTACTGGAACAATGCCAGGTTGTGCGTCTTCGCAACGTCGGCAATGGCGCCAGGTCCGTGGCACACCGTGCAGGCCTCCGTCTGGTACTGCGGCAGCGTCGAACCGTTCGCCGCCTTGATCAGCACCGGGTTGGCCGCCTGCATTGCCGCCGTGATGCCACCGTTCTGCCCCATGTGCGCCTGCGCCGAGGCGTCCGTATGGCACGAGCCGCACGCGGCGACGTTTGGCGTGATCGCGATGTCATCCTGCGCACCCACCGCAGTGCCGGCGTTGATCGTCGTCGCGAACACCTGCGTCGGATCCACCGGGTAGAACGTGCTGCCGCCCGAAGTGTGGCAGTTGTAGCAGTTCGCACCCGCGCCTGCGGCCGCGTTCGCCGGGTTGGCGGTCCAGGGGAACAGGATCGGGTTGCTGCCGAGGTCCGCCCGGTCCATGAACGACGTCGGCGTCGGTTCCGGTGCGGTCGACGTGAAGTCGTGACTACCGTACCGGTACTGAGCCGAGTGGATCGAGTGGATGAAGAACTTGAAGTCGATCGGCCCAGACGTCGTCGGCACCAGAGTACCGCTGGCGGTGAGAAGACCGGCAGCGTTCGCACCCGCCGTGCTCTCCGGATTGTGGCAGGCAGTGCATACGAGCTCATTGTCGTTACGCGCCCAGGTGTGCCACGACAGCTTCTTGTGGCAGAGGTCGCAGTTGTTGATATCGACGACAACGCGCCGCGCCACGGCTGTCGACGAGGAGATCGGGAACGCGACCGGTCCCGCACTCGTGACCGGAGTCACCCAATACTCGGCCGGCTGGCCGGCCGGTGCGATGTTGGTGACTGCCCGACCGTCGATGAATACGGAGCCGGACACGTTGCCGTTGATGCCGACCAGGCCGCCTGGGACGTTGGCCGGGATCGCGATCAAAGAGTCCTGCGTGTAGCTGCCATCCGCGTTCACAGGTGGCGGCGTGCCAGTCGTCGAGGTCGCCGTGGCCGGTGAGAACGCCGGCACTCCGTTGGTAAAGGTCAACGCGAGGAACCGGATTCCCACTGTGAGGACGTGGGCCCCGCCGTTGCTCGGCGCGGTCCTCGTGCTGACGGGGTTCGTGAAGTCGGCATTCGTGAACGCGATTTCAGCCGTCACGGCCGGCCCGGCCGCACCGAGTGGTGAGGTCGATGGCATATAGTTCGTGATGTCAAAGCCCGGCGAGGCCGTGGATGGACTGTTGTTCGGGCCACCGAGTGACAGCGCATTGCCCGACCCGTCCGTGATCTTGATCGTCGCCCGGACGTAGTCGCCTGCCGGGATCTGGCAGATGGTCGTCGTCGGCTTCGGGCATGACACAGCCGGGTCCGGGATCTTGGGGCCGGCCGGATTGGCAGCATTGACGATCACCGGCGCCAGCCCTTGCACAGTGAACTTGTAGTTCGCAGCATTCACATTCTGCGTGATCGCGTGCGCATCGCCGGTATCGGCCCACAGCGCCGCACCGAACGTGCCGATCTTGTAGCCATGGCAGCCGGCGCACTGGGAGTCGTTCGCCTGCACCGGATGGTTGAGCGGTGGCGACGTCGTCGGGTTGGTCAGGTCGTGGCAGGCCGTGCACGCCTCGGTGTACGGGACTGTCGCGTAGTTTCCCGCATCCGGGGTCGTCGTATCGCTGGTGTTGTGGCAGGTCGTGCAGTTGCGCTGGTCCTGCGGCCACATCACCTTGTTGAAATTATTGAACGATCCGCGGTAGCCGAAGATCGTGTAGCCGACGCCATAGGGCGACACCACCGACACGAGATCTGGGCCTGGGCTCGTGACGCCACCGACGCCCGCCGCCACGACGCTCGGCAGGGCATTGCCCATGTGGATCTTGTGCACCAGCACGTCCATGTCGAGCGAGTTGCCCGACGATGGGTCGGTATTTCCAATGTTGTGGCAGGTCACGCAGTATCCCGGCTCGATGCGCGGGCCGCCGTGCAGCGCGAGCTTGGCGTGGCAGGCATTGCACTCATCATTGCCGACGATGTAGCGCGTCAGCGGCAAGCCAGTCGTCGCGCCGGTCCCCGGCAGGTAGTCGTACATCTCCCACTTCGTCACACCATTCACAAGGACGGGGTGGCTGCCGTTGTTGGTCACGGGAATCGCCGTCCCGCCTTCATTGCGCAGTTCGAGCCCAGCGCGGGTGGTCATCGTCCCATCATAGGCGATGGTCGGCGAGTAACCGTTCGGCAGCGGATTTGCCGCGTAGCTCGCGGCCGTCGCCGTCGCATACGCCGTCAGGCTCTGGCTCAGCGTGTAGCTGTATGTCCCGTCGCCGTTGTCCGTGAATGTCCCGCCCGCCGTGGTCGCCTGCTCAAAGCTGGGCTGCACCATCGCTGCCTTGCCCCATGCGACCGGCGTCGTGCCGGTGGCCGGCTTGACGACGGAAGTGATGTAGCTAACCCATTGTGTAGACCGGCCGCTGTTGGCGGGCGCCGCCTGCAGCTGGGCGTAGGTGACGTACAGATAAGAAGCCGACAGTCCCTTCAGCGGGGAGCCGTTCTCGTCGACCAGCGCGAAGTTCATCGTCGGCGTCGCGCCGCCCGTCACGTTGGTGATTGTCGCGGTGACCGACGCGGCGGTTGAGATATCGAGCGCGGTGACCGGGCCCGGAGGACCCGCGGGGCCGGTCGCCCCCGTAGCGCCCGTAGCGCCCGTGGCGCCTGTAGCACCCGTGGCGCCGGTGGCGCCGTTGCTGCCATTGGAGCATCCCGCCAGCAGCGCGGCTGCAATCACGGCAGATGCAAGACCACAGAGAATTAAGCCCCGGAACCCACTGCGCTCGCTCATGTGTTTTCTCCCCAAAATAGCGGGTAGCCCACAAAAGCGGCCCGCTAGCAGTACTCGCGTTAGCGGACGATGCGCCGCACAAGACATTTGCGCAGTTGGGGAATGTGCGTAACTGGCTTGTTCGGAACGAGACGGGTTGCCCGGCTGGCGCGCGCCGTGCCGCAAATCTGCCCGTGCTGGCGGCCAGCGTAACGCCGCAGGGTGCAAAGCGCGGCCGACTGTTACATGCGCCGTTACACCGCAGTCGAGGCGCCTGTCACACTCCGGCGGCCGGCCCGATGCGCGGTTATCCGCGCCACCTGCACGGCGATCGCCGCGCTGCGGCGTCTGCGCCGGATCACTCCTGCCCGCCGCGACCACGGAGCGAGCGGTCGCGCTCTGCGTTTCGATCGTGTCGCTGCACGTCGGAACGTGCGTGTTATTGCGGCAGAGGCGGTCCAGCGGCTGCCTGCGGCCCACGTGGGTCGCGCCGCTAGCCCGACGGAGGCTCATCTGCGTGAGCGCGTTCCGGCAGCTGCCGCGGGTGCCCTGCTGGCTTCGTCGGCCGGGTCGCGGTCGACGGCTGGCGGACTATAGGTATCGGGCGATCAGCGATAGCTGGCGTAGTAGTTGACGATTGCCTCGATGTCCTGGTCGGACAGCTTCTCGGTCTGCCGACGCATGCTCGGCGGTTGCTTGCGGTGGCCGGAACGGTACTGGCTCAGGGCGTAGCGGAGGTAATCGGCCCACTGGCCGTGCAGGATGCTTTTCTCGGCGTCGGCTGGATTCTCGCCGTGACAGACCGCGCAGTAGTCCTCGTGCAGCTGCCGCCCTTGTTCGACCAGCCCGGGCTTGAAAGGCTGCTGGGCGCGCTTGAATGGGAACGCAGCGAAATGCTCGGCCAGCTCTTTGATCTGCTGGTCCGTCATGCCCACGACGATCTTGCACATGCGCGTGACCGGCCCGCAGTCGCGTGTGCCGTCCCGATAGGCGCGGAGCGCGTCCATCTGCAGCCGCGACGGCAGGCCGGCGATGCTCGGGTATGCCGACTCATCGCTGAC